>WNGG01006292.1_pt1 | contig 13216 bp, 11 predicted proteins | sample 5400661 | NCBI WGS metagenome assembly WNGG01 (sample SAMN13153372, study PRJNA577476) | soil metagenome | isolation source: 100 cm soil or saprolite under Garry oak tree replicate 1 | place: USA:California | collected 2016-06-15
TCATCATGCCCGAATGACCGAAGCCGTCGTCGACGTGCGCGAACTGCGCAAGACCTTCCGCGTTACGGAGCGCGAGGAGGGCCTCGCCGCGACGCTCCGTTCGTTCGTCAAGCGCCATCGCAAGGACGTGAACGCGGTCGCGGGCATCACCTTTCGTATCGAGCCCGGCGAGGTCGTCGGGTTCCTCGGACCGAACGGGGCGGGGAAGACCACGACGCTCAAGATGCTCTCAGGTCTGCTCCATCCCAGCTCGGGCGAGGCGCGCGTCCTGGAGTACGTCCCATGGCGGCGCGAGAACGCCTATCTGACGAGCATGACCTTGCTCATGGGCAACCGGACCCAGCTCGTGTGGGACATCCCGGCGGCCGACAGCTTCCGTGTGCTCCAGGAGATCTACCGCATCCCGGAGGAGCAGTTCCACCGCACGGTGAACGAGCTCACCGAGCTGCTCGAGCTTCAGGAGCTGGTGCACAAGCCGGTGCGCAACCTCTCGCTCGGCGAACGCATGAAGGTCGAGTTCGCGGCGGGCCTGATCCACTCGCCGAGCGTTGCGTTCCTCGACGAACCCACGATCGGGCTCGACATCTCGATGCAGGTGCGCATTCGCCGCTTCGTGGCCGAGTACAACCGGCGCACCGGTGCGACCATCCTGCTCACGAGCCACTACATGGACGACGTGGTCGCGCTCTGCAAGCGCGTGATCGTCATCCACCGCGGCCGGCTCCTATACGACGGCCCGCTCGCCGACCTCGCCGAGCGCATGGCCCCGTACAAGGTCATCACCGCGACGCTCCACGACGGCGCCGCGTCGTCGGCCGATCTCGACAGCTACGGCACCGTCGTTTCGCGCGACGAGGGCCGCGTCACGCTGCGTGTGGATCGGCAGGTGGCGCCCGAGCGCACCGCCCGCCTGGTGAACGACCTCGGCAGCCGCCTGGCGGACATCTCGGTCGAGGACCCGCCGATCGAGGAGGTCATCGACCGGGTCTTCACGTCCGAGCAGACGACGGTGAGCGCGTGATCCGCACGTACCGCGCGCTGCTCGTCGCGCAGATCCAGGCGGCGTCGGCGTATCGCGTGCAATCGATCCTCTGGATGCTCTTCTCGGTCATCCGGCCGGTGATCTTCCTCGCCGCGTGGGTCGCGGTGGCGAACTCGCAGGGCGGCCAGATCGGTGCCTACGACGTCCGCGACTTCGCCGCCTACTACATCTGCCTCTCGCTCGTGAGCAACCTGACGATGAGCTGGAACGCGTACGACTTCGAGTTCGAGGTGCGGATGGGACGGCTGTCGCCGAAGCTGCTCCGACCCCTGCATCCGATCCACTACTCGGTGGTCGAGAACATCGTGTGGAAGCTCACCACAATCATCCCGCTCGGGATCATCCTCGTGTTCATCTCGCTCACCTTCGACGCTCGATTCCGCACGACCCCCGCGCACCTGCTCCTGTTCATACCGAGCGTGCTGCTCGCGGCCGCGCTCGCGTTCTTCTCGGGATGGGTCCTTGCGACCCTCGCCTTCTGGACCACGCGGGTGCACGCCGTTTCGACGTTCTGGGATCGCGCCGCGTTCATCTTCGCCGGGCAGATCGCGCCGCTCGCGCTCCTTCCCGGACCGTTGCAGACGATCTCGCTCGCCCTGCCATTCGGATACATCCTCGGCGTACCCGCGGAGATCCTTCGCGGCGGGGTGAGTGTGCCCACCGCCCTCGAGCTCATGGCCGGTCAGGCGATCTGGCTCGTGATCTTCTACTTCGCGTTCTTCCGCGTGTGGCGCGTCGGGGTCCGGCAGTACAGCGCGGTCGGCGCCTGATGGTCCGCTACCTCCGCTTGCTGCGGCTGTTCTTCCGGACCGAGCTTCAGTACGAGCTCGAATACCGGCTCAACCTGCTTCTGGAGATCGTGCAGACGATCGTCGTCACCGCCACGAGCGTTGGCGCGATCCTCGTGCTCTTCAGCTACACGACGGTGCTGAACGGATGGGACCTCGGCGCCATGCTCGTGCTTCTCGGATGCTTCTACCTCGTGCAGGGGTTCGGCGAGCTCGTTCTGCAGCCGAGCTTCGAGAAGTTCATGGAGCACGTACGCCTCGGCACGCTCGACTTCGCGCTCCTCAAGCCGGTGTCGGCGCAGTTCCTGGTCACGCTCCGCAACTTCCAGGTCGTGCAGCTCGCGCAGATGGCGCTCGGGGCGATCGTCGTCACGGTCGGCCTCTCGCGGATCCCGAGCATCGGCCTCGCCGAAGCGATCGGATTCCCGATCGCGCTCGTGTGCGGGTTTGGGCTCATCTACGCGCTCCTGCTCGCGCTCTCGACGTTCGCGTTCTGGTTCGTCCGGGTCGATAACCTCATGGCCCTGTACTGGTCGTTCATGGACGCGGGCCGGTTTCCGGTGGACGTGTATCCCGGGTGGCTGCGCGTGACGCTATCTAGCGCGGTGCCGATCGGGGTCGCGGTGACGGTGCCCGCGCAGGTGATCGCCGGACGCCTCGATCCCCTCGGCCTTGGGCTGCTCATCCTCGGGACTGTTGCCGCGTTCGTGCTCGCGTCGTGGTTTTGGCGGCTCGGTCTGCGGTCGCACACGGGTGCGAGCGCGTGAGCGACGAGAAGCCGCCGTTCTACGGCGGCGCGGTCTCGCTAGGGCTCTCTCTGCTACAGTTGTAGCAATGGCAAGAGTGCTGAAGCCAAGAACACGCGCGCCCGGTGCTCAGGCACGCGAGATACCGCAGCGTGAACTCAGGAATGACATTAGTAAGGTCTTGGCGGCGGTCGAGCGTGGACAGCGTTTCCGCGTGACCGTCCGCGGTAGGCCTGTCGCGGACATTGTTCCCGTCGCGGGCCGTCGCACGTCGGTGCCATGGGCCGAGGTGATCGAGATGATCCGTCGTGCCCCACTCGACAAGAGGTTCATGGCCGACGTTGATGGTGCCGTGGACAACAGGCTCCGGGATCCCTGGAAGCGCTCCTAGACACGTCATTTCTCGTCGGACCCGACCCGGTCGGGCTCGCCCGTCCTCCGGTCGACGCCGGCATCTCAGTTGTGACCCTGGCGGAGATCGGTCTTGGAGTGCTCATAGCGAAACGGCTCGAAGATCGTGCTGCACGCCTGGCGGTTCTTGCCGAGATAGAGCGCCGCTTTGAACCGCTTCCAGTCGATCTCGCTGTGGCGCGGGCGTACGCCGAGATCGTCGCAGCGGCGCGGCGCCGCGGAGCCAGGCCGAGACCCTTTGACGGCCTAATCGCGGCGACGGCTGTCGTGCACGGAGTTCCGGTCTACACGCGGGACAGGGACTTCCTGCGGCTACCTGGCGTGAGGGTCGAGTTGATCGGATAGCCGTCTTGTGGCCAACGCGCACTCTTACACTTCTCCTAATGAGCAGCATGAACGTTGATCTGAACCTTCCCGAAGACCGCGCCTCGCCCCGCCCGCGCCGCAAGTCCAAGCGCGTCTGGGTCGGCGGCACCGCGATCGGGGACGACGCTCCCGTTGCGGTCCAATCGATGTGCACGACGCTCACGCACGACGTCGACGCGACGATCCGCCAGATCGAGCTCCTGCAGGAGGCCGGCTGCGAGATCGCGCGCGTGGCGGTCCCGGACAAACGCGGCGGCGAGGCCCTCAAGGAGATCGTCCGCCGCTCGATCCTGCCGATCGTCGCCGACATCCACTTCGACTACCGGCTCGCGCTCATGGCGCTTGACGCGAAGGTCCACAAGCTGCGCCTCAACCCCGGGAACATCCACAACAAGGACGGAGTGCGCGAGGTCGTCAAGCGCGCGAAGGAGCAGGGGACGCCGATCCGCATCGGCGTGAACCACGGCTCGATCGGCGATCGCCAGCCCGACGACATCCGCGACGAATCGCAGCGCATGGTCGACCTCGCGCTCAGCGAGATTCGTATCCTCGAGGACCTCGACTTCGACGACATCGTCGTCTCGGTCAAAGCGTTCGAGGTACCGGTGATGATCGCCGCGTACCGGCGTCTCGCGAAGGCCGTCCCGTACCCGCTGCACCTCGGGGTCACCGAGGCGGGCACCGCGCTCTCCGGGTCGATCCGGTCCGCGGCGGGGATGAGCGTTCTCCTATACGAGGGGATCGGCGACACCATCCGCGTGTCGCTCAGCGAGGACCCGGTCGTCGAGGTCAAGGCGGGCTTCGACCTCTTGAAATCGCTCGGGCTTCGCGACCAGGGATTGACGCTCGTCGCGTGCCCGTCGTGCGGTCGCGCGGACATCGACCTCATCCCGCTCGCGAAGGTCGCGGAGGAGCGCCTGCGCGCGCTGCCGGTGCCGATGAAGGTCGCGGTGATGGGCTGCGAAGTGAACGGTCCAGGCGAGGCGAAGGACGCCGACGTCGGCATCGCCGGCGGCGTGGGAAAGGGCGCGATCTTCCGCAAGGGGAAGATCGTCGGCACATTTCCCGAGGACAAGCTCATGGATGGCCTGCTTGCGGAGATCGACAAGATCCTCATCGAGAACGGCAAAGAGCCCTACTCCCAGAAGGCGCCGAAGCTCTCGCACGAAGGACAGCTCACTCCCGGGCGCAGTGTCCCAGCAGGACAGCGCACCCAGGGGTAGGGGCCCCTGGGCGGGCGGGGACCCGCGGGAGGACGACGTTCAACCCGGCGTCGTCTCGGTGGGACGCGCCGGGCTCGCGAACGTCGACTTTCGGAAGGCGCGCTTCGACAAATTCCAGCTCGCCGTCGGCAACTTCGTCGCGTGCGACTTCCGCGGCTTGCGTCTCGACGAGAAGTTCGCTCCGTTCTTCGTAACTCGGCCGCGCAGCACTTTCGTGTCCTGCAAGTTCGACGGAGCGGATCTCCGTCAGGTCACGGCCGAGGGCACGCGCTTCGAGAAATGTTCGTTCGACGATGCGCGGCTCGACGGCTGGACCCCGGCGCGGGCTGAGTTCGTCGACTGCCGCTTCGCCGGCAAGGTCGTGAGCGTCACCTTCAGCGGCCGGCCCGCAGGTCCCGGCTCAACCCGGATCGACCCGGTCCGGTCGAAGAACGACTTCCGCGGAAACGACTTCCGCGATGCCCAGCTCATCGATACGGTCTTCGTGTTCGGAATCGATCTCGGCCAGCAGCGCTGGCCAGAGGGACACGACTACGTGCGGCTCGACAAGTTCCATCGCAGGCTCGAAGCGGCGCGGGCCGACATCCTCGGGTGGGAGGCCGGCGAGATGCGTACCGCCGGCCTCGCCATGCTCCAGTCGCTCGCGCAACGCTGGCAGGATCAGCGCGAGATCATCGGAATGCGCGTCAGTCCCGCCGTAAAGGCCGCGCCTCGCGTGCAGATCCGCGTCTGGGACGCGCTCGAGCACGCGAAGATCTGAGGGCGCTCAGCTCGGGAGCTTCAGCTCCATTCCGGGCTGGATCAGGTCGGGGTTATCGCCGATGACGTCCTTGTTCAGGTCGTAGATCTCGCGCCAGCGATTCGCGTCACCCAGCTCCTGCTTCGCGATCGCGGAGAGGTTGTCGCCGCTATCGACCGTGTACGTCTTTGGCTTGGTCTCCGTCGCGCCCGGGTCCTTGGGGTACTCGCGATGGCTCTCGTTACTCTCTGGCATTGTTGGCCTCCTGTTTTGAATCAAGTAACAGCAGGCCGGGTGCCAAGCCCTAATCCACTTTCAGCTTCGGATCCAGCGCGTCCCGCAGCCCGTCACCGAGGAAGTTGAAGCAGATGAGCGTCACCGCGAGCACGACCGCCGGAAAGAGCAGCTCGTGCGGGAACGCGCGCATGTTGCGGACCCCTTCGGCGATGAGGATGCCCCAGCTCGGAAGCGGCGGTCGCACGCCCAACCCCAGGAAGGACAGTCCTGCCTCCGTGGCAATGGCGCCGGGTATGCCGAACGTGGCGGCGACGATCACCGGCGCGAGCGTGTTCGGAAGGAGGTGCCGGAAGATGATCCGCCCGTTCGCGGCTCCGGTCATCCGCGCAGCCTCGATGAACTCCTTCTCCTTGAGCGATAGGACCTGGCCGCGGACGAGACGCGCGACCGTGAGCCAGGAGACGAGGCCAAGCGCGATGAAGACCCCGAGCAGACCGCCTGTTATGCCGTCGAGGCTCCCGATGATCCCGAGGAGCGGCCCCTGCGGCTGGTCCAGCACCGCCCGCAAGTACGTAATCACCACGATGACGAGCAGCAGATTGGGGAAGGCTAGGAGCACATCGACCGTGCGCATGACCAGAACATCGACCCAGCGGCCGAAGAATCCCGCCGCCAGACCGAGCGGCACGCCCACGACCAGCACGATGAGGACGTCCACGAGCGCGACGGCCAGCGAGATGCGACTCCCGTAGATCAAGCGGCTGAGCTCGTCGCGGCCGAGGCCGTCCGTTCCGAAGAGATGCCCCGCGCCGGGCCCGAGGTCGGTGTTGTCGAGGTCCTGCTGCTGGAAGGGGAAAGGCGCCACGACGTTCGCGAAAACCGCGATGAGAAGCAAGAGGACGATGTACGCGAGGCTGACCACCGCGGCGCGGTTTTGCACGAGGCGGTGCCAGGCGTCGCGCCACAGGCTGGCCGGTCGGCGAATGGGGACCGGTGCGTCGAGGGTGGCGGCACGAGTGGTCATCGGTACCGGATCCGCGGGTCGAGGAATCCGTACGAGAGGTCGACGAGAAGGTTCACGAGCGAGATGAGCAGCGCGAACACCAACACGATGCCGAGGAGCAACGGGTAGTCGCGGCCGCTCACGCTATCGACGAACTGACGGCCAATCCCAGGCACGCTGTAGATCCGCTCCACGAAGAACGATGCGGTGATCACGTTCGCGAGCGTGACCCCGGCGACCGTGACCACTGGGATCAGCGCGTTCTTCATCGCGTGGCGAATCACCACGGCGGTCTCGGTCAGGCCTTTCGCGCGCGCCGTCCGGATGAAGTCCTGGCCATGAACCTCCAGGAGGCTCGACCGCGTGTAGCGCGCCAGGATCGCGGCCGGGCCAAGGCCGATCGCGAGGACCGGGATGATCGCGCGGGAGTCGAAGATCCCCTCCCAGCCGCCGGTCGGAAGCCACCCCAGCACGAGTGAGAAGAAGACGATCAGCAGCGACACGCGCACGAACGGCGGCGTCGCTATGCCGGTGACCGTGATGAGCGACGACACGTAGTCGATCCACGTGTTGTGCTTCACCGCCGCGAGCGCTCCGAGCGGAACGCCCACGACGATCGCGAAGAGCATCGAGGCGAGGCCGAGCTGCGCCGAGACGGGCAGCGTGGCGGCGATGATCTCCGAGACCGAGCGCTCGACGCTGCGGTACGAGGGGCCGAAGTCACCGCGCAGCACGTTCGCGAGGTAGTCGATGTACTGCTTCGGAAGTGGATCGTCGAGGTGGTACTGGCGGGCGAGGTTCTCCTTGACCGCAGCGGGCAGCGGCTTGTCGCTCTCGTCCCAGGGGCTCCCGGGCGTCGCGTGGACGAGGATGAACGTGAGCGTGAACACCACGAAGAGGCTGGGAAGGACCCAGAGGAGCCGCCGCAGAACGTAGGTCGTCATCTGGTCACACCGGGTGAGGCGGAGGCCGGTCCGCTCTTATGCCGGCCTCCGCCATAGCACTACTTGTTGACCTTAACCAGGTAGCCCTGGATGCGTCCGAGCACCCGGTAGTGGTTGAGCCCCTGGATGTACGGCTTGATCAGGTCGAAGCGCGCCCAGTGGTAGACGGTGATGTAGGGCGCCTCAGTATTGATGATCTTGTCGGCGCTCTCGTACGTGGTCCTGCGCTTCGCCACGTCGTTCTCTTTCAGTCCCTGGCCGACGAGGTTGTCGAACTCGGTGTTCTTCCAGTGCGCGTAGAAGAAGTCGGCCTTCGAATCGAAGAGCAGGTTGTACCAGTTGTTCGGGTCCTCGTAGTCCGATCCCCAGCCGCTCACATACATGTTGAAGGGCTGGTCCTTCCGCGTCGTCCGCCAGTTGTCAAAGGCCTTGTCCTCCATCGGCTCGAGCACGATGTCGATGCCGAGGTTGGACTTCCAGATCCCCTGCACGGCCTCGGCGATGGCCTTCGTCTCAGCGGCGCCGCTCGCGAATGTGAACTTCACGTTCGCCGGCCAGCCCTTCCCGTCGGGATATCCCGCCTCGGAGAGCAGCTGCTTTGCCTTGGCCACGTCGAAGCCGAGGGCGTTCTCCTTCTTCTGCCCCGGTATGCCCGGCGCCACGATGGAGACCGCGTTGAAGTACGCGTCCTTGAGAACGACCTCGTTCAAACGCTTGGTGTCGGTTGCCATGGAGAGGGCCTGCCGCACCTTGACGTTGTTCAAAGGCGCGTTGGTCGTGTCAAGGATGATCCACTGCGAGCCCTGCCGCTCGAACTTCTTGATCTCCTTGCTCAGCGTCGCGTCGGCCTTCGCGCGCGTGATGTCCGCCCCGACGAGCACCGCTCGGTCGATCTCGCCCGCTTCGTAGGCGATGACCGACTTCGTCGCGACGTCGTCGTAGAGCGTCCAGACGATCGTGTCGGGGCCGTTGTTCTCGCCCCAGTAATTCGGGTTCTTCTCGACGGTCATGCTCTGCTCGGGCTTCCACTCGACGAGCCGGTAGTGGCCGTTCGAGATGTAGGTGTCCTTCGTGAGCGTCCACTTGTCGGCGTTCTTGTCGATCGTGTCCTTGCGGACCGGGTACGCCGTCCACGTCGCCGCGAGATGCATGAAGAACGGGGCCGGCCGCTCGAGCGTGACCACGAGCGTCCGGTCGTCCGTGGCCTTGACGGCCATTCCATCGGCGGTGCCTTTGCCGGTGCCGAATGCCTCTGCTCCCTTGACCGGCCACAGTGTCTGCGCGTAGCGCGACTTCGTCGCCGGGTCGGTCGCGCGCTTCCAGGCGTACTCGAAGTCCGACGCCTTGAGCGCCTGACCGTCGGACCATTTGAGGCCCGACCGAAGGTTGAACGTGTACGTGAGACCGTCCGGCGAGATCGTCCATTTCTCCGCCTGGCCCGGTTTGATCTCACCAGAGACCTGATCGACGTACGCGAGCCCCTCGAACGTGTTCTGGATCTGCTCGAGGCCCGCGCCGCCCGAGCTGATGCCGGGATCCATGGTGTTCACGATCTTCGCGGCCTCCGGTAGCCGCAGCGTGGTCAGTTTCGCCGCGCCTGACGGACTCGGCGTGCCCGAGCTCGTCGGGGTGCATGCGGCAACAGCCAAGACGACCAATAGCGAAAACGCGACCAGCTTCCTCATTGTTGTGCTCCTTGCGGGAATCTCCGCCCCCAACGCCGGAAGGATAACGACGCGTGAAAGCGCGCCCGCGGGACCGACTAGACTCGCCCTCGATGACGCGCCACCGAGGGTCCTCGTACCGAATCCCGCGTTAGCCGGCGCAGCTGCGCCGGCGATTCTGCCGCGCCTCAATATGACCCTCGGAGTTCAGTGATGAGACAGTCGAAGCTCTTTGGCCGCACCCTACGCGAAGCGCCCGCGGAAGCTCAGACGCCCGGGCACCGCCTCATGCTGCGCGCCGCGATCGCGAAGCCACTCGCTGCGGGGCTGTACACATGGCTGCCCCTCGGCTTCCGCGTCGCGAAGAAGGTCGAGCAGATCATCCGCGAAGAGCAGGACCGGATCGGCGCCCAGGAGATGGAGATGCCGGTCCTGACACCGGCCGACCCATGGAAGCAGACCGGCCGGTGGGAAATGCTCGAGCCGATCACCTTCCGCACGACCGACCACAACGGCCGTGAGTTCATGGTGAGCTACACGCACGAAGAGTTCGTGCATCTCCACGCGATGCAGGAGATCCAGAGCTACAGGCAGATGCCGCAGATCGTCTACCACTTCCAGTCGAAGGGACGCGACGAGGCGCGGCCGCGCGCGGGCTTGCTTCGCGTGCGCGAGTTCGTCATGAAGGACGCGTACAGCTTCGATGTCGACCAGGCCGGCCTCGAGAAGAGCTACGCCGCCGAGTACGGGGCTTACGAGCGAACGTTCAAGCGGATGGGGCTCGATGCGATCAGCGTCGAGTCCGATACAGGCGCCATGGGCGGTGACGTCGCGCACGAATTCCAGGTGCTCACTGAGGTAGGGGAGGACCGCATCGCTATCTGCGCGAACTGCGATTACCGCGCGAACCTGGAAAAGGCGACCCGTCACATGGAAGGCCAGCGAGCGCGGGCCGACGTCGTCCCGGCTCCGACTCAGATCGCGACGCCTGGTACGGAGAGCATCGAGGCGCTCGAGGCCTCGCTGAATCAGCCCAAACACGCCTTCCTGAAGACGCTCTTGTTCCGCGATCAATCAGGCAAGGTCGTCGCGGTCGTGCTGCCGGGCGACCGTGACGTCAACGAGGCGAAGCTTCGCAAGACTCTCGCGACCGGCGAGGTCAAGTTCGCGAGCGATGCCGATTTCGCGGCCGCTGGAGCGGTCCGAGGCTACATCGGCCCGGTCGGCCTCAAAGCGCGAGTCCTCGTGGACACCGGCGTGGGCGGCGGCGGGTATACCGCGGGCGCGAACAAGAAGGACGCGCATCTCCGCGATGTCGTCCTCGGCCGCGACTTCCAGGGCGAGCGTGTCGATGCCTCGGACGTGCGTGAGGGCGACGTCTGCCCCAAATGCAAAGTCGGAAGGCTCACGATCAAGCGCGGGGTTGAGGTGGGAAACATCTTCGCCTACGGCACGTATTACTCGGACAAAATGAACGCCACTTTCGTCGATGAGGATGGCACGCGCAGGCCGTTCTTCGGCGGCAGCTATGGCATCGGAGTCGGTAGAGCGGTCCAGACGATCATCGAGACACACCATGACGACAAGGGAATCATCTGGCCGCCCCAGGTCGCGCCCTTCGACGTGCATGTATTGGCTCTGCCGGTGAACGACGATGCGGTACGCGCGGCGGCCGAGAAGCTTGTCGCCGATCTCGAGAGCCGCGGCCTAGACGTGCTCTACGACGACCGCAACGAGAGCGCAGGAGTGAAGCTCGCCGATTCGGACTTGATCGGAATTCCGATCAGAGCGACCGTGAGTAAGCGCAATCTCGCCGAAGACAAAATCGAGATAAAGCAGCGCCACGTGGCCGAGCCGCTGATGGTGAAGTCACTCGAAGCCGTCTCGTGTATCGAGACGTTCGACGCCGAGAAACTCAAATGGCGAGGGTGACCAAGGCGCGTGAAGCCGCACCGACGGCCTTGCCCGGCGAGGAGCGCTCGCTCGAGGCCTCGCTGCGGCCACAGCGCCTCTCCGACGATGAATACATCAACCAGGACAAGGTCAAAGGGCAGCTTCGCATCATCATCGAAGCCGCGAAAGCACGCCGCGAGACCCTCGAGCACATCGCCCTTTACGGTCCCCCGGGAGTGGGGAAGACCTCACTGGCGAATGTGATCGCGCACGAGCTCGGCGTGCCGATAAAGATCACGAGCGGCCCGGCCATAGAACGCGCGGGCGATCTCGCGGCGATCCTCACGAATCTCGAGAACGGCGCCGTGCTGTTCATCGACGAGGTGCACCGCCTCCCGCGGGTGGTCGAGGAAGTCCTCTATCCAGCGATGGAAGAGTTCCATCTCGACATCATCCTTGGGAAGGGCCCGGGCGCGCGCACACTGCGGCTGCCATTGCCGCGCTTCACGCTCGTCGGTGCGACGACGCGCATCGGCCGTCTCTCCGCGCCGCTTCGCGATCGGTTCGGGGCGATCTACCACCTCGATCTTTTCAAACCCGAAGCACTGGAGCGGGTCGTGCGCCGATCCGCGCGCATCCTCAAGGTCGAGATCGACTCCGCGGCAGCGCATGAGATCGCCCTGCGCGCGCGAGGAACACCGCGGATCGCGAACCGCTGGCTGAAACGGGTGCGCGACTACGCCCAGGTGCGCCACGACGGCAACGTCACCCTGCCTGTCGCGCGTGAAGCGCTCGCCGCACTCGAGGTGGACGATGCGGGCCTCGATGACCGCGACCGCAGTCTCCTCCGGGCGATCACGGACAAGTTCGGCGGCGGTCCGGTCGGGCTCGAGACACTCGCTGCCGCCGTGAGCGAGGACGCCGAGACGATCGAGGACGTGTACGAGCCGTACCTCCTGCAGGAGGGGTATCTCAAGCGCACCCCCCGCGGCCGCGTCGCGACGGAACGCACCTACCGGCACCTCGGCGTGGACGTGCCGAAGAACGGCACGCTCTGGGACGGGCATCAAGGGGAGTGAAGCGCTTCGAGCTGGAGCGCGCGATCAGAGAGAACGAGCTCGTCCTGCACTACCAGCCGATGGTCGGAGTGCCAAGTCGCCGGCTCACCGGTGTCGAGGCGCTGGTGCGTTGGCGCCACCCCGAGCGCGGTCTCGTCTCTCCGCTCGAGTTCATCCCCGAGGCGGAGGCGACCGGACTTATCCGGCGGCTCACGTTCTGGGTCCTTCGGGAGGCGCTCCTCCAGGGGAACGTGTGGCGACGGGACGGCTCAACGCTCACCGTCGCGGTGAACCTGTCGGTCGACAACCTTCATGACACGCACTTCCGCCGCTACACCGAGCTCACCCTGAAGGTCGCCGGCGGACCCGAGCACTTGATCATGGAGGTCTCGTCGCGCGCGCTCGCGCGCGACCCCGATCCGCCGATACCGATCCTCGAGCTCATGCGCGCCAAGGGGATCCGCGTCACGCTCGACGACGCGACCGATGAGGACGCGCATGTTCTCGAGAGGTTTCCCGTCGACATAGTCAAAGTGAGCCGCACGCTGATTACGCGGATGGGACGAGACCACCGCGCGCTTGAGTATGTCCGCGCGGTTGTCAGTGCGGCGCGGGGGCGTGGGCTCGAAGTGATCGCAGTCGGCGTCGAAGACGAGGAGACATGGCAGCGACTGAGCGAGCTTGGATTCTCCGGCGCGCAGGGCTTCCTGATCGCGGCACCGATGCCACCTTCTCAACTAAGTGAGTGGCGTGCGACGAGGGTGTGACGCGCCGGAATGATGCGGCGGCGGGTGGCACGGGGGAGCGGGTTGCGCGCGAGCCGTTGACCGGCCGCGTCGCTGGCGGACCGTTCGTAATGCCGGGGCAGCGGACCGGTAGGCGAGCGCGCGGCCCCGACCCCGGGACAGGACCCGCCGCCGCACGGGCCTGCCGGAACCGGCATGGAACTGTCCAGGTCGCTGCCCCGTATATGAACTTAAGGTCTTCCTACGTTGTTCTTTAGGAAGCCCTGATACTCAGTAGTGGCGGCCGCGGAAACTCAACGAAGAGGGGTAAGCAGCACGGTGGAGAAAGCTCTCGCGGCGAAGGTCAACGGCGTGGT
>WNGG01008003.1_pt1 | contig 13216 bp, 14 predicted proteins | sample 5400661 | NCBI WGS metagenome assembly WNGG01 (sample SAMN13153372, study PRJNA577476) | soil metagenome | isolation source: 100 cm soil or saprolite under Garry oak tree replicate 1 | place: USA:California | collected 2016-06-15
CCGAGGAACTGGCGCGCATCGCGCTCTCGCACCTCGGCGCCGAAGGCCGCGTCACGGTCGTCGAAGCCGGCGACGACGCGCGTCAGCGCCTGCTCGAGCAACTGGGGCCCGACGCGGTCGTCGTGCGCACGCGCGCCGGGCTCCTCGGCCTAAGATGAACTCGATGGACCGGACGGAGGTCGGGGACCGGCAGTTGGATGCGCTGCTCGAGCGGCTCGACCGCCTCTGCGCCGAGATGCACGCGCTCAACCGCCACCTCGACACGAGCGAGCATCTGCTGCGCATCTCCCGCGAGCTGTCGACGCTGAACGAGTCGCTGCAGGCGCTCGCGTACGCCGCGCTCGGCCGGCAGGCGCCGACCGTACGCAGGCGCCGGACCGGTTAGACCGCCAGCGCGTCGTAGATCGCGGCGATGTGGCGGTCGTCCGTGCCGCAGCATCCTCCGGCGACGCAAAATCTGGGTAGCCGGTCGCGCAGGAGCGGATAGTGACTCGCAAGCTCGTGGGGATCGCCGGCGTCGAGCTCCTCCGACTCGTCGAGCTCCGCGTGGCTCTTCGCGGACGCGTTCGCGCGAACGCCCATGACTCGGTCGCGCCATGATCCGGGCTCGGCGAAGACGTGCTCGAAGTGCGTCGGGTGGGCGCAGTTGACCATGAAGTAGGCGACCGCTCCGTTCGTCGCGGCATCGACTTCCTCGATCGCGGCACGGAACGGCTGGCCGCTCGGAAGGCGCCCGTCCGTCTCGACGGTGAACGAGATCGCCACCGGCATGTCGGCAGCTCGAGCCGCGAGCGCGATCCCGACCGCCTCTTCGACGTACGTCAGCGTCAAGGCGTTGACGAATTCGGCCGCGGTCTGCGACAGGGTCTCGATCTGCGGGCGGTGGTAGGCGAACGTGTCGTCGACGCCGAGCTGGTCGTCGGCGCGGTAGGCGTCGTCGCGGGGCCCGACACAGCCGCCGATCACGATCCGCACGGCGTCGCCCGCCTCCGCCCGAACCTCTTCCAGGAGGGCGACCGCGCGTCGGTTGACGCCGTCGAGCTCGGCCGGCCCGTAACCGAGCCGCTCGCCCCAACGCGCACTCGCCCGCCAGGTCGGAGCGTCGAACACGAAACCGACACCATGCTTGCGCGCCAGCTCGACGTACGGGCCGTAGTAGGCGCGCAGCGTGGCGACCCCGCGCGGATCGTCGACGAGCGGGAACGAGGCGAACTCGGGCAGATCGAGACCCGCCGAGAAGATCAGCCAGGTCTCCATGCCGCCGTCGGCCAGGAAGAGCCCGTCACTCAGCTGGGGCAACACCCGACGACCGTATCGCGTCAGGCGCTGAGCTTGAAGATGCGGCCGTTGCCGGTGGCGAAGTACAGCTCGCCCGTGGCGTCCTCGCCGAAGGACGTCAGCGACGCCACTTGGAACGGCTCGCGACGGACCTCGACGGCTCGACCGCTCTCGACGCGCAGGCTCCAGACGAAGCCGGAGCAGTAGTCCCCGAAGAAGTAGCGCCCCGCCGCCGCTGCAACGGCGCGCCCTCGGTACACATAGCCGCCCGTGACGGAGCAGTTGCCGTCGGCGTGGCTGTACACGTCCACGGGCGCGACGAGCTGACCCGGGCCGAGCGGCGTGTTCGAGTACCGCGCCCGTCCTTCGAACGCCTTCCAGCCGTAGTTGGCCAGCGTGCCGATCTGACCCGCCGCCCGGTAATCCCCGAGGCGCTGGCTCGGATTCTGGGAGCGGTTCTGGGGATCGCCTTCCGCGCCGCCGTCGCCCATGCCCACATAGAGGAAGCCCGCCCGGTCGAACTGCAGCTCGCCGCCGTTGTGGTTGACGTAGGGCTGCCGCACGAACAGCAGCTGCCGCGCGCTCGACGCGATTCCGCGGCCGTTGCGCGAGCGGAACTCCATCACCCTCGTGTTTCCGTGCGTGTCGGTGTAGTCGACGTAGAAGCGGTGATTGCGCTTGTAGTTCGGATGGAACGCGAGCGAGAGCAGTCCCTGCTCCCCCCCGCTCGTGATCCGGCCGCGCAGGTCGATGAACGTTCCACCGAGGCGGCCGTTGACGAAGTACACGATCCGGCCGGACTGCTCCACCGCGTAGAGCCGCTTCGGCTCGGCCGGCGTCGACGCGATCCCCGTCAGCGGACGGAGCCCTTGCGCGAACGGTTGCACCGACAGCTGTTGCTGCTGCTGGGAAACCAACGCGGCGGCGGCGAGCAACGTGGCGAGCATCTCGGCTCAACCTACCGGCGCCGGAGCCGCTCGGTTCGAGTCTTTACTTACTTCTTAAGCAGGATCTCCCGGAGCTCGTCTTCCTTGCCGGGCTGCAGGATTGCGAGCACCTGGTCGCCGGGCTGGAGCTCGGTCGAACCGACGGCGATCTCCGCCTTGCCGTTCCTCATCACCGAGATCAGGCGTGACCCTTCGGGCAGCCGCAGCTTCTCGACGGTCTTGCCGGCACTCGGCGAGCTCTTGTCGATCTGCACTTCGACGATCTCCAGGTTTTCCTTGCGCAGCTCGAGCAGGTGGACGAGGTCGTGCTCGGGCACCTCGTGCTCGACGAGCCCGAGGATGCTCGACGTCGCGCACACCGTGGGCGAGATGCCGAGCAGATCGAAGTGCGGCTGGTTGCGGGGGTCGTTGACGCGTGCGATCACCTTCGGGACGGCGTACTTCTCCTTCGCGATCTGCGAGATGACCAGGTTGTCCTCGTCGTCGCCGGTGAGGGCGAGCACGAGGTCGGGCGGACGCTTGATCCCTGCCTTCTCGAGCACGAACAGCTCGGTCGCGTCGCCGTTCATCGCCTGGTGCTCGAACTCGGACTCGAGCCGCTCGTAGCGGTCGCGGTCCTGCTCGATGATCGTTGTCTCGTGGCCGTTGCGCAGAAGCGTTCGCATGACGTTCGCGCCCGCCTTCCCGCCGCCTGCGATCAGGACGTACATCAGTGCTCCTGCCGGTGGTGCTGGTGGATGTCTGGGTCGCGAGCGCCAAGCCAGAGGCCGCCGAGTGCCGCCGGTAGGAGCACTAGGCTCGCACCTCCTCGCGTTGCGGCACGACGCAGGTGCGGACAGCGTCGGTCAAGGCGTCGATCGCCGTCGAGGTCGGGCAGATCGTGCGCAGCCCGCGCTTGCTGTAGAACTCGGCTCGCGCCGGGTCGAGGATGCGGACGACCGTGCAGTCGATCCCGAACCGCTTCTGCGCGACCTGGCCGATGACCAGATTCGTGTTGTCGCCGTCGGTGGCAACGACGACCGAGTCGGCCTCTTCGATGCCGGCCTCGCGCAGCACGGCGGTGTCCATGCCATGGCCGACGATGAACCCTCCGGTCCAGTCCTCTCCCAGGCGGCTGAGGGCGGACTCCTTCTCGTCGATGGCCGTTACGTCCCAGCCTTCGGAGGCGAAACGCTTCGCGATCGTCGAGCCCACCCGGCCGCAGCCGATAACGACGAGCTTCACACGCTCAGCGTAGCTCGGCGGTCAACCCTCCTGTCCTGCACCGTCCCCTTCCAGGACGCCCTGGGGAAACGTGACGATCAGCACCTCCGAGGGTGCCTTCTTGAGGACGTAGTCGACCGTGGGCGAGAAGAAGCGCGACTGGCGCCGCCACCGCGGCGCCGAGCCGAGCACGATCAGGTCGGCGCCCTGATCCTGCGCCTCCTGGACGATCGCCTGGCCGATCGCCCGCGCGCGCACCGTGCGGCCGTCGACCTGGACGCCATGGTCGGCGCCGAGCAGCTTGGCCTCCGCGATCGACGCCTCCGCCCGCTCCTCCTCGTCGAGGAGCTCGGCGTCGAGCGGCAGCTCCATCGGCACCCGGATCACGTGGAGCGCCTCGACGGCCGCGCCGCGCTCCTGGGCGAGCTTGACCGCCGTCGCGATCATCTCCTCGCCGATCTCCCCGAGCTTCATCGGGACGAGGATCTTCGAGAACTCCGCCTCGGCCAGGCCGCGGTGCTCATCGGCGGAGATGACCAGCTCGAACAGCCCCTCGCCCCGCGAGCGGCGGACGCCGACGTAGATGACGAGCCCGACAGCCAGCCAGGCGGGCCCCGCATAGCGTGCGCCGACGTGCGTCGCGAGCGCGTCCACCCAGACGACGAAGGTCAGGACGGCACCGACGAGCGACGGCACTGGGATGCGTCCGACCGTGAAGGGAACACGATACGGCCGCCGGCGCGTCGGGTCGCTGAACCTGAGCTTGATCACGGCGAGCTGCGCCGCGGTGAACGCGAGCAGGACGCCGAAGCTGAAGAGGCTCGCCAGGAAGAAGACGGGATGCGGGAGCACGGCGGTGCCGGCGAGGAGCGCGATCGCGATCGCCGCGGCGGCGACGATCGACTGGGGCGCGACGAGCGTTCGCTGTCGCAGCATTCCGAACTTGCGTGGCAGCTGACCGTGCTCCCCGAGCGAATAGGCCAGCCGGCCGAAGCCGGAGATCGACGTCGTCGCAGCCGTGAGCAGGATCAGGGCGCCCGAGAGGCCGACAAACACCTGCACCGGGTAGCCGATGAAGCTCGGCACCTGGGCGCGGATTTGCGCGGCCACTCCTACGAGCGGCGCGCGCAGCCAGTTGCTGCCGAGCAGCGTCCCGTGCTCGGCCGGGAAGGCGGAGAGCGCGACGACGGCGATCGCCACATACAGCACGACGACCAGGCCGATTGCGCCGAAGAGCGACCGCGGAAGGTCGCGTCCCGGACGCCTGGTCTCCTCCGCCAGGTTGGCGACGGTCTCGAGGCCGGTGTACGCGAGCATCGCGAGCGGGATCGCGAATGCAATCGAATGCCACGACGGCGTCTCTCCGAGCGACGTTCCGGCGGTGAGCGCGTGCGGCGAGAACAGCAAAGCGAAGCCGAGCGCGACGATCAGGAGCTGCGTCGCGAGGTCGACGAGCGCGACAATCAGCGCCCAGCGGTGGAGGCGCGTGCGGTGAATGAGCCGCACGACGGCGATGCCGGCGATCACGCCGCAGCCGATCACGACGTCCCAGGGACGGTGAACCTTCGTGAAGAAGGCGCCGGCGACGTAGTGCGGCACGAACAGCGCGGAGAGCGCGATCACGATCAGGTAGTCGAGGAAGAGCACCCAGCCGGTGACGAAGCCCCAGAAGTCGTTGAAGGCGATGCGGACGAAGGTGGCGGCCCCCCCGGTCTCGCGGATCGCGGCCGTCCCTTCGGCATACGAGAGCGAGACGACGATGAAGAGGAGGCCGGCGGCGAACAGGACGGCAGGGGCAAAACCGAACGCGTGCAGGGCGATGATCCCAAGGGCGAAGTAGATCGATGACGCGATCTCGCCGTAGGCGATCGAGAAGAGCGCCGGGGCGTCGAGGACGCGTTGCAGGCGGGGCAGCTTGCGCGCCATGTTCTGAGGTTATCGCCGCGTCCGGAGCAGATAGAGCCGGCCGAGGCCGAGCCCGACGAAGAGCACGCCGACCAGGTAGCCGAAGGCGGCGCCGCCCCGTGCGGCGGTGACCGCCAGCATTGCGATCCCGATCCCGACGAAGACCACGCCGAAGGCGGCGATCCCCGACCGGTAGAGGTTCACGCGGCCATCCTGCCTGCGGCGACCATCACGCGGCACGGTGCATGCTTGAGCACGAAGTCGACCGTGTCGCTGAAGACGCCGCGGCGGCGCTCTGCCCGCGGGGCGCCCATGACGATGATCTCGGTGTGGCGTCGGGTCGCCTCGTCGACGATCGCCCGTCCTGCGCTACGGGCCCGCACGAGGCGCTCTCTGACGTCGACGCCGTAGAGCTCGGCGATCGCCGAGGCGGCGTCGAGCGCGTCGTAGGCGAGCGCCTCCTCCTTGTCGAGCTGGGTGTCGACCGGAAGCTCGAGCGGGACGACGACGACGCTAACGGCGGCGATCCTGGCGCGGCGCTCGGCGGCGAGGCGGCAAGCCAGGTCGATCGCCTCCTCTGACGCCCGCCCGGGCTTCACGGGGACCAGGATCCTCCGGTACTCCAACGCGGCGCCGGGCCCGATGATGACGGGGGCACGCAGCGTCGCCGTCACGGGCTCGCGGATGACAAATCGCCGGTACGCGATGTAGGCCGCGAGGCCGACGACCAGCCACCCTAGTCCGGCCCACCGCGGTCCGGGCTTCTGCACGACGACGACGATCCACGCGATGCCCGTTCCAAGCGCGCCGAAGATCGCGAACAGCGGCCAGTCGACGCCTCGGATGCGCAGGCTCGGCCGGATCGTGAACGCCTCGGGATCGTTGCGCGTCTGCATCCGGAGAGCAATCACCGAGACGTGCGCGATCGTGAACGACAGCATCGCGCCGAACGCGTACATCTCGCCGAGGAACCTCGTCTTCCCGGGCAGCAGCACGATGATCGAGATCAGGCCGGCGAACACGACCAGCGACAGCCACGGCGTCTTGAACTTCGGGTGCAGGCGCCGGAACACCTCCGGCAGCTGCCGATAGCTGGCCATGGCGTACGTGATCCGCGACGCGCCGATCACGCCCGCGTTCGTCGCGATGAAGAGGATCGTCGCCGCGAGGATGCCGACGTAGATCTTGGCCGCGCCCAGGAGGTGGCCGTGCAGGCCGAGATGCTCGACCAGGCCGAGCACTGGATCGTTCACGAAGCCTCCGTGGTCGGGTGGCAGACCGAGCAGCGTGCGGTAGCCGTGTGCGGACTTCTCCACCGGGAGCGCGGAGAGCGCGATCAGCGGCAGCGTGAAGTAGATCGCGAACACCGCCGCCGCGACCCACGAGATCGAGCGCGGGATGTCGCGCGGGGGGTCGCGCGCCTCCTCCGCGAGGTTCGAGACGGTCTCGATGCCGGTGTACGCGATCATCGCGATCGGAATCGCGAGGAGGAAGTGCCGCCACGTCGGCGCGACTCCCCAGTGCATGTTGGCGGAGAAGACGATGTGCGGGTGGAAGACCAGCGCGAAGCCGATCAGGACGAGCAGCAGCTGCGTCGCGAAGTCGATCACGGCCAGGAAGATGTTCAGCCGCGCCGCCTCGCGGATCCCGACGATGTTCAGGAGCACCAGCACCGTGACGACGACCACGCCGCCGACGATGTCCCACGGGTTCTCGCGCAGCGGCCCCCAGAAGATCGAGAGGTAGTGGGGCACGAAGAACGCCGAGATGGCGATCGTGATGATGTAGTTCAGCATCTGCGCCCACGCCGCTCCGAAGGAGACGAGCTCGTTGAAGGCGTGCCGCGCGAAGCTGGAGGAGCCGCCGGCCTCCGGGTACCGCACCGTCCCCTCGGCGTACGTCGCGGCGGTCGCGGCGAAGATCAGGCCGCTGATGACGAAGACGAGCGGCGTGAGCCCGAGCGCGATCCCCGCCACGAGCCCGAGCGCGTAGTAGATCGACGAGCCGACGTTGCCGTAGGCGGTCGCGAAGAGCGCCGGTGTCCCGAGCACGCGTTCGAGCCGCTGAGCCCGGCGCCGCCGCCCGCGCCGCGGAGCGGCGGAAGGAGTCGGCCCGATGCTCACGCGCGCAGCCTATTCCGTCGGTCTGCCGTCCCGACCCAGCGCTCCGCGACCTTCTTGCGGACGAGCGGACGAATGACGAGACTCCCACGCCATGCGCCACATCCTTTGCGCTCTGCGCGGCGGCCACCGCTGGAAGACGAGCTCGGATCCCGCCGGCTCGGTCACGGCCTGCAGCCGTTGCGGCGCGCTGCGACACGGCCGAACTGACTCCGTCAAGGACGGGTCGTTCAAGGTGCACGTGAACCTCGCCGCCGATTTTCGCCGTCTTCCCTCGCACGGCCCCGAGGAGCTCGACGTGGACGACTCCGACTGACCTACGGCAGGGGTCTGACCCCTGCAGGGGTCAGACCCCAGTAGTCGCAGACCGCGTCTGCGGCGGTCGCGCGTACCCAAGGTCGAGTCACGGCGTTAGCCGTGAATCGAAACGAGCAGCGGGATGATCAGAATCGCGACGATGTTGGCGATCTTGATCATCGGGTTGATCGCGGGCCCGGCCGTGTCCTTGTACGGATCGCCGACCGTGTCGCCCGTGACCGAGGCGGCGTGCGCTTCCGAGCCCTTGCCGCCGTAGGCGCCGTCCTCGATCAGCTTCTTCGCGTTGTCCCAGGCGCCGCCGCCCGACGTCATCGCAATCGCGAGGAACAGGCCCGTCACGATCGTCCCGATCAGCAGGCCGCCCAGCATGCGCGGATTGATGATCCCGACGACGATCGGGAACAGGATCGGGATCAGCGCAGGCAGCAGCATCTCCCGGATCGCGGAGCCGGTGACGATGTCGATCGCGCGGCCGTACTCCGGACGAGCGGTCCCCTCCATGATCCCGGGGTTCTCGCGGAACTGGCGCCGCACCTCGGTCACGACCTGGCCGCCGACGCGGCCGACGGCCTGCATCGCCAGCGAGGCGAACAGGAACGGCATCAGCCCGCCGATGAAGAGGCCGGCGATCACCCACGCGTCGCTGAGGTTGAAGCTCACCGACGCGAGCGCGCTGCTCGGATCGGCCTGGTCGTGCAGGCCGGTCGTGTAGGAGTCGAACAGCACGAGCGCTGCGAGCGCGGCCGAGCCGATCGCGTACCCCTTCGTCACCGCCTTGGTCGTGTTGCCGACGGCGTCGAGTGGGTCGGTGATCGCGCGCACGGATTCGTCGAGATCCGCCATCTCCGCGATCCCGCCCGCGTTGTCGGTCACGGGCCCGTACGCGTCGAGCGCGACGATCAGCCCCGTCATCGACAGCTGCGCCATGACGGCGACTCCGATCCCGTATAAGCCGGCGAAATGGTGCGCGACGAGGATGCCCGCGGCGATCACCACCACCGGCAGCGCCGTCGCCTGCATGCCGACGGCGAGCCCGGAGATGATGTTGGTCGCGTGTCCCGTCTGCGACGCGGACGAGATCGACTTCACCGGCCCCCAGCGTGTCCCCGTGTAGTACTCCGTGATCGCGACGAGCAGGAACGTCACCGTCAGGCCGACGACCGCGGAGACATACAGATCCGCGAACCCGAACTTGCCGTTGTCGAACGCCATCGTCACCGGGATGAAGCCGATCGCGGACAGCACGGTCGCGACGATCACGGCGAGATAGAGCGCGTTCATGATCGAGCCGCCGCGACCGACGCGCGCGAAGAACGTGCCGATCACGGATGCGAGGATCGAGATGCCGCCGATCGCGAGCGGATACAGCGCAAGGTTGGACGACGGGAACTGCAGGCCGAGCAGCATCACGGCGACCGCGGTGACGGCATACGTCTCGAACAGGTCGGCCGCCATCCCGGCGCAGTCGCCGACGTTGTCGCCGACGTTGTCGGCGATCACCGCCGGGTTGCGCGGGTCGTCCTCCGGAATTCCCGCCTCGATCTTCCCGACGAGATCGGCGCCGACGTCCGCCGCCTTCGTGTAGATGCCGCCGCCGAGCCTGGCGAAGACCGAGATCAGCGAGCCGCCGAACGCGAGCCCGATGAGGTCGTCGATCGCCGACTCCTTCGAGTTCCCGATCCAGCCCGTCAGCGCCCAGTAGTAGCCCGCGACGCCGAGCAACCCGAGCCCGACGACGAGCAGACCGGTCACCGAGCCAGCGCGGAACGCGACGTTGAGCGCCGGCTTGAGGCCGTGCCGAGCCGCCTCCGCCGTGCGCACGTTCGACCGCACCGCAACGTTCATGCCGATGAAGCCGGCGGCAGCCGACAGGGTTGCGCCCACCAGGAAGCCGATCGCCGTTCCCCAACCGAGCTTGTGGTAGAAGCCGAGCAGGAGGAACGGGACGATCGACACTGCCGCGATCGTCATGTACTGCCGCTTCAGGTACGCAGCCGCGCCCTCCTGGACGGCGCGCTGGATCTCGCGCATGCGCTCGTTGCCGGTCGGCCGGCCGAGCAGCCAGACGGTCAGTCCGATGCCGTAGGCGACCGCGACCCCCGCGCAAACGAGCGCGAAGAGCACCGCGTGGTCGTTGAAGAAGCTCCCGACGATCAGCGTTCCTACCCCCTCACAAGGTCAGCGCCGAGTGTCCCCGGCGCGGGCAGGTTTTTATCACATGGGGCTAGGCAGCGGCTTGCTCGGCGGGCTGCCGGCCCGCGAGCTCGAGCGGCGAGAGCGTGCCGACGAGCTCGGGATGCTCACTATTGACGTGGCGTTCCGCCACCTCGGCGAGCGCCTGTTCGTCCTCGGCTTCGAGGGGCTCCCCGCACCCACATGCGGCGGCGACGGCCATCTCGCTGTCAAGACGATCTACGTCGCGCCGTTCTTCCCCTTTGCGGCGTCGGCATACGCGAGCTGGAGGTTGGACGTGACCTGTTTGAAATCACGCACGAGCTCGTCGCCGACCGTCCCCTCGAGCACCGGGAGCAGTGCCCGCATCGCTTCGATCGCGAGGCGCGCCTGATCGAGGTCGCGGTCCCCTTCGGAGAGCTTGCGATACCCGAGCGACGACACCGTGTAGAGCGTCTGGACGAGAAGGTCGGAGACCTGAAGCTTTTGCAGCTCCTCCTCCAGCTGCTTCATCAGCTCCTCGTCGGTCGGCTGCTGTCCTTCACCCACCGACGAGCTCCCGCGGCCGTCGCACGAGCTCGGCGAACACGTCGCGGTGTGAGCCGAGCTGCTCCAGCCGCGCGTACTGACGCTCCGAGGCGTTCGCCTCTGGGACGCCGAGATACGGAGCGGCGCCGATCTCCTCTGCGACCGGCAGCACCCATTCGATCAGCGCCTCGATCCGCGCGCGCGCCGGGACGACCTCGCCCCGCTCGAAGTCGATCAACCCATTCGTCAGCCCGTAGCGGATTGCGCGCCAGAGATTCTCCTCGAGCAGCCGGTTCGGGAGCTGCGGCAGCGGCTCGCCCTCGTCGAGAGCGCGCGCGAAGCGCGCGCCGAGCGCGTGCATCAACGCCGCGAGCGACTGCGCCTCCCCGAGGTCGGGCTGCGCGTCGCAGATGCGCACCTCGACCGTCGGGAACGCGAGATGCGGCCGGACGCTCCACCACATCTGCGTGTGCTCGTCGATCGATCGGGTCTCGTAGAGGAATCTCACGTACTCCTCGAATCCAGCCCACCCGTCGTAGACGTCGGGAATGCCCGCGCGCGGAAACAGCTTGGTGAAGATCTCCGTGCGCGCGGAGTGGAGACCCGTGACGCAGTCCTCCACGAACGGCGAGCTCGCGGAGAGCGCGAGCAGCTCCGGCAGCACGTTGCGAAACGCGTTGCAGACGGCGACGGCGCGGTCGGCTCCCCGGATGCCGATGTGCGCATGGATGCCGAAGCTGTTGTTGCGCCAGACAACGTATTGGAGGATCTCGTTGTTCCGGCGGTAGTGCGGCGTGTCGATGATGCGCTGGTCCTGCCAGCGGCTCCACGGGTGCGTGCCGGTACACGCAAGGGCGACATCGAAGCGGTCGGCGAGCTCCGCCAGCTGCGCCCGGCGCGTCGCCATCCGCTCGGCCGTCTCCCCGAACGTGGCGGAGCGCCCGGTCTTGATCTCGATCTCGGACGCGATCAGCTCGCCGACGAGATGCTCGTCGAGCTCGCTGCCGGCGGCAGCTTCCTTGAGCTCCTCGAAGCGGTTCGTCAGCTCGAGCGAGTCCGGATCGAGCAGCGCGAACTCCTCCTCCACGGCGATCGTGAAGTCCTGCCCGTCGTCGAATGCCTCGCGGGCGAACCGGATCTGCTCTTCCGGGCTCAAGCGCTGGGCGTCGCCCACCGCACTAGCGTAAATGAAGCGACAGCAGCCGCTCGCTGACGCTCGACCAGCTCCAGCGCTCGACCGCCGCGCGGCGCGCGACCGCACCTAGCTCCCGCCGCGTCTCGGCGGGCAGTGCGAGCAGCTCGCCGAGCTTCGCAGTGAGATCCCCCGCGTCGCCGCGCGCGAAGCTCGTCAGCGGCCGGAATTCAACCGGGTACGTCGCCTCGAGCCCGGCTGCGATCTCGGCGAGACCGGAATGCCTCGCGACGAGCGGCGGCACCCCGGCCGCGGCGGCCTCCGCGGCGACCATGCCGAACGCCTCTGGGAAGATCGACGGCACCACCACGACGTCCGCCAGCGGGAGCAGATGCACGAGATGGCGATGTTCGAGCGCCCCGGTAAAGAGCGTCCGTTCCGGAGCGGCGTGCTCCAGCTCTGCCCGATAGTCGCCGAAGCCGACAATCACCCCGCGCGCATCGACCTCGCGCAGCGCGTCGAGCAGTAGGTGCACGCCCTTGTTGAAGAGCAGCTTCCCGAAGTAGAGGACAGTCGGCTCGTCCGTCGCGAAGAACGCCGCGAAGCGCTCGGCGTTGCCGTCGTCCGGCAGGCGTTCGTTCGCGTTGCCGGGGTTCGGCGGGTCGGCCCGCGTTTCCGTCAACAGCCGCCCGAGCGCCTGGTCCCGCTCCTGCGGCCGGAACTCCTCGACGTCGACGCCCGGCGGAACCTCGTGTACGCGGTCGACATGGCCGACGACCTCCTCGAGGACGGCGCGGATGTGCGCGGAACCCACGAACACCGCTTCCGCGCGCCCGAGGGTTTCCGCCCCCCACGCCGACAGCTCGTCATTGCCGCGCATCGAGTACTCGAGCTCCGAGCCGTGCGCCTTGACCACAAAAGGGGCGCCGCCGGCGAGACCGACCGGAGCCCCGAGCAGCACATGATTTGCGAACACGAGGTCTGCGGGCAGCCGCGCGCGGAGCGCGGCGGCGTTCAGCTCGACGTAGCGGTCACGCTCCCCGGGCGTGAAGTCCTGCAGCAACCGTGCTTCGAGACCCTCGTAGCGATCGAGCACGAACACCGGCAAGAGGCCGTCGATGTCCGGCCGCACGACCTCGGCACCGCCGACGTCGTACGAGTCAAGGTGCCGCTCTTGGCAGAAGACGATCACGTCGTGTCCCGCGCGGCTCCATTCGCGCGCGAGCGCACGCGTGTACACATTCGACCCGGTCCCGCCGAGCAGGTAGCCGTGCCAGAGCAGGATGCGCACACGGTCATCATGGCGGAGCCGCGTGGCGTGTCCGCCGGGGGAACCTCCCGGTTCCGCCCAGACCCCCTCCACAGGTCCGCTTCGCGGACGGGCCGCTGCGCGGCCTACGTCAAATAGAAGTAGAGCGCGTAGAGCAGCTCGACCGCCGGGTTGGACGTGTGCACGGAAACGTCCTGCGGCACGTCGAGCAGCGCTTCGGAGTAGTTGAAGATGATCTTGATTCCGGACCCGACCAGGTCGTCGGCCACGCGTTGCGCGTTGTCGGCCGGAACCGCGACCACGCCGACGATGATGTTCTTCTCGCGGATCGCGTTGGCAAGCC
>WNGG01012228.1_pt1 | contig 13214 bp, 12 predicted proteins | sample 5400661 | NCBI WGS metagenome assembly WNGG01 (sample SAMN13153372, study PRJNA577476) | soil metagenome | isolation source: 100 cm soil or saprolite under Garry oak tree replicate 1 | place: USA:California | collected 2016-06-15
TGGGGGTTAGAAGACTCGTAGGGGCACCCCTCGTGGGTGCCCTCCCCGCCTATTCACCTCAGCAGATCCTCGTCCGTCCGCGTCAACACCTGGCTTCCCTGCGCCACTTCGACCCGGTTGCTCGCACGCCCATCGCTGACCACGATCGCTCGCTCGGGTGGCGTGTCCACCTCGTTACTGAGAAGTCGCACGCTGACCGTGTTCTGCTGTGGGTTGCCCGTCCCCCCTGCCCCTTGCACCGCCACAGCCGGAGCGCCGCCTCTGGTGACATTGCGCGACACCACCGCCTGCAAAGAGTTCCCCCTGGTCTCCACCCCATTCACGCCTATCGCGCCGACCAGACGCACCGCGTTCTTGCTCCAACTGGAGAGGCGGTTACGGTCGATCGCTACCTGGCAGACGTTCTGGTGTGACTCGCTGACCGCGCCCTGCACCTGGATCCCAATCGGACTCGCAGTGATATCGTTCTCGGCGAAGAGCGCGGTCAACAGGTTGTGCTGGGGCACCTTGTCGGCAAGCGGGACGGCCGTCAGGACACTGATACCGAACTGTTTGTTGCCACGCAGGATGTTGTCTGTAGCGACAAGACGCAGACGGTTATGCGAAGGGCCGAAAGAACAGGAGAAGAGGAGCCCGCCGCGCTCGCTCTCTTCGATGGTGTTGCGCACGATCGAGGCGCTGAAGGAAACCCCGTCAGCCTCAGGGAAGAAGCAGATGAAAGCGATGCCGTCGGCAAAACAGCCGCGCAGGGTGTTATCGGTAATCAGCAGGCGATTGCGCTGCCCGTGCCGGGCTTCGGCAAAGATGTGATGCCCCTGGCGGGCGCCCGTGCCACGGGGCAACGCCGGTTCGAAGCGCTTGCGGCCATTATCCAGAAAAACACACCCGGTGATCAGCACCTCGGCCACGCCACAGAGAAAGACGCCGTGGTCGCCATGCCGGCTGACCGCGCAATTGCGAATCGTGGCTGAGCCCCCAAGCGGGATGCCGATCCCGTGCCCACCGCCGTTGGTGACCGCGACGCCACTCAGACTTGCTCCCTCTTCGAGGACGACCACGGACAGGTCGGCCTGGATCGGATTGAAGGAAGGTTCAAACAGCCCCTCCCCGTCGATTACACAGACGTCTTTCCCTGCGCCTTCGACCGCGACTCCGGCGGGAATCCTGAGTGGCAAGGTCTCTCCAGTGCGCGTCGGAGAATATGAGCCTGGACCGACCAGGACTATATCTCCTGCACGCGCTGCGTTCAGCGCACGCGTGAGCGAGGCCGCGTCGGCCTGTGGGTCAGTAGGATGCACAACGATTGCGCTCATAGAGGCCTCCGTAATGTATGGATTCCGCATTCCGCATTCCACACTCGGGCGGCACCCCACCCGCCGTGTCGGCCCATGCGTCGCTCCTACTTGGCACAGACTCTACGGAAAAGGCAAGAGCTGACCCGCCGCCTCGCCCGCCGGACGACCCACCACGGAGTTGCCGACGCGCAGCGCAGCGCGTAGGATTACTGCCATGCTAGGCCGTATACGGACAGTGAGTATGCTGCTTGTGGGGCTCTGGCTTGTCGGCGGGTTGCTGTTATGGATTGGCCAAAGCCGTCACAACCGCCTCCCGCTGGACCTGGATGCCCAATATCCTCCGGGACAACCGTTCCAGCCCGGGGAGATTTTCGCCTCTACCCTGATCGCGCTGATGGACCACGAACTCCATGACGGATTTGGCTGGCGACCCAATGATTTTGTCCTCTGGGGACCGACCTTGTGGGCCGATGACAACGCCAACCGCCAGCTCGGCATCCTGCAAGCCGTACGCGAGAGTACGCGAGTGTTCAAGGATCACCTCACCAAGGTCTCCAGTAACGAGTACGACCCGGACCTGCTCGAAGCGGACACCCTGTTCCGCAATGACGCTACCAAGTTGTGGTTTCCCTCAGCCGAGAGCCGCATCTCCCGCGGGATTGACCGCCTGCACGCCTACATCGCTGGGCTGCACGACGGCTCACAACGCTCGCGGCCCATCACAACGCGTAATGTCGAACTCATCCGCTTGTTTCAAGCCTGGACCGATCTGCTCGGGGACGCGCACGCGAACCTCTACAAAGACCGTGAAGCCGATGGCAGCAGCGTGTGGTGGCATACGGATGACTACTTCTACCACGCCCAGGGGTACGCGCATGTCATGCACGCCCTTATGCAGGCCCTCAAGCGCGAGTACCACCAGTTGCTCAGCGTCAAGCCGGTGATGCAGGAACTCTTTGATGAAACGATTCTGGCCTTAGGCAAAGCGGCGGAGATGAATCCCTGTGTGATCTTGAACGGGAGCCCGAGTGGGCTTCTTGCCAACCACCGCCACAACCTCGATATCTATCTCATCGAGGCACGCCAGAAGATGTACTCCATCCGTGAGGAGCTGGAAAAATAGCGAAAAAAAGGCCCGAATGGAGGCATTCGGGCCAGGGCTCAAGACGACGGGGTTCCCACAACCCGAACGTCTCTATGCGTTCAGCAGCCTATCGAACTCCACCCTCAGGGTCAATACCTGTGTTCTCACAAATAGCTCTATACCCCCAGGAACCGTGGGACACCGTTTGCAAAAAATTAGAACAAGCTCCTAATTTCAAGCCGATCATTTCGGCAACGCCATTTTAAGTCGATGAAGCCTCTGACCCAAAAGGAGTTTTTTTCAAAAAATCTTTTCCCAAATGCCATTTCTCTCTTGACGGCCCCCCCCATGTTTGCTAAAAAAGTTCTAAGTGGGTTCCGCCTAGGGCTCATAGGCAAGAATAGGGGTTCCCTGAGAAACACTGACAGGCGATCGGGCAAGACTCTCAGAGGGCATGGAAGCCCAGAGCCAAGCGGCTCTCACGAGCCCTCGATGTCACCGACGGCCTGAACAACCAGGAGGTCACTATGGCAGCGAAAAAAGCCGCCGCAAAGAAGCCGGCAAAAAAAGCTCCAGCAAAAAAAGCGAAGTAAGGTCCGTTTTTCTAGTGTCACTGTTGTAACTGCTTCCTTAGGCGGAGGACTCATACGAAAAGGCCCTTTTTGAAGGGCCTTTTCTTTTGGCGCGGGCAAAGGTATCTGAAAGGCGTGGCAGGATGGTTTCTTTTTACCCCACCCCTTTGCAGCAAGGAACCTGACTATGGCAGAAGAGTCCTCGGAGAAGGTCCCCCGAATCAAAGTATCCAGCGCGTACCCTGGAGAGTGGTACATTGTCGAAGTCGAGGGAGGGGACGGGGCGCTGGCGATGGAACTACGCCGTCCGGTTGGGCAGGACGCTACTGACGCCTTTCACCTGCAGATTACCGCGCCGATCCAGCTCTTCGATGTGCACAGTGTCAAAGCCGGAGGCGCCGCCCACCGCCACGAAGGGGTCGAGTCGGTGCAACTGACCTTCACTGGACCCATGACGGCTTGGCCGGACTTTGTCCGCTGCATCCAAGCGCTTGCCAGTGTGTTCGACACCCTCTCCACCGCCCCGCTCGACCGCCAGAAGGTCCGCGAGCACTTCTTCAAGAGAAAGAAGTAGGGGCGGTGCGGGCACCGCCCGTGCTAGTCCGCTTCATAGCCCTTCTGCGCACGCACTACCAGATCACCGCGGCGGGGCTCGACCCGTACACTATGATAGCGATTGCCGCTCTGGGACGAAGTATACCCCAAGCTGTATTGCTGACGCAGCTCGCGGGAGATCGTCTGGGTTGCTGTATCGAGCACGGTAGCGTTCCCGATCACATCAGCGGTATTGAGCAGGAAATGCTTGCCTCCGGTCTCATCGCTGATCTCTTGCAGGGTACGGGAATCCACGCGCTCATCGTCCCCACCGACGATGACCGCGAACGGACCGATGCTCAGCCCGGCGCCCCCAGAGCTGAAGTGCTGATTGGGGTTACCGATGCCGATGGTGTAGATCAGCACCCCGGAACGCCGGGCTATGCTGATCGTTTGGTTGAGCGAGGCGAGGCTGGCGGTATCGACCCCATCAGTAATCACAACCAGGGCTTTTTTCTGGTGCCGGCCATGCTTGACCCGGCGCAGGCCGTCGAGGATCGCATCATAGAGTGAGGTCCCGCCGGCCGGCCGTAACAAGGTCACCGCCTGTGCAAGCAGCGTGCGGCTATCGGTAAAGTCCTGGAGCAGCACGGGTTGGACGTTGAATTCTTCGATGAAGACCTCGTCTCGGGGATGGATCGCATCCACGAAGCGGCGCAGGGCCTGTCGAGCACGATCGATCTTGTTCCGCATACTGCCGCTCGTGTCCACGATGAGCCCCAGGCTAACCGGCTCACTCTCGCCAGTGTTGAAATAGGTGATGTCCTGGGGGACGCCGTCTTCGTAGACGACGAAGTCCTCGCGCTGGAGTCCAGAGACATACGCGCCATTCTGGTCAGTGACCGTGACCGTGACCGACTGGGCCGGACGCACGGATTCAGTCTGGGGTCGGGGCGGGATCACTGCCTGTTGGCGGGGCAGGTCCGGAGAACGTTGTTGGGATTGGGAAGGGATCTCCAGCACCTGCTTGCCTGAAGGGGCGGGCCGTTGCGGCGCTGGGGTGAGAGTACCCTGTTGCGGCGTGGGTCTGGGGCCTTGCCAGCCCTCCGGCTGGGCCGTGTCACCTTGGGCGAAAGCTCCGGGCACGCCGGCGAGCGTGAGGAGCACGACCATCAGCCCACCTGCACGGATGAGCGTGCGCATGACATGTCCTCCTGCCCCTGACCTTAAACCCTTCTCCTGGCAGGCACAAGAGCGAGGAACGACAGAAAGGCACTTCGTCCAGGCGTTTAACGTCCCCCGGCTTCTGAGATCAACGCCGGCGCAGGGGGAGGATCATCAGCGCCCCGGTGACGAAGCCGCCCACGTGTGCCCACCAGGCGACCCCACCCCCGAAGCTAGCCGCGCTGGCCACCATGCCGTTAAACAACTGGGCGAAGAACCAGAGGGCCAGGAACACGAACGCCGGCACAGTAACGATCTGGATGAAAAAGAAGATGGGCAGCAGGGTCACCACCTGGGCGCGGGGAAACAGCACGAAGTACCCGCCCATTACCCCAGCAATCGCGCCGCTTGCGCCAACCACCGGCATCCCCGAGTGTGGCCCGGTCAGGTAGTGCAGATAGACGGCCGCAAGTCCGCACACCAGGTAGTAGAGCAAATAGCGGCTCTTGCCCAGGCGGTCCTCAACGTTGTCGCCGAAGATCCACAACGTCCACATGTTGCCGATCAGGTGCAGCCAACTGCCGTGCAAGAACATGGAGCTGAACATCGGCACGAAGCGAGCCGGCAGGTTCCAGGACTCGGCCTCGGAGAACCGGACCGGTACAAAACCGTAGATTAACAGAAACCGCTCCAAGGCTGGCCCAAGTTCCAGCTCGTAGAGAAAGACTACCGTGTTCACTATGATCAGCGCCAGAGTCATCAGCGGGAAGGAGCGAGAGGGAATTGTGTCGCGCAGCGGGATCATGACGGCGATTGTACTATAAACGCTCCTGACCCGCTAAAGGGTAGCCGCAGCACCGTGGAAAGAGAAAGGTGTAAGGCGAAAGGCGAAAGGAAAACCCCCGACCCGCGCGAGGGCAGCCGCAGTCCAGGGGAAGGGCGGAGCGGTGAGCGTCGCAACCTGGCCGATCACTGTCCTGCCGTAGCCGCGCACCTCACCCGGGGATGGGGACTTGTCGCAGTTCGCTGGCTATGCTTTGTTCCTGTGTCAGATCTAACCATGTTTGCCACCACACCCCCTTCCTCACCACTCACACTAGTCCTCGGCGTGATCCTCTTCGTCGCCGGGGCCGGGGTCGCCCTCTATCTCGCGCTCTTGCTGCTCTCCGCTTTTACCCGCTCTTTCGGCGGGCTTTTCGAGCGGGCGGCGTTCCGCCGTTACAGGTCGCTGTGTGGCCAGGGGGACGACCTCTTGGAGAAGGGAGATTTTGCTGGTGCTGTGCGGAGATTTGGCGAGGCCTTCTTCTTGAAGCCGGTGCGACGCGACGCAACCTTGCTCTCGGACATCGCTAACTATCACACTGGGCTGCTGAGTCGGCTCCTGACCGTAGCCGATGAGATGGGCAAGGGTCGTGCTCGGCTGCCATCTCTGGTCGACACCGACCGGCTACTGGCCGAACGTCTGGAGATCCATCTCGACTACTTCCGCAACCTCAAACACAGCAACGCCCAGCAGCGACGCGAGATTGAGCGCCGCCTGCGCGCGAACGAGCAGCAGGTGCGCCTGGCAGTAGGCCGGCTGATCGGCGAGATCCGCTCGTCCGAAGAGCGAGTGCTGTATCACTAAGTGAGACAGAGACAGGGAGGTGAGACAGAGCCCACCTCACCCCTCTCTATCTCTATCTCTGTCTCTTTGCTAAGTGCCCCTCCCCCGCTACACCCGCTGCGTCAGCTTCTCCCGCTCCTTGCGGGCGTCCCGCCCCTCGCGGCACTCCTGGCAGATGCCGTAGATCTCCATTTTGTGGGTCGTCGCCGTAAAGCCGAAGCGCTGGGCGACCTTTTCCTGTAATTGCTCGATCTGCGGGTGGACAAACTCGACGATGCGCCCGCACCGCTCGCAGATGATGTGATCGTGATGGCGTTCGGCTTCCAAGTTCTCAAAGCGCGCCTGCCCATCGGCAAAGTGACGCTCTGCCGCCAGGCCACACTCCTTGAGCAACTTCATGGTGCGATATACCGTGGCATACCCCACCCGCGGGTTCACCCGGCGCACCTCACTGTAGAGCTCCTCGACACTGATATGACGGCTGGTGGCGAAGAAGACCTGGGCAATATCCTCCCGCTGGGAGGTTGCTTTGAGCCCCTGCTCCTTAATCCACTGTCGGAACGTGCTGAGCCGGTCGCTCACGGCGCAGATCCCCCAGTCAGGAGACGACGCAGGGACGGGGAGAGCAGATCCTCGTGCACGTCACGGCGGGAGAGTTCGTCAAGCAGGATCTCGACGCGTTCAGACAGGGGCAAGTCGCGATCCAGGAACACCATCTCCTGACCGTGCACCCGACAGCCCCCACCACGCACCTGATAGCCCACCTCCCGCAGGAGCTTCTCCTCACGCACCCGGATCCCTAGCCGTTCGGCCAGGGTCTTCAGTTCTTGGAGGAGAGCCGTCCCCTTTCCCACTGACGGCGGTTTCTTTGCCATGGCAACATTGTGGCCAAGGCCCTCCCTATTGTAAAGCGCGGTTGCGTGTACTCCTGCTGCAGGGAGGGTCAGCAGGCGGCAGCGGGGAGGGCCAGCAAGAACACTTGAGGATTAAACCTATCCTTATCGCCCTGGAGGGTGCCGTTCGCTCCGAACGGTCAGCGTTTTGACTGAAAGCCGCCTACCGATGGCTAGGTGGCTTGCCTCTTGCGGGAGGTGGTGTAGCCCGGTAAGATTGCCTGACCGAACGGTCAGGGGGGAGGCAGCAATGCGGTTTCCGCGGCACATCATCACCGACATGCTCAAGTGGCAGGCCAAGAATAAACTCCAGGGCCGCGCCCGCTATCCCGTGGTCCTCATGCTCGAACCCCTTTACACCTGTAATCTCGCCTGTGTGGGGTGCACGCCCGAGCGCCACACCGGTGACCTCAAAGACCGACTGACCTTGGCCCAGTGCCTGCAGGCAGTGGATGAAGCCGGTGCGCCGGTAGTGTCGATCTGTGGCGGTGAACCGACCATCTATCCGGAGTTGCCCGAACTGGTCGAGGGGACTATCGCTCGCAAGCGCCACGTCTACTTGTGCACCAACGGCATTTTGCTGGAGCGCTTCTACCACAAGAGTCAGCCCCACAAGCGCCTCTCGATCAACGTGCACCTTGATGGCATGCGCGAGACGCATGACTTTGTCTGTGCTCGTCCAGGCGTGTTCGACAAGGCGGTCGAGATGATCAAGCTAGGGAAAAAGCTCGGCTATACGGTCTGCACAAACACTACGGTGTTTCGTGAGACCAGCCTGGACGAAATTGAAGAGCTCCTGGCTCTGCTGACCAGCCTGGGGGTGGATGGCATGATGATCTCCCCCGGTTATCACTACGAGGCACTCAAGGAGAAGCATTTCCTTTTCCGCCAGGAGATTCACCAGAAGTTCAAGCAGGTCTTGGAGTTGTCGAAGCGCTACCGCATTTCCATGACCCCATTCTTTCTGGAGTTTGCCGCTGGCGAGCGTGAGTATCCCTGCACCCCATGGGGGAACGTGACCCGCACCCCTTTTGGCTGGAAGGGCCCTTGCTACCTGATTGGAGCTAAGTACTTTAAGACTTGGGAGGAATTTTGGCAGGGGGTGGACTGGGAGTATTGGGAAAAACGTGAGGACCCTCGCTGCCAGAACTGCTTGATGCATTCGGGCTTCGAGGCCTCGGTGATGCGCAAGCTCCCAGAAAGCCCCAAAGACATGTGGGTCATGGCAAAGTGGATGTTCTCCTGACGAACTGGCCCCAGGGCGATCAATGAAAGTCGCGCGGCTGTACGACGTGTCCGATATCCGCTTTGAGGAAGAGCCGATCCCGCAGGTCGGGCCTGGCGAAGCGCTGATCCGAACCCGTACCTGTGGCATCTGTTCGGGCGAGGTGATGGGCTGGTATATGCAAAAGAAAGCGCCCCTGGTCTTTGGCCACGAGCCGGCTGGCGAAGTGGTCGAGGTCGGAGCCGGGGTGGCCGACTTCCGGCCTGGAGATCGAGTCTTTGTCCACCACCACGCCCCCTGCTTTACCTGTCGGGCCTGCCGCCGCGGTCAGTTCGTGCAATGTCCGACCTGGCGCACTTCGCGTATCATTCCCGGCGGGATGTCCGAGTACTTTCTCGTGCCCAAAGAAAACCTGTCCGGTGATGTCCTGTACCTCCCTCCTAACCTGTCTTTTGCGGACGGCTCACTGGTCGAGCCCAGCGCCTGCGCTGTCAAATCACTGCGGCGCTCAGGGTTCCAGTCCGGGGAGAGGGTCTTGATCATCGGCTTGGGTATCATGGGACAGTTGCACGTCGCCTTGGCCCGGCACGCCGGCGCGGGAAGCGTGATCGGCGCGGACTTCGTCCCCTACCGTCGAGAGAAAGCCCGACAACTGGGTGCCGACCTAGTGCTCGATCCAGCCCAAGGGAAGATAGAGGACGCGCTCAGGGAACACACCAATGGCGAGATGGCCGAGGTGGTCATCGTCGGGCCGGGGTCGATAGAGGCCATGGAACTGGGGATACGCTGTGCAGCCCGGGGAGGAACGGTCGTCCTCTTCACCGCTAGTCCGCCTGAAGCCCTTCTACAGGTCTCCCCCTACCATCTACCCGTGAGGCCCTGCGGCTGATCGCTGCAGGGGTGCTCAAGGCTGAGCAATTCATCACCCACCGCTTCCCGTTCACCGCGCTGCACGACGCCTACAGAAACGCAGCCGAGGCGCGTGACTCGCTCAAGACCGTGGTCGAGTTTCCCTGAGGAGCCCTATGTCAGCCCCAGAGACGCGCATATTGCACTTTCAGAACGATTATAGTTGGGAGGGGGTTGAGCATGAGCCGTACAAATATGGGCAAGAAGCAGGTAGAGCATGGCAGGCGATTGTCCGTCAAGTGTTGATCGGCAACCAGGCGGAAGAGACGGGGTTCCACCTGCGCTATTTTGAGATCGCCCCGAACGGATACTCAAGCCTGGAAAAACACGGCCACGCCCATGTGGTCATTGTCATGAGGGGGCACGGTAGGGCTGTAGTGGGAACGACTGCCCACGAGTTGCAACCGTTCGATACGGTCTACGTTGCGCCCTGGACTCCTCACCAGTTCCTCGCGGTTGGCAACGAACCTTTCGGGTTCTTTTGTATCGTGGATGCAGAACGGGACCGGCCCCAGCTTGTCTCTGCCGAGGAGCGCGGAGGCGCTCTCACAGCCGGCGCCATCGTCGCGGTCGATTTGGAATAGGCAGGGCGACTTTCTCTATCAGAAGCCACCCTGCCTTGGGGTTGTGTCGAGAGGTCGTTACTTCCGCATGCTCTTGGCGACCATCGCCTCGACTCGTGCTGCCGCATCCTCGGCCCGTTTGGCTGCGGTCTCAACTCTAGATGCCGCTGTCTCGGCCCGATTGGCCGCAGCTTCGGCCCGGCTGGCTGCTGCATTCGCCTGTTGAGCTGCGGCTGTCCAGGTGTCCCTGATCTCTGGCTGTTGTTGTTTTGCCGCACATCCTAGGTTGACCATTGCCAGCAGCGCCGCTGCCGCTATCCCGGTCGTAATTCGTCCAGAAGTCCTCATCTACTTACCCCCTTCCTGAAGATGCTGCTATATTGCCATAATTAAACGGCCGTTTCTACTCGAACCGCACACTCTTTTTTTTAGGTTATAGGGGACAGGGGACAGGTTATAGGAGAAACAAAGCGATCTATTGGCCCTGTTCCTCTGCCCCGCCACCCGTCACTGATCAATACTCGTCGTCAAAGTCGTCACCGTGGTCATGCCCACCTGGGGTCCCAGTCTTTTTCTTCTCGGGCTTATCAGCCACCGCCGCCTCGGTCGTGATGAGCAGACCAGCTACACTAGCAGCGTTCTGCAGAGCGATACGCACGACCTTGGTAGGATCGATCACGCCGGCCTTGAACAGGTTCTCGAACTTCTCGGTCACCGCATTGAAACCGAAGTCATCCTTGCCTTCTTTGACTTTGCTTACCACCACCGAGGCCTCAAGACCGGCATTGGTGGCAATCTGGCGGAGGGGCTCTTCGAGCGCCCGCCGCACGATGGCCACACCCTGGGCTCGCTCGCCCTCAAATTTCAGCTCGTCGAGGTACTTCTGCGCCTGTAACAGCGCAACACCCCCACCAGGAACAATGCCTTCCTCGACCGCCGCCTTGGTGGCATGCATGGCGTCATCTACCCGTGCCTTGCGCTCTTTCATCTCGACTTCAGTCGCCGCCCCCACTTTGATCACCGCCACCCCTCCAGCGAGCTTGGCCAGCCGTTCTTGGAGCTTTTCCCGATCGTAGTCAGAGGTGGTCTCCTCGATCTGCGTGCGGAGCTGCTTGATGCGCCCCTGGATAGCCTCTTGTTTGCCCGCGCCGCCTACGATCGTCGTATTGTCCTTGTCAATAATCATCCGTTTACACCGCCCCAGGTCGTTAATCGCTACAGTCTCCAGTTTGATACCAAGCTCCTCAGCCACCACTCTGCCGCCGGTCAGAATCGCCATGTCTTCGAGCATCGCCTTACGCCGGTCGCCGAATCCCGGAGCCTTCACTGCAGCGCAGCGGAGGGTACCACGCAACTTGTTGACCACCAAAGTTGCTAGGGCCTCGCCTTCGACGTCTTCAGCGACGATAACGATCGGCCGCCCGCTCTGCGCCACCTTCTCGAGCAGAGGCAGCAGGTCGCGCATACCGGAGATTTTCTTCTCACTGAACAGGATGTATGGTTCATCCAGTTCTACGGCCATCTTCTCGGGGTTGGTGACAAAATAGGGAGAGAGATACCCTCGGTCAAAGCGCATCCCCTCGACCACCTCAAGAGTGGTTGTGAGCCCTTTGGCCTCTTCAATGGTGATGACCCCTTCTTTTCCCACCCGTTCCATGGCTTCGGCCAGAATCTCGCCGATCTCAGCCTCACCGTTGGCAGCAATCGTACCCACCTGGGCGATACCTGGGCGATTTGCTCCTTGCCTTTCACCGTGTGGCTCTGGGCTTTCACCCCTTCGACCACCTTTTCGACCGCCGCATCAATGCCCCGTTTGAGTTCCATGGGGTCAAACCCGGCGGCCTGCAGGCGTAGCCCCTCACGCAGGATGGCGCGGGACAGCACTGTGGCCGTTGTCGTGCCGTCTCCGGCGGTATCGGAGGTTTTCGTCGCCACTTCGCGGATCATTCTGGCGCCCATGTTCTCGAATTTGTCTTCGAGTTCGATCTCCTTGACCACGGTGACCCCGTCCTTAGTGACCAGGGGGGCGCCAAAACTTCTTTGCAACAGAACATTACGGCCCCGCGGCCCGAGGGTCACTTGCGCCGTATCAGCTAGCAGGTTGACTCCGTGGAGGATGCCTGTGCGTGCTCTTTCATGCAGGTACACGAGCTTCTTCGCCATGCGCTGCTCTCCTTTCTCGTGCCTCGTTCACTCATGAGGAGGGGAGTACATTAAGCATCTTTCGGGAAATTGCAAGAGTTTCGCCGGAAGATAGGCTTACCGGCGCGCAGGAACCCAATACGCCTTGGGAATGTCCCAGGGGCTCAGCGCGGGAATAATGGCAACGGTGCGCTGACTATTACGCACGACCATCTCTCCCAGGACTTGATGGCGGGCGATCGGCGCTGAGACGACGGCAGGGAGTTGGAGGAAAATCTTGAGATCTGCGTCCTCGCCCTTACGCAGCAGAAAAGAGGCATCAGTTGCGGCGATCGGCTGGAGCGCCGACACGCTCCCGTACTCGACACGCACCGCCGTCCCGAGCGGCTCTCCACTCTTGACCACGTGCAGACGGGTGAAGCGGGCGAAGCCCCACTCCAATAAGTCCGCAGCGGTTCGGAACCGGATCTTACTGCTCTGTCCGCCCATGACCACGGCGATCAGCCGTAGCGGCCCACGTTGCGCAGTGGAGACGAGGTTAAACCGGGCTTTATAAGTGAACCCGGTTTTTAAACCATCCACGCCTGCCACCTTGCCCACTAGACGGTTGGTGTTCGGCAGCATGATCTGGCCTGCACGGAACGGCACCCGACTGAGGGCGGTCCACCGCAAGACTTGCTGGTGCCTCACCAGGGCACGCGCCAGGATGGCCATATCTGCCGCAGACGACACATCAGGCGGGGAACCATCGGTCGGAGGCAAGCCATTGACGGTCTGGTACTGCGTCTGGAGCATGCCCAATTCTTGTGCACGTTTGTTCATCGCCGGCACGCAGACCTCGACTGAGCCCTTAAGCCGCTCAGCCACGGCCACAGCCGCATCGTTGGCGGAGGTCACCAACATAGCCCGCAGCAGGTCCTCCAACGGAAAGACCTCGCCCGGGCGCAAATTGATCGTGCGCCCGCCCGCCTGGCTCGCCCGTCGACTGATGCTGACTGGGGTCTGCAAAGAAAGGAGACCGCGGTCGACTGCTTCCAGCGCGAGCAACCCCACTATCATCTTGGTGAGCGAGGCCGCTGGCCACTCCTTGTGCTCATTCTGAGAAAAGAGCACCTGCCCAGTCTCGGCGTCTGCGAGCAGCACTGCGGCAAAAGCCCGGACCGGCGGTAGCGGCGGATGTTCCGCGGACATCAGTGGCACGGCTCGTCGGGGTCGGCGGGCCGGGCG
>WNGG01013188.1_pt1 | contig 13214 bp, 13 predicted proteins | sample 5400661 | NCBI WGS metagenome assembly WNGG01 (sample SAMN13153372, study PRJNA577476) | soil metagenome | isolation source: 100 cm soil or saprolite under Garry oak tree replicate 1 | place: USA:California | collected 2016-06-15
GTGAACGACCAGTTTCCCAGCGTGACGTTGTCCCAGGTCAGCGGCTGCGCCCACGCGCGGGAAAAGGCCGCCTTGGCCAGGATTCCGTATGGCAAGAAGATCGCGCAGGCCATGACGGCGAGGCAGGCGAGGAGGGCGGGCTGTCGCCAGGGGCCGAGAGCGATCTGACGGCGCTGCCCGCCCTTGCCTCCCACCGCGGCGTAGCCGCGCCTCCCGAGGAGCCTCTTCTGAAGGAAGAGGAGCAGCGCGGTGGCCAGGAGCAGCGGCACGGAGAAGGCCGCGGCCATCTCGACCTTGGGCGGGTACTGAAAGAGCGCCCAGATCTGCGTGGTGATCGTGTGAAAGCCCGCGGGCAGCGCGAGGATGGCGGGAGAGCCGAAGAGGGCGAGGGCCTGGAGCACGGACAGGATGAAGCCGCTCAGGATGGCGGGGGCGACCATGGGCAGGGTCACGGTGAGGGCGACCCAGAGGCGGCTCGCGCCGAGGATGGAGGCGGCCTCCTCGAGATCGGAGGCGATCAGCTCGAGCGTGTTCACGATCATGATGTAGGCGTAGGGAAAGGTGTAGAGGGCGACCACGAAGATCAGCCCCGGCATCGTGAAGATATTGAGGAGGGGTGTCTCGGCGCCCGTGAGTTCCCGGTAGAGCTTGTTGAGATACCCGGCATTGGGGCCCGCGAGCATGACCCAGGCAAAGGCGCCGAGGAAGGGCGGCGTCACGAAGGAGGCCATGACCAGGCCGCGGATGACGCGCTTGCCCGGAAGATCGGTGCGCGCGGTCAGCCACGCCATGGGGGCGCCGATGGCGAGCGAGAGCAGGGCCGACCAGAAGGCGAGGACCACGGTGTTCCAGAGCGCCTTCTGGAGCCGGGCATCGGTGAAGACACGGGCGTAGTGCGCGAGGGTGAGACCGCCCTCGCCGCTCACGCTCAGATAGCCGAGCCAGGCGAGCGGGAGGAGCATGAGGAGGAGGAGGGCGGCCGCGGCGATGATCCAGACGGGGGCGGAGCGGTCCAGCCCCTCGAGCCGCGAGGGCAGGGGGCGTGCGGTGACCGTCAGCTCGCGCGCCATCGCGAGGGGTCTCAGGCCCCGAAGAACTCCACGAAGCGCGTCTTGATCTCCTCGTTACGCTTCTCCAGCTCCTCGGGATCGACGAGGAGGAGCTTGAGCTCGCTGAGCTTCGGCCGGTCGGCGGGATACTTGACCTCGGGGTGCCCCGTGTAGAGGCCTTCGGTATCCGCGAGCACTTGCTGGATCTCGCGGCTGAAGAGGAAGTCTGTGAAGAGCTTGGCCGCGTTCGGATGGGGCGCGAAGGTGGCGATGGCGGTGGGCGAGATGACGAGAGGCACGCCCTCCTTGGGGTAGACGATCTCCACCGGGTTTCCTTTCTTCTTGATCTGGTAGAAGGTGTAGTCCCCCCCGTTCACCGCCACCGGCCGCTCCCCCGAGGCGACCACGCCGGAGGGATCCACCGCGGACTGGACGAGCATGGGCTTGCTCTGCGCGAGCTGCTTGAAGTAATCCCACCCGTGGAGGTGCACGAGGGCGAGCACGTGGGTGGCGATGACCCCGCTGTAGCCCGGGTGCGCCGTCACAAGCTTGCCCTTCCACTTGGGGTCGAGCAGGTCTTTCCACGTGCGCGGCGCCTCCGCCGCCGACACGGCCTTGGTGTTGTACGCGATGACGGTGACGGTGGCGCGCAGGCCGTAGTGGTAGCCGTCCTTGTCCTTGAAGCTCGCGGGGAAGCGGTCGACGCCGGCCGGCGTGTGCTTCATGAGGAGCTTCTTCTCCTTCAGCAGCACGTAGTGCCCCGCGTCCGAGGTGTGGATCACGTCGACGTTCTTGATGTTGGCCTGCAGCTCCTGCATCACCCGCTGGAGGATGCGCTGGGAGCCCGTGCGCTGCACCTCGACCTTGATCCCCGGGTAGGCCGTCTCGAAGAGCTTGGCCACCTTCTCCGAGCTGGTGAGGGCGAGCGAGGTGTACCAGACCACCTTGCCTTCCTTCTTCGCCGTCTCAACGCGCGCGTCCTGGGCGCAGGCGGGAGCGGCAGCGAAGAAGACGGCGAGCACCGATAGTACGAGAAGCTTGCGCATGGGCATTCCCCTAGGCGGTGAGAGATTCCATCAAGGGGGCGAGGCGCTCCAGCCGGTCGAGGCGGGCCACGGCCTCGACGACGCGGGCGGCCCGCGCCTCGGAGACGGCGAGGGTGGCATTGCCGCGGAACTTCGCTTCCATCTCCTCCCAGGTCATGGGCAGGTCGGGGCCGCCGCGCGGGCGATCCTGCCGCGCCTCGAGCAGCCGCCCGTCGTCGAGGCGGATGGTGACGTCGCCGATGAACTGGCGCGGGTAGTCGATGCTCGGATCGATCTCGTACGATACGCGCGAGGCCACCTGCAGCACCGCCTCGTCCCGCGCCGCCTCGTCGGTGAACTCGGCGAGTCCGGCGCGGCCTTTGACGAGGATGACCGCGAGCAGGTAGGGGAGGCTGAACTTCGCGGCATAGCCGTTGGGCGGCTTGTGCTTCGCCGCGAGGGGCTCCCAGAGGCGGGGCAGAGGTCCCTCCGCGGTGCGGCAGCGGATCTGGGCGATCTGCTCGGGCTGGATCTTGTGCCGCTCGCGCAGCCTCAGCGCGCAGTCCATGTACGGTTGCGCGATGGAGCCGCACGGGTAGGGCTTGAAGGTCAGCTCCAGGAGCTCCCAGGCGCGCCCGAGCGTGCCGAGCAGCTCGTCCAGACGCGCAGCGTCGTGGCCGCCCGCGAAGGCCTGGTAGAAGCCGTGGGCGCCCTCGAAGACCGTTTCCGGCCCCGTGAAGCCGGACCGCGCGAGCAGCGTGGCCACCACACCCGCATGGGCGGCCCAGCCAGGATGCAGCCGCTTGGTCCACGAGCCGTCCGTCAGGTACTCGATGATCCCGCCCGCCTGGCTTCCGCAGATCCCGAACGCCGAGACGAGCTGGTCTTCCGTGAGCCCGCGGAGCCGGCCCGCGACGGCGGCCGCCGCGAAGCTTCCCGCGAGGGAGGTCGGGTGATAGTGGCGGGCGTGAAAGCGACCGGGCACGGCCAGCCCCACGCGGCACATCACCTCGACTCCCGCGATCGCCGCCTCGAGGACGGCGCGACCGGAGGCGCCCGTGGCTTCGCCCACGGCCAGGGCCGTGGTCACGGCCACCGAGCCCGTGTGAACGATCGCATCCTCGCGCGTGTCGTCGAAGTCGAGGCCGTGGGCGAGCGTGCCGTTGGCGAGCACGGCATGCGACGCGCCCACGCGGGCGGCGGCGCCGATGAGGGTGCTCTCGGGGAGCCCGCCCAGGCTCTCGGTCGCTCGCAGGACGGCCCGGCCGAACTCCTCTCGCGACGAGGCCAGACAGCTGCCGATGATGTCGAGAACGAGCTGCTTCGCCTTGTCCACGACGGGCGCGGGGACGTCATCCAGGGCCAGGCCGAGGGTGAAGCGCGCGTAGCGTCGGGCGACGGATGAATGCGGCACGTGGGTGTGCCCGCCTCGTGGCGGGCGAGCCATTTCTACTGAAGGCGCCATGACCTGTCAAGACAATCCGTGCCCGGCAACTATGCGATTTGGCGCCGGGAGATCGCGACGCACCGTGCGGAGGGCCCTCCTCGGACGCGAGCCGTCGGAAGCTTGGCGGGCGGAGGCTCCGTGATATGGTGGAAATCTATGTCCCTTTCGCTCGACCTCATCCGCAGACTCGAAGCCAACGTGAGCCGCGCCCTCGTGGGCAAGCCCGAGGCCGTGCGGCTGGCCGTGGTGGGTCTGCTCGCCCGCGGCCACATCCTCATCGAGGACGTGCCCGGGGTGGGCAAGACCACGCTGGCCGCGGCCCTCGCCCGCTCCATCGGCGCCGGCTTCCAGCGCATCCAGTTCACCTCCGACATGCTGCCCTCGGACGTGATCGGCGTCAGCATCTGGGAGCCGACCAAGAGCGAGTTCGTCTTCAAGCCGGGGCCGCTCTTCACCAATATCGTGCTCGCCGACGAGATCAACCGCACAACGCCCAAGACGCAGTCGAGCCTCCTCGAAGCCATGAACGAAGCGCAGGTCTCGCTCGATCATTCGACCTACCCGCTCCCCCAGCCCTTCATGGTGCTGGCGACCCAGAATCCACGCGAGCACGAGGGCACGTATCCTTTGCCCGAGTCTCAGCTCGACCGCTTTCTCCTGAGAATCCGCATCGGCTATCCGGGCGCTCTCGACGAGAAGGCCGTGCTGCGCGGCGCCGGCTCGCCCGGCCTCGAGACGCTCGTGCCCGTGCTGGATGGACGCGAGGTGCTGGCGCTCCAGGAAGAGGCCGAAGGCGTGCGGGCAGAGGAGTCCGTGCTCGACTACCTCATGGCCCTCGTCGAGGCCACCCGCGTCTCCCCGCTGCTCTCGCTGGGGGTGAGCCCGCGCGGATCGCTGGCGCTCCTGCGCACGGCCCGCGCCCATGCCCTCATCGACGGCCGCGACTACCTCGTGCCCGACGACGTGAAGCGTTTGGCCGTCGCCGCTCTCGCGCACCGGGTCCTCCTCAAGGGCCGCACGGCGCAGGGCAGCGGCATGGACGGCGAGGCGATCCTCCGATCGATCGTTCAGGACGTACCCGTCCCGCGCTGATCCCGAGGCTGCCATGAGGTGGGTCCCGAAGCGGACCTGGAGAGACAGCGAATGGTGGTGGCGGCCCTTCCGGCCGCGCCGGACCATCTGGCCCACCCGCGACGGCTGGTGGTGCCTGCTCGTCGTCATCGGGCTCGGCGTGGCCGCCATCAACACCGGCAACAATCTCCTCTATCTCCTCGTCTCGCTCCTCCTGAGCCTGATCGTCGTGTCCGGCGTGCTCTCGGAGCAGTCCATGCGCGGCGTGCACCTGGAGGCCGAGATTCCCGAGGAGATCTATGCGGGCGCGCCCGCCCTCTTCGGCGCGCTCGTCCAGAACGGCAAGCGCTGGCTCACCTCGTACTCCGTCACCCTCGAGCTCCTCGCGCGCGGCAGCCCCGCCCGCTTCATCTACGTGCCGAGGCTCGAGGCGGGCGCCGAGCGCTTCGTGACCTGGGAGGTCACCCTGCCCGCGCGCGGCCGCCACCGGCTGGCCGGCATCCGGCTGACCACGCGCTTTCCCTTCGGCCTCTTCGTCAAGGCGAGCCGGGTCATGCTCGAGGCCGACGTGCTCGTGTTCCCCGCCGTCCAGCCCATCTCGGCCGAAGCGCTTCAGCGGCTCGTGGGCTCGGGCACGGCCTCGGCGCGCCGGCGCGGGCGCGGCCACGATCTCTACAATCTCCGCGCCTACCGGCCGGGCGACGATCCGCGCCACATTCACTGGCGCTCGAGCGCGAAGACGGAGCAGCTCGTCGTGCGCGAGATGGAGGCCGAGACCACCGAAGACACGCGCATCGTCCTCCGGGGCACGGGCGCGCAGGATCCGGCCCGGCTCGAAGCCGCGCTGTCCGAGGCCGCCTCCGCCACCGTGCATCTGATCCGCGCCGGCTCGGGCGTGGAGCTGGTCGGGCGCGGGATCGTGGTGCCTCTCGGCCGCGGACCGGGGCAGTCACGGCGCATCCTGACCGCCCTCGCCCTCTACCACCCGGGGGCGTTCCGCGCCGCCCCCGACACTCATGCGCGGGGCTGGCGCTCGCTCCGCGAGCTCCACATCGAGCTCGGCTGATGCGCGCGCTCCTGGCCCTCCGGCTCATCACCTATCTTCTCGTGTGCGCGGGCGTGGGGGCCCTCGCCCTGGCCGGGCTCCTCGCGCCCCTGGGCACCGCCATCGTGGCCCTCGCCCTGCTCGGCAACTGGTGCATCGATCAGGTGCGCGAGCGCCTGCCCGTGCGCCCCACCCTCGGCTGGGCCCTCATCGTGACCGCGGCCATCGCCATCGTCCTCGATCTCTTCTATCTCGCGCAGACCATCCTGGACGGCATGGTCCACCTGCTGCTCTTTCTCATTCTCCTCCGACTCTTCCGCCGGCGCTCCCTCAAGGACCTGCGAGACGCGGGCTTCCTCTCGTTCTTCATGCTCGTGGCGGCCTCCGCCGTCACCTTCAACGTGAGCTTCCTCTTCGTCTTCATCGCCTTTCTCATCCTGGGGACCTGGATGCTCATCCTCCACCACCTCGTCTCGGAGGCTTCGCTCTCGGCGGGAGCGAGCCCCGAGGTGGCGGCGGGCGGCATCGGCCCGCGGAGCCCCCTCTTCCGCGTCTCGCTGGTGGCGGCGGCCGGCACCTTCGCGCTGGCCGGGATGATGTTCTTCATCATCCCGCGCGTGGGCCAGGCCACCCTGCCCTTCCGCGCCGAGCTGGGGCGGCGCATCTCGGGCTTCACCGACCACGTGGAGCTCGGCGCTTATGGCGAGATCGAGACCGACACCACCGTGGTGATGCGTGTGCGATTCCCCGACGACCTCAAGGACCCCGAGCGCCTGCCCAATCTCCGATGGCGCGGGCTCGTCTTCGATTCCTTCGATGGTCGCGTGTGGACGGCGGGCGAGCGTCAGCGTCTCCTCCTGCGTCGCGAGGCCACGGGCGAGTTCGCCATCGCCGCTCCGCGCGGCACCGGGCCCATCGTCCGTCAGGAGATCTTCCTCGACCCCATCGGCACGGATGCGGTCTTCGTGGCGCCGCGGGCGCTCCGCGTCGAATTGCGCGGGGGCGCGCTCGGGCTCGACGACATGGGCAGCGTCACCGTGCCCACGCCCTCCGCACGCCTCCAGTACACCGTCGACTCCGAGCTCGAGATGTCGCCGCCGCGGGGCCTGCGCGAGGGCGGGCCGCGCGCGGCCCCGGCCACGCAGGCCCGCTATCTTCAGCTTCCGCCGCTCGCCGAGCGCATCCCCGCCCTGGCGCGGGAAGTGACGGCGGGTAGCCGAAGCTCCTACGAGGCCGCCCTCAAGCTGAATCACTACCTCTCCACCCAGTTCAAGTACACCCTCGTGATCAAGCAGCAGAGCGAGCTCGAGCCCCTCGAGGAGTTCCTCTTCGTGCGCCGCTCCGGCAACTGCGAGTACTTCGCTGCCTCGCTGGCCGTGATGCTGCGCAGCCTGGGCATTCCCGCGCGAGTGGTCGCCGGTTTTCAGCGAGGAGAGTGGAATCCCTACGGACGCTACTTCATGGTGCGCCTCAAGGACGCGCACTCCTGGGTCGAGGCCTACTTCGACGGCGCGGGCTGGGTCTCCCTCGATCCATCCCCGCGCGCCGAGCTGGAGAGCGCGCAGTTCGGACCGAATCTCTTCGCCCTCCACCTCGACGCCCTCCGCATGCGCTGGTATCGCTACGTCGTCAACTGGAGCCTGCGGGACCAGATCGGGGTGGCCGCCTCCGCCCAGCGCGAGGTGATGCACTGGAGCGCCTGGCTCAAGGAATCGCGGGAATCGCTGCGAAGCGTGCCCCGCGCCGTGGTCGTGGTCTCCGCGATGGCCGTGCTCGCCCTTCTGGTCGTTCTCTGGCGCGGGGGGCCGAGCGCGGCAGGGCACGCGCGGGGCCCGGGCAGCCCGCGCTTCTACCTCCAGGCCCTCCGCGCGCTGAGGCGGCGCGGCTTCCGCCGCGGGGCGGGGGAGACCGCGCGCGAGTTCCGGCAGCGCGTCGCCGCGGAGGCGCCCGCCTTCGCGGAGCCGCTGCAGCGGCTGACCGCTGTCTATGAAGGGTGCCGCTTCGGCGGACGCGCCCTCGGTCCGGACGAGGGCGCGCTGGTCGAAGCCGCGCTCGCCGAGCTTCGCCGCCGTCGCTGAGCGCGGCCCGCGTCTCGTGACCACCACGCCTGTGCTCGTCCTTCCCGGCTACGGCGACTCCGGCCCCGAGCACTGGCAGAGCCTGTGGCAGGCCGAGGATCCCGCCTGTCGCCGGGTCGTCCAGCGTGACTGGATGCTGCCCAGGCTCGAGGATTGGCTCGACACGCTGGCCCGCCACGTCGCCGAATGCGAGGGGCCTCCCGTCCTGGTCGCCCACAGCCTCGCGTGCTCGCTGGTGGCCCACTGGGTGACGCGATCAGAGGGCGGCGTGAAGGGCGCCCTGCTCGTGGCCCCGGCCGACGTGGACTCGCCCGCCCACACCCCCGACGAGGTGCGCGACTTCAGCCCCGTTCCTCTCGTGCGCTTTCCGTTCCCGAGCATCGTGGTGGCGAGCAGCGATGATCCGTTCTCGCCGCTCGCTCGCGCCGCGCTCTTCGCGCGGTCCTGGGGCAGCCGCTTCGTGGTGCTCGAGCGGGCCGGGCACATCAACGCCGACGCGGGCTTCGGCGTGTGGCCGCAGGGTAGAATGTTCCTGAGAGAGTTGACTGGCGCGTCCTGAGCTCGAACAGCCGGCGCGCCTCGAGGAGACGAGCGATGATCAGAAAGCTGCCGTCCGGGAAGTATCGTCTGTATTCCAGGAAGAAGGATCCGCGCACGGGCCGGAGACGGAATCTGGGAACGTTCGCGACACGCGCCGCTGCCCTCAAGCACGAGCGCGCCGTCCAGTTCTTCAAGCGGCACTGAGCTGCCGGGGGACCTTGACGAGGCCCGCCGAGAGGTGCAACGTATGGCGGCGGAAACAGGTCACCCTTTCTGAGAGGAGCCATCATGACGGCGAGCACCCCCGGGACCTACGAGATCGACGTCCAGGACATCGAGTATCTCCGCCACGGAGACAAGCCGCTTCTCGCGCGACTCTTCAAGCCGCGGGGTACCGGACCCTTTCCGCTGATGGTCGAGCTGCACGGGGGCGCCTGGTGTCGGGGTGACCGGCTGGGTGATACCGCGATCAACGAGCCGCTGGCGAAGAGCGGTGTGGTGGTGGCGGCCCTGGATTTCCGCATGCCGCCGGACGCGGCATACCCCGGATCGTTCGCCGACATCAACTACGCAATCCGCTGGCTCAAGACCAAGGCCCGGACATGGTCGGGGCCATGGGCAATTCGAGCGGCGCGCACCAGGCCATGCTGGGCGGGATGCGGCCGCGCGACCCTCGCTACGCGGCCCTCCCGCTCCCCGCCGGCTCGCCCGCTGTCGACGCCACCGTCCGCTGCGTCATCATGTGTTCGTCCGTCATCGATCCGCTCGCGCGGTACCACTACGCCAAGAAGCTGAAGGCGGGTGGCCAACCGTACCCGGAGATCGTCGATCGCGTGCTGCCCTGCCACGATCAGTACTGGCAGACCGAGAACGCCATGGCCGAGGGCAACCCGGTGCTCGCTCTCGAGCGCGGGGAGAAGGTCGAGCTGCCCCCCGTCCTCTATCTGCAAGGCACCAACGACGCCGCCCATCCGCGCGTCGACCTCGACCGCTTCGTCATGCACTACCGCAAGGCGGGCGGCCAGCTCGAGCTGGAGCTCTTCGAGGGCGAGACGGAGGGGTTCATCGTACGAAAGGCGGGCTCGCCCGCCTCCACGAAGGCGATCGAGCGGATCATCGAGTTCGTGCACAAGCAGGTCGGATAAGCCCGACGCGTCTTTCGGGAAGGTCGGAGTCCGCACATGGACCGGGGCGGGGATCTTGCCTCGGCGCTCCTGGATTATCTGCGCGCGCGGCTCGATGAGCGCGGCCTCGAGCTCCCGGAACCCCTGACCCCGATCAGCGGGGGGTTCGACACACGGATCTTTGCCTTCCGCCTGCGGGGCGCCGCGCCCGCCTTCGCGGGACCGTTGATCCTGCGGCTCCTCGCTCCGCAGCACGATCCCGCGCGCGTGCTGCGCGAGCGCGTGACCCAGAATACCCTCGCCGGTCTCGGCTACCCCGCGCCCCGGGTCCTCCTTGCGTGCCCGGACGCCGCCCCGCTCGGCGGCGCGTTTCTCATCATGGAGCGCCTGCCCGGGGCGTCCCTGCTCCAGGCCCATTATCTCAACCTGAGCCGGGTTCTCGTCGAGACGCAGCTGCGACTGCACGCGCTCGACTCGGAGACGCTGCTGCGGGCGATGGACGAGGAGGGCCGGGACTCGCGCGCGACGGGCGGGCCGGCGATGAGCCGCGACGCGATTACTCTCGAGGGCCACCTCGCTCAGCTCGAGGCCCGCATTGCCCGTGGCGCGCTGGACGGGCTTCGGCCGGCCATGGCCTGGCTCGTCGAGCAGCGGCCTCCGGAGCAGTCTCGCCGGGTCATCTGTCACGGCGACTTTCACCCGCACAACATTCTCTACTCGGGGGGCGCGGTCACCGGCGTCATCGACTGGCCGAACGTCGTGGTCGCCGAGCCCGCGTACGATGTCGCCACCACGCGCATCATCCTGCGCTTCACGCCGAAGGAGCTCTCGGCCCTGCCCGTGCCGCTGCGCTGGCTGATCGCGCCCGCGCGGCTCGTCATGGTCAAGCGCTACCTCGCCGGCTACCGGCGCCGTCGACCCATCGACCCGCGCTCGCTCGCCTACTACGAGGCGCTGAGCGCGATGATCAGCGGGATCACGCCCGTCTTACCGTCGCGGAGGCTATGATCAGCGGTCAACGCCGGCCTGGGTGGTGCTGGGCCCCATCGAGGGCGATCGCGCCGCGCCGATGACCACCGACCAGGGTCAGAGCGAGCGCGCGCCCCCGATGAGACCCGGCGGCCTTACATCGTGCGACGCGTCTCCACGGTGGTGTTCGAGCTCTTCCGGCTCATGGCCACCATGGCCATGACGATGACGATGAAGAGCACGGCACCGACGATCATGGCGAACGTCGGGTCCATCCCGAGGATCTTGCCCCGCTCCGTCTCGACGACCCGCTCCGACCTCGTGTCGGAGCGATAGTCCGTCCGGGACTCGGACTTCGACTCCGAGCCGGGCGCGACCTGCGCGGGCGGGTTCGGCTGAGCCGGCTGAGCCTGCTGCCCCTGCTGGCTCTGGCCCTGCTGCTGCGACGTCGCGTCCTTGTTGGTGTCAGGGCTGGACTGGGCGCCGGCGGCACCCGCCATCAGCGCGCCCACGAGCAGCATGCTTCCGAAAACCGCGGTCATCCGCTTCGCTCTCGGCATTACCTATCCTCCGTGTGTCTGCCATGGCCTGGAAGTCTATGGTTGTCAGAAGCCATCGAGTTCACAACGTGGCGCCGACGCCCGGAGTCGATATACTGCATGGCCTGAGCGATGCCGAGGCTGGAACGTTGATCCTGGCGGGGGTAGCCCATGAAGGTGCTGGTCGGGACGAGCGGGTTTGCCTACAAGGAGTGGCAGGGGAGCTTCTATCCGAAGGACATCAAGGCGAAGGACATGCTCCGCTACTACGCGACACAGCTCAAGAGCGTGGAGATCAACAACACCTTCTATCGCATGCCGAGTGAATCCGTGCTCCGGGACTGGGCCGAGCAGGTTCCGGACGCCTTCACGTTCGTGCTGAAGGCGCCCCAGCTCATCACGCACAGGAAGCGGCTGAAGGAGGTCGAGTCACCGGCCGCGCTCTTCTTCGAGCGGGCGGGGGCGCTGGGTCCGCGCCTTGGCCCGCTGCTGTTCCAGCTGCCGCCGAACCTGAAGAAGGACATGGCGCGGCTCACCACGTTCCTCGCTCAAGTGCCCACGGATCGGCGCGTCGCCCTCGAGGTCCGGCACGAGTCGTGGTACGACGACGAAGTCTACGAGGCCCTGCGGGGGCGCGATGTCGCCCTGTGCGTCGCGGATACCGACGAGGCCCAGATGCCATTCCAGGCGACGGCGGGCTGGGGCTACCTGCGCCTGCGTCGTGTCGAGTACACCACGGCCGACCTGCAAGCATGGTGCGCGCGCATCACGTCACAGGCGTGGCGCGATGCCTTTGTCTTTTTCAAGCACGAGGACGAGGCGACGGGTCCGCGACTCGCTCGGCAGTTCATCTCGATGCTGCCGAGCTGACGGGGGCCGCCCCGCCCCTCTCCGCGGTCACCGGCAGAGCTGCCGGTGGTCGACCATGAGTCAGCGATCCTGGACGACCTTGATGCCGGCGCGCGCGAGCGTCTCGGCCACCTCGTTATTCCGGATGCCGAGCTGGAGCCAGACGGATTTTGGCTTCGCGGCCAGGATATCGGAGAGATGAGGCGGGATGTCCCGCGAGCGGCGGAAGACGTTGACCATGTCGACGGGCTCCGGAATCTCCGCGAGGGTGCGGTAGACGGGCTCGCCCAGGATCTCCGTCACGTCGGGGTAGTACACGGGCACGGGGACGATCTCGTAGCCCGCCTCCGCCATGTACTGCGGGACGTAGAAGGCCGGCTGATCGCTCTGCGCCTCCGTCTTGATGCCGAGCACGGCGATGCGGCGCGTGTCCTTCAAGATCGCCGCCATGCCTTCGCGCGACTCCACCAGGTTGTCCTGCCAGTCGGCCATGACCCCAGTGTATCAATGTGCTAGCCTCCTCGCAGGAGGGCCGCGGACATGCCCATTCGTCTCACCCGCATCTACACTCGCACCGGCGACAAGGGCGATACGGGGCTCGTGGGCGGGCGCCGCGTTGCCAAGGACTCGCCACGCATCGAGGCCTACGGCACCGTCGACGAGCTCAACGCCATCATCGGGCTCGCGCGGGTCTTCAATGCGGAGCGCCTGAAGAAGGGCAAGGCGCACCGCTGGCTCGACGGGATCTTTCGTCAGATCCAGAACGAGCTCTTCGACCTGGGTAGCGAGCTGGCCACGCCCGATGACGCGGTCTACGAGGGCATGCATCGGGTGGGCGAAGGCGAGGTCAAGGCTCTCGAGACGCTCATGGATCAGTGCCAGAAGGATCTCCAGCCGCTGAAGTCCTTCACCCTTCCCGGTGGCGGCCGCGTGGGCGGCTTCCTCCACCAGGCGCGCACGGTGTGCCGGCGCGCCGAGCGCCAGGTGCTCGCCCTCTCCCGGGTGGAGCCGATCAGCCCGTGGACCATCGCCTACGTCAACCGGCTCAGCGATCTCCTCTTCGTCCTCTCGCGCTGGGTCGCCCGCAAGGGCGGCGAGACGGAGTACCTCTGGGAGCGCGGTCTCGCCTCGCACGCGCGCAAGAGGACATGAGCGGGGCCTTCACCATGCGCCGCGCCCGCCCCGAGGACGCGGCGGCGGTCAGGCGCGAGCTGGCCGCGTACCTCGACCACATCGGCGACACGCTGGATGCCGAAGGCCTCGATCACGACATCGCGCACTGGCAGGACGAGTACGATGGCCGTGCGGGCGTGTTGCTTCTGGTGATGGACGAAGCGGGGGAGGTGGTGGGCACGGCGGCCGTGCGCGTGCTCGAGCCCGGAGTGGCCGAGCTCAAGCGCATGTGGCTGCGTCCGACCGTCCGCGGCCAGGGGCTGGCTCAGGAGCTCCTCGACAAGTGTCTCGATGAAGGTCGGCGG
>WNGG01026999.1_pt1 | contig 13211 bp, 12 predicted proteins | sample 5400661 | NCBI WGS metagenome assembly WNGG01 (sample SAMN13153372, study PRJNA577476) | soil metagenome | isolation source: 100 cm soil or saprolite under Garry oak tree replicate 1 | place: USA:California | collected 2016-06-15
GTCGTTCGCGCGCTCCGAAAGGCGGGGGTCGATCTTCAAAAAGAGGTTCACGAAGACATGTCGCAGCACTTTACTGCTTACCCGAACAATTGGGGCGCGAGCAAGCCTGACTCGAATATTGATCATCGCCGCGTGGCGAATTTGATGACCTTCTTCGAGCGACAAGGCAAATCTGTCCCGATCACCAGGGCCCCTTCCGATTACTTGCCAGGCGACGTTGTTGCCTGGCAGCTCGACACCCAAGTCCTGCACATAGGCATTGTCACGGACGCGCGGCATGACGGAATGCGAAACTTTCTGATCGTTCACAACATCGGAGCGGGAGCGAGAATCGAGGACGTGCTGATGTCGTGGAAGATAATCGGTCACTACAGAATGTGGAAATAAACAGATGAGCGCAGAAAAAAGTTTCGAAGCGTCTCTTGAAGAACTCGAACAGATTGTCCGGCAGCTTGAATCGGGTGATCTGCCGCTCGATCGATCTCTGGAATTGTTCGAGCAAGGCGTGCGTTTATCGCGCGAGTGCCAGAAGCGACTGGACGAAGCGGAACGCAAAGTCGAGATCCTGGTGCGCGGCAACGATGGGGCTTACAAGCCGGTTCCATTCGAAGAACCAGGGGAACAATGACCGCAACCGAGACAATCGCGCATTATTTGGCTCGACGCGCCAGCGAAGTAAATCAGTGGCTCGACCGGCTTGTCCCGACAGAAACAACCCCACCCGAGCGGCTGCACAAGGCGATGCGATACAGCTTGCTCGCCGGTGGCAAGCGACTCAGGCCCGCATTGGTACTTGCCGCGGGTGAGACTTTCGGCGCTCAGACAGATGAATTGATGCCGGCGGCTTGCGCGGTCGAGATGATTCACACTTACTCGTTGATCCACGATGATCTGCCGGCGATGGACAACGACGACTTGCGCCGAGGAAGACCTACCTGTCACAAGGCTTTTGGCGAAGCCGTCGCGATACTTGCCGGCGACGCCCTCCTCGCTTTGGCGTTTCAGGTATTGTCGTCACCTGCTGCGACCGGCAATGTTGAACGACAGATCCGAGTCGTCAGAGAAATCGCCAGCGCCGCCGGCACAGTCGACGCGTTGGTGGGCGGGCAAATGGCCGACATTGAAAACGAAGGCCAAGACGTTGACGATGCAACTTTGGAGTACATTCATCGCTCGAAGACTGGCGCGATGATCTGCGCGTCGGTGGTCGCAGGAGGGATGGTCGCAGGAGCGAGCGACGACCAGATCCGGAAACTTCGCGAATATGGTAGACGAATCGGTCTCGCATTCCAGATTGCGGACGACATTCTGGACGTGACTTCCACGAGCGAGCAACTAGGAAAGACTCCCGGAAAAGATCAGGCGGCTAACAAAGCTACCTATCCCGCGGTACACGGCATCGAAGCCTCCGAAGCGCGCGCACGAGAGTTGGCAGACGAGGCGATTGACACTCTTTCGAGACTTGGCAAGGACACTCACGTGCTTGAGGAGATGGCTCGATTCATCATTGCAAGAAGCTCGTGAGGCGGCTATCTTTCTAACTTCAACCCGGAACCGAAAGACCTTTCAGGAGATTAAGGATTGACAATGAAACTGCTCTCGCAAATAAACGATCCTGGTGACCTCAGACGGCTGCCGCAATCGAAGCTGCAACCGCTCGCCGACGAGCTGCGCGAGTACATGATCGAAACTCTGTCGAAGATCGGCGGCCACACTGGCGCCAGCCTTGGGCCTGTCGAGTTGATCCTCGCGCTGCATTACGCGTTCAACACGCCGCTCGACAAGATTGTGTTCGACATCGGCCACCAGGCTTATGTTCATAAGATTATCACTGGCCGCCGCGAGCAGTTTCCGACAATACGACAGTACGAAGGGTTGAGCGGGTTCTTGCGGCGCGAGGAGTCCGAGTACGACGTGTTCAATGCGGCTCATGCCGGCACGTCGATCTCTTCGGCGCTCGGCATCGCTACCGCGCGTGACCTGAAGAGCGAAAACTTCAACGTGGTCGCGTTTATCGGCGACGCGGGGTTGACGGCGGGACTGGCGTTGGAGGGAATCAATCAGGTCGGACACCTCAAGAAGCGAATGATAATTTTATTGAACGACAACGAAATGTCGATCTCGCCGAACGTTGGTGCGTTGGCGGGCTATCTGAATCGCATTCGCGGTGCGCGGCCGTACAACGAATTCAAACACGAAGTCGAAGATTGGCTCAAGTCGATTCCCGCGTTCGGCGAACTGATGCTGTCGAGCGCCAAGGCTGACCGTAAAGGGCAAAGGTTACGAGCCGGCGGAGCGCGACAAGGCAGCTTGGCACGGTACGTCTGCTTTTGAAATCGCGACTGGCAAGTTCATCAAGGAGCCGGCGACGGCTCCGGCTTACACCGCGGTGTTCGCGCAGGCTACGATCGACTTGATGAAGGAAGACGAACGAATCGTCGCGATCACCGCCGCGATGCCAGACGGTACAGGCCTAAGCAAGGTGATGAAAGAGTTTCCGACTCGCACGTTCGATACCGCGATCGCCGAACAACATGCCGTGACGTTTGCGGCGGGCATGGCCACAGAAGGAATGAAACCGATCGCAGCGATCTACTCGACTTTCCTGCAGCGCGCGTTCGATCAGATATTTCACGACGTGGTGTTGATGGGTCTCGACGTGACTTTCGCGCTCGATCGTGCTGGAGTCGCGGGAGCCGACGGACCGACCCATCACGGACTGATGGACTTCGCCTACCTGCGTCCAATGCCCGGGTTCGTGATTATGGCTCCAAAGGATGAAAACGAACTGCGACACATGCTCAAAACTGCGGTGATGTACGAAGGACCCGCATCTGTGCGCTATCCGCGAGGCAGCGCCGTCGGCGTCCCGTTGGATGAGAAGATTCACACCCTCGAGATCGGCAAAGCCGAAATCTTACGCGAAGGGTCTGACGTCGCGATCCTCGGCATCGGGTCCGAGGTCAGTTACTGCGAAAAAGCCGCCGAGCGGCTGGCGCTCGAAGGTCTCAACGTAACGGTGGTCAACGCTCGTTTCGTGAAGCCTCTTGACTCGGAGTTGATAATCGCATTAGCTCGCTCGCACGGTTCGATCGTAACGGCCGAAGATCATTACTTGATGGGCGGCTTCGGAAGCGCGGTGATGGAGTTGCTTGAAGAGAACCACATAAATGAAGTTCGAGTATTGCGCCTCGGATTCCCCGACAAGATAATCGACCATGCCAGTCAGAGCTTGTTGCTGGCGAAATACGGCTTGGATGCGGATGGAATTTACTCTCAGGTACGGGACTTCGTAGCAAGCAAGTTCAGCTTCGAGCCGGTGTACAGCAGATAACTCCGACATCTTCGTTTCGGTGCGCCGATTAGGATCGCGGCAACCTAGGATCGGGTTCGTTTCTAGGCGGCGAGACAAATCCGACATATGTTGGCGCGGGGCGAAACCGCTCCCTCAAACTCGTAAACAAAGACGGACCGGAGCAGGTGATCAAGTCAAAGGCTCGCGAAACGGGTTCTAGCGAGCCGGCGCGTCGGCGATGACGGTCAATCGACCTTTGGGCTCTATACGCCCGCGCAAGACGTTCTTGACCGGCCTAGGCAGGAAGAACTCTGCGATCCTCACGATGCTATCGACAAGCTCCTTGATGTCAGGCTGGCCTTTCCAATGATCCATTACGACGTTGCGGTCTGCTCGGTTTAACAACCTCAAGATCGAGATCGCCAGAAGATACGCATCATCAATCTGGCCGATGAACGGAATAAAGTCGGGGATTATGTCGAGCGGTATGATCACATACATAATCACTCCGGCTAGAATGGCCTTATCGGCTTGAGACACGCGCTCATCGCGCAGCAATCCGATCAACAGACCGAGCAGGTTCGGGATGAACATCAACAACTCACGCATCTTCTTTCGCATCTTCCGCGCTTCGGACATCGAGTCCTCCGAGGGCCAAAATGGTCTCGTTAGTATTCTAGGGACACGCCGCCGAACCCGTCAATTTGATTAGAGGCAGACTACTTTCGTGGTTGCTATGCCCTGAAAAGTGGCCGCGCTACTGACGCCATCGAACAATTCAAAGAAGCGTTGCGACGCCCGCCACTTGTATGGAACGTCGACCGTGTTGAAGATTGTCTCGCCGATGCTTATCCGGAGCTCGGTCGGCTGGATGAAGCGATTCCCGAATACGAGCGTGGCTAAGCATCAATCCAAGCTATCCGCTCGCTCACTATCATCTCTCGCAGGCGTATGAGCGAAAGGGCGCAGGTGAGCGAGCCCGCGTCGAATACGAGCGATTCGTGCAGGTTTGGAAAGATGCCGACCGCGACCTGCGGGGAGTAATAATCGCAACCCAATGCTTGGCTGCAGGGACCTGACCCGTTCGATGTGAAAGTTTGAAGCGCAGGCTCTCGAGAAGGTTTCTCGCGAACTTACAAATCGGAGTTGTCGGGTTCCATCGGCGGCGCGGCGGTCTCGCGTGGTCCCTGAATGGCTGGGCGCTCTTTGCAACTGACTGGTTTGTTGATGGAAGGCGACGCATACGTGATTCGAACAAGCGTCTTCAAAGCCTGCGGAAACGCTGAGCCCCTCGGAAGCTCATCCCGTCGGAAGCTCTGCCAAGAGATCCTTTGACGCGGCAGCTTCTCCAGCTTCAGATCGCTAAGTGCTGCTTCGAGTTCGAAACTTGCCGTGACCGAATCAGTCGCGAGAACTGGCTGGATTCGTTTGCTCCCAGTGCCGTGCGACGCGATCACTTGATGCGGACGTCGCAGCGTTTTCTGCGGGTGCGACTCGACGCGAGCGTTTAGGGCAATGGCTTCAGTCGACCTTTGAAGACCGTAATCGGAAGTTAAAGTCTCAGCGAATCGGCTGGCACACGCCAACTGCCGATGCGGACAAGTGCTTTGGCTCTGGGCGCTTACGGGCTCGCTCACCGATTCGGCGCCGGACTGGTAGCCCGAGCCCAGCCCATCCGAGATCTGTCTCCATACATCAATCGCAGCGGACAACCTCGGGCTGATGCTGACTCGCACGCCTGCAGCGCGCAGCGAAAACGGGATGATGGCCAAGGCCAGAAAGGTAAAGAACGTTAACCCCAGTCCCACGTGTGGAGATTTGTGTAGTCGTTGCATCGCTTTTACCCCAGTCCAATTGCGCCTGCCTCGGGTTCTCGGTTCCAAAACGGCGCGGCCAATTGAAAGTTCAATTTTTTCTGCTGCCGTCGTCTGATGCGTATGTGGCGTGGGAATGGAAAAGGTTTCGGGAGACTAGTGAAACAGGCTCGCTTGATCGGAGTGGCCGCCGGTCTTCCTGAAGTCAAGCCCAAGGTGCTCGTGAGCGAGTCGAGTGGTCATACGTCCGCGAGGCGTGCGGTTCAGAAAACCAATCTGCAGAAGATAGGGCTCATAAATCTCTTCAATCGCGTCTTTTTCTTCGCTGATCGCCGCCGAAAGCGTCCCGAGTCCTACCGGCCCTCCGTCGAATTTTTCTATGATCGTCGAGAGCAGCTTGCGATCGACCTCGTCGAGCCCGTATGTGTCGACTTCCATGCGGTCAAGTGCTTTGCCGGCCACGTTGCCGGTCACCTTGCCGTCGTGCAATACCTCGGCGATGTCGCGCACCCGACGCAGCAAGCGGTTCGCAATTCGAGGGGTGCCGCGTGAACGCTTGGCAATCTCGTGCGCGCCTTCGGTATCAACCGTTACATTGAGAATGTCGGCCGAGCGATTGACAATAACTTCCAGATCGGCGACTGGATAGAAATCTAGATGCAGCGGTATTCCAAATCGACCTCGCAGCGGCGCGCTGATTAACCCCGCTCTTGTCGTGGCGCCAAACAGAGTGAACTTTGGCAGCTCGAGCTTTATCGATCTAGCTGACGGGCCTTGACCGATGATGATGTCCAACTGATAGTCCTCCATCGCCGGATAGAGCACTTCTTCGATCGTCGGGTTGAGCCGATGAATCTCGTCGATGAACAACACGTCGCCTTCCTGGAGATTCGTCAGCAACGCCGCGAGGTCACCAGCTTTTTCAATCACCGGACCGGCAGTTGATTTGATGTCGCTCCCCATCTCGTTGGCGATGATGTGCGCAAGCGTAGTCTTGCCGAGTCCCGGCGGACCCATTAGCAGAACGTGGTCGAGTGCCTGGCCGCGCTTGCGGGCTGCTTGAATGAAGATCGACAGATTCTCTTTTGCCTTGTTCTGACCGATGTACTCGCGCAGCCACTTCGGGCGAAGACTCAACTCAAACTGCTTCTCTTCGTCGCTCGCAGTGCCCGCGGATGTAATTCTCGGTTCGGCCATTCTGAGCGGGCAGTTTACCATAAGTTGTGGCCGGTCTGAAAAGCGTTACAATAAATGATGTTGACGATGACGAAGCCGCCTGAAGAAGGAAAGATCTGGGAGTGGCGCGCGTTCGGTCGAATCGACGACGAGCTCGCTAGGAAAGTGCGCTCACATCCGATCAGGCTTGGCGTGAAGGATTTGCTTGGTGAGGATATCTATCTCGTGTCGCCGTTGAGCGATCAGAACGTCAAGCTGCGCAAATATTCAGGCGGGTGGCTCCTGAAATTCAAGCTGCTGCTTGAAACAAGACCGGGAGGATTCGAGTTGTACAAAGAGACAGCAGAGTTCACGTATCCCTTCCCGATCTCATTCGACACACTCAAAGAGGCGGCGCGATTGCTTGCGATCAAGCTGCCCGACAATGTTTTAACAGTCGAGAAGTTCAGCGAAGAGGAGTTCGTGCAAGCGCTGGCTCGATCCTCGCCGCCGGCTCTAGAGACACGCGTTTCAAAGCGGCGATCGCAATATCAGTTTGAGAACGGCTGGGTCGAGCTGACCGATGTTGAATTCAAGACCGCTCGCGTTCAATCGTTATCGGTCAACTCGCGGGAGATCGAGACCGTAAAGAGAATGCTATCGCAGCTTGAGCCAGGCGACGAGCTCGAACCCATGAATTACATCGAAGCCTGCCGCCGCTGGGGTTGAAGCTGGGAGCGCACGCGGCTCGCGTGCTGAATCCCGAGCAATCGCGACTGGGCACGCGGGCCGCGTGCGCCCCCAGCTTCAAGGTCGAAACAGGCTGTCCAAAAAGCCGATACGGTAAGCCATGAACAAGCCAAGCCCCAGGCTGAAGAGGGCCGCCAACGTTCGCACCACCTGGTTCGCACGATTGAAATGTCCAGCAGTGAGGTGAACGGGCAGGCTCACCAGCGCGCTCATCGCAATCATTCCGCCAATCGAGCCTACGCCGAACACCGCGATGTAAGCCAGCCCCACCGCTGGCGATGAGATCGTCGACAGAATCAGGAGCATAAGCGCGGCGCTGCCCGCAAGCCCGTGCACCATGCCGACCAGCAGCGGCCGCGCGCTCAACTGCAATCCGTGATGGGTGCGCGGCGCAGACTCGTTCGGCCCGTCGTGGATATGAGGATGAAAGTGCGCGCGGTCGCCATGATGATGCGCATGAAGAGCCGCCGACGAGCGACGAAGCCAGCAAACTCTTGCGCTCGCTAACGATAGTTGAGACCGCTGCGATGTGGTCGGCCTCGACCGCGTGCTTAAGCCCAAAAACCAAACCGATCGCCAAAACTGAAACTGTTGAGACCGCGCTCTGTTCAGCCATCGAAGCGGTGAACGTTCGAAATAGGCTAGCTATCGGAACGGTGATATTGATTCCTGCCTGCAAAAGCGCCTCGTAGCAGATGGCGGCTCCAGCGCACGCGATTACCAGCGCGCTGACCACGGGGAGCACTCGAACGAGCCGACTGGACGCGACAGGCCGTTTGATCAATCGTCCAGCGTAAACGAACGCCAGCCCGACTGCCGTCAATGTAGTTGCGAGTCCAAGACTGAATGCGATCACCAGCAGGAGTCCGTAGCCTACGCGATGGAGCGAGATCGCCGACAGCAACACGACGAGCGCTGAGGGGCAGGGAAGCAGTCCACCTGAAATGCCTAGCGCGAGCAGGCTGCGCAAACCGATTCTTGGTTCATCTGCTCCCGGCGGAAGATGTGAGTGTGTTTCCCCATCGTGTGAATGATTATGATCGTGATGCGGATGATCGTGCGAATGCTCGTGGCCGCGCGAATGTTTTAGCGCAGAGCGTAACCGCCGGATGAAGAGACCGAGACCGATCACCAAGACGATTCCACCTGAGATCAAACCCAAGATCGGAAACAACCGTTCCGGGACGATGTATTGCGAAGCGAACAGCGTCACAAGGCCGAGAGCGAACACGCCAAACGTGTGCGTGATTGTAACCGTCATCCCGAGAAACGCAGCGTGCCTGGCGGTCCCTCTCGATCCAACCAGGTAAGCGCCGACGATCGTCTTTCCGTGGCCGGGGGAGAGCGCGTGCAACGCGCCGAGCGAAGCGGCTATCAATAAACCGATGAGGGCAATCAGCGGCGTCAGATTCGGAACCGCGATCAATTCGGCGAATCGATCCCGAGATTGAGAAGCCGGATGACCATCGCGAGTCAAAAGCGCCGTGGCTCCCGCCGGAACTGCGCCGCGAGTCAATGAGAATTCTGCCGATCGTTCATCGAGCGGCGCCGCGAGCGAGTCCTCGGGATACGCTTTCAACTCGTCGGTCAATCCGGTGCCGAAGGCGGAGCTGTCGAAAATCGCCCAGCCAGTTGCCGGAGCAACAATGATCTCTCGCCACCCAATGCGATCCTCATAGCTGCCGTCTTCGAACCGTATGCGATGCGTTGCCCCACCGACGCTTGCGGACAGAGTGGCTTTAAAATCGCATTCGAGGCGAAGCGTTGGCAATCCACCGGCGCCGCGAGGTAACGTAACGCTGCTCGCAACGGGCTGCACACGGAGAGGTACGCCGTCAACGGTGAGGTTGATCTTTTCGGCATATTTCGAGGCCGACTGCGCGGCGTATGACTTGAGCTCCGTGCTGGAGGGCGAGGCCGTCGCGGCGGCATCGATCGACTGTAATTCCTGGAAGGCTGGGATCTCTGCCATGTCAATCACGTAGCGGATGTTGATTCGATCGCCGCTCGCTTCAATTCGCGCGTAGTGATTGATCGTGAAGTTCCCAAGCGGGTGGGCGACGATCACTCCGGTCATTGCAGCGATAACCGCCGCCGCGGCAAGAAGTGACGATGAAGTTAATCGTCTGTTTGTCATGGGTCCTGCGTTTACTCGCTGACCGCATCGAGCACTCTCTTCGCGTTGATCGCCTGTAATGGATCGAACTGCGGATTGAGCGTCAACGCCCGCTTCAGATATTCGCGAGCCAAGGCATTATTACCCGTCGCTCGGTGTATCATTCCAGCGTGATAGAGAAGTCTGGCATCTCGGGCGCCTAAACGCAAAGCTTCCTCTATCGCCGTTTGCGCTTCGGCGAGCTTGCCCGCTTTCAACGCCGTCCACGCCACAGCGTCCGCGCCGTAGATGTCGCGTCGCACTTCGTATTCTTTCGCTGCGTTCTTGTACGCGTCACCGGCTTTAATATCGTGATCGGCATAAAACAGCGCGAGCTGTCGGTTGTAAATCACGCCGTTTATTTCGCTAAGGCGCGCGATATGTTCAACGAGCGCGTATTGTGCCGCTGCCTCTTTCTCGCGATCTGAAAGTTTGTACAAATCGCCGAGCGCCGAGATGAACACCGGATCGGGGATGATTTGAATCGCGCGCTGGTAGTTTTCAATCGCACCCTCCATGTCGCCGTGCGCGGCAAGCACGCGACCAAGCCCGGCAAGCGCGCGGTAGTAGTCTGGGAACGTAACAAGCGTATCGCGATATTGCTGTTCAGCCTTCTGATAGTCGCCGATCGAAAAGGCCACCTCGCCCAGTTGCCAGCGAATCCACGCGACAGTCTCTCGCGACGGAGGCTCCTGCGCAAGCGCCAGGGAAAGCGCCATCGAAAGTCGTCGGGCCGCTTCGTTTGTTTGACCGTGTAACACGGCGGCTCGCGCAAGCCGAGCTTCGCTGCCGCCACTGACCCCCAATCGCTCCATTTCTACGAAAGTGCTGGCTGCCTTGTCGTAGTCGCCCGACTCGAGCAGAGCGTCGCCCAGTATCTGGTACGGGTAGCTCTTGGCTCGATCGAGTTGTATGAGCTGGATCGCGTGGTCACGCGCGGAGACGAAGTCGTGCGACGCATATTCGGCTTGAGCGAGCGCTGCTAGGCCGCCGACATTAGTCTCAGCGGGCATTGCAGCCAGAGAACCACGAGCCGCCCGCAACGCAAGATCGAGATAATTCAGGCTTCCGGTTTCGCGCTGGCGCTGGAGGTAATAACCGGCAAGCTTGTTGTAAGCGATGAAGTCATCGCGGTCGCGGCGCACGCGATCTTCGAGAAATCGAATTGATGCCTCTGTAGCTTCGTTCTCAGACGGCAATGCAGCAGGAGCGCGCACGCTTGCCGGAGTCGAAGACGACGAAGACAGCACGCCGCAGCCGCTCGAAGCCAGCCCGCAAATGATTGTTATCCAGATGAACTTCAATCTCAGTTTTGACATGATTAGCGTAACTGTGGTCAGTAACCCGTAGTTCATCGGCAACTACGGACTACTGACCACGGACTACGGACTAATTCCGCGTGTTGTCGTCAGTTCCGGACGCTCGCGGCTGCTGAGGCGGCGCCAGGAACGGGAACTTATCCTGGAACGCAACGTCGTTTGAGTTAACGTTGTCCCCTTTGGTGATCGCGCCGTTGGTGACCAGGAACAGGAAAGTATCCACAACGTCATCACCCGGACGGCGGCCGTTGGGGAAGGCTGCCGCTGCATTGTTGCCGCCCCCTGGTCCCGTATTTGGCTTCGCGAGATCGATGTGAACGAAATCACCGTTAGTGACAAACACGCTGGCCAGTATGCCAATGTTCGTATCGTTGGTGCCAAGCGCCTTCAGTGTGGCGACGATATCGCCTGCGAACCTGCCTTGCGCATCATCAAGTGTCGTGGCCATATTGTACTCATCCTTACGCGCGAACGGGATGATCAGCGCATTCATCGCGGGGTTGCCGTCGCGGTCGAGCGTCCGGAATCCGCCAGTCGCACTGAGCCCTTCCCTGGTAAAAACCAGATTGCGCTGCCTTTGGGCAAGAGTGTCGACGCCGATGATGTTGGCGCCCGGATTGAGCGGCTGCCGCTGTAGACTAAAAAGGGATATCGGGATGCTCATCGCAATCGACAAGATGTTGTACCCCGCAAAGCTGTCGCGCCCGCGATTCAACTGGGTCACGTCCGGACTTCCGGCCAAAACCGACGCACGGAATCGCGAGAAGCCGGGGATGTCGAAGAAGAACGGGTCATCGGTCTCGCCGGCAAAAAACGATACGCCGGTTGCGGGATCGGTTGTCACGGTGAAAGGGTTGGGCGTGCCCGCAAGTGTCGGAACGGTCGTAGGCGCGGTGAAAGTCTGACCGAAGGGCATCACGACCGTGGCTGTTTGCGGAGTGGTCGGGCTGGTCCTGGGCGAGAATTGGATGAGAATGAACTGGTCGGGCCGCGCGTCGCCTGTAGTTTCGATCTCGAACACGAACCGCACCATCGGATCGAAGAAGGCGAAGTTGACGGCTTCAGCGGGAACAATGAACCCGTGAACGGTCGCGATGATCACGAGCCTCGAGTTGTCATTCGGGTCTAGAAACACAAATGTGTCGGCCAGATCGGTCGCCTGATCGCTTGCGTTCACTGGTGAGTCGGCGTGGTCTGAAGCGATGATCGGGGGCGGCGGCGTCAGCGTCAAGGCAAGCGAAAGCGTTATGCCCAGAGCGATCAGCGAGAGTTTCTTACTAAGTGAGCGTCTCATTTTTTTCCTCCGTTTAGAGTGAATGATAGCCCTACGGGGGTCTATCAATCGGTTCGCAATTCCACGATTGCGATGGTTATTAGCAAAGCAAAAGTCTTGGAACTTCTGGGGAATCCTGAACTGAACTCACGAGGTCCGCAACGAACGCCCGGAGCTTATCAGAGCCCACTTGTTTTTACGAATGAATTTCGCGGGTTGGATTCGTTTGGGCGCGGGATAATATGTGCGGGATAATATCTAAGGTTGGTGAAAATGCCGAGCAAGACTGCTGACGACGAGTGAGGACTAGAAACTTTAGCGGTCCTCGACTAGACTGAAACCGATGAGGCGCCTTAAGGATATTCCAGCAGACGAGATGGCAGAAGTTATTGATGAATTGTCGGGCGTGGCGAAGCACTGCAGCGTCGCGAACTGGGACGGTTACGGAGCGGTGCCAGTTGCCGAACAAACCTACGAGCAGGCACGCTCATTTCTGGATGCTTTGCCTTCGGGAACCCCAGTCCCTTCGGTTGGGGTTGAGCCGGATGGCCATCTCACGCTTGAGTGGTATCGATCGCCGCGCCGCCTGCTATCCGTGAGCGTTACTCCTGAGGGAGATCTTCATTACGCAGCGTTGATCGGTCCGGCCAAGGCTTATGGTACCGAACCGTTTCTTGGAGAGGCGCCGCAGCCTATCCCTGATCTTATTCGCCGCATCGCCGCCCGCATGAAGGATGAATGACCATTGCCGTCCGTTGCTGAGGACGAGAGGTTGGCGCGCTTCGTTGTTCTAGCAACTGATCTCGCGGTGACAAGACCACCGCCCAAACTCAAACCTGTGAATGAGACGCTCCGCCCAACTGTCGATTCGGTTCATCGAAGTGCGAAACATCCTCGAACATAATCCTCACGATGCGTTCTAGCTCCCTGTCCTGGGCGACGGTATAGCGAACTCTGAGCGTTGTCCACTTCTCTTCCGCCAGAGACTCGATAGATAGGAACTCGCTGCTCAGGCTGGCGGCTCTCACCTTGAAATGGCCGCAAAGCCTGCTGTCGTCGCTCTCCAAGTAGTATGACCCATCATCGGGGAATTCAAACTGCCGCTGGATCACAACGTATTGTTCATCAATGCTCTCACCGTCCTCATCGTCGTCAAAGAGGACCTGATAGTAATCACCAGCTTCTGATGCTGATGCACACTTGAACTCTCTCTCAATCATGTCGTTCTTATTCTGCCGCAATTCAACGCGGCACCTAACGTTGGAGTTCAGCGGCGCGCGAAGCGTGTCCGCTGCAACTCATTGTTCGGCCGCGTGTCAGTCAACTCCACCTGTCCCGCAACTCACTCACGAGAGAGGAGCCCCATCCCGCGGAAGCCTTTCCAGCTGCCATCCGGCAGCTTCTTCAGGACACCCAGCACCGTGCCACGAACATGCACCGGCGCGCCACC
>WNGG01006558.1_pt1 | contig 13208 bp, 15 predicted proteins | sample 5400661 | NCBI WGS metagenome assembly WNGG01 (sample SAMN13153372, study PRJNA577476) | soil metagenome | isolation source: 100 cm soil or saprolite under Garry oak tree replicate 1 | place: USA:California | collected 2016-06-15
GCCGGAACTCGTCGGGTATCGAGTCGATCGCCCACAGCACCACCTGTTCGAATTCGTTCATGCTGACCCGCATGGGTGAATTGAAGCGCGTCGTCGTGGTCGGGGCAGGCACCATGGGTTCGCAGATCGCCCTGCAGACGGCGCTCAGCGGCAAGTACGACGTGACTCTCGTGGACTCGGTGCACGGTCAGCTCGAGCGCGCGAAGGCCCAAAACCGGAAGCTGGTGGACCGGTCGGTCGAGAAGGGCCGGCTGACCGCGGAGCAGGCAAAGGCGGCGATGGAGCGCATCCGCGACAGCGACAGCCTGGCCGGGCCCGCCGGCGACGCCGACATCGTGATCGAGGCGGTCATCGAGGACTTCGACGCCAAGAAGGGCGTGTTCACAGAGCTCGCCAAGCACGCGGCGAAGGACGCGATCCTCACGAGCAACTCGAGCACCATCGCCATCAGCCGGCTGGCGGACCACTCAGGACGCCCCGAGCTCTGCTGCAACACCCATTTCTTTCACCCGGTCACGGTCATGCAGCTCTGCGAGGTCGCGCGCGGGCCCAAGACTTCCGATGAGACCGTCGCAACCGCAATGGACTTCGTGCGGAGCATCGATCGCACCCCCGTGCTTCTTCGCAAGGAGATCTGGGGTTTCATCGTCAACCGCATCCTGTTCGCGGCGTCGGAGGAGGCGATCGGGCTGCTGGAGGGCGGCTACGCGAGCGCCGAGGACATCGACATCGCGGTGCAGAAGGGCCTCAACTGGCCGATGGGCCCGTTCCACCTGCTCGACTTCAGCGGCCTTGACATCTTCTACGGCGCGATGAAGGACCGCCACCGCCAGGGCGAAGGCGACGACGCGCCGCCAGTCCTCGAGAAGCTGATCAAAGAAGGCAAGCTAGGGCGCAAGACCGGAGAAGGCTTCTTCAAATACTGAAGGGGCGCGCGCCCCTGACCGCCGGTGCCGGCACTGGGCTTCCGTTTTGGGGCGCGGCGCGCGCGAGTGCCGGCGCCCGGCGTGCGGTAAATACCCCCGGCGGGGGTCGAACCCGCGCTGGACCGGGTTTAAGCCGGTTGCCTCTGCCATTGGGCTACGGGGGCGACTCCATTTTGCCCCCGCCGCCGGGGTGCCTCGGCGGGCGGCAGCCTAAAATCCAACTAAGTGACCATCCACGCCGAAGAGGAGCCGGACGAGCCGGACGAGCCGGAGTCCCCGAGCGCACCTGACAACGGCGCGAACGCGCCCACGCGGATGGTGCCTTCGGTCGGGCTGCCAAGCCGGGAGTGGGAGTATTCGACCCACGTCCTGACCCTGGCTCAGGTCACCGACGGAAATACGCTCGTGCAGGTTCTGAAGGACTCGGCCGGCGAAGGCTGGGAGCTGGCCGATATCGTCGATGGGGGGGAGAAGCGCGTACTCCTGATGAGACGGCCGAAGCGCGGGCAGCGCGAGGCCAGACGCGTTGGGTTCGCGCCTCCAACGCAAACCTGACCTCCGTCGCCGTTCGCCGGAAGCGGCGCGTGCTCGTGGTCGAGGACGACGGTCCTATCCGCGCCCTTGTGGCCGAGATCATTCGCCAGCAGGGCCACGAGGCGCTAGAGGCGGCGAACGGCGCGGGCGCGATCGAGCTGGGTCGCGCCGCGCAGCCGGACCTGGTTCTCGTCGACTGGGTGCTGCCCGACATCAGCGGCACCGAGGTCATCCTCGAGCTGCGCCGCCAGGGCCTGGTCTGCCCGATGGTCATGCTCACCGGGCGCACCAACAAGATGGACGAGGTGGTCGGCCTCGAGGTCGGGGCGGACGACTACATCACCAAGCCGTTCGACTCGCGCATCCTGGCTGCTCGCGTCAACGCGCATCTGCGGCGCTCGACTTTCACCTCGTCGGGCACCGGTCCTGAGGGCCTGATCACCGTCGGCGCGATGCAGATCGACAATGCGGCGCGCCGCGTGCGCATCGGCGACGAGGAGATACCGCTCACGATGACCGAGTTCAACCTCGTCGCCGTGCTCGCGGCCAACCCCGAGCGCGTGCTGACCCGCGCCCAGCTGCGCGACAAGGTGTGGGGCTACCCGCACGACCTGGACGACCACTCGGTCGACCCGCACGTGCAGCGGCTGAGACGCAAGCTGTCGAGGCATCCCGAGTCGGGCGTCGTGCTCGACGCGGTGCCGGGCCTCGGTTACCGCCTGTCGGTAAGGTCCGTTTGATTCATTACCTGGTGGATGGCAATGGCTGATCCAAGACCGATAGGCATCTTCGACTCGGGGGTTGGCGGACTCACCGTGCTGCGCGCGATCCGCGACCGGCTGCCGCACGAGCCGACCATCTACCTCGCCGACCTGTTCCATTTCCCGTACGGCCCTCGCTACCAGGACGAGGTGCGCGGCTTTGCGTTCGAGATCATCCGCTACCTCGAGGCGCGCGACGTGAAGCTCGTCGTCATCGCCTGCAACACCGCAACCGCGGCCGCGCTGAACCAGGCACGCGAGCATTTCGAGATCCCGATCGTCGGCGTCATCAGCCCTGGCGCGCAGGCCGCGGTCGAGGCGACCCAGAACCACCGCGTCGGGGTCATCTCCACCGAAGGGACGATGCGCAGCCAGGAGTACCTGCACGCGATCAAAGAGATAGACCCGATGATCGGTGTCTTTCAGAAGGCCTGTCCTGAGCTGGTCGACATAGTCGAGTCAGGTGACGCCGACTCGCCTCGAGCCGAGGCGGCGCTCGAGCGCGACCTCGCCGAGATCGTGCGCCTCGGCGCGGACACGCTGGTGCTCGGCTGCACGCACTATCCGCTGCTCAAGCCTGCGATCGAGCGGGTCTACCCGGGCGCTTTCAACCTGGTCGACTCCGCCCTCACCACCGCGGCGAAGGTCGAGCGCCATCTCGACCACTCACGTCTGCGCGCCGACTCGACCGAGCCACACCATGAGGTGCTCGTCACCGCGATGCCGCAGCACTTTCACAACGTCGGAGCCAACATCTTCGGGGAGACGGTCGACGCGGAGGAGGTGCGCATCTGGGAGCAGCAAAAAGCACAGAGGACCTGAACGTCTTCGGGCCCATCGCATCAGACCTCGCCTCGATCGAGGCGGAGCTGCAGAAGACGATCGCCCGCGACCCCGACGTGGTGTCGGCGCCGATGGCGGACCTCTTCGGGGCGGGCGGCAAACGGGTGCGCCCCGCGCTGGTGCTGCTCACCGCGCGTATGGGCGAGTACGACCTCGAGCGCCTCACGCCCGCGGCCATGGCGGTCGAGCTGGTCCATGCGGCCACGCTTGTGCACGACGACGTCATCGACCGCTCGCCCACGCGGCGAGGGCGGCCCTCGGTGGCCGCGGCGCTGGGCGACGAGCCTGCCATCGTCGTCGGCGATTACTACTTTGCCAAGGCCTACGAGCAGGCGGCGAAAAGCAAGTCCCCTGAGGTGGTGGCGATCCTCGCCAACGCGGTCATGCACATCTGCGCCGGCGAGGTGCGCCAGCAAAAGATCCGGCACCACTACAGCACCGGAATTGACGAGTACATGCGCCGCATCGAGTCCAAGACGGCGACGCTGCTGGCTGCCTGCTGCGACATCGGTGCGCTGCTGAGCGAGCTGTCCGACGAGAAGCGCGACGCTGTGCGCGAGTACGGCCGGCTGCTCGGCCTCGCTTTCCAGATCGCCGACGACGTCCTCGACTACGTCAGCTCGGAGGAGGAGACGGGCAAGCCGAGCGGTCACGACCTTGCCGAGGGGTTCGCGACGCTGCCGCTGATGCTCGCGATGCAGGACCCGATGGTGGCCGCGTCGATCAGCCACGTGCTCGCGGACGGACGCGCGCTGACCATCGACGAAGCGGTCCGCGTCGCGGCTCGGGTGCGCGCGAGCGATGCGCCGCGAGTCGCCATCGAGCGCGCCCGCGTTCTCGCGTCAGAGGCGGTGGCGAACCTCGAAGGCCTCGGTCCACGGAAGGAGGCACTCGTCGCGCTGGCCGACTACGTGGTTTCTCGAAAGTTTTAACCTAACCGGGTGATGAGCAGAGTCATGCTCGTCGGTGTCGGGCCAGGGGATCCGGGTCTGGCCACGATGCATGCAGTCGAGGCGATCAAGCGTGCAGATGTCATCCGCCACACAGATGGATGTGGCACGAACCTCCTCCACTTCGCATCACCCCAGGCCGACGTGCGGGCTTTCGAGTCGACCGACGAGGTCGTGCAGCTCGCACGTGGCGGACGCAAGGTCACGGTCTTGTTTCCCGGCAGTCCGTACGCGTTCGCAAGCGGCAGCGAGATCGCGACGAGGCTCGACCGCGCCGGCATCGACTTCGAAGCGGTGCCCGGCATGACCGTGGAGATGGCCGCGCCTGTGATGAGCGGCATCCCGCTGACCATTGAGGGCCGCGCCAACTCGCTCGGCCTCGGGCTGGTGAAAGGCGCCGAGACCGTGGTGCTGCGACTCGCGTCCGGCTGGTGGGAGGCGGGCATCAGCAAGCTGATGTCGGACGGACGTCCCGCCACCACGCAGGCCGCGCTCATCCTCAGCCCCGGGTTGCCCGGGCAGCGACGCGTGACGGCGCCGCTTGGCGAGCTGGCGCGCAAGGCGGCCACCTACGGCCTCCGCGGCGACGCGCTGCTCGTGATCGGGCCGGGCGTCGAGATGGCCGAGCGCCTCGACTCGCTTTCGCGCCGGCCCCTCCACGGCCACCGAGTTCTCATCACCCGCGCCCGGCACCAGGTCGAGCCGTTCCGCCGCGAGCTCGCCGACCTCGGCGCGGCGGTCATCGAGATACCCACCATCGCGATTCGACCCATGCCCACGGACGATCGAGTGCGCGAGGCCATCGCGAACCTCAACGGGACCGCGCTCGTGATCTTCGCCTCGGCGAACGCGGTCAACATCTTCTTCCAGATGCTGAACACCAGCGGCGCCGACGCCCGCGCGCTGCACGGCAGCAAGCTGTGCGCGATCGGTCAGGAGACCGCGGAGTCGATGGCGACGCACGGACTGCGGCCTGAGCTGGTCACCAGCGAATACACGGCCGAAGGCCTCGCCAAGGCTCTGGAAGGCTGGGAGATGGAGGGCATGCGGGTGCTCGTGCCGCGTGCAGAGGTCGCGCGCGACGCCCTACCATCGCTCCTTGCGAAACGAGGTGCAGAGGTCCACATCCTTCCTGTCTATCAGGCCGTCTGCCCGCCCGATGCGGGTCCCGCGCTGATGAAGCTGTTCGCGGCCGAAGGCGTGGACTTCATCACGTTCACGAGCTCGTCGACGGTGGTGAATTTCGTGCGTGCCTTTCCGGAGGACAAGCTGCCGGCCGTGCTCGGTGACGCGGCCATCGCGTGCATGGGCCCCGTCACCGCCGACACTGCGCGCAAGCTCGGCCTTGCCGTCGAGATCATCGCGCGCGAGTACACGACGCGCGGTCTGGCCGCCGCCATCGCCGCCGCCGCGGTCCGTTGACGAAAGCCAAGACCGCTCCCCGTACCGCTCCGATCGTCGAGCCGGAAGAGGAGTTGATCCTCCCCGAGACGTGGCGGCGCAGGCCGTGGATCCCGATCACGATCCTGGTAGCGGTGCTGGCCGTCGTCCTCGGCGCAGGGTTCGCGATGGACAAGGCTCTGCAGCCGGTGGTGCCTTCGCAGCTTTCCAACTGCAAGACCTCCACGCAGCTCGGGCCGCATGAGTTCGTCGGGCTGCAGCCGATCTGCATCAAGCCCGACAAGAACTACACCGCGACGCTGTACACAACGCAGGGCAACATCACCATCAAGCTGCACCCGGAGTACGCGCCGGTCACGGTCAACAACTTCGTGGTGCTCGCGGTCAACGGTTACTACAACGGCATCACGTTCTGGGACGCGCCCGACTGGGAGATTCAGGGCGGCGACCCGCTCGGCAACGGACGCGGCGGTCCGGGCTACACGCTGCCCGAGGAGAAGACGAACGGCCTCAAGTGGGATCCGGGCGCGGTTGGGATGGCGCGCATCCCGGGCGGCCCGGTCAACGGAAGCCAGTTCTTCATCACCAAGCTGCCGTGGCCCGGCGCCGGCCCGACCGCGGTCTACAACTATTTCGGCGAGGTGACGGGCGGCCTGCTCGACCACGTTGCGGCGATCACTCCGGGCGACCGCATCAACACGATCACGATCACAGTTTCCTGATCCGGCGCTGATCCCTTTGCCGGTGAGGGTGCCAGAGGACCCTGGCCTATAATCGGCTCGATATGTTCGGCAACCACTGGGTGTACATCGTCATTCTCCTGGTGATCGTGCTGATCATCTTCGGACCGGGCCGGCTGCCCGAGCTGGGTTCGGGCCTCGGCAAAGCCATGCGCGAGTTCAGAAAGGCCACGACCGAGCTGACCAACGAGGTCAAGAGCACTGTCGACTCCAGCAAGCCGGAAGCGGACTCCAAGGTCGACACCGCTTCAGGCTCCGAACCGAAGGCTCCTTCGTCCAGCAACTGAGGGCTAGCCGTTGGCCCTTCTGAATCGGGTCCTCCAGCGCGTGCCTCGGCGCGCCCCGATGCTCGTGGAAGAGCAGCGGATGACGATCATCGAGCACCTCGAGGCGCTGCGCCGCGTGCTCATCGTCGCGCTCATCGCCTGGGCGGTCGCCACTGTGGCGGCGTTCTTCATCTCGGGACGCGTCATAGGCTGGCTCATCGACCGCGCAGGCATCGGTCACGCCATCTACCTGCAGCCGGCGGGCGGCGTTCTGCTCGAGCTCAAGGTCGCGCTCTACATCGGCGTGATCATCGCCGCGCCCGTGGTCATCCAGCAGGTCTGGTGGTTCGTGAGCCCCGGGCTGCATCCGCACGAGCGCCGCTTCATCCTGCCGCTGATCGTCGCCACGATCTTCTTCTTCGCGATCGGCGTCGCCGTCGCACTGTTTGCGCTGCCGCTGTACCTCCACGTGCTCAACTCGTTCTCGCCTCCGAACACCACGTACCTCGCGGACATCAGCGCGCTCGTGAGCTTCGTGCTGCTGATGGTGATCGGCTTCGGATGCGTGTTCGAGCTGCCGGTGGTTCTGTTCGTGCTCGGGATGATGCGCATCATCAGCTCGAAGTGGCTGCACAAGAACCGCGTGTACTTTTTCCTCGGGCTCGGCATCCTCGCCAACTTCCTGACGCCCGGCACCGATCCTGTGACGCCGCTCATCATGTTCGTGCCGCTGTACATCTTCTATGAGGCGACTGCGCTGGTCCTCAAGCTGGCCGGCAGATGACGTCCACAGCGCGCCACGACGGCCGCGAGATGGACGAGCTGCGGCCTGTGAAGATCGAGCTCGGCGTCAACGTGCACGCGGAAGGCTCATGCCTCATCGAGATGGGTCGAACGCGAGTCTGGATCACGGCGAGCGTCGAAGACCGTGTTCCGCCGCACCGGCGCGGCAGCGGCCACGGATGGATCACCGCCGAGTACTCGATGCTCCCGCGGTCGACCCACGACCGAGGCATGCGCGAGGCAACCCAGGGGCGCATCGGCGGCCGCACGCATGAGATCCAGCGCCTGATCGGGCGCTCGGTGCGCGCCGCGGTCGAAATGGGCAAGATCGGCGAGCGGACGATCACGCTCGACTGCGACGTGCTGCAGGCGGACGGCGGCACGCGTACCGCGGCGATCACCGGCGCGTTCGCGGCGCTCTACATGGCGCTCAAGAAGATGAAGGACGCGCGGATGATCGAGAGCATCCCAGTGCGTCATTACGTGGCCGCTGTGAGCTGCGGCGTGATCGACGGCATCCCGCGGCTCGACATGGACTACACCGAGGACTTCCAGGCTTCGACCGACCTCAACTGCGTCATGACCGAGGACGGACGGATGATCGAGCTGCAGGCCACGGCTGAGGGGGCGCCGTACTCGCGGACCGAGCTCGACGCGATGATCTCGCTGGCCCACAGGGGCATCAAAGACCTGATCGTCCATCAGAAGCGTGCGATAGCTTCGCTTGGCTGAAAGCCGCAGGCGAGTCGTCATCGCGACGGGAAACGCGGGCAAGCTGGGCGAATACCGCGACCTGCTCGCCGGCACCGGCCTCGAGCTGATCGCCTACGACACCGACATCCAGGAAACCGGAGATACGTACGCCGCGAATGCTCGCCTCAAGGCCGAAGCGGCGTCCAAAGCGTCAGGCCTGCCCGCCCTCGGCGACGACTCAGGCCTGGAGGTTGACGTCCTCGACGGTTTCCCTGGCATCCGCTCCGCCCGGCTCGGCGCGACCCAGAAAGAGCGCACGGCTGCCCTGCTGGAGCGCCTCGCCGGCCGCCCGCGGCCATGGACCGCGCGCTTCGTGTGCACGGTAGCCCTGGCGGTGCCGGGCAGGACGGCCGACCTCTTCGAGGGCGAGTGCCGCGGCGAGGTCGTGCCGGAGTGGAGGGGAGAGGCCGGCTTCGGCTACGACCCCATCTTCCTGGTGCCGGGAACTGGCAAAACCTTCGGCGAGATGAAGCCCGACGAGAAGCGCCTACACAGCCACCGCGCCAACGCGGTACGCGCGCTTATCGCCTCAGGGGCCCTCGACCGGCTTCCAGGCTGACCGTCAGGTCTTGTTGGCTGCGTCGATCTCGACGTTGTACTTGTCGATGAGCGCCTTGTAGAAAGCCTGCTCCTGGGTGCCCATCGCGTCGAAGTCGTAGCCGTCGAGCTTGGTCGTGTCGGCGTCGAGCTGTTTGACAATGGTGTTGACCTTGCTGGTGTCCCCGGCGCGGACCGCGGCGAGCAGGGCCGAGAAGTCGTTGGCTGTCTTCTGCAGGTCCTTCAGGAAGGGGTCCATCTCGGAAGCCACTCCTGGCGCCTTGTCCTGCTGGATGGCCTTTGCGACGTCGCTCTTCAGGGTCTGGATGGCGCTGTCGACCGCGTTCAGGTCGCCCGCGTTGGCGGCCGTGTCGAGGGCGTCGAGGTCGAGCGCGGCGTCGTCAACGGACGCGTAGAAAGTGCCGTACAGGATCGAGTCCGCAAGGATGGTCTTGGCCACCGCCAGGGCAGCCCTTGCGTGGTTGATGCGCGTGGCGGACTTGTCGAGGCTGGACTTGCTGAGCGCGGTGAGCCAGGAGTTTTCGTTGAGGCTCGAGGCGGCGTTCGCCAGCGCCTGGTCGTCTGATTCGACCGTCGGCTGGGCGGTCTTGGACTGACTCGCGAGCTGCAGGTTCAGCGTCTTGTCCTGCTTGATCGAGGCCGCAGAAGCGCTCGCCGGGTCGTTGTTGTTGCTCTGGAACTGCGCGTCGAGCTTGTTGAACAGGTCGGTCAGCGCGTTCTCGTGGTCGACCACCTTGTTGTAGGCGTTTGTGGCCGAGTTGTCCTTGCTGTTGGCGTAGGCGAAGCCGCCGACCACGTAGCCGCCGCCGACGAGGATCACCAGCAGCACCACCAGCACGATCGCGATGAGCGGCCCGCGGCCGCGGCGCGCAGGCGGTGGCGGGGGAGCCCCATAGGCCGGCGGCGCCGCGTACGGCGCGGGGGCCGGCGGGGGCGCATACGGCGAGGGGGCTGGCGGGGGCGGTACCCGTGCTTCCGGCGCCGGTGGGGTGGGGTTGTCGATGCTCAAGGTGCGCGCAATATAGCGTTGAACGGTCGCGATGTCACCCTTTTGTCCTGCGGGGCGGCACGCGTCCAATGGTCTGTCTGCTTCAATCGTCCGGAAGCGAAGCGGGCGGTAGCTTAGCTCGGAAAAGCGCCTGGTTTGGGACCAGGAGACCGCGAGTTCAAATCTCGCCCGCCCGACCACGAAATTTCGTCCGAGTGCCGGCACTCGCCGCATGGAAAGGTCGCTCGCGGGTGCGAGTGCCGGCACTCGAGAGAGCGCCAGACCGCCAGGAGTACGCTTCGGGCGATGGCGATCCAGACGCAAGTGAACGGAACGGTCGCCAAGGGATTCGAGCGAGTCCGCGACGCGTTCGCGGCGAACTTCGAGAAGCACGGCGATATCGGGGCCGCGTGCTGCGTCTACCTCCACGGCAAGCCTGTGGTCGACCTGTGGGGCGGCGCCAAGACCGCCGGCGGCGAACCGTACACCGCCGAGACCCTCCAGATGGTCGCCTCCACCACCAAGGGCATCGTCGCCATCGCTGCCCATCTGCTCGCGCAGGAGGGCAAGCTCGACTTCGACGCGCCCGTGACCCGCTACTGGCCGGAGTTCGGCCAGGCCGGCAAGGAGGACATGCCCGTCCGCTGGCTGTTCAGCCACCGTGCCGGCCTAGCCGCAATCGACCGCCGCCTGACGCTGCAGGACGTGTACGCGTGGGATCCCGTCATCGACGCCCTCGCCGCCCAGGAGCCGCTGTGGGAGCCAAACACGGCCCATGGTTACCACGTCGGCACGTACGGCTGGCTGGCGGGCGAGGTCATCAAGCGCGTCTCAGGCAAGAGCGTCGGCCGCTTCGTCGCCGAGCGCCTCGCAAGCCCTCTGGGCCTCGACATCTTCATCGGCTTGCCGCAGGACCATTTCGGACGGGTGGCTCCGCTGATCGCGGCGCCGCCTCCGGAGGGACCACCCGACGTCTTCCTCGCCCGCCTGCTTGACCCGACGACACTGCTGCACAGGGCCTTCGTCAACCCGACCCTCAGCGTGGCCAACTTCAACGAGCACGCCTTCTGGGCGGCGGAGGTCCCGGCGGCCAACGGCATCGCGACCGCCCGCTCGCTGGCGAGGCTCTACGCCGCCACAATCGGCGAGGTCGACGGTGTCCGCCTGCTCACGCCGAACACCCTGGCGAAAGCCACCGAGGCGCAGTCAGAGGGCGAAGACCTCGTACTGGGCTACGAGACCCGCTACGCCACCGGCTTCCAGCTGTCCTTCCCATTCCGGCCGATGGTCGGCGAGGGCTCGTTCGGGCACTACGGCATGGGCGGGTCGGTCGGCTTCGCCCACCCGGGTCACGGCTTCGCCTTTGGCTACGTCATGAACCAGATGGGACCCTCAGGCGGCGTGGATCCGCGCACCAAGGGCTTGATCGACGCCGTGGTGGACTCCCTGCCCAGCGTTTAAGAGAACGGATTCACATCAGCGCCTGATACAGGACGTTCTTGCCGCCATCGACCACCAGGTCCTGCCCGGTGATCAGGTCGTTCTCCAGCAGAGCGATCACGGCGCGTGCGACGTCGTCGGGCGTGGCGATCTTCTGGACGGGGGTCTGCTTCGCAAACGCCTCTTCCTGCGCCGCGGCCGCCTCATCGCCAAACCGGCTGCTGAACCACCTGGTCGACACGAGCCCAGGCGACACTGAGTTGACCCGAACCTCCGGGGCCAGCGCGAGCGCCAGAGCGCGCGTCAGCTGCACGACGCCGGCTTTGGAGACGGCGTACGCGATCGACGAGCCGGAAGCCCTGTGCGCGGCAATTGATGCCATGTTGACGATCGCGCCACCCGTCTTCTTCAGCTCCGCGGCGGCGGCGCGACAGCAGAAGAACGTTCCCTTCAGGTTCACGCCGAGGATGTCGTTCCAGACCGCATCGGTCAAAGCGTCGAGATCCGCGTGCGCGATGAAGTGGGTCGTGCCCGCGTTGTTGACAAGCACGTCGAGCTTTCCGTACCGGTCCACCGTCGAGGCGACGAGGGCTTTGACCTGCGACTCGTCAGCGACATCCGATCGATGCGTGATCGCTTCGGCGCCCAGCGCGATCACATCCTTGACTGTGGTCTCGGCTTCGGCCGCGGAGCGCGAATAGTTGACGACCACCGCTTTGGCGCCGGACCTCGCCAGGCGAAGCGCTGTCGCCCGGCCAATGCCCGTGCCGCCACCGGTGACGATCGCGACCCGGCCGGCGAGGTCCATACGAATCTAGGAGCCTAATGCCTCCGGCGCCTTGCCGGTGTCTAGTCGTGAGCGACGGCGATCAGGGTCACGGTGGCGAGCACCGCCATCGCCGCGAGCGAGCCCAGGATGCAGTAGCCGACCACCAGCGCGCTCCTTGCCCGCCGGCTGGCGCCCTCCTGGCTTCTCGATACGTGCGCGGTGACGACGCCGGCAAACGCGCAAACCACGGCGAGGGCGATGCCGGTCCCGACCATCAGGCTGAACCAGGCCTGTTGCGGCGGCGCCCCGAGCAGCGAGCCGATCTCCGAAACGAGCAGCGTCAGCCCGACAAGGGTCGAGGAAGCAACCGCCAGCCAGAAGGCCAGGTCCCCCAGCTGCGCCCGCCTGCGTTCGAATGCCATCAAGTTGGACAACGCCGGCTCAGGCAAATGGACCCGGCAGACCCTCGAGTGGTAACAGGTCGCGTGCCCGCGTCCTAAGATTCGGGACCGGGTGGAAAGGGGATGAACGCCGCCGACGTCGTATTCGGGACGTGCCTGCTTCTGGGCGGGTCGCTCCTGCTCCTGACCCTCATCGTCGACGACATCTTCGGCGGCCTGCTCGGCGCCATCCACCTCGGCTTCGACGTCGCCGGAGTCTCGCCGACGCCGCTGCTGCTGGGCTTCATCTCGATGTTCGGCGTCGGCGGATTGTTCGGTCTCCACAGCCTGGGTGTAGGGGTCGGAGGGGCGACGCTCAGCGGGGTCGTCGCCGGCGCGCTCGGCTCAGGGGTCGTCTTCGGCGCGTTCAAGATCCTGCGTCAGGCCGAATCGAGCGAGACCTTCAGCCTGCAGGATATGGTCGGGTCGACCGGCCGCGTGTCAGTCGCCATCCCCGCCAACAAGTTCGGGACCGTGATGATCAGTTTCGCGGGTGCCTCGCACAACATGACCGCCACCGCCGACGACGAGATCTCGGCGGGCAAGCAGGTGAAGGTCGTGGCCGTCGCAGGCACCAACCTCGTCGTGACGCCGGTTTCGGTGGCAACCAATGAAGGAGCTAGGTCCGATGCCTGATTTCGTCTCTTCCTCGCCGTTCCTGGTGGTGACCGGTGTGGTCATCCTCATGCTGATCCTCGCCTTCGTGGCGAGCCGCTACAAGGTCGCCGGCGCGAACGAGGCGATCATCGTCGCGGGCTCGCGCGGCGCCAAGGTCCACGACGAGCGGGTGCAGGTGCAGGGCGTCGCGACGTTCAAGATCGGACGCGACGTCGAGTCGCTGCGCAACGCGGCCGAGCGCTTCCTCGACGCCAAGCCCGAGCAGGTTGACTCGATCGTCAAGAACGTGCTCGAGGGCTCGCTGCGGTCGATCGTCGGCACGCTGACAATCGAGGAGCTCATCCGCGACCGTCAGAAGCTGCTGCAGCAGGTTCAGGACGCGGCCAAGGGCGACCTTTCGACCAGCGGCCTGCAGATCGACGCCTTCACGATTCAGAG
>WNGG01041900.1_pt1 | contig 13206 bp, 12 predicted proteins | sample 5400661 | NCBI WGS metagenome assembly WNGG01 (sample SAMN13153372, study PRJNA577476) | soil metagenome | isolation source: 100 cm soil or saprolite under Garry oak tree replicate 1 | place: USA:California | collected 2016-06-15
CGATGATCTTCAGCTCGAAACTCCAAATGTAGCGCAGGTCCTCTTTCGGGTCGTAGCCGGCGGTGGCGCCGCACACGAGAAGCTTGCCGCCGCGCTTGAGGCATTTGAGCGAGGGCAGCCACGTCTCGCCGCCGGTAAAATTGATCACCACGTCGACGCCGCCGTCGTAGGACCGGCGCTGCGGCTTGCCGTAGCGCTCGATCGCCCATTTGGAGAAATCGAGCTCCTGATAGTTGATCGCCTCGTCGGCGCCCAGCTCCTTCAGGCGCCGCATCTTCTCGGCGCTGCCGGCGGCGGCGATCACTTCGGCGCCGAGCAGCTTTGCCAGGATCACGCAGCCGGTGCCGACGCCGCCGCTCGCGCCCAGCACCAGCACCCGCTCGCCCGCCTTGACGGTGTCATGGGTGATGAGCATGCGGTGAGCGGTGCCGTAGGCGACGGGCAGCGCCGCCGCGTCCTCGAAGCTCACGTTGGCCGGCATGGCGATGAGCTGGTCGGCGGCGACCAGGCAATACTCCGCCATGCCGCCGTCGAGCATCTCGCCCATCAGGCCCTTTTTCTTGTTGAGCGGATTGACCAGCACGCGGTCGCCCGGCTTCCAGCCGCGCACGCCGGGGCCGACCTCGGCGATCTCGCCCGCCATGTCGAGGCCGATGATCACCGGCAGCGGCACCTTGATGCCGGGCATGCCGCGCACGGTGAACACGTCGTGGTAGTTGAACGAGGACGCCCGCACCCGAATGACGACGTGGCCTTCCGCCGCCTTGGGCACCGGATGGTCGCCGACCTGCAGGTTCTCGAGCCCGCCGTGCTGGCGCAGCAGCAGGGCCTTCATCGTCTGGCCGCTCATTGCGTCGTCCCTTTATGGCGCACCTGATTAGCCCAGGGCGCGGCGTATTGCCCAGGCAAATTTGCGGGTATTCTGTCGCCGGAGGAAACGTGCATGCAGGAGAATTTCCGCCAGTTCCTCGATCGGCTGCGCCAGTGCGGCGAGCTTGCCGACCTGCATCAGCCGGTCGACATCCGCCACATCGCGACGCTCACCGACCAGGCGAAGACCGCGCTCTATTTTCACGACGTCATCGGCTACGACATGCCGGTGGTGTCCGGGCTGATCCGCTCGCAGGAGCGCGCGACCCTGTCGATGGGCTGCAGCACTTACGGCGAGATCGAAACGAAGCTCAAGCAGGCGCTCGACCATCCGGTCCCGCCCAGGCACGTCAAGACCTCGCCGACCCGCGAGGTGGTGCAGACCGGCGACGAGGTCGACCTCTACAGCCTGCCGATCCCCATGTGCTCGGTCTACGATGGCGGCCCGATGATCACCGCCGGCGTGGTGATCGCGCGCGATCCCGAGCTCGGCGTCAACAGCGGCATCTACCGCTTCATCGTCAAGGAGAAGAACCTCACCGGCATCGACATCGTCACGCCCAACAACATGCGGCTGTTCGCGCAGCGCGCCTACGAGGCCGGGCGGCCGTGCCCGATCTCCATCTCGATCGGCACGCATCCGATCGAGATCATGGGCTCGGGCTACCGCGCCCCGCTCGGCGTCGACGAGATGGCGATCGCCGGCGGCCTGCGCGGTGCGCCGGTGGAGCTCGCACCGTGCAATACGATCGACATGCCCTACATCGCCGACGCCGAGATCGTGCTCGAGGCGGAGATCCTGCCGACCGGCTGGACCTGGCCGGAGGGCCGGTTCGGCGAGTTCACCCGGCTCATGGGCGGCCTGCACTGGAATCCGCTGGTGCGCATCAAGGCGGTCGCCATGCGGCGCGACGCGGTCTACTACGCGCTGCACATGCCGTGGGAAAACACCTGGCTCGCGGCGCCGACCCGCTACACGGCGATCCGCCAGGCGCTCAAGACCGCCGGCGTCGTGGTCAAGGACATCAACGTCACGCTCGGCGGCTGCGCGTTCTGGCACGCGGTGATTTCGGTCAGGAAGCAGCCGGGCGAGGCCAAGAACGCGCTGCTCGCCGCGCTCTCGGTCATGGACCTCAAGCACGTGGTGATCGTCGACGACGACATCGACGTGTTCGATCCGACCGACGTGGAATGGGCGATCGCGACGCGGGTGCAGGGCGACCGCGACGTGCTGATCGTCAGCAATGCGCGCGGCAAGCCGCTCGATCCGAGCCTGCCGCCGACGCCGCCCGGCGTGGTGCCGACCACCGCCAAGGTCGGCATCGATGCGACCATCCCGGAAGGCGTGCCGCGCGAGCGCTACGAGCGCATCGCCTATGCCTACGCCGACCGCGCCCGCATCGACGATTACCTCGGCGGCAAGGCCGACGCGGGCGGCGAGAGCGGCGACGCGGCGGCGGTCGCCGCGTTGGCGGAGAAGATCATGGCGGCGATCGGGGAGGCGCCGCTCTATTACACCGACATCGCGGAGCGGTTTGCGGCGCATGATTTCCGCACCATCGCGCGCGCGCTCGGCCACCTGCACGCGACCGAGAAGCTGTGGCAGGATCCGCGCGGCCGCATGTGCCTGCGCGGCTCCGCCTTTGCCGCCAAGCCGCCGAAGTAGGATGAGCGCTGTTACCCTCCCCTGGAGGGGGAGGGTCGCGCGCGTAGCGCGCGGGGTGGGGTGGACCCGGCGCCGCCGGCGCAGACTCACCCCCACCCGGCGCGCTTCGCGCGCCGACCTCCCCCCTGCAGGGGGAGGTAAAGAAAACGGAAGGTCAACCAATGGCCAACGAAACGGTCGATCTCGCCGAATACGCCGCGCGGCTGCGCTACGAGGATCTGCCGCCGCCGGTGATCCAGCGCGCCAAGGACTGCATCGCCGACACGGTCGCGACCATCCTGTTCGGCTTCGACCTGCCGTGGAGCCGCATCGTCGTCGATTACGCCAAGCGCAACGGCGCCGGCGGCCGCAGCCGCATTCTCGGCGCCGGCGACGTGCCGCTGCACGCGCCGTCGGCGGCGCTCGCCAACGGCGCGCTGGCGCATGCCTTCGAGATGGACAACCTGACCCAGCCCAATTCCGGCTCGCATCCGGGCGCGACCACGTTCTCGGCCGCGCTCGCCGTCGCGCAGGAGCGCGGCATGAGCGGCCGCGAGACCATCGCCGCCGTCGTTGCCGGCTGGGAGGTGATGATCCGCATCGGCCGCGCGACAAAACATTCGAACGAGCGGCGCGGTTTTCATGCGCCCGGCACCACCGGGCCGTTCGGCGCAGCGGTCGCGGCCGGCCGGCTGATGAAGTTCGACACTGACCGCATGACCAACGCGATCGGCATCGCCGCCTCGACCGCCGGCGGGCTGCTCGAGTTCGCCCGCTCGGGGACCGGCGCCATGGTCAAGCGCCTGCACCTCGGCCGCGCCGCGGAAGGCGGCGTGCTCGCCGCGAGCCTTGTACGTCACCATGTCGATCCTGCTCAAGCGCTTCCCCGCCCACATCACCGCGCACACGCCGCTGCAGGCGATCGAGGAGCTGCGCGAGGCGCACGGCTTTGCCGGCGCCGACGTCGCCTCGATCAGCATCGCCGGCGAGGAGCGGGTCGCCAGGGTCAACAACATCCCAGCGCCGGCCGACCTGATGATGGCGCAATACAGCGTGCCGTTCTGCGTCGCGCTCGCGCTCTATCGCGACCCGCGCGACCCGCGCTCGTTCGACGACGCGGCGGTGCGCGACCCGGACATCCGCTCGCTCGCCTCGCGCGTGACCATCACGGTCGACCAGGAGGTGCACGCGCACGGCGCGCTGGCGAGCACGGTGATGGTTGCACTCAAGGACGGCCGCACCTTCAGCCGCCGGGTCGAGCACTTCAAGGGGACGCCGCAGAACCCGCTCAGCCCCGGCGAGGTGCGGGAAAAATTCCTGCGGCTGACGCGAAAATACCGGGAAGACGCTATGATGCGCCTGATCGCCCGCCTGCAGCAGCTTGAAAACGAACCCGATCTCGCCTGGCTGAGCGCCGGCCTGACCTGAAGGAGGACGCCCCTGTAGGATGGGTTGAGCGTCAGCGAAACCCATCACCTCGCGGCGGGCTCGATGGGTCCGCCCGCGTTCGCGGGCGTCAACCCATCCTACATGCCGATCCCCGCCGCCACCAGGATCGCCCGCGCCCGCGCGCGGTCCTTGTCGGAGATCGCCAGGCGCTGCGCAAAGTCGCGCCCGAGCGGGCGGGTGGCGTCGATGCCCATCTTGGTCAGGGTGAAATTCTCCGGGTCGGAGGTGGGGTCGAGGATCGCCCCCTTGGCGCCGGGGATGAAGATGATGTCCTTTTCCGCCCGCACCCGGGTCGCAATCGACCACATCACGTCGTTCATGTCGAAGATGTCGACGTCGTCATCCATCACGATCACGTACTTGGTGTAAAGCTCGGTGCCGAGCGTCGCCATGATGGCCATCTGCGCCTCGCCCTCGGCGGTCTTCTTCATGGAGATGAACGCCATGAACGCGCCGCAGGTGGTGTGCGGCACGTGGACGGCGCGCACGTTCGGCAGGTTGCGCTTGAGCGCGTTGAGGATCTCGCCTTCGCGCGTGATGCACGAGACCTGGATGTGGTCGCGCGACATGCCGGAGATGACGCTGTGGTACATGGCGTCGGCGCGCATGCGGATGCGGTGGGCGACGAACACGTTCTGGGTCGAGCGGTAGGACGCGTAGCCGGTGAACTCGCTGAACGGTCCTTCCGGCTCGCGGGTGCCGGCGAGGATCTCGCCCTCGATGATGATCTCGGCGCCGGCCGGCACGTCGAGATCGGCGATGCCGCAGCGGGCAAGCCGGTACGGCTCGCCGAACAGGCCGCCGATGATCTCGAATTTCCGCACGTGCGGCGGATAGGCGTAGACCATCGAGCCCATGTAATGCAGCGGGTGGGTGCCGATGGTGACGACCGTGGGCAGGGGCTCACCCCTTTCCTCGGCGCGGCGATGGAACTCGTACATGCGCCGGCGCGAGTGCAGCGATACGCCGAGGCGGTTCCTGCCCTTGAGCATCAGGCGGTGGAAGCCGGTGGTGTCGACGCCGCTGACCGGGTCGCGCGCGCTGACCTGGCCGGCGGTGATGTAGGGCGCCGCGTCGACGTCGAACTGGAGCGGGATCGGCAGCCTGGTCAGATCGACGTCGTCGCCCTCGATCACCACCTCGTTCCACGCCGCTTCCTTCACCAGCTCGCACGGGATGTAGCGCTGGCAGCGCTCGCGGAACGCGGTGGGAAGCTCCTGCGGCGCGACGCCGAGACAGGCGGCGAGCAGCCGGCGATTGGCCGCGACGTTGGTGACGAGCGGCATTTTCCCACCGTCGACGTTCTCGAACACGACCACCGGGCTCTTGCCCGCGCGCTCGAGCTCGTACACCAGCGCGGTCGTCTCGGAGCCGAGCCCGACCGGCTCGCGGATGCGGATGATCTCGTCGGGAAAGTCGGTCTCCACCATGCGCAGGAACCCGCGCAGGCTCTGGTTGTCGACATTGACGTTCGCCATGCCGGTTTCCTCATGATCGGCTCGCACGATAGCATGATGCGCTTAATCCCTCCCCTGAAAGGGGAGGGTGGCGCCGCGAAGCGGCGCCGGGTGGGGTCGACCGGCGCCAACCTTCGAGGTTTGCGCCGAGTGCCCCCACCCTTGCCCTCCCCCGCAAAGCAGGGGAGGGATGAACAACTATGTCACAGGATCTGGCTGAGGAACTGCCGCGTGCGCGGGTCGCGGCTGTGGGCGAAGAACTCGGCGGGCGGACCGTGCTCCACCACGATGCCGCGGTCGGTGAAGTAGATTTCGTCGGCGATCTCGCGCGCAAACCCCATCTCGTGGGTGACGATCACGCAGGTCATGCCTTCCTCGGCGAGGTCGCGGATCGTGACCAGCACCTCCTTCACCGTCTCCGGGTCGAGCGCCGCCGTGACCTCGTCGAACAGCATCACGTCCGGCTGCATGGCGAGGCTGCGCGCGATGGCGACGCGCTGCTGCTGGCCGCCCGACAGCTCGCCGGGATAGAAGCTTTCCTTGCCGTCGAGCCGCACCTTGCGCATCAGCGCGCGCGCCTGCTGCTCGACCTCGCCGCGCGGGCGCTTGAGCACGTGCACCGGCGCCATCATGACGTTGTCGAGCGCGGTCTTGTGCGGGAACAGGTTGTACTGCTGGAACACCATGCCGACCTTGCGGCGAAGCGCGAGCTTGTCGAGCTTGGGATCATGCACCTCCTGGCCCTCGACCAGGATCGAGCCGCGGTCGATCGGCACCAGCGCGTTGATGCAGCGCAGGAGCGTGGATTTCCCCGCTCCGGACGGGCCGATGACGCAAATCACCTCGCCCTTCATCACGTCGAGCGAGATGCCGCTGAGCACGGCGACCGCGCCGAAGGCGAGATGCACGTCGCGCACGCGGATCAGCGGCTGGTCGGGTGTCCAGGCGATCGCCGGCGCCATCATCGCACCTGGAAGCGCCGTTCGAGCGCGGCCGTCGCGCGCGCGATCGGATAGCAATAGATGAAGAACCACAGCAGCAGGTAGAGATACATCGGCACCAGCAGCTCGGTGCGGCCTTCGGACGAGAGGATATCGCCGGTCAGGGTCATCGCCTCGCTCACGCCGACCACCGAGGTGAGCGGGGTCGCCACGGTGAGGATGGCGTAGAGGTTCATCCACGGCGGCGTCATGCGCTTGACGCACTGGGGCAGGATCACCATGCGCAGCGTCTGAATGCGGGTGAACGCCAGCGATTCGGACGCCTCCCATTGCCCGAACGGGATCGAGTTCACCGCGCCGCGCACCAGCTCCGACACGTTCGCCATCACCGGCAGCGACAGGCCGAACGTCGATTTCATCCAGCCGGGCAGGGGGACGATGGTGTCGCCGACGCGCACCTCGAAGGGGAGCAGCAGCATGCAGTAGAACAGCAGCACCAGCCACGGCGAGTTGCGAAAGAATTGGGTGGCGAACCACGACGCCCCGCGCACCGGCCGCAGCAGCGAAATCTGCGCAAGGCCGAGCGCCACGCCGAACACGGTGCCGATCGCCATGGCGAGGAAGCTCATGGCGATGTTGAGCGCGAACCCCTGCGCCAGCAGTGGCGTCCATTTGAGGATGGTGGCGACAATTGACGGCGCGGCCGGCGCCGCCGCGGCCTGGCCGATGCCGATTGTCAGCATGAGCGCAACGGCGAGCGCAAGCCCATGCCGCGCCGTAACGGGCAGGGCAGGGGCCCACTGCGCGGCGCCCAACCGGAACGGCTTGAGGACCGGCAAAAAATCGGTGCGGTCTGTCATGACGGCGTGTAGCCCGGAATGCGCATGGCGCGCTCCCACCGGCCCATGACCAGGACCAGCACGCCGACCAGCGCCACATAGATGATGAGCAGCACGTTCATCATTTCCGCCACGTTGAGCTCGTCCGACCAGATCTGGTTGGCGACGTAGAGCATTTCCGTCAGCCGGCTGTAGCCGAGCGCCTCCGCCGCCTCGAGCGTCTCGCGCGGCACCGCCTCGATGCCGGCGCGGAAAATCTCGACGTTGAACGCGCCGGCATAGAGCGACAGGCAGATCGCCGCCCACACGAAGCTGGAGACGACCGGCACCGCGAGCCCGGCCTCGCTGGTGATGCGCAGGTAGGAGCCGAGCGCGAAGTAGAAGAAATAGAGCTGCACCAGCGGCGGCGTGTTGCGGAAGAACTGGATGTAGCCTTGGGTGAACGCGCGCAGCAACAGGAAGCGCGATCCCTGGATCCACGCGCCGACGACGCCGATGGCGACGCTGCAGGCGAGGCACACCGCCATCAGGCGCAGCGAGGTGAGGAAGCCGTTGAAGAAGCGCGCGCGGTCGAACGCGTCATAGAAGATCGTGAGCTTGATCCCGGTGGTCTCATGGAGCACCCGGAACCAGTCCCACACCGCGTGCAGATCCATGTGGGACTCAATCAATGCGCTGCGGGACTCCCTCTCCCCGCTTGCGGGGAGAGGGTCGGGGTGAGGGGCCTCCGAGAATGTGCGCTGTCCTCAAACGCCCCCTCACCCGCCGCGCTTCGCGCGGCGACCTCTCCCCGCAAGCGGGGAGAGGTGAAGTTACTGCGTCTTCGGCTGGTCGTGCATCTTCTTGAGGAACGCGGAGGGCGGGATGTTCCACTTCTTCTCCAGCTCGATCAGCTTGCCGGTGCGGTGCCAGTCGGCGATGGTCTTTGCCATGAACTGGCCCCACGGCCCGTCGCGCTCCTCGAGCTTCACCGCGATTCCCCATGGCTCGGCCAAAATGGTCTCCAGCGGCATTTCGTAGGCCGCCCATTTCGGATCGCCCAGGCGCTCGAAGAACGCGGTGTCGTCGTAGACCCAGCCGATGCAGTTGCCCTGCAGCAGCGCGGTCTCGGCCTGGCCCTTGAAGGCGACGATGTCGGCGCCGTACTTCTCCGCCACCGGCTTGTTGTACCAGGCGCCCTGGATGGCGCAGATCTTCTGGTCCTTGAGCTGCTCCCAGGTCTTCAGCCCCGCTTTCTTGAGCGCGAGCACGTTGACGCCCGAGGCGTAGTAGTCCGGCTCGATGATGCCGACCGTCTTCCGCCGCTCGGCGGTGTCGTTCATGGTGGCGATCATCAGGTCGATCTTGCCCTGCTGCAGGAACTGCATGCGGTTCGACGACACCACGGGCTCGAGCTCGAGCTTGGCGCCGAGCCGGTCGGCCACGTCCCTGGCGAGATCGGGCTCGAAGCCGACGATGTTGCCGGTAGTCGGCCTTGCTGCCGACCACGATGACGCCGCGCTGCTTGATCTTGTCGAGCGTCTGGGCGGCGGCCGGCGCGGCGGCCATGGCGATGGCGGCGACGGCCGCGAGTGCGCGAAACAGCATGGAAAGTCTCCCTCTGGCTTGTCGCCGCGAGACTAGCCGAGTGCGACGGGGTTTCAATAGGCGGGCGCCTTGGAACGCCGCGGTTCCCGACTATACTTCCCGCCACCGCCGCGACCGTCGGCGCGACTAGGGCATGTCCCGTTCCTTCGGAATCGGGACATGCCCTAGAATCATTGAGCGGCGCATGTTCTCATCGGCGAACCGGTACCCACTTCGCCGGAACATGCGCTAGGGAGGACGTCATGATGGAACGCCGCACATTCCTCAAGGGAGCCTCGATGGCCGCCGTGGCGGCCACGATGTCGGGAGTTTCGGTCGGCAGCGGGTGCGCCGATCAGGTGCCGTTTTCGTCCGGCACCGAGCCGCCCAAGCTCAAGGTGCCGGCCAATGCCTGCGACTGCCACATGCATATCTACGACGCGCGCTTCGCGGCGGTGCCGACCGCGACCTTGAAGCCGCCGGACGCCCTCGCGCCCGACTACAAGCTCTTGCAGAAGCGCATCGGCACCAGCCGCAACGTGGTGGTGACGCCGTCGACCTACGGCACCGACAACAGCGCGACGCTCGACGGCATGGCCAAGCTCGGCCCGACCGTGCGCGGCGTCGCGGTGGTCGACACCGGCGTTACCGACGCCGAGCTGAAGCGGCTCGACGGGCTCGGCGTGCACGGCACCCGCTTCAACCTGGTGCAGGCCGGCGCCACCACGGTCGAGATGCTCGAGCCGCTGTCGAAGCGGGTGAACGATCTCGGCTGGCACATCCAGATCAACGCGCGGCCCGAGCTGATCGTCCAGATCGAGGATTTGCTGCTGCGCCTGCCGTCGCAGCTCGTGTTCGATCATCTGGCGCATATCCCGCGCGACGTCGGCGTCGAGCACCCCTCGTTCAAGACCATGCGCAGGCTGATCGACAAGGGGCGCGCCTGGGTGAAGCTGTCGGGCGCCTATCAGGACACGAAGGTCGGGCCGCCGACCTATGCCGACGCCGCGCCCATTGCCCAGGCCTATGCCAAGGCCGCGCCCGAACGCATGGTGTGGGGCAGCGACTGGCCGCATCCGACCGAGAAGGACAAGCCGGACGACGCGATCCTCATCGACCTGCTGGCCATATGGGTCCCGGACGAGGCGGCCCGCAGCCGCATCCTGGTGCAGAACCCGGAAGCGCTCTATGGCTTCGCCAAGGCGGCGTAACTTACCTCCCCCTGCAGGGTATCTGCAGGGGGGAGAGCCTGCCCCGGACTTGATCCGGGGTCGGCCGGCGAAGCCGGCCGGGTGGGGGTATCCTTGCTCGGTCGGTGCCGCTTCCACCCCACCCCGCGCGCTACGCGCGCGACCCTCCCCCTCCAGGGGAGGGTTGGCGGTGCGTCCGCGTCCAGGCCGCCACCAGCGCCCGGCGGTCGAGCTTGCCGCGCTCGGTCTTGGGCAGGCGCTCGCGCAGGAGAATCTGCTTCGGCGCCTTGAACGCCGGCAGCACGTCGGCGCAATAGCGCAGGATGTCGGCGGCATCGACGCGCGCGCCGGGTCGCAGCACCACGTAGCTCACCACTTCCTCGCCATAGGTGCCGTCGGGCACGCCGATGGTCGCCGCCTCCATGACTTCGGGGCGCCGCATCAGCGCGCTGTCGATCTCGAGCGGCGAGATGTTGACCCCGCCGCGGATGATCAGCTCCGTCTCGCGGCCGGTGAGATGGAGGAAACCGTCCGCATCGAGAAACCCGACATCGCCGGTCTTCGCGCGTCCGCGCGCATTGACCCGGATGGTGCCGTCCTCGGCGAGATAGCGGTATTCGTTGTCGGGAAAGCCGCCGATCTCCACCGCACCGATCTCGCCCGCCGGCAGCCGCCGCCCGCCCGCATCGACGATGGCGAGATCGTGATAGGCGAGCGGCCTGCCGACCGTGCCGTGGCGCCGCGCCTCCCCGGGGGTGGCGGCGATCCAGCCGGTCTCGCTCGCGCCGTAGCCTTGCGCGACCGGCACGCCGAAACGCTCCTCGAAACGCCGCCATTCCTCGATCAGCAGCGGCGCCGAGCTTGACGTGACGAAGCGCAGGGCCGGCAGGCTGTCGCGGTGCGCCAAGTCCTCGCCGTTGAGCAGCATGTTGAGGGTGGTCGGGTTGCCGGCCGCGATGGTCGCGCCGTGCGCGCGGATGTGGTCGAAGAACCGGCTGGCGGAGAATTTCCGCGCCATCACCAGGGTGGCGCCGCGCGCGAGCGGCACCAGCGCGCTCAGCAGTTGCGCGGACGCCCAATTATAGGAGCGGAAGTCGTAGATGCGGTCGCCGGCGGTGACGCCGAACCCGTCCGCCGTGGGCGCGATGTTCGACAGATGCTCGCGGAAGGTCAGCACCACGCCCTTGGGCCGGCTGCTGGTGCCCGAGGTGAAGAAGATCACGGCGTCGTCGCGCGCGCGCGTCGTCGTGAGAACGGTGTCGCCCGGCGCGCTCGCCGCCACCTCGCCGTAGAAGGTGCCGGTGGCGGACGCGTTCCATTGCCCGAGCGGCAGGCGCGGCGCCGAGACCCCGGCCAGCAGGTCGTCGAGACCAAGCCCCTCCTGGCAGAGCACCAGGTTCGGCTTCAGCCGCGCAAAGATGTTGTCGAGATGGTTTCGGTTCATCTCGACGTGGATGGTGCAGATCGTGGCCCCATAGGCCATCACGCCGAGATAGCAGGCGAGGTGCTCGATCGAGTTGTTGGCGAGGAGCACGACGCGGTGGTTGGTGCCGATGCCGCGTCGACCGAGCACCGCGGCCATCCGGCGCGCGAGAGCGCGCAGCTCGCCGTACCTGATGGCGCTGCCGTCCTCGGCGCCCACGATATACGGCTTGTCGGGCGCCCGCGCGGCGGCGCGCTCGATCCAGTCCCTCAGTACCTGCGGGCCGACTTGGTGCACGGCGTCTCCCGACGAAGGGCGTATGCGGCCGCTATTGGCCGAGCCGGCAAAATACGGCATGCTTTGGAAAAATCGAGCCGAGGAAACGATGCCGAGGATGAATTTTTCCAGGACGTTCTGCGGCCTGCTCGTCGCGGCGCTGAGCTTCACGCTTGCCGCGACCGGCGCCTGCGCCGACGAGACCCTGAAGCTCGCGGTCGGTCAGCGCGGCAACTGGGACACGTCGGTGTCCGAGATCGGCCAGCGCGCCGGCATCTTCAGGAAGCACGGGCTCGCCCTCGACATCGTCTACACCCAGGGTGCCGGCGAGACCCAGCAGGCGGTCATCTCCGGCAGCGTCGACATCGGGGTCGCGGCCGGCGTCATGGGCGTGCTCGGCGCGTTTGCCAAGGGCGCCCCGGTGCGCGTCATCGGCGCCGAGACCACGGGCGCCAGCGACCTGTTCTGGTACGCGAAGGCGGATTCGCCGATCAAGGCGCTCAAGGACACCAGCGGCCGCACAATCGCCTACTCGACCAACGGCTCATCCACCCACGGCATCGTCACCGCTTTCATCAAGCAGTACGACCTCAAGGCGGTCCCGATCGCGACCGGCGGTCCGCCATCGACCCTCACCCAGGTCATGTCCGGACAGGTCGACGTGGGCTGGTCGGCGCCGCCGTTCGGGCTCGACCAGCTCGACCGCAGCGAAATCCGCGTGATCGCCACCGGCAACGACGCCGCCGCCTTCAAGGGGCAGACCGTGCGGCTCCTGATCACCACCGCGCAGGCGCTCAAGGAGCGCAAGGACGCAATCGACCGCTACATGAAGGCCTACCGCGAGACGGTCGACTTCATGTATGCCGATCCGGCGGCGCTGAAAATCTATGCCGGGTTCATCGGCATCTCGGACGCCAAGGCCAAGCGCTCGCGCGACGATTTCTTCCCGCATCAATCGGTCATCCCCGACACCATCGTCGGGCTTGACAGCATCGTGGCGGATGCGGTTTCCCTCAAATTCACCCCGTCGCAACTGACCAGGGACCAGCTTGCCGAATTGATCCAGATTCCCCCGCGCCGCTAGAGCATGATCCCGAAACAGCCTGCCCCGGACTTGATCCGGGGTGGATACCGGTTTTCGGATAAGATCATGCTCCGACAAAGTCAGCGGCGGCCCCATGGAGCGCGAAACGTCATGCAGAAAGCAGTGCGCAAGGAAAAGCCGGCGCCCGCGGCCCACAAGCCGATGGACCTGCGCGAAACCCTCGACTGGCTCAAGGCGCAGGGCGACCTGATCGAGACCGACAAGCAGGTCGACCCGGATCTCGAAGTCACCGGCCTGCAGAAGCATCTCGACGGCGGCTGCCCGGTCCTGTTCAACAAGGTCAAGGGCAAGCCTTTCCACCGCGTGGTGACGAATCTGTTCGGCGACATCAACGTCATCAACAAGATGTTCGGCTGGAAGGACGACGTCGAGCGCACGCGCAAGCTCGCCTATGCGCTGTCCCATCCGCTCAAGCCGGTGGAAATCCCGCAGGGCCAGGCGCCGT
>WNGG01006300.1_pt1 | contig 13202 bp, 8 predicted proteins | sample 5400661 | NCBI WGS metagenome assembly WNGG01 (sample SAMN13153372, study PRJNA577476) | soil metagenome | isolation source: 100 cm soil or saprolite under Garry oak tree replicate 1 | place: USA:California | collected 2016-06-15
TCATCGCCCGTGCGTCTATGATGAAGCGCCTCGGTGAGGCTGGCAAGACCCGGACATTCCCGCTGCAACCTTCCCCCCCGCTCCGGCGTCTTACCCGGCGTCCCCAGCCTGAGACCACTGGCGTGTCGAGAGCCCTCGTCGTCCTCAGCACCGCCCTGGTCATCGCAGCCGCCCCCGCTGTCCCCACTGCCGCACAGAACGTCCACCCCACGCCACCGCCCGAGACGCGCGCCGTTCCCCTGGAGGGGCAGATCCGGCTCGATGGCCGTCTGGACGAGGCCGTCTGGCAGACGGCCCCTCCCGCCACGGATTTCCGGCAATCCCAGCCGCGCTCAGGGGAGCCGGCCACGCAGCGCACGGAGGTGCGGTTCGCATTCGATGGGGCGGCGCTCTACGTGGGCGCGCGGATGTTCGACGACCACGGCGCTTCCGGCGTGCGCACGCGGTTGGTGCGCCGCGACGGCAGCGCCGACGCCGACTACCTGGAAGTCATCTTCGACACCTATCACGACCACATCGGCCGGCTGTTCTTTACGGTGAACCCCTCGGGGGTGCGCAGCGACGCCAACGGGTTGGGCGGCGGCGGCGACGACTCCTGGGACCCGGTGTGGGAGGTGAAGACCGCGATCGATTCCCTCGGCTGGACCACGGAGATGCGCATTCCGTTCTCCCAGCTGCGGTTCCCCTCGACCGCCGACGAGCAGACGTGGGGCCTGCAGATCTGGCGGCAGGAGAACCGCCTGAACGAGCTGTCGCAGTGGTCGTACTGGGGCCTGACGGAGATCGGCGGCCCGCCGCGCTTCGGGCACCTCCACGGCCTGGTTATCCACCGCGCGCCCGGCCGCGCGGAGATCCTGCCCTACACGGTGGGACGTTCGGCGAACGTCCCCGTCAGCGACCCAAGCGATCCCTTCCAGAAAGCCCACGCCTGGGACGGCCGCGTCGGGGTCGATGCCCGTGTGCTACTCACCTCCAACCTCACGCTCAACGCCACGGTCAATCCCGATTTCGGCCAGGTCGAGGTGGACCCGGCCGTCGTGAACCTGTCGGCGTTCGAGACCTTCCTCGAGGAGCGCCGGCCGTTCTTCGTCGAGGGGGCGGGGTATTTCGGGCTGGGGGGGCTGAGCTGCTTTTTCTGCTCCAACGTCTCCAGCCTCTCGATGCTGAGCACGCGGCGAATCGGCCGGTCGCCGCAGATGCCGGCGATGCGGGACACGGCCGCCCGCTACGCCGACGTGCCGGAGAACACCACCATCCTCGGCGCCGCCAAGCTCACGGGACGCACCCCGTCCGGCTGGTCGATCGGCGTGCTCGACGCGGTCACGGGTGCGGCGCAGGCCACCGTGCAGCGCAGCGACGGCTCGCGCTTCGACGCCCCCGTCGAGCCGTTCACGAACTACTGGGTCGGCCGCGTGGCGAAGGACCTGCGGGGCGGGGCGACGGTGATCAAGGCGATGGGCACCTCCGTCGTCCGCGATCTGGGCGACCCATTCCTCGCCGACAGCCTGTCGCGCCACGCCGAGGTGTTCGGGCTGAGCACCGACATGTGGTTCGCGAGCCGCAACTACCACCTCATGGCCCAGATGGCGGGCAGCCAGGTCACCGGCACTCCCGGCGCGATGCTGCGGCTGCAGCGCTCGAGCGCGCGCTACTTCCAGCGCCCCGACCGCAAGAACGGCTCGAACGGCCTACTGAGCGACGCCTACGACTCCGCCCTCACGTCACTACGCGGCATCGGCGCCTACGCGCGGTTCTCCCGCGAGCAGGGCAAGCTGCTGTGGGAGGTGTCGACCAACGTGCGCACGCCGGGGTTCGACAACAACGACGTCACGTTTTTCTCACGGGCCGACTACTGGTATATGGGCGGGAACGTGTTCCCGCAGTGGCTCACGCCGACGAAGTGGTATCGCCAGCTGTTCTTCATCGTGGGGGGGCAGCAGCAGTACAACTTCGACGGGGATTTGACAGACCGGCAGGGGCAGCTGTACGCGCAGATCCAGCCGCGCAATTACTGGAACCTGAGCGGCTTCTGGATCCACCGCCCCGATCTGTTCGACGACCGGCTGACCCGCGGGGGTCCAGTCGTGCGTCGGTCGGGCATCGACGTGTGGTCGGCCAACCTCAACACCGACTCCCGCAAGAACGTCGTGGTCGGGTTTGCGGGCGAGTACGGCTGCAGCCGCGAACACTACTGTACCCGCACCGCGGATTTCTCGATCCAGCTGCGCCCCGCGTCCAACGTGTCGATCTCCTTCGGCCCCTCGATCGGCCACGATCAGACCCCTACGCAGTACGTACGGAAAGTGGTCGACTCCACGGCGACCGCGTTCTACGGGGCCCGCTACGTCTTCTCCGACCTGGTGCAGAACTCGGTCGCCATGAACACGCGGTTCAACGTCACCTTCTCGCCGAACCTGACGCTCGAGCTGTTCGTGCAGCCGCTGATCGCGAGCGGCGCCTACGCGCGCTACAAGGAGTTCGCGGCGCCGCGAGCGCTCCGCAAACTCGTCTACGGCGTCGACGTAGGGACGGTCACGCGCGTCGCGGCGGGGGATTCCATCGACCCGGACGGCGCGGGCCCGGCGGCGGGATTCGTCATCCCGCCGCTCGACTTCACATTCCGATCACTGCGAGGAAACGCGGTGTTGCGGTGGGAATACCACCCCGGCTCGACGCTCTACGTCGTCTGGACGCGGAGCGGCGAGTCGACGTTGTCGCGGGGGCGGATCGACTTCGGCGACGACGCCAGCGCGCTGTTCCGCGGGCCGTCGCAGAACATCTTCCTGATCAAGATCAACTACTGGCTGGGGCTCTAGGCGCGCGGGGACGCTGCCGGGGTTCCTGGCTCCGCAGGGACACCCGGAGCACGCCGCTTTCGAGGTCCACGTCCCAGCGCGCAATGCGGGGCCGCACGAACTCCGCGAAGTGGTCCCCCGTGAGCGTGTCGGCGGTGACGTCGAGGAACTCGAGCACCTTGAGTCGTAGCGCCATGTAGGTGGTGCCGCGCTCGTTGGCCGCCAGCCGCAACGAGATCTGATCGTCCAACAGCCGCAGCACCGCGCCCTGCGTCACCTCGAGCAGGCGCTGGATGAATCCCGTCAGCTCGGCGTTCGCCCGCTTCCCGCGGCGCTGCTCCAGCGTCCGCGCCGTTTCCGGCTCGCACAGGTCCAGCACCAGCCGGCGCACGGCCGCCGCGGGGGCGGGGGCGTCGGTGGATGCCATGGCGGCGCGCTCCGCGCTCGCGCAGGCGGTGAGATCGTTGCGGCTGAGGCGCAGGAACGACGTCATTTTCGGATAGATGTCCGTGCGCGCGGGCAGCGGCGGCCGCCGCGCCCCCGTGATCAGATCGTCGATGTATTCGGACGGAACCTGCACCGCTTCGGCCAACTGAGCGGCCGATCGATTCACCTCGCGCAGCCGCCGGCGCACCAACCCACCGAGCGTGAGGGCCTGCTTCGGGAGCGGGGACGACGTCATTAACAATCCTCCTGGGGGGCGGGGGCTTCGAATCGCATCCCTCTAATGTAACGGGTCGGCCCCCAATTCCCGAATCGCGTTTTGGTGATTGACGGGGCGCCCGCCGCCTGATTAAGCTGCGGCATGCGCGGTATTCTTCGGCATTCACTGGATTTCCGCGGCATGGCAACCGCCTGCCGTACCCCCGGGCGTGGGACGTAGGATCGGGTAACCACCCGCAACGCGCGCTGTACGCGACGCCCCCACGCTCCCAACTCGACTGTGGGGGCGTTGTCGTGACCAGGACAGGGAAGTCAAGGAGCGTGATGAGACCGAACGCGACATCTCGAGAGCAGCGGTTGCCGTTCAACTCGGACCTCGAGCTGCGGCGACGCTTCATGGTGGTCAACGAGCCGGTGCCGGCCAACATGCGCTTCGGCCTGCTGCTCGAGGTCCTCGACAAGCTGGCCGAGGAGTCGGCGCTGGCCTACGCCCGGCGCACCGCTCCGCACGCCCGTGTCGTGACCGCGGCCATCGACGACATCGTGCTGCGCACGCCGGCCGACGTCACCCGGGATCTGGTGCTGCACGCCCGGCTCAACTGGGTCGGCCGGAGCTCGATGGAGGTGGGCATCCGCATCGAGCACCCCGCGCCCGATCCGGTCCACGTGGCGTCCTGCTATTTCACGATGGTCTCCCGGTTGGGGGAGGGCGACGCCGCGCGCAGCGTGCCGGTCGCGCCACTCGAGTACCTGGACGACCTCGAACGGCGGCGTGGCCGCCGGGCCGCCGAGCGCCGCGAGAAGCGCCGGCAGCGCGTGGAGGCCGCCGCCGAGCCGCCCGCGCGCGAGGAGTACGACCTCCTCGCCCAGCTGCACGCGGCGCAGGAGGCGCCGGATTTCTCGGGGCAGCTGGTGGGCACGCTGACATCCGCGACCTGGGAGCGCGTGTATCCCGAGCAGGAAAACGTTCCCAGCAAGGTGTTCGGCGGCCACCTCATGCGCCGGGCCTACGAGCTCGCGGGGCTCCAGGCCGAAGCGATCGCCCCCGAACGGCCGGTGATCGTACGGGTCAACCGCATCAACTTCGTCCAGCCGGCGCGCATTGGCGACCGCCTGCACTTCGTGAGCCGCATCGTGTACACCGGTCGCACCTCCCTGTGCGTCGAGGTGACGATCGAGCGGACCAGCCGGGACCGGGTGACGAAGGCGCTGTGCAACACGTGCGTGTTCACCTTCGTGAACGTGGACGCGAACATGACGCCCCGACCCGTGCCGCCCGTGTACCCGACCACGTACGCCGAAGACGCCCGCTACCTCGAGGCGTTGCGGCGACACGAGCGGCTGCGCGCCCGCCGCTCGAGAGACGCGGAGGATTGTGGCGTGCTTGCATCACAGTGATGCGGCCACCGTGCGGCACCGGTTTGGGAGACGTTCGGTAACTCGCCGCTCCAGCACGGATTAAGCACGACGGGCCATGTGGGAAGCCGTGGCGCGCTTGATGCGAGTCTGCGACGGCAAATCCATGAGCCCCACATCCGCCGCTCCGCCCGTGGTGCTGATCGCGGCTCCGCAAGAGCACTCGCTCGGCAGCGTGCTCAAAGACACGCGCTACTCCGCCGCCGTCCAGGTGCATACCGGGACGCTGGCCCTCGCATGGGCGCCCGACTTGCGGCCCGACACCATCATTCTCGATGCCGATCTCCCCGACATGACGGGGATCGACGCGTGCCGGCTGCTGCACAACGACCTGCGCATCGGCCACAACGTGCCGATCCTGATTCTCGCTACCGACAAGCCGACGCCGGAGCAGCGGGTGACCGCGTTGCGCGCCGGGGCCTGGGACTTTCTGCCATTCCCGCTCGATCCGGACGAGTTGTCGCTCAAGCTCCAGACGTTCGTGCACGCCAAGCGCAGCATCGACCTGGCCCTGGCGGACGCCGCCGTCGATTCGGGGTCGGGCCTGCACAGCCGGCCTGCGCTCGCGCGCCGCGCGCGCGAGCTCGGCGCCCTGATGACGCGGCGGCACGGCGGCCTCGCCTGCGTCGTGTTCGATCTGGATCCCGATCCGGCGGACCCGCAGGCGGGAAGATTGCTGGTGCAGACGGCGCGCGTGTCGGACGTCGTGGGGACACTGGGTCCCACGGAGTTCGCCATGCTCGCGCCCGCCACCGATCACACTGGCGTCTTGAAGCTCGTCCACCGAGCTGCCGCGGCGCTGCGGGGGACGGTCGGCGGGGCGGCGCCCGAAGCGACGCTGCGCGTCGGCTATGACGCCGTGGCCAACCTCACGTATTCCCCGATTGATCCCGTGGCGCTGCTCGCCCGCGCCGCGGCCGCCGTACGCAACGGCAAACCGGAGCCCGACGCTCCGTGGGTGCGCCGCTTCGAGGGCAACGCCCCAGCCGGTCAGGACACTTGGCCCCTGGCCCGAGCCAGCGGCGGCGTGCCCGTGCTCGACAAGAGGAGAGGTACCCCATGAAGATGCGCCGCTTCTCGCTCCCCGTCCTGCTCGGCGCGGCCGTCGCGCTGGTGTTGAGCTGTCACGAGCCATCGCCGCTGGCAGCGCCGAACGCGCCGCTGGGCGACTTGGTGCTGGACTCGATCAGCACGCTGGGGATCGTCGATTCCCTGGTGCACAACGGCGGTCTGCTCACCTGCACGCCGCAGCCCGCCGACTCGGCCAGCGCCCTCATCGGGCCCTTCGGCGGGACGATCCAGGCTGGAGGTGACACGCTGTCGGTCCCGGCGGGGGCGCTGCTCGACACGGTGACCATCACCATGGTCGTCCCGTCGGACACGGTGAACCACGTCCACTTCGCACCGGAGGGTCTCACCTTCCAGGGGCCTGCGTCGCTCACCATGAGCTACGCGAACTGCAACACTCTGGGCTTGAACATCCCGAAGAATATCGCGTGGACGGACGACCTACTCGTCATTCTCGAGTACCTGAAGTCCTGGGACGACAAGAACGCCCAGACGGTCAGGGGAGAGGTCAACCACTTCTCGGAGTACGCCGTTGCCTGGTGAGCCGCGCGTGAGCACCCTCCTGCCCCCTGCGGCCGCGGCGCCGTCGCCAACGGGCGGGACGCGTCGCGGCGCGGAGTTGCTACACGAGGCGCGCGAGCGGGAGCGCGGGGGGTGTATCCCCGAAGCGATCGAGTGCTATGAATCGGCCATCGCCGTCGCGGAGCAGGGCGAGGAGCAGACGGTCCTGGCGGAGGCGCTGCGGCGGCTGGCCGTGCTGCGCCATCACCGCAACGAGTCCGAGCGTGCCCGCGAGCTGTGCCGGCGTAGCTACACGGTCGCCCGGCTGATCGGCAACGAGCTGCTCGCCGCGGAAGCGTTGAACACCGTGGGAGTCATGGATCTGACGACCGGCTCCCTCGACGACGCCCGCAAGACGTTCCTCGAAGCCCTGGAGCTCGGGGGCCGGAGCCGCGAGCTGCGCGCCCGTGTGGAGCAGAACCTCGGGATCCTCGCGAACATCCAGGGAGAGCTGGACGAGGCCCTGTCGCGCTACGAGCGCTCGCTCGAGATGTACCGCGACGCGGGCGACGAGCACGGCTGCGCGATCGCCTACCACAACCTGGGGATGGCGAGCGCGGACCTGGGGCTCTATCCCGAAGCCGACAAGTACTTCCTGGAGAGCCGCGCCCTCGCCGAGCGCTCGCGCGACGTGTACCTGCAGGGCCTGTGCATGGTGAACGAGGCCGAGGTGGACGTGGCGCGCCAGCGCTTCGAGGACGCGCGCAACAACGCCGAGGGGGCGCTGGCGCTGTTCGATCAGCTGGGCGCGCGCCGCCCCAAGGCCGACGCGTACCGCGTGATCGGGATGGTGTACCGCGAAACCGGCCGGCCCGCGCTCGCCGAGTCGCGGCTGCGGTCCGCGATCGAGCTGGCGGTCGCCACCGGCTCGGTGCTCGGCGAGGCCGAGGCGTCGCACGAGCTGGCCCTCCTCTATCAGTCGATGGGCCGCAACCAGGAGGCCCTGAAACTGCTCAACGGCGCCTACCGGCTGTTCCGGCGGCTCGACGCCCGGGTCGACCTGGTGCACGTGGGCGGCAAGGTGGCCGAGCTCGAGGCGACGTACCTCGCCGTGGTCCGCGACTGGGGCCGCTCGATCGAGACCAGCGACCGCTATACCTTCGGCCACTGCGAGCGCGTGGCGCGCAACGCGGTGGCGATGGCGCGGGTCCTGGGACTCGACGAGGAGCAGGAGACGACCCTCTTGATCGGCGCCTATCTCCACGACCTGGGCAAGGTGCGCGTGCCGCACGAGATCCTCACCAAGCCCGGCCCGCTCACGCACGACGAGCTCGAGATCGTGCAGATGCACACGCTGTGGGGGATCGAGCTGCTGGCGAGCGTGGAATTCCCCTGGGACATCAAGCCCATCATCCGCTGGCACCACGAGCGCTACGACGGCAGCGGCTACCCCGACCGTCTCAAGGGCGACGAGATCCCGCTCAACGCCCAGATCGTCGGCATCCTCGACGTCTACGACGCGCTCACCACCACCCGCGCGCACCAACCCGGGCTCTCGCACGCCCTGGCGCTGGAGTCGCTCGACCGTTGCCGCGGCTGGTGGTCGGATCGCGTCTTCGAGGCCTTCCTGGGAGCGATGGCGACCCGCCCGGCGTAAGGTGACGCGCTGTAGCGCGTCAGCAGCACCGCTTCCCGCAGGCGCATTGCCAGTCCCGCATTCTCGCGGTCTCTTTGTAGCGCCCCTCAAAGAGGCCCTCCCCATGTCTCGCGTCGCGATTCGTGTCGTGCTTCTCACCGTTCTCCTGCCGCCCGCACTCCTTGCGCAGGCCGGGCGCCGCCCGGCCAGACCGGCGCGGCAACCGGCGGCCGCGACGGCGGCGGCCCCGCAGCTCGATTCCACCACGTTCGCCCAACTGCGCTATCGCTACATCGGGCCGGTGGGCAACCGGGTCTCGGCGGTCGCGGGCGTCGTGGGTGACGCGAGCACGTACTACGCGGGCGCCGCGTCGGGCGGCGTGTGGAAGACGACGGACGGCGGCATCCACTGGCAGCCGATCTTCGACGACCAGCCGGTGCAGTCGATCGGCGCCCTGGCCGTCGCTCCATCGGACCCGAACGTCGTGTGGGCGGGGACGGGCGAGGCGTGGATCCGCAGCCATATCTCGATCGGCAACGGCATGTACAAGTCCACGGACGCCGGTAAGACCTGGCAGCACCTGGGCCTCGACTTGACGGGCCGCATCGGACGCGTCGTGATCCACCCCACCAACCCCGACATCGTCTTCGCCGCCGCGCTGGGCCACAGCTACGGTCCCCAGCAGGAGCGCGGCATCTACCGCACTACCGACGGCGGCAAGAGCTGGGAGCGGGTGCTGTTCGTGGACGAGAACACCGGCGCCGCCGATCTCGTGATGGACCCCAACAATCCGCGCATCCTCTTCGCCGCAATGTGGCAGCTCGTGATCCACACGTGGGGCCGGGAGAGTGGCGGACCGGGTAGCGGCATCTACATGTCGAAAGACGGCGGCACCACCTGGAAGAAGCTGACCGGCAACGGGCTGCCGGCGAAGCCGTTCGGGAAGGTCGGCCTCGCCATGTCGCGGAGCAACTCGAGCCGCATCTACGCGCTGATCGAGACCGGGGACGGGGTCCCGGTGCACGGCCAGGACACCGAGCGCGGCGAGCTGTGGCGCTCCGATGACGGCGGCGAGAACTGGCGCGTCGTCTCGTACGACCGCCAGCTGTCGTGTCGCCAGCCGTACTACACGCGCGTGGTCGTGGCGCCGGATCGGGACAACGAGGCGTACTTCCTGTGCGCGGCGTTCTCCAAGACGCTGGACGGCGGCGCGACCACGGCCGACGTGCCGTTCGGCCAGTCGCCCGGCGGGGACAACCACGACATGTGGATCGATCCCACCGACGGCAACCGCATGATCGTCGGCAACGACGGCCAGGTAGCGGTCTCGACCAACCGCGGCCGCAGCTGGGACCGCGTGCAGCTTCCCATCGCCCAGATGTACCACGCCACGGTGGACAATCAGGTCCCCTACTACGTGATGGGCAATCGCCAGGACGGGCCGTCGTCGCGCGGGCCGTCGAACTCGAAGCTCGGCGGATTTGGCGGCGGGGGTGGGGGGGGCGGGGGGGGCGGGGGCGGGATCATCCCGCGCGGTGAGTGGCATTCGGTTGGGGGCGGCGAGAGCGGCTGGGCGACGCCCGACCCGACCGATCCAAACCTCATCTGGTCCTCGGCGTCGGGGTCGGGGAGCGTCGGCGGCATCGTGATCCGCTACGACGAGCGCACGCGGCAGGCGCAGAACGTGGAGATCTGGCCGCAGAGCACCATCGGGTGGCCGGCGGCGGACGTGAAGTACCGCTTCGTGTGGACGATGCCGCTCACCATCTCGCCGCACGATCACAACACCGTCTACGCCGGCAGCCAGTTCGTGCACCGGACGACGGACGGCGGCAAGAGCTGGCAGGTGATCAGCCCCGATCTCACGCTCAACGACCGGAGCCGGCAGCAGATCTCGGGCGGGCTCACCCCCGACAACATCGGCGTCGAGTACGGCGACGTCGTGTTCGCGATCGCCGAGTCGCCGCTCAAGGCAGGGCTGCTGTGGGCGGGCACCAACGACGGGCTGGTGCACGTGACGCGGGACGGCGGGAAGAACTGGGCCAACGTCACGGCGAACCTCGCGGGGATACCCGCGTGGGGCACGGTGTCGAACATCGAGCCGTCGCGCTACGACACGGGCACTGCGTACCTCACCGTGGACGGCCACCAGGCGAACAACCGCGATCCCTACGTCTACAAGACCACCGACTACGGGCGCAGCTGGCGGCTGATCGTCGCCGGGCTCCCCAAGACCCCCGCGGGCTACGCCCACGTGGTCCGCGAGGATCCCGTGCGCCGCGGCCTCTTGTACCTTGGCACCGAGAGCGCGCTGTACGTGTCGTTCGACGACGGCGAGAGCTGGCAGCCGCTGCAGACCAATCTCCCGCACGCTCCGGTGTACTGGCTCGTCGTCCAGGAGCAGTTCAACGATCTGGTGGTGTCCACCTACGGGCGCGGGTTCTGGATCCTGGACGATCTCACGCCGCTGCACCAGCTCACCGCGGATGTGCGCGGCCAGGCGGCGACGTTGTTCAAGCCGCGGGCCGCGTACCGGTTCCGCTCGATCACGGCGCCGAACGCGATGACCGACGATCCCACGGCGGGCCAGAATCCGCCGTACGGCGCGGCCATCAATTACTGGCTGAAGGCGGCGCCGTCCGCCGACGTGACGCTCACGATCCAGGACGCGGGCGGGAAGGCCATCCGCACGCTCAAGGGGACGAAGAACGTCGGGCTGAACCGGGTGTGGTGGGACCTGCGCAACGATTCCACGCCGCCGGCCCGGCTGCGCACGCCGCCGCTGTACGCGCCCGAGGTGCGCCTCGGCGCCGAGGGGTGGCGGCCGGCGCCGGGGATCGGGACGCTGATGGTGCTGATGCCGCCCGGCACCTACACGGTGAAGCTCTCGGCCGGCGGCCAGGAGCTCACGCAACCCCTGGTGGTGCGCAAGGACCCGAACTCGGGCGGCAGCGAGGAGGAGATCCGCGTCCAGGATTCGCTCCTGGTCGATCTCCAAAGCGATTTCGTCGCGACCGTCGGCCTGATCAACCAGATCGAGCTGGTGCGCAGCCAGCTCGTGACGCTGCGCAGCGTGCTCGCCGCAGATCGGGCGGCCGCCGACATCCGCGCGGCAGCAGATTCCCTGGAGCAGAAGTTCATCGCCGTCGAGGAGGACCTGCACCAGCTGCGGCTCACGGGCCGCGGGCAGGACGAGGTGCGCTGGCCGGCGAAGCTGGCCGCGCAGATCACGTATCTCGCGGGGGGGATGGCGGGCGCCGACTTCGCGCCGACGACGCAGCAACGGGAAGTGCGCCAGCTGCTCGGGCAGCAGCTGCGGGCCTCACGCACGCGGTTCGATCAGCTGGTGGCGCAGGACCTGGCGCAGTTCAACGCGCTGCTCAAGCAGAAGAACGTGGCCAACGTGGTGGTGGGAGGGCAGTAACGCGGGCCGTCAGCGCCGCGCCGCGGGGACTGTCAGGGTCGCGGTGTAAATGAAGTCGCCGAGCGGCGATTCGTCGTCGTTGGCGGCGTTGGCGGCGACGTGGAAGACCACGGCGCCGCGCGGGTGCGCGGGTGTGGTCCAGCGGATCCGCCAGCGGGCAGCCGCGTTCGTGACCGTGGAGCCGAGCGCGGTGTGTTCGATGTAGCCGACATGGGTCGCGGTGTCCCACACCACCGCGGTGCGTGCATCCGTGCGCGCCAGGCTGCCGGCCGGCCTGCCGACCGAGTCGCCGTCCGCGAACCGCGCCGCCAGCTGGAAACCGGCCCGCAGCATCCCGGCGCGCTGCAACGTCACTTCCAGGTAGTAGATCCTGTTCGCGGAGTAGTCGCCGGGCACGCCGGTGATCGCCACCGCGCCGCCGGGCTCATTGAGCCCGCCGTCGAAGTGGCACTCCCGGCAGGTGGGCTCCCCGAACCCCCCGGTGTGGGCCGGGGGCGGCCCGTTCTTGAACGACCCTGGCCCCGCCCCGAGCGCCACCGCGCCCGCCATGACAACGCCGAGGCTAAGGAACGCTCGTCGTCGCACTTGGCAGCCTGGCCCGGCCGATGGTGTTGTTGTCGCTCCCGAACCAGATGACGTGCTCGCGCGGGTCGAACACCATGTTGCGGATGGTGCCGCCGCCGCTGGGCACGTCCGTCGCCGGCAGGAAGCGGTGCGTGCGGGCGTCGAAGCCGACGAAGCGATTGGGCTGCGACCCCGTCTCGACCACCCAGATGCGGTCCTGGTCGTCGACGGTCACTGCGTAGGGCCGGGAGGTGGCGCCGCCGGGCAATGGCCACTCGTCCACCCGCTTGGTCTTGGGGTCGAAGCGGCCCAGCATGCCGCCCGCGTAATCGCCGTACCACACCGCCCCATCGCTGGTGATCGCCATGCGGCGCGGCCGCGCCTCGGCGCGGGGCAGGGGATACTCGGTGAGCTGGAACGTCTCCGGATCCACGGTACCGATCTTGTTGGTGCCGAACTCCACGAACCACGGCCGGCCCGCGGGGTCGAGCGCGATGCCGTAGGGGCGCGCGCGGGGCGTCGTCATCTTGACCAGCCGCACGGCGCCGGTGGCGACGGTCATTTTGCCCACGAAGTTCCCGCCCTGCACGGTGAACCAGATGTCGCCCTGGCGGTCCCAGATCATCGTGTGCGGATCGCGAGCCGCGGAGTCCGGCAGGGAGAACTTTTTGATGCTCCCGTCCTTGGGGTCGAGCCGGCCGATGTGCGCCGACGCGTTGCCCGAGTACCAGACGATGCCGGTCGTGTCGAGGATCAGGTTGTGCGGGCCGGTGTGCGGCGCGAGGTCGAACTTCTTGAACTCGCCGGAGCGTGGATCGAGCACGCCGACGTAGTCGCCGACTTGTCCCACGAACCAGACGCGGCCCTGGCGGTCGAGGTACGGGTCGCGGGGACGCGTGCCGGCCCACGGGACGTTCCACTCCTGGATGGGCGTGGTCTGCTGGGCGGCGGCGGGTGCGGCCGCGGCGAGCGCCGTGACGAGTGCGATGAGATGCGGACGCAGATTCATAGGAGAATTCTCCACTGCGGATCGGGTCAAACTACGGTGACCGTCGCGACCGTGGCAAGGGAGCCACGCTTGCCAGCGCGTCGGTCCGGCGCGCACATTTCTACCCCACATCTGGAGGTGGCCCAT
>WNGG01006301.1_pt1 | contig 13202 bp, 10 predicted proteins | sample 5400661 | NCBI WGS metagenome assembly WNGG01 (sample SAMN13153372, study PRJNA577476) | soil metagenome | isolation source: 100 cm soil or saprolite under Garry oak tree replicate 1 | place: USA:California | collected 2016-06-15
TTGCCGGTGGCGTGCGGCGCAAAGAACGCGGGCACGTCATCGTCATAGAACGTCAGTCCACTGGCCCCCAATCCCAAGGCGCCGGCACACAGGTACATCTTGCCGCCGAGGATGCCGGCCTCCAGTTGCACAGCGCGATAGCCCCGGTTCCCAAAGTGCTGTAACACGCCCTCCAGGTCGGCCACGAAGAACACGACCACACTGGCATCAGCGCCCAGGGCTTGTTCAAAGCACAGGTGCCCGGCCTCCTCACGGAAATCCCCGGCACTGAGGAGCTGCAAGGCCGGCACTTGGGGAGTCAAGACATAGCTGCCCGAGGGCAGGTCAGTCACGGCATGGGCGATGAGGTACACGTCCAGCAGACTGGTGCCGCCTGGGCCAAGAAAATCGGCCGGGACCCCGGTGGTGGCGCGGGCCAGGATGGCGCTGAGCTGCGAGAACGACATGGGCACGCGCGCGAAGCGGCGGGTCGAACCACGCTGGCGGACGACCTCGCCCAGGGCGCTCGATGCCACTATCGCCGGCGCGCGGAGGCGCAGAGGGACGAGCGGCCCAGGGCGCGGCGCTGGCCTGGGAGCGAGGGGCCCGCGCCACGCCACGACCTCCTCCGGGGTGGTCAGTGTCGAGGCGGTGTGCAGGCGCGCCATCTCCGGGTAGTCGATCTCCTGCACGGACGAGGGCTCCGTCTCTGCAGACAGCGGCGGCACGTGGTCTGTCTCTGCCAGGGAGAGCCGGTCTGCAGGTGGTCCTAAGGGCACCAGACAGGTGCTGGCTTCGCGGTCTCCATCAAGGCCCAGGAGCTGGTTGACCTGGGCATCGACAAAGCCCATCAGCACCCTGGCTGGCAGCCCTACCGCGGTGGCGGCGGCCAGCAGGTTGGCGACGATCGTGCCGTTATCCCAGAAGCAGTAGCGATACGAGCGGCCGCGATACTTCCATGCACTGCGCCAAAAGATGGCGCTAAAGACCAGGGTCCCTGGGGCGGAGGCAAGCGTGGGGTCGCCTCCAGCGGCCCGTGCCAGCGCACCTCGGTAATCGCCCTGGCGCAGGCAACGCAGGGCAAAGTCAGCCGGTGAGAAGTGGTACACCCCCGCTGCTAACCCGGAGAGGTCCCCGCAGACGACATACGTTTCTATAGGATACAGTCCTCCCGCAGACGCTGCCGCCCGAAAGGCGACCTCCCCCGCGCCTGCGAAAGTGCGCCTTCTGATCCGCCCCGCCGAGAAGAACAGCAACCCTGCCAGGGTGGTGAGATCCAAAGCCTGGGCCGGGCTGACAGCTTGCACGGTAGTGGCGACGGTCTCCAGGGTAGGCACGGCCAGTGGCGCGACATCGGCTGGCAGGGGGAGAGGCGGCAGTGCCCTATAGCGCTTATACGCTGGCGGCTTGCGCTGCAGGTCGAGATAGAAGAGTTTGGTCGACTCGTGGTACAGATGCGCTACGTCTCCATCACGATTGCTCATGCACCGCTCCTTCCTCGGCACACACCTCTATGCGTCATGCTTCCTCTGTGCCTCGCCGCCTTGCGACGCTCTCGCCTTCAGCCACCATGAGGGGAGGTTGGGACACACATTGCCAGACCAGCGGCGTCAGCGCCACGGCAGGCACAAGCAGCAGGAGTCCCACCAGGGCATTGACCCCTATGGCGTGCTGGACAGTGAAGGTGGCAGCCAGCACACCGATTTCGAGCGTGCCCAAGGGTGTCGCCAGACCAATGCAGAAGCTCAGGAGACCCATCATCCTGCCCCGCATCGTCGGGGGTGTCGCCAGCATGGTGATGGTGCTTTGCATCGTACTAAAGCCTGCCTGGCCGCATCCCCCCAGGGCCAGCAGGGTAAAGGCCAGGGCATACCAGGGCACCCGGACGAACAGCAGCACCATGAGCAGCACGATTACCGACCCACCCACAAAGACCCGTCCATGGTACCGGAGCTGCCGCGTACAGGCGATGACCCCGGCCCCAACGAGCTGCCCAAAACTCTCTGCCGCGGCCAGCAAGCCGACCAACCCCGCTCCGACCCCCAGAGACTCGCTGCCGATGGCGGGAATGAACTGCCGGGTGGGAAAGGCCAGCGCGTTCATCACCATCGTCACGTACAACAGCCCCCGCAGCATGGGGCTCTGCAGGACATAGCGCACCGCCATGGCCAGGCTATGCCAGACGGGCTCCCCGGAGCGGGCACCCTGGGAGGGGGGAATGCGCAAGCGGGTCATCAGCCCCAGAGTTGCCGCATGGACTGCCAGGACACAGCCGTATGCCCCGGGAAAACCTACCGTCTCGATCAACACGCCACCGATCAGAGGCCCCAGCATTTTGCCGATCGTGTTATTTAACACCTCAAGGGACAGGGCATTGACGAGACGTGCAGCGCCGACAAGATCGAGGATGGCCGTGCGCCGTGACGGGTCTTCCAACGATTTCACGACCCCTTGCAGGGAGACGGCGAGAAAAACCTGCCACGGCTGGATACGCTCAAGCATGAGCAAGCCCAGCACGCCCAGAGTCGTTACCGTGTTGAGGAGCTGCGCCCCGATCAGGATACGGCGACGGCTGAGGCGGTCGGCAAGCAGGCCAGCGAATGGCGAGCACAAGGGCCTGGGCAGGTTGTTGAACACCAGCACCAGCGCTAACGGTAAAGGAGCGTGAGTGAGGTGCCAGATGAGCAAGCTCAGCACCAGCTGCTCCATCCAGCGGGCCATTTCAGAGAGGGCACCCACGCACCAGATGGTACGAAAGTCAGCCTCGTGGAAGACAGACAAGACAGAAGTGCGGCTCTGTGGTTGCACGGCAAAGGCAGTCCAAGCCATCGTTGTTGGCGGTCAGCTCTCAGAAGAACGGCTACCCCGTATAGTATTCCCCACGGCCTGTATGTCAAACACTTTTTCTCTCTCGTGCACTCCCAAGCCCGCCCTCCTCGTCTGCGCCTCTGATGTTTTTCATCCGGGAGTATGGTAGGATGAAGCTAAAGTAGTTTAATGTTTTCACCTGCATGAGACAAGGAGGTATAGGCATGGCCCACACCCTTGAGCAATTTGCCGCTGCGTGTCATCGCATCCTCAAAACTGACCCTGGCCCCACTGGCCGGCAGCAGGTGTGTACGCTCCTGCGCGAGGTCCTGCAGGAGGAAGCCTTTGTAACTGCGCACCTCGGAGACGATGTGCCGGAGCGCAAGCTCCTCTACGAGGACCCGGAACTCGGCTTCTGCATCCTGGCACATGTGTATACAGACGCCAGGACGAGCCCGCCGCACGACCATGGCCCTTCCTGGGCGATTTACGGCCAGGCGCGTGGGGAGACTGAGATGACCGACTGGGAGCTTGTCGAGCCCGCCAGCACCGATAAGCCCGGCAAAGTGCGCCCAATCAAGACCTACAAACTTACCCCTGGCACGGCCTATGTCTACAACGAAGGCGACCTGCACGCGCCGCGGCGCACGGCCCCGACACGGCTCATCCGCCTCGAAGGGGTGAATATGGACAAGGTGCGCCGGCTGCGCTACGAATCCGTGTAAGCGCGGGGTCAGCGGAGGCAGCGATGGCAAACGCACTGATTATTTCGTCTGACTCCCATGTGTTCGAGCCACCAGACCTGTGGACCACACGTATCGACGCCAGGTTCAGGGAGCGTGCGCCCCGCATGCAGCGTGTGGGCGACGCAGATCAGCTCGTGGTTGAAGGCGATCAGGCGATTGCTGGCATTGGGCTCATCTCGAACGCCGGGGCGCGCTTTGACGCACCGGAAACCATCTCGTCGCATGGACGTTTTGAAGCGGTCCATCAGGGGGGCTACGATCCTGCCCAACACCTCAAGGATATGCAGCTCGACGGGGTGGCTGGCGAGGTGCTCTACCCGTCGCAGGGACTGTTCTACTTCAAGGTCGCCGATACCCAGCTCATGTCGGCCATTTTCCGGGCCTACAACGACTGGCTTGCCGAGTTTTGCCGCACCGATCCGGCACGGCTCAAGGGCATTGCCATGATCAACCTGGACGACGTCCAGGATGGCATCAAGGAATTGCAACGTACCGCCAGGATGGGCCTTGCAGGGGCGATGATCACCGAATATCCGCTCGCGGACAGGCGCTATGACCGTGCTGAGTACGAGCCGTTCTGGGCCGCGGCGCAGGACCTCGACATGCCCCTCAGCCTGCACACCGCCACCCGCCGGCAAGGGAAGATCCGCGGCATGGGGGAGAAAACCATTTACGACGCCAGTAGCCGGGCCACGAAGGTCTTTTACCCTGCCACCTCGATGTGCGACATGATCTTCTCGGGGGTCTTCGAGCGCTATCCCACCCTCAAGCTGGTCATTGTGGAATTTGAGCTGGCCTGGGTACCGCACCTCCTCTCCACCATGGACTATACGTATCGCGAACGCCATGAGGAAGCTGTATATAGATTTACAGACAACAGGTATCCCAGCGATTTTTTCCATCGCAACGTCTTTCTTAGCTTCCAGGAGGATGCCATCGGCATCCGGTTGCGGGATGTCATCGGCGTGGACAACATGATGTGGGGCTCCGACTATCCGCATAGTGAGTCCACGTTCCCCAAATCCCGTGAGATTTTGACGCAGATACTGGCCGGGGTTCCCGAGGACGAACGGGCCAAGATCGTGGGCGGGAATGCCGCCCGGTTGTACCACTTCGACGTGGTGCGGATGGTCCAGACATGAGAGGGCGCAGCCATGGCAGAGTGGGAAGTGGACAACGCACCCGATGATGACGTTGGCGTTGCCACCGAGACGCAAAAGCAGGTCAAAAAACCTCCGCTGTATAAGGTCCTGCTGCACAATGACGACTACACCACCATGGAATTCGTGGTGTATATTTTGCAAACGGTGTTTCACAAAGAAGAGTCGGATGCCGTCCACATCATGCTGGCGGTGCATCAGCAGGGTGTGGGCGTGGCTGGTGTCTACACCTATGAAATTGCCGAGGTGAAAGTCGACAAAGTCACCGAACTCGCGCGGGCCAACGAGTTCCCCTTGCTGTGTACGCTGGAAGAAGATTGACGTCCTCCCCGGCCTGCAGGCCGAGAATTCCGGGAGCATGACACTCCCGAGGTTCCTGCTGCAACGAACGATGCCCAGGGGAAGGCTTGGTTTTCGCCGGGTATCCCCCTGTGTGGGGGATTTTACGGAGATTGCGTCTCCAACCCGCGTCTCCCCCCAGGTCTCACACGTCTCCACAGGCATGACTTCCGGTCCGCCCGACCGTAGGTCTTGCAACTGGGAGAGTATACAGGATGCTTGAGGATAGTTCACAACCATGTTAACACGGGAATTACAACACACGGTCAACAGAGCGCTCGAGGCGGCGGTGCAATTGCGGCATGAATATGTGACGCTCGAGCATCTCCTCTATGCCCTTTTAGACGAAAAAACCGGCAATGACGTCATCCGCAACTGTGGTGGCAACATCACAGCGCTCAAGCGCGAGCTAGAACAATTCCTGGCCCATAGTATCGAGACCCTGCCGAAGCGGAGCAAAGTCAGGCCAGACTATACCGCCGCCTTCGAGCGCGTGCTCGAACGCGCGGTCCTGCAAGGGCAGGCATCGGGGCAGACGACCATCGACAGCGGCAACATCCTGGCGGCCATGTTCCAGGAACGCCGCTCCCATGCGGTATACCTGCTGGAGAAGCAGGGCATCACCCGGCTGGACGTCTTGAACTATATTTCCCACGGTGTCTCGAAACTCGAAGTGGGCGCTGGCGATGACGCGTCACAGTCCGTCGCGCCCGAGGCGGACGAGGACGCCCCTGCCGCAGGGCGCGACCCGCTGGCAGCGTTCACCGTGAACCTGATCGCACGCGCCAAAGCCGACAAGATCGATCCGCTCATTGGGCGTGAGGCGGAGATCAAACGGACCATCCAGGTGTTGTGTCGGCGCCGCAAGAATAACCCCATCTATGTCGGCGAGTCGGGGGTGGGCAAGACCGCCATTGCCGAGGGCCTGGCCCTCAAGATTCACCGCGGCGAGGTCCCGGAGATACTCAAGAACGTCGAGGTATATGCCCTGGACATGGGCGCGCTCCTGGCCGGAACCAAGTACCGCGGGCAGTTTGAGCAGCGCCTCAAAGCAGTCATTACAACCCTGCAAGAAAAGCCAGGAGTGATTCTCTTCATCGACGAGATCCACACCATTGTGCGCGCTGGCGCAGTGGAAGGCGGCTCCATGGACGCCTCCAACATTCTCAAGCCGGCCCTGGCCAGTGGAGAACTGCGCTGCATCGGCTCGACCACCTATCCGGAGTACAAAGCCTCTTTTGAGCGCGACAAGGCGCTGGCCCGGCGCTTTCAAAAGATCGAGATCAGCGAACCCACCATTGCGGATACCGTGCAGATCCTGCACGGTCTGAAGCGTTATTACGCCGAACACCACGGCGTCACCTACAGCGATGACGCCATCACCACGGCAGCGGAACTGTCCGCCAAGCACATCACTGACCGTTTCTTGCCGGACAAGGCCATCGATGTCATCGATGAAGTGGGCGCGGCGGTGAAATTGCTGCCCGAAGACGAACGCCCCTCGAAGGAGATCACGGCGCACGACATCGAGTTGGTGGTCGCCAGCATGGCGAAAATTCCGCCCCGAACGGTGTCGCACTCGGACAAAGAGCGCCTGCAAAACCTGGAGCAGGAACTGCAAGCGGTCCTTTACGGGCAGGATCATGCCATTGCCCAGGTGGTGCGGGCGATCAAGCTCGCACGGTCAGGACTTGGCACGCCCACCAAGCCCATCGGCTCCTTTCTGTTTGCCGGTCCCACGGGGGTGGGGAAAACCGAGTTGGCCAAGCAACTGGCGCGTGTGCTCGGGGTGCAATTCTTGCGCTTCGACATGAGCGAATACATGGAGAAGCACACGGTCTCACGCCTGATCGGGGCACCGCCAGGCTATGTGGGGTTTGATCAGGGGGGACTGCTGACCGATGCCATCACCAAGACGCCGTATGCGGTGCTGGTGCTGGATGAAATCGAGAAAGCCCACCCCGACGTCTTCGACATCCTGCTGCAGGTGATGGATCACGCCACGCTCACCGACAATAATGGCAAGAAGGCCGACTTTCGCAACGTCATCGTCATTATGACCACCAACGCTGGGGCGCGCGACATGACCAACGAGGAGATTGGCTTTCGCGCTGCCTCCGATACCGCGCCGGCCAGAGGTGGTCGTGGTCCCAGTGCGGGTGCCAGCAAAGCGAAGAGCGCCATCGAACGCACCTTCAGCCCTGAGTTTCGTAATCGCCTCGACGCTATGATTCAGTTCAACCAGTTGACCATGGCGGATGTGGAACGGGTGGTCGATAAGTTCATCGGCGAGCTGCAAGCCCAGCTTGTCGACAAACGCGTCACCCTCACGCTCACCGCCGCAGCGCGCTCCTGGTTCGCCCAGCAGGGCTTTGATGCGCTGTATGGTGCCCGCCCCATGGCGCGCTTGATCCAGCAAAAGGTGAAAGAGCCTCTGGCGGAAGAGTTGTTATTTGGCCGACTGCAGCACGGCGGTCAGGTGGCGGTCGAGGTGACAAACGATGATATTACGTTAGCCATCTCCCCCTCTCCCTCCGGGAGAGGATAGGGGTAAGGGGCTTTTTCTCGCACCAGAAGGGAAACATATGCCGATCTTCGTCATCGGAGGCACAGGTTTCATCGGCCCGCGGGTCATCAGACGGCTGGTGGCGCGCGGGGAAGAAGTGGTCTGCATGGACATCAACCCCGCTGGGGCATCGTTTGCCGAGTTGGGCAAGCAAGTCAGGGTCGTGCGGGGCGACGTGACGCAGTTCGAAGACGTCATGCGGACCATGGTGGAAACCAAACCCTCGCGGGTGATCAACCTGTCGTACAACCTGGGCAGCGAACTCGCCCCGCATCTGGCCGTGAAACTGAACGTCCTGGGCATGGATAACTGCTTCGAAGCCGCCCGCCTGTGTGGGGTGCAGCGGGTGGTCTATGCCAGCTCGGTGGCGGTTAGTGGGCTGCAAAAGCACTATGGCGAGCGCCTGGTCAACGAGGACGACCCCAAGCACGGCGATAATCAGTACGCCATGCATAAGATTTTCAACGAGTGGCAGGCCCAGGACTACATTGCCAAATACGGCATGTCGATCACGGGCGTGCGTCCGGCCAATGTGACGGGTCCTGATAAAGTCCGGGGTTCGGTCGATCATGTCCAGTGCATTACCCAGCCAGCCCGTGGCCAGACTGTGACCTTCCCCTACAAGGACTTCATGCGCTTGCCGATTCACGTCGAGGACATTGCCGAGGTGTTTGTGCGCGTGCTGCTGGCCGATGCTCCGCGCTACCCCATCTACAATTCGGGTGGGACGGTCATCAGCCTGGGTGAACTGGCAGACATAGTGCAGAGCTTCATTCCAGACGCGCGTATTACGTTCGAGCATGAGACCGGTGGCAAGGAACGGTCTGGGAACTACCTGGTGGACAATGGCCGTCTGCGCCAGGAGTTCGAGGTCGAATATCCGCCCTTCCGTCAGCGTGTGTTGGAGATCATCAACGATATCCGCCGCGATGAGGGCTTGCCGTTGATCTAAGGGTAGGCCAACACCCCTCCGGGCGAGGGCTTTAGCGAGGGGTGAGGGGCTGCCCCGCTTTAGCCGTTACCCTCCAATATGTCCCGCACCGTCTCCCGAAGATCCCCTGGCAGGCGTGCCCCCATTTGGCGCACGACGTAGGAAGCGGCGCGTGAGCCGAGTCGTGCAGCCCGCTCTGGCGCGGCGTGCATCGATAAGCCGTACAGCACACCGGCCGCATACATATCCCCTGCGCCAGTCAGATCAACTGGCTGCGTGGTAACCGCCGGAACATAGCACGTCTCGCCGCGATAATGAATGTACGAACCGTTTTCACTACAGGTCACACATGCGTTGCGACAGTCCCGTACAATCATCTCCAGGGACTCCTGCGGATCACGCCTACCGGTATACGCCGCCGCTTCGAGTTCATTAGCAAAGACCAGGTCAGCGTATTCGGTAACAATTGTCTTCACATGCTCACCAAAATTGGCCACCAGGAAGCCGTCAGAGAAGGAAAAAGCGATTTTGGTCCCGTGCTGTCGCGCCAGTTCCAGGGCATGAAAACTCGCCGCGCGCGTGGATTCACCGGCCAGTAAGTAGCCTTCCAGGTAGACCCACTGCGACTGTGCAAGCGTCTCTGCATCAATATCCTCTGGCGTCAGCTGCGCCGAGGCGCCGAGATACGTTTTCATCGTGCGCTCGCCATCCGGCGTAACCAGGACCAAACACAAGCCGGTTTGCACCGTCGGCTTGAGGTTGCTCGCCAAGCGAATGCCCAGCCTGGCGAAGTCATCGGCGTAGTGCCGTCCTAACTCATCCGCCGCTAAAGAGCACGTGTAGGCAACCGTCCCCCCCATCTGGGCCATGCCAACGACCGTATTCGCTGCCGAGCCCCCCGCATGCAACTCGCTCTCACGGTTCCCGAGGTACGCCAAAATGCGTGCCTGCTCGGCTTGCTCGGCCAGTTCCATGTAGCCTTTACTAAGCCGCAGATCCTCTAATTCACTATCCGTAATCTTGACCTGTTTATCGACCAGGCCGTTGCCGATGCCGTACACCATATAGCGCCGCTCAGATGCCATAAGTATGATGTTCCTTTGTACATGCCAGAGGTCTCTGTTCAAAGTTCAGAACCCTGATCACATTTCTTCTGATGGCCTTAGAGTGCTCTCACTTTCACCCCGCGCCCTGCATAGCCCGCCATATCTTCTCCGCCGTGAGCGGCGTATCGAGATGGCGCACTCCGAAGCCAGCCAGCGCATCCAACACCGCATTGGCTACCGCTGCCGGCGCCGGGACCGTGGAAACCGACCCGATTCCCTTCGCCCCGAGCGGGTTAGTCGGCGATGGTACCTCCAGTGTCTCCAGGATGAGAGGAGGGACTTCGTGGGCCTTGGGGAGAGCATAGTCCAGCAGACTCCCCGTTAGTGGCTGGCCCTCCGGGCTGTAGACGACGTCTTCGGTCAGGGCTTGCCCGAGACCCTGGGCGATGCCGCCAATAATTTGCCCTTCGACCAACCGTGGGTTGACGATGCGGCCACAGTCGTGGACCCCAACATAGCGCAGGATGGTGACCTGCCCCGTCTCTCGACTCACCTCCACGACCACGGCATGGGCGCCAAAGGAGAAAGGCGCCCCCGGCAGGGTGTAGGTACCACTGAAAACCAGCCCACGCTCTCCCTCCACCGACCCGTGCGCCTTGCTAGAGGCGGCAGCCACCAGCTGAGCGAAAGTCAACTGCTCCTCAGGCTTGTGGTGATTGAATGCAGCACCATCCTGGAAACCAATGTCTTCAGCGGGACAGGCGAGCAGCTCCGAGGCGAGATGTGCCAGGTGCTGGCGGGTGTCCTGCACCACGGCATAGACGGCAGAGCCGCCCACGATGAGGCCGCGGCTGGCGCTGGTGCCTTCACCGAAAGGAAAGAGCGCTGTGTCACTATGGCGCACACGCACCTGCGCGGGATGCACGCCTAGCTCATCGGCGACAATCTGCGCAAACGAGGTCTCTGAGCCCTGGCCATGGGGCGAGATGCCAGTATAGACGATGATGTCCCCTGAGGGCGCGATGGTCACCTCGGCGCTCTCAACGCGATGGTCTCCTGCGGCCCCCGAGGATTTGAGAAAGGTCGCCAGCCCAATGCCGATGAGAGGCTCGTCGGGCTTCTGCTGCCTGGCCTTGGCGCGCCAGTAGGAGTAGTCCACCAGCTCCAGGAGACGCTCCAGGCCCTCGGCATAGTTGCCTGAGTCATAGGTGAGGCCAGTGGCCGCCTGGTAGGGGAAGGCATCGGCAGGAATGAAGTTACGCCGGCGCACCTCAGCTGGATCCAGACCCAGGTCGTGGGCGATCAGGTCCATCGTGCGCTCGATGCCGAACGCCGCCTCTGGACTGCCGGTGCCACGGTATGCCCCGGTCGAGGTCTTATTGGTCAGCACGCCCACCAGCTCTATACTGATGGCGGGGATATGGTACGGCCCAATGATACGGCGACAGACGTTGAAGGGCGCCGACGGGGTAGTGAGGAGAAAGTACGCCCCGATATCCGCCACAACGTGGACGCGTATCCCCAGGAGGACGCCATCGCGCCGCACTGCGGCTTCTATATCCAGGCTATGGCCTCTGCCATGGTACGCCAGCATGTTCTCGCGCCGTTCTTCGATCCACTTGACTGGACGCCGGAGGCGAATGGCGAGATAGGGCATCAGCACATCTTCAGGGAACAGGCAGTCTTTGACCCCAAAGCTGCCACCCACATCAGGCGCGATCACCCGCACCGTCTGCTCTGGCCGCTGCAGGAGGTCAACTAAAAAATGCTTGACGCGATGGGGCGCTTGCGTCGCGTTCCAGACTGTCAGCAGATTCTCCTGGGGCTGGTACTGGGCCAGCACACCCCGCGTCTCCAGCGGGGCTGGGACGATGCGCTGCACCACATACCGCTGGCGCACGACATGGTCAGCCTGCGCAAAGGCCCCTTCCAGGTCCCCGGCACGCTGGCGCAGGCGCATGGCCACATTCGTCCCCATGGCCTCATGGATAACGGGCGCATCGGCCCTCGCCGCTGCATCGGGATCGAGGACTGGCGTCAGAGGGTCGTAGTCCACCGTAATCAGCTCTACGGCGTCCCTGGCGACGTACGGGTCGTGGGCCACCACCACCGCGATGGGTTGTCCGACATAGCACACTTTATCGTGCGCCAGCAGGGGATATTCAGGGGGCTGCATCGCATCCACAGCGCGCTCCCCAGTCATAGCGCGGGTAGGGATACCCGGCAGCACGCCAGCGATGTCAGCGCCGGTGAGGACCGCGACCACGCCAGGGACAGTGCGGGCCGCCGATACATCGATCCCCCGGAGACGGGCGTGCGCATGCTGGCTCCGCAGTACCGCGGCGTGCAGCATGTCTGGAAGTGTGAGGTCACCTACGAAGGCCCCGTTGCCTGTCACCAGTCTGGGGTCTTCAAACCGTTTCATGGACTGGCCTACGTAGTTCATCCTCATCCTCCTCGTCTATGTGGCTTCCGCTTCTATACCCCCGCTCTGCCGTGTGCGTCGTGGCAGTGCTTCCAAGCAGTGCAAGAGGACAGGAAAATCTCCTGCCTCTGCGAGGATGGGCATTGTAGTATGACCAGAGCCTGTGGGTCAAAGGGGATGGAAGGCACAGTAGCCAGGACGAGCGGATTACGGATGCATATTCGGATCTTCGACGGACAGCCCTGCCACCACTGCGGCTGTCTTGAGGTCGTGGTCTGCAGAGACAAAGATGAGATTCGTTAGGGCCAAGGTAGCTCGATACGCCTGGAGCGTCGTCGCCGCGGCAAGTTGCACTGCGTCATAAGCCCGTAAGCCATGCATTTCGACGAGTGCTACCGCAGTCGCTAAAAGCGCAGGAGTGACTTCAATGGTATTGTATTCATCAGCCAAGTCTTGACGAAACTGTGCTAGCGCTGTGGCAGCATCAGTTGCAGACAGCGTGCCTCTACGCTGTCTGCGGGTGATGGCGGAGGTGACTTCGACTTCCGTCACGCAGAGGATATAGATGGCGTTGCCATTGGCCGGGTCGGTGACAGCCTCCACCCATGTTGAGCCAATCTCATGCACATACCGCTTGACCAGGGCACTCGTATCGAAGAAATAGGCTGGCAATTACCGCCGCTCCTCGATGACCGTTGCCGAGAGTGGCTTACCCTGGACAGTGACACGGGGGCGGCGGGCGGATGGCACCTGTGTCGCGGCAGGCCACTTGATCTCGCGGAGCAATCCGGCCGCAACTAACTGCTGTTGGAAAGTTGCTTCAGTGGCAGGTGCCACCGTCTGGAAAGCCGGCAGGGTCTCTGCGAGTATACGGCATAATTGCTGCTGGTCTTCGGGAGACAGCGCCCGTACGTCCTGGAGAATTTGCTCAAGCTTTGTTGCCATATGTTCTTCCTTGCAAGGAAACCACTTTCGGTGTGATTGTAGCTGGAGACCTGCGGTCAAGCAACGTCCCAGGGACTCAGAAAATCCCAAAGACCAGGCCAGCGGCGAGCGTGAGCCCCAATTCAACGTCTTCATACCTTAGATGATACTCGCAGTGGGGGGTGCGTTTGAGCAAAGGGGGTCGCCCTGGGAGTGACAGAACAACAAGATAAGCATAGCGTTAGGGCGTGCAAAAGATCACTCCCGAAAGAGGCGCC
>WNGG01006302.1_pt1 | contig 13202 bp, 10 predicted proteins | sample 5400661 | NCBI WGS metagenome assembly WNGG01 (sample SAMN13153372, study PRJNA577476) | soil metagenome | isolation source: 100 cm soil or saprolite under Garry oak tree replicate 1 | place: USA:California | collected 2016-06-15
TCTGCCCCCGGATACGGTAGGCGACGAGGTACGGCTGCGAGGCGATGACCAGCTCACGGGTCCCGGGCACTCGCCCGCGCCGGCCCATCTGAGGGAACGTGACCAGCCGCGAGACGCTGTCCATAATCGCGTCGTACACACGTTCGGCTGCAGAGGGGTTGTCTTCCAGCACCGTGTCAATAGAGTTGTTCCTTAATAAGACAGAGCAAGGTTCCAAAGCCCAGCACAAATGCCAACGGCATCATCCTCAAAGTCAGCTTTGCGATTGCGGAAGACATGCACCAAAATGTTGTAGCGTTTCATGCCACCAATCGCATGCTCGATAAAGATGCGGACTTGACTCAAGGCTTTATTCACAGCCTTCTGTTCATCGCTCAATTGAGGGTTCGGGTTCTTTTTACTCTTGCGCGGCTTTTTTGTCGGAATGTCAATCTGATCACCCCTGTAGTCAGATTGCATACCTTGGTAGCCTAAGTCAACCCGAACATGGATATCTTCAAACCAGTCCAACTCAGGTGGAACCTCTTGTTTCAACATGCTGTAATCGTGATTGTGACCACTAAATGTACGACCCAGAAAGACCATCAACTTGTTAGGGAAAGACATGACCGTGTTCTTCAGCGTATGCTGTTTTTTTTCCCGCTGTAATGCTCACGCTGTTTGGCATGCTCTGTTGAACGATGATAGGCCCGTTCGGTGGCATCAATGAGGAGGCGATCCACACCGTGCAAAGCCGCTTTCACATCCTCCGGTGTCGACAACTCGCGATACGGCATCAGGTCGAGATGGACCAGGGTATCGTACAGCATCGGCGAGAGCTTATGCAGGTTTTCATTGGCTTTCGAACGCGCCATCTCACACTGCTGCCCGAGCACATCAAAGGGAGGATACGTCTTGTAATAATAGAGGACAAACTGCAATTTATCCGCCATGGTTGGCAATGTACCTTTGGCGCCACCGCCAGGTTGGCGCCTTCGCGTACCGGATTTGACCCCGTCTTCATAGGCTTTGTGCTGCGTTGCCTGGTAGATGTCGCTGAAGATGGGCAGCAGATGGTCGAATTGGGCTTGAGACAAGCCAGTTAAGGCTTTCATCTGACGGTCGTCTCGGATTTGTAGACCCATCGGTTGGCTCCCTCCATGGTTTTTTTGGAGGACAGCTTACCTTATCTCTTATTGCGGAACAACTCTAGTGGTAATAACCTGTCCATAGTGGTAATAAACATGGTAATAACCCAGGAGCAGTGATATGGCGAAATTAGCCTGGACTCCGTGGCATAAGGTCGTGCAACTCCGCGAGGATTTAAAATCTGGGGAACTGTCTCTGGCGATCTTTGCTGCTGATCTCTACGACGTAGTCATGGGGAAGGCACGTCCTGTGTATCAGGATCCACAGGAGTTTTTTGCGCTTACCTATCCCACGTTTAACTTGCGAGAGCTGGCCAAGGACGTTGTCACCCGACTGGCAGGCAAGCATGACAGAGCCATCCGTCAGCTCGAACTCACCTATGGCGGTGGCAAGACGCATACCCTGATCATGCTGTTCCATCTGGTGCATGACCCAGCCCATCTGCCGCATCTGCCATCTGTCGCCGAGTTCACCCAGCATATCGGGATAACGCCGCCGCAGACACGCGTGGCGGTGCTGGCGTTCGACAAGCTCGACGTCGAGAAGGGCATGGAGATCCGGGAGCCTGCTGGCACAACGAGGTGGCTCAAGAATCCGTGGAGTGTGCTCGCCTTCCAAATTGCCGGGGCCGATGGGCTGCGGCTGCTACATGCTGAGGGCAAGGCTGAAGAGCGTGATAGTGCGCCAGCGGAGAACTTGCTGACTGAGCTGCTGGCTCTGCCGGGCAAGCAGAACCTGGCGACGCTGATTCTCATCGATGAAGTGTTGATGTATGCCCGCGAGAAAGTCGGACTGGATCCAGCGTGGCGCGGACGGCTGATCAATTTCTTCCAGTATCTCACCCAGGCGGTGACCAAAGTGGATCGTTGCGCCATTGTGGCGTCTCTGCTGGCCACTGATCCAGGCAAGAGTGATACGTTGGGCAAGGAGCTGACGAGCGAACTGTACGCCATCTTCCGCCGCGAGCGCGAGGAGGGCGTGCAACCAGTCGTCAAGGAAGACGTGGCCGAAGTGTTACGCCGCCGCTTCTTTACGTCCGAATCCATCCGCGAGCGCGACACGTTTCGCCCGCATGTAGTTGCCGCACTGAAGGGGATTACTGATTTCGACGCACAGACCCGCAAGGCTGGCAAAATTGCGGAAGACCATTTCCTCAAGAGCTATCCCTTTCACCCTGACCTGACCGACATCTTCTACACCAAGTGGACTAACCTGGAAGGTTTTCAACGCACGCGTGGTGTGTTGCGTACGTTTGCTCTCGCATTGCGCTATGCAGAAAAGTGGGACCAAAACCCGCTCATTGGCGCTAATGTCTTCTTGAGTGCCCCTGACCAGACCGACATCTCCGAGGCAGCGCGAGAGTTGACCAACATCGCGGCGACGGAGGAGTACGAAGGCAAGAAACAGGAGTGGTCCGGGATTCTCGAAGGTGAACTGGCGAAGGCACGGGATATTCAAAGAGAGACGACTGGCATAAAGTGTCGCGAAATCGAGCAGGCGGTGCTCGCCACGTTCTTGCACTCGCAGCCGATTGGGCAAAAGGCGCTGACCCGGGAATTGCTCCTTTTGCTTGGTGCGACTCGCCCTGACAAGATTAATCTGGAGAAAGCTCTGCGCCGCTGGACTGAGATTTCGTGGTTCCTGGATGAAGGCGCTATCAGTGACGCTGAGATAGGGACAGATGGACAGCGACAGCTCCCCAAATCCTGGCGGCTGGGCTCCAAGCCCAATCTGCGGCAGATGCATCACGATGCGTGTATCCGCATATTGCCCGAATTGATCCAGGAGCGCTTGCTTGAAGAGATTGGCAAGCTCAGGAGTCTGAAAGATGGTGCTTCGGGTGCTGGAGCCAGAGTCCATACCTTGCCTGAAAGACCACGGGACATCGAAGACGATGGCGAGTTTCATTATGCTGTCCTGGGCCCCAAGGCTGTCTCCGATTACAGCAGAACCAGCGCAGAAGCGAAACGGTTCCTCGAAGAGACGACCGCCTCCGATCGGCCACGGGTGTATCGTAACGCAGTCGTGCTGGCGGGGCCGTCACGCGATGGGCTCGAAGTGTCCGAGAACTGCATCCGTGAGTATCTTGGATGGGAAGACATCCGCGCACAGCTCAAGGAGCAGCACGTGGACGATCCCATCCGCCTAGAGACGGTTCGTGTCTCTAGTGAGAAGGCACGTAAGAATATCCCTGACGCCATTCAGCAGGCCTACTCCATTGTCGTGACGGTCTCAGACAAGAATGAGGTTCAGGCCTTCAAGATCACGGTGGAGAGCGGTAAGCCGCTGTTTGAGCAGATTAAGGCGGACAGTCGCTCCCGCATTCAAGACACTGCCATTAGTGCTGATGCTCTGCTGCCGGATGGGCCATATAACCTGTGGCGTGCAGGCGAAACATCGCGCCGTGTCAAGGATCTCGTCGGAGCGTTCGCGCAGTTCCCACACCTGCCCAAAATGCTCAATCGTAAAGCGATTCTCGATACTCTTGTAGGAGGGTGTGTGGAAGGGATGTTTGTGCTGCGTTTGACACGCGCAGACCGTTCGATAAAGACCTTCTGGCGCGAGGTGCCTGACGATATCGCCTTGAAAGACCCCAGCCTGGAGGGGGTGCTTCCGGAGGCTGCCACGCTTACTGCACTGTCACCCGGGCTGCTCGCTCCAGGGGCCCTCCCGGGCCTATGGCAGACCGCTGAGATTAGGCTCAAGGACGTACGTGCATACTTCGCCGGGGGTCATGTCGTTCATATTCCCAGAGAGGGGTACGCAGAACCTGTCACGATTCCGCAGGCTGAGGGGGAAGTCATCGACGCGGCAGTCCATGCGGCCGTCAAAGAGGGCACACTGTGGTTGACTTCAGGTCCGACGAGTATCTTGGCTGAGGATATCCCAGCCGGTATTCTCACAGATGAGGCCCTGCTGCACGCCCCGCCTCAGCCGGTGTCAGCTCTCGAAGTGGTGGAACAAAATCTCCCGGAAGCGTGGAGTGATGGCGCCACAACTGCCATGGTTGTCTCTACTGCCCTGTCAGGAAAAATTGGTACGACGTTACCCTGGGCCACAGTACGCGAGGCGCTCGACGGTGCCCTGCGCGCCCGTCTACTCGAGCGTACACCCGATTCCGGCCCCTGGCCGTGCGATTATGCAGGAGCGCACGCAGTGAAGCTCCAGGGACCCCGTGAACCAGTACCAGAGCCCCCCCGGAGGTCTGCGCCACCGCAGCCAGCGCCTGGTGTGCTGGTGGCAGAGGCCGACCTGCGGCTGAACGAAATTCAGGATCTCGCCGATGCCGTTGCCAATATTGGTCAAGCAGCAGTCGGTTTCGATTTGAAATTGCACCTCCGGCTTGAGCTGAGCGGCGCATCCCGCCCACCCGATGATGTGGTAACAAAGATCAATCTGCTGCTCCAGGAAATATCAGAGAAGCTCAGGCTTCAGTAGTCGAGCCGTCACCGCAGGACATGGGGACCATAGTTGCTGGCCTGGCGCCCTGCCTTGGTCCCTCTTCCAACGTCTGCTGCAGTCGCTCCCAGATCCCTTCCTCCTGCACCTGGTGCCAGAAGGCCACAAACTCCTGGTAGCGTTGTGCACGGTACTGTTGCCGGTTGTGCTGCAAGGCCAGGAGCCCAGGTATCAAAGGCGTAAAAGGTGCTGTCTGCCCAAAGTACACCAGTGTGCGCTGGCGCTCGGCGGCGAGAAATTGTGGCAGGTCATGCGCCCACACGTCACAGTCATGGATGTCACCCAGTAGCGTCTGGATGGTGCGCGCCGTGCGCACAGGTTCCTCAAGGGCGTCCGGATACAACGGCGCGAATGCCTGCATGGTGTAGCGCAAGCGCTTGGCAGCGATACGCATGGCGTGGAGTGCTTCGCTACACGCTGGCTGCTGGACGTATGGGGCGTACGCCTGGAGGGCTTTGAGTTGATCCCGCATCACTTTCCTGGTCTGGCGATACACGTAGTGTCCTGGGGTATCGACGCCAGAGGCCTGGCTGGCCTTGGCCAGTTGGATGAGTGTCTGCCCCATCTCCTCGGTGACCCGACTGGCAACGAACCGTTCCAACGCCTCCAGTACGGACTCCTGCAGCACGTGTCGCCGCTGCTGCAGACGCAGGCGGAGGCGCTCTACCCCAGGGTGCTCCTGGGCACTCGCCTCCCGGTCCAGGAAACATTGCACACAGGCGATCTGAACGTCTGTATCGCGCGCTTCCCCCAGGGCACGAGTGAGGCGCCGCAACTGCTTCCGCCAGCGGTCGCAAGCCTTCCGTGACAGGCACACGGCAAACAGGGGCAGTATGCTCCGCAAGCGGCGCGAGGCAACGCGCATGTGATGCACACACTCACTGTCCTCCGCCCGGCGCACACCCTCCATGGCGGCTGTGAGCGCCTCCAGATATTTCAGTGCGGTCTGTGCTCCGCACAGGCACAAGGGCGCCAGGAGATGGGCTCCTGACGTGGTGGCTAGTTCGCGCTTGCGTTTCATGCCACTCTCCCCAGCTGCTCCGGAAGGCTATGGCCGAGAGCCGTCCAGCGCATAGATAGCGTTCTTCTGTTAAGATAATACGCAGCGCATGTTCTCGTTGGGCCATATCGAGGTCACATGCATTGCACCCCGCTAGAGTAGCATGGATAGAGGTATATGAGCGAGACTACTGGACTGTTTGCTGTCCAACAACCAACCCAGCGGCGCTTGCACTGGGGAGATGGGGTCGTGTTGCTAGGCGTAGTGGTATGCCTCTACGTGGGGATTGCCCTGGCTGTGCACACCCCGCCAGCCCTGCGTGGCCCCGAGATCTCCCTCGACCCACATATCTTACCGTATTATGCTGGCCTGTCCATCGTCCGCATGGCCGTTGCGTACCTCCTCTCGCTCCTCTTTGCGCTTTTATACGGTCGTGCCGCAGCGCACAACCACCGCGTCGAGCAGGTCCTCATGCCCCTGCTCGATGTGTTGCAGAGCGTGCCCATTCTCTCCTTCCTACCGGTGGTACTATTGAGCCTGAGCGCCGTGCTACCCCAGAAAGTCGCGACAGAGCTGGCGGCCATTGTGTTAATTTTCACCAGTCAGGCGTGGAATCTGGTGTTTGCCTGGTATCAGGCGCTCAAGACGATCCCACACGAACTCGACGAGGCGTCGAGTATTTTTCGTTTGAACAGCTGGCTGCGGTTTCGGACGCTGGAATTGCCCTTTGCGGCGATCAGCCTGATCTGGAACAGCATGATGAGTTGGGCCGGGGGGTGGTTCTTTCTGATGGCGGCTGAGATGTTTACGGTCGGCCAGCGCGACTTCCGCCTGCCCGGACTCGGGGCGTATCTGCGGGAGGCGGCGGATCAGGGGGATCTGCCAGCGATTGCCTGGGGTGTGGGGGCACTCGTGTGTGTCATTGTGGCGCTCGATCAACTGGTATGGCGACCACTCCTGGCCTGGTCAGTGCGTTTCAAACTCGAAATGGTCAGCAGCGAGGCACCGCCAACATCGTGGTTCTACAACGTGCTGCGGAGTTCGCGGATGATCGATTGGTTGCATGGGGTGTGGCGTCCGGCAACGGCACGCTGCGACGCCCTCTGCATGTCCTGGTCAGCGATACCAGGCACGCCGGGGCAGACACGCCGCCACCCCTGGGGGGCCTATCTGGGTGCGAGCATCGGTGGCCTGCTGTTGCTCTACGGCACCTACCGCGCCTGGGGTATGCTGCTGTTGGTGCCAGTGGCGCAGTGGGTGGCTATTCTGTGGGGGATGGGGGCGACCTTGCTGCGCGTCTTCGTCACCCTGCTCCTGACCATGGCCTGGACGGTCCCGGTAGGGGTGGCGACGGGGACCAAGCCGCGCCTGGCGGCATGGCTTCAGCCCCTGGCACAGATTGCTGCCTCCGTGCCAGCCACAGCCCTCTTTCCGGTGTTTGTCCTGGTCGTGCTGCACCTGCCGGGTGGCATGCATGTCGCTGCGGTGCTGTTGATGCTCATGGGGACGCAGTGGTATGTGCTGTTTAACGCCATTGCCGGTGCCACAGCCATGCCGCAAGACCTGCAATACACCGCCAGGTTGCTGCAATTGAGCCGCTGGGAGCACTGGCGCATCCTGGTCTTGCCGGCCTTATTCCCGTATCTCATTACGGGGGCTGTGACGGCCAGCGGTGGGGCCTGGAACGCCAGTATCGTGGCCGAATATTTTGATTTTGGTGGGGCGACGCACGCGGTCACCGGGGTGGGTGCCCTGATCGCGCACGCCACGGCGGCTGGCGACTATCCCTTGCTCCTGGCCGCCACGCTGGCTATGATTCTGACCGTGTCGGCCATCAATCGTCTGGTGTGGCGCCGCCTGTATCGCCTGGCGGCAGAACGTTACCGTCTGGAGTAACCCGTGAGCCTGTCTGCCTCCCTCGTCGAGTTGCGGCATATCAACCAGGTATATGGTACCGGAGCGCACCGCTTTGTCGCCCTGCAGGACGTCAACCTGCATCTGCACGAGGGCGAGTTTGTGGCGCTCCTGGGGCCAGCCGGTTGTGGGAAGAGTACGCTGCTGCGCATCATTACTGGCCTGCAGCAGCCCACGGCGGGTCAGGTGCTGTATCGCAGCCGGCCGGTACCGGGCGTGAACCCCCACACGACGATCGTGTTTCAGACCTTTGCGCTGTTTCCCTGGCTGACGGTGCAGGCCAATGTCGAGGTGGCACTGAAGGCGCGTGGTGTGGAGCCCGCGCAACGAGCCCGGCGGGCAGTGGATTTGCTCGATAAGGTGGGCCTGGATGGCTTTGAAACGGCCTTTCCCCGCGAGTTGTCGGGGGGGATGCGTCAGAAAGTCGGCTTTGCGCGCGCCCTGGCTGTGGAGCCGGAACTGCTCTGTCTGGATGAGCCCTTTTCCGCCCTGGACGTGCTCAGTGCTGAGTCCCTGCGCGGCGAGTTGCTCGAACTCTGGACCAGTGGGACCTTGCCCACCAAAGCCATTCTGATGGTCACCCACAACATCGAAGAAGCGACCCTCCTGGCGGACCGCATTGTGGTGATGGAGAAGGGACCGGGACGGGTCGTCGCCGAGGTCAAGGTCGACTTGCCCCACCCGCGACAGCGCAAAGCCGCCCCGTTCCTGAACGTGATGGACCATGTCTACGCCATGCTGGCGGGCCAGACGCAACCGGAGCATGTCGAGATGGGCACAGCTCCTGGCGAAGCTGGCAAGACGCGCGCCCTGCCGCCTATCGCCATCAGCGACCTGGCTGGCCTGCTGGAACATGTCAACGAGACCCCTACCCACCGCGCCGATATCTATAAGTTGGCAACAGAATTGAAAGTAGATCTCGACGCCCTGCTACGTCTGACCGAGACCGCCGAGTTGCTCGGCTTTGCGACGGTTGCGCAGGGGGATATCACTCTCACGCCTTTGGGCGAGACTTTTGCCGAGGCCAGCATTCTGGCGCGCAAGGAGATCTTCGCGACGCGCATTCGGCGCCTGCCGATGTTCAAGTGGCTCCTGGCCATGTTGCGGGCGGCTGATAAGCATCAGCTCGATAGAGACGTGATCAGCACCGCCCTGGAACTCGACTTCACCCCAGACGAAGCGGCCCGTCAGGTCGAGGTGGCGATCAACTGGGGGCGCTATGCTGAGCTGTTAGCCTACGACGACACCAGCGAGATGCTCTCCCTCGACACCAGTAGCGCCCCCCTTCCCACTACGTGTTGAGGAAGACGTCCCGTTATCCCAGCTCCCAACAGAGCCCTGCCTCGCCAATTGATTCTAAAACTACATGAAGCACTACCTATCGGTTTTTCCTATTTGAAATATTTGCCAGACCTTCCTACCTTCTGAGCCAGAGATCTGCGCTATGGCCATAGCCAAGGGGCGTCGTGGGGAAGGAGGCGACCATGCGAGGCATTGTCGTACCAGGTGTGGTGCTGGCTCTCCTCCTGGCAGGAGAGCGGTTATGGGGAAACGCACCGGGGTCGACAGGTCCAGGGCAGTCTCGGAGCCCTCTGGCGCCCGGGCAGCCAGCGCCGGATTTTGTCGCCCACGGTCCCGATGGCACAGCTATCACCCTACGGAACTATCAGGGCCGTCCAGTCATCATTAACTTTTGGGCTACGTGGTGTGCCCCATGTCGTCAAGAGATGCGTGCCCTCCAGACGGTGTACGACACCCACAAAACCGCCGGACTCGCTGTCTTGGCCGTGAGCCAGGACCAGCAGGACAAGGCAGAGGCGGTCCGTACGTACTGGGCGACTTTAGGACTCACCTTTTCCCCCCTGCTGGACCCCGAGGGGAGTATTGCCGCTTATTACAATGTTTTCTTGCTCCCGAGCACCGTGTTTGTGCATCCCTCAGGGACGGTAGCAGCCGTGCATTTGGGCCCGATGACACCGACCCAGATCGAGCGCTACCTGCAGGCCATCCTCGTACCACCAGGATAGCTGTCCCTGGGGCTTCTTGGCTGCAGTGCCGCGTGCGACAACAAAGGAGAGAACTGATGCATTTGTGTAACGTACAGGCCAGAAGATGTCTCCTCGGGCTCATACTTGCCGTCGTTGGGGTAGCCAGCGTGCATCTGGCAGCCGCGCCGGCAGTGCAGCCCAAACGCGCCACGTTTGAAATCACCAACGCTTTTACTATCAAGGTGCCTGAAGGCGCCAAGCGGGTGCGCGTGTGGTTTGCCACGCCCCAGCGCGATGCCGAGTCGGAGATTCGCGCCTTCAATGTGGAGTCCCCCTATCCAGTACGGTATGGCACGGATTCCTACGGCAACCAGGTCGGGTATCTGGAAGTGAATGCCCCCCAGGAGAAGCAGATCAACTTCCGCGAGACGTTCACACTGACACGGACCGAGATCCGCCAAGCCGTAGAGCCTGCGGCCACCCGGCCGCTCACCGACCAGGAACGTGTGGATTTCGAGCACTATCTCAAACCTTCGACCTATGTCATTATCAACGACGAGATCAAGGCACTTGCCAACCAGATCGTTGGCGGTGAACAGAATCCGGCCGTGGCGGCGCGCAAGATCTATGACTGGACGCTGCACAACATCGATTACTGGGTCAAGGACCCGGAGCGCCTGAAGGCGTCCCCGGTAGGGAGCACGGAGTACTGTCTGCGGACCAAAACCGGCAACTGCACGGATTTTCATTCGCTCTTTTCGTCCCTGACCCAGGCCGTGGGCATTCCCACCCGCATGGTCTATGGGTCGCTACTCAAGCCGACGCTCAACGGCCTCGACGTGGATGCCAGCTATCACTGCTGGATCCAGTTCTATGCCCCCAATCTAAACTGGGTCACCCTCGATGTCTCGGTGGCTGACATCTATATGGGCGACTTTCCGCTTACCGAGAAAAACCAGAAGTTGGTGGAACTCACCACGGCTGTCGGCTACCGCGGTGGGGATCCAGCCATGGTTGACTATTACTTTGGCAACCTGGACGAACGCCGTGTCGTGTGGTCGATTGGACGGGATCTGCGCCTTGACCCACCCCAGGAAGACGGTCCGGTGAATGCCCTGCACAAGCTGTACGTCGAGGTGGATGGCAAGCAGTCTACGGAGTGGACGCGCCATTTCACCTACCGGGAGATTACGGCCACCAACTGAACGTATCAAGACACGTAGTGACCCACCCCGCCAAACTGGCGGGTACTGCGTACCGCAATGAGCCCCGCCAGTTTGGCGGGGCAACTAGCTGTGCGCAGCACACGGGCGCAGCACCAAGAAAGCGGGGCAAAGCATGCACACGTGGCCCCTGTTTCCCGTCACGGTGGTGGGGAGCCTGCCGCGCCCCCGACCGCTCCTCGACGCTTTACGTCGGCGGCAGGCGAAGCGTATACGTCCAGCCACGTTCGACAGGATTGCGGCGCAAGCCATCCAAGAGGCTGTGGCACTGCAGGAGCAGGCCGGGGTTGATATCATCAGTGATGGCGAGCAGCGGCGAGACAATTTTTATTCGTTCATCGCGAGATGCGTGGACGGTATCCGTCTCATGAGCCTGGCAGAGTTGCTCGACTACGTGGAGCATAAGGCAGCTTTCGAACGGCTCTTGCGGGCGCTCGACGTGCCGGTCTTTGTCATCAAGAACCCGGTGGTCGTGGGCCCTTTGCGGCGGCGGCAACCCCTGGCATTGGCAGAGTACCAGAGCCTACGTACGTATACCACGCGCCCGGTCAAAATTGCTCTACCGGGGCCATACCTGCTAACACGCTCCATGTGGGTCAAGAGCCTGTCGGCAGACGCTTACCCTACCAAGGAAGCCCTGGGGAACGACGTAGTGGCGCTATTACGCGAGGAACTCGTCAGCCTGCGTGACGCTGGATGTGCGTTCGTGCAGTTTGACGAGCCAGTGCTCACTGAAGTGGCGTTTGCTGGTCCGCATGCCACCCATACGTTTATGAGTGCGGCGCTCTCCGAGCAGAGCAGTCCGGAAGAAGAACTCACGTTCGCCGTCGAGCTGCTGAACCGCGTGGTTGACGGGGTCACAGGGGTGAAAACGGGCCTGCACGTCTGCCGCGGCAACTGGAGTCGTCAGGAAAAAGTCCTGCTGCAAGGGGCGTACGACCCGCTGATGCCCTATTTTAGCCGCATGCAAGTGCAGCAATTGGTCTTGGAGTACGCCACGGAGCGTGCCGGCCATGTCGAGGTATTGGGCGATTTGCCCGCCGATAAAGAAATTGGTCTGGGCGTGTGCAACCCCCGCTCGGCGGAGATCGAGCCGGTCGACTTCATTGTCGGCAAGGTCAGAGCGCTGCTGCAACATCGTCGTCCAGAGCAAATCTACCTCAACCCGGACTGCGGCTTCGCCACCTTTGCTGAGCGCCCGGTGAACACGACGGAAGTGGCGGCCAGGAAGCTGCAGGCCATCCATCAAGCTGCCGAGATACTGCGAGCAGAATATACCTGAGGTTGTTACTGCTCTATGCGGCGCCGTTGTCTGCTCGCGTGTGCTGCCTGGAGGGGGGCGCCACCGTGAATCCTTCCTGCAACGCCTGCATCTCAGGGAGCGTACTCTCCGGCAGCAGATGCTCAACCACGTCCAGCAGTGGAACATAAAGTAGATAGAGTCCCATTTCTGCAAGGCATATTGGCACAAACTGCAACTGCCTGAGTCGCTCCGCTAAATCATCCTGCGCTGGCGCCAGACACTCCAGAAGCGAATAGAGCTCAAAAAGCGGCTCGCCATCCGCACTGGTTGAACAGACGACACCGCGATTGACCAGGGTTGCGACAAACGCTTGCACGCGCGTGGTGGGTCCGATCATTGTGCCCTTGGGCATCAATACTCCTCTCTAGACGTGTGTCCAGGCCGTATCTGCGAGCCGAATGCCGGTGAATTGCCAGCGTTCGTGCGCCGCGAAGAAGTTGCGATAGGTAATGCGAATATGCGAGCGGGGGGTTGCACATGAACCGCCTCGTAACACCATCTGATTGACCATAAACTTGCCGTTGTACTCGCCGAGTGCTCCGGCGGCCGGCCGATAGCCCGGATAGGGGAGATACGCACTCCCCGTCCATTCCCACACATCCCCGAGCATCTGCCTGAGGGCTCCCGACGACTGGCGTACGGGGAGTGGATGGAAAGCGCCATCTTCAAGAAAATTGCCCGTCTCTGGCCCCACGTCAGCGAGCCGTGCCGCCACTTCCCACTCCACCTCGGTGGGCAAACGTTTCCCCGCCCAACGGGCATAGGCGTCGGCTTCGTAATAACTCACATGGGTCACCGGGGCATGTGGTTCCACTTCCCGCCAACCTGCCAGCGTCATGGCGTACCACGTGCCATCGAGCTTCTGCCAGTAGAGAGGGGCCTCCCAGCCCTCACATTGTACGGTGTCCCAGCCGTTGGACAACCAGTACCGAAAATCGCCATAGCCACCGTCGTCTATAAAGGCAAGGTATTCGCTGTTGGTGACCAGACGACTCTGGAGCACAAAGTCCTCGACAAAGGCGCGATGGACGGGTTGCTCATTATCGAAGCAAAAATCCTCCGTGGTGTGCCCGATGTCATACGTACCCCCGGGGAACGACAGCCATTGCGCCTCTGGTACTGGAGCACAAGACGACGTGAGGGGCGACGTGTGATACACCGGCCGCAGAGGATTCATGGCGAGGATA
>WNGG01007520.1_pt1 | contig 13199 bp, 15 predicted proteins | sample 5400661 | NCBI WGS metagenome assembly WNGG01 (sample SAMN13153372, study PRJNA577476) | soil metagenome | isolation source: 100 cm soil or saprolite under Garry oak tree replicate 1 | place: USA:California | collected 2016-06-15
CGGGCCCAGGCCAGCGCGAGCGGTGGGCTCACGAGCCCGAGGTCTCTCGATAGCTTCCGGGCTTCACGAGCCAGCCTTGACTGAGGTTCCCGCCCCCGTTCCGGACGAATGGACAGTTGTAGCTGATGGGAGCGTTCCCGATATCAACCGAATCGACGGTCGTCGACAGGCTGTCCACCCGGTTCGTCGAGATCACCGCGCCCTCGATGGCGCCGGTTCCTGTGGCGTGGAGCGTGGCGTCGTTCTGCGCGTAGATCAACCCCTTCATGCTCACGTTGCCGTCGATGCGCACCGAGCCCGCGATGACGAGCCAGCCGCTCCATATCGAGCTCTGCCAGTTGCCGCTGATCTGGACCTCGATCTTGTCCGAGTCCGGCGAGTTCACCGTGAGGGGATTGCCCGAGGGCGTGTCGACGAAGATGAGGCCGTTGAGCGGCGGCGACGTCCAGTGCTGGTCTCCATCGTTGAAGTAGTGCCCAGGGCCGCTCGCCTTCGCGAGCGCCTTGAGCGTCGCCATGTCGGAATCGGTCAGGGTCATGGTGTTCGGGAAGGTGACGTTGCAATTGGCGCCGTTAGGACACGGGAACGGGCTTTGGACATATTCGGAGGGCGGAATCAGGGTTGCTGACCCACCCGTGACGGCCGTTCCGTTACTCGACACAGCCGCTTGCGGCGTTACTCCGGGGCAATTCTGGCCCGTGTTGGCATTGATCGTCGCGTTGCCGCTGATCTGAACGTTGGTCGTGGTGTTAGGAGGGTTCTCGCCGCCGGCGCAGAGGGCACAGATGGGGCTGATCCACTTGAGCCGCGTGACGACCGTCGTGATCTTCTTGATCGCGATCGGGTTGGTGGCGTCCGGGACGTAGCCGACGGCCTGCACGAACTTCTCGTTGATCTGGGTGACGAAGCCCGCGGGGCAGATCGGATCGCCCGGACAGGTGGCGACGTTCAACTTGAAGCCTCCGATTTGGCTCCCCTGGACCGGATCGTTCAAGGCGACGAAGGAGCCGGCGTAGGCCGCCGGCATCGGGTTCGGCAGGTTGTAGCTCGCGTCGAGCACGAGCACGCCGTTCGCGCCGGGATTGCTCTCTCCCGTCGTCATTGCCCACAGCGCACGCTCCACACCCGACTCGGCCATCGCGCGTGCCTGGGCGCTCGCCATCTGGTTGCCGGCGATCTGCGACTCGCTCGTGGCGAGGATGGCGAAGGCGATCATGAGGGAGGTCAGGATCGCCATGACGATCATCGCCATCGGAAGCGCGATACCACGCTCGTCCTTTAGGGGCGCGTGACTCTGGAGCAGCGCTTTTCCGGATACTTTCGAAGACAAGCAGCGGTGTTTCGTTATCACCGCTCCCTAGTTTTCGTCTCTCGGGCTGGGTCCAAACTGATCGCCTTGGTCACGAACTATCCGTCGTCACTCACCGCAATGGGTCGCGCGCGTTCGATGTGGGGCTGAAAGCATGCGGTTGACTCGCGTCCTGTCAGTGTGTAACTTCCCCGACACGGACGATTAGCTCAGTTGGCAGAGCGCTGGCCTCACATGCCAGAGGTCACTGGTTCGAGTCCAGTATCGTCCACCATTCACAAGCCTTTGCATTGGAGCGTGCGTGATGAAGATCGCGATTTTCTTTGACGGTCAGAACTTCTACCGATCTCTCTTGCGCTACGACGAGTCGCTCCGCGTGGACTACGACCGGCTCGCGGCGTGGATCACGCAGCAGGTCGGGGGCCCCAATGCGCTGTTCTCCGGCGCCTACTACTACGTCGGTGTCTCGTCGGACGCGCCGCCGCTCGTCGAGGGGTTTTTGAAGGGGCTCGAGCTCCGTCCCGGCTACTTCGTCAAGCGCGAGCCGCGGGTGCGGCGCGCGGGGCGCTGCCCCGCGTGCGGACAGGAGTACGAGTACACGACCGAGAAGCGCGTGGACACGCGCCTGGTCGCGGACCTGATCCACTACGCCGCGTCGAACGCCTTCGATGCGGCGGTGCTCGTCTCGGGCGACGACGACTTCGTGCCGGCCGTCGAGGCCGCGAACGCGCTCGGCAAGCAGGTGTGGGTGGCGACGTGGTCCGCCGAAGATCTGTCGAAGGACCTGCGCGTCAGGTGCTTCGGCCACATCCACCTGAGCGACGGCGTGTCGGCGTTCCGCGTCGAGCGGCGTCCTCATGAGCGCGCTCCCGGACGGGCGGCGGCCTCGCGCCTCGCGCCGCCTGCCGCGGGCCTGGCGGCGAGCTCGCAGCTCGAGCGCGGCCTCGAGGAGCTCCAGCGCGCCGAGGCGCGCCTGCCGCACGTGAGCCGCGGGTACTTCGTGATGCGCTGGAAGTCGCACGCGCTCCCGCCGGTCGGCTCGGAGCGCGAGGCGCTCGTCCAGCAGCTCGTCGGCGCGGGCCTGGCCGAGGAGTTCGAGGTGCGCGACGCCGAGGGGCGCCTGGTGACGGCGATCCGCAGTCGCGAGCCCAGCGGCAATGCCCGAGAGCCCGACGGCAACGTCGCGCTCCCGGAAAAGGGGCTCTAGGGCCCGACGACGCGCGTGAGGAGCCGCGCCACCGCGCTCGCGACGGCTTCGCCGGTCGGGAGCCGGCGGGAGGCGCGCGGGTCGTCGCAGTCGACGTCCCAGTCGGTGATCGCGAGCCCGGCGTCGTCCGCGATCGTGAGCCGCGTCGCCCCGTCGCTCGTCCTGAGCACCTGGACCGACTGGCTCCAGACGGTTGCCGGCGCGCGGAACGGCCGGCGGCTCCCGCGACAGAAGATCGGTTCGTCCGCGCTGACGCGGACGTCCACGACGATCGCGTGATCGGCGCCCAGCGCGCGCGCCCGCTCGAGCGCCGCGCGCGCGTCGAGCTTCGCGTTGCGTCCGGCGACGACCTGCACGTCCCTCGCTAGCACCGCGCGCGCGTTGAGCCCTTCGAGGAGGGCGCCCTCGTACTCGACGGGCAGAGCCTCACGCTCCCGGTCGGAGCGCTGTCCCGCGAAGGTGAGCCGCACGAGGAAGGCGGGCTGGCGGATCTGGGCAGGCCTGAAGTCGGCGGCGCGGATCGGCACCGGCTCGACGCCGCGCGCGGAGGCGCACGCGGCCGCGGCGAGTCCCAGGACAGCGAGCGCAGCGCCTTTCGACATGGCGCCAGAATATCATTGGCGCGATGCCGCTCGCCGCGGGCTCAGGCGCTGGGGCCGAGGTTCCGCTAGGCGACGGCCCGGCGCTGCGGTAGGATCCCTTCATGAGGGTCGTCGTTGTCGTCGCCTTAGCGCTGCTCGTCGCGGCCCCGGCCGCCGCCCAGCAGGTGGAGATCGAGAAGCCTGCGCCGCCGCCGGGCAGGCGTGAGCGCGCGCCGGCGGTGATCGCGCCGGGCCTCTCGGGGGAAGGCCGCCCGATCGACGCGGACAACTATCCCAAGGGCGGCCGCGTCCCCTACGAGCCGGGCTTCATCCGCGGCCTCAGCTCCGCGCGTGTGACGCCCGCCTCCACCGGCCGGATCGGCGTCGCTGGATGGACCGCACCGAACACGCCAGTCGGGAGCCCCGTGAGTGGCTGGGGAGAGATCAACGGCTGGTTCGCGATCGGCTTCGCCGTGACCTGGGACGGGCCGCCGCCCGCCCGCGTCACCAAGCCCGCCGCGCGCTGACCGGATGGCGCGTCCGGGCTGATGGGCTGGCTGCGCGGCAACCTCCACGCGCACACGACGTACTCGGACGGCGTGAAGACGCCGCAGGAGCTGCTCGTCGAGTATGAGGCGCTCGGCTACGACTTCCTCGCCATCACGGACCACGAGGACTTGATCGGCTCGAGCTACTGGCGCGCGCTGCCGCGGCTCCGCACCCGCCTCCTCCTCTTCCACGGGGTCGAGCTCAACTACACGGGGTTCGAGCAGCACATCGGCCGCGTGCTGGGCGACCGCGAGGTGCTCCACGTCCTCAACCACCCGGCGCGCTACAAGCTCTCGGTCGCGCAGACGATCGAGCGCGCGCGAACGATCCAGCGCGACGGCCTCGTTCTCGACGCCTTGGAGGTGACCGACACCGGCCACCACCGGCCGCTCTACGCGTCGCCGGAGATCCCGCTGGTGAAGATCGCCACCGACGACGCCCACCGGCCGGTGCACTTCGGGCGGGCGTGGATCGAGGTGGACGCGACGCCGGAGCGCGACGCGATCATCCGCGCGATCCGCGCCGGGGACTTCCGGCTCGGCTTCGCTCCCGATGCCGAAGAGCCCGGGCGCGCCGACTAGCGCCGCAGGGCGCTAGCCCGACATCACGGAGCCCGGGATGCAGACGATACGAATCGGCCACAGCCCCGATCCCGACGACGCGTTCATGTTCTACGCGCTCACGGCGGGGAAGGTACGGATCCCGGGCGTCGGGATCGAGCACGTGCTCGAGGACATCGAGTCGCTGAACCGCCGCGCGCGGACTGCCGAGCTCGAGGTGACCGCGGTCTCCTTCGCGACGTATCTCCTCGTCGCCGACCGGTACCGGATGATGGATCCGGGCGCCTCGATGGGGAAGGGCTACGGGCCGATCCTCGTGGCGCGTGAGCCGCTGGACCCGCGCGCGATCGCGGAGAAGGTGGTAGCGATCCCCGGCAGCCACACGACCGCGGCGCTCCTCCTGCGCCTCTACGTCGGCGACCCGCCGCTGATCGAGGTGGCCTTCGACAAGATTCCGACGGCCGTCCTCGAGGGCCAGGCCGATGTCGGGCTCCTGATCCACGAGGGCCAGATCACCCACGCACGGATGGGGCTCGTGAAGGTGCTCGACCTCGGCGAGGTGTGGGCGCGCGAGACCGGCCTGCCGCTCCCGCTCGGCGTCAACGTCATGCGGCGCGACCTCGGTGAAGATGTGCATCGGCGGCTCTCGCAGGGGCTGCGCGACTCGATCGCGTGGGCGCAGACGAACGTGGACGAGGCGCTCGAGTACGCGATGCGCTACGGGCGCGGGATCGACAAGGAGACGTGCCGCCGGTTCGTCCTGATGTACGTCAACGACCTGACGCTCACGCTCGGCAGCGAGGGGCGCGCCGCCGTCGAGCGGCTCTTCGGGGAGGCGCAGCGGAAGGGGTTGATCTCTGAGGTCCCGCCGATCGATCCGATCTGAGCCGCTACCACGTCTTGAGAATCTCGTAGGTCGTGGTGCGCTGGGCCGGCGTGAAACCGACCTCGCGGATCAGGGCCGTGATCTCCTCGACGGTGATCGTGTTCACGTAGGCGGCCGCCTTGTGCACGTTCTCCTCGAAGAGCGTGCCGCCCCAGTCGTCGGCGCCGAAGTGGAGGGCGATCTGCCCCGTGGGCTTGCCCTCGGAGAACCACGAGGCCTGGATGTGGGGAAAGTTGTCGAGGTAGAGGCGCGCCACGGCGAGCATCCTCAAGTAACTGTTCGGGCCTTTCACCTGCTTGATCCACCTCTCGAGCAGCGTGTTGCCCGGCTTGAACGACCACGGCACGAACGCGGTGAAGCCGCCCCACTCGTCCTGGAGCTCGCGGATCGCGTCGAGATGGTCGAGAAGGTCGTCGGGCTGCTCGACGTGGCCGTACATCATCGTCGCGGTGGACTTGAAGCCCCGCCGGTGGGCCTCGCGGTGGACCTCGAGCCAGGCAGAGGGACCGCCCTTCTTGGGCGCGATCCGCGTCCGGACGCGTTCGGAGAGCACCTCGGCCCCGCCCCCCGGGAGCGTCCGCTGCCCGGCCTCCCAGAGCCGGTCGAGCACGCCGCCCACCGTGAGGCGGCTCACCTGCGCGACCGTCTGGATCTCGGAGGCGGTGAAGAAGTGGGGCGTCATCTGCGGGAAGCGCCGGCGCGTCTCCCGGACGAGCGTCGTGTAGTAGTCCAGCGGGAGCGCCGGGTTGTGCCCGCCCTGGAGCAGCACGGTCGTCGCGCCTCGCGCGGCCGCCGACTCGACCTTGGCCAGGACCTCCTCGACGGTCAGCGTGTACGCCTCCGGGTCGCCTGGCTTGCGGTAGAAGGCGCAGAACTGGCAGTCGGTGACGCACACGTTCGTGTAGTTCGGGTTCGAGTCGATCACGAACGTGACGACCTTGTCCGGGATCCGCGCGAATCTGACCTCGTTGGCGAGGGCGCCCACCTCGAGGAGCGGCGCCTCGCTCAGGAGCCACCGGCCCTCGTCCCTTCCGAGCCGCTTGCCGTTGAGCGCCTTGTCCCGGATCTCGACCAGCACTAGTTCCAGACCTGGAGCACGTTGTACAGGGCGTCGCGCTCGACCGGGACCTTGCCGGCGTCGCGGATCATGCGACAGAGCTGCTCGCGCGCGAGGCCGGCCGGCGTCTGGGCGCCCGCCATGTGCTGCACGCGCTCGTCCTCGAGCGTGCCGTTGACGTCGTCGGCGCCGAAGTGGAGCGCGACCGACGCCGTCGCCTCGCCGAGGAGCACCCAGTACGCCTCGACGTGCGGGAAGTTGTCCAGGAGCAGGCGCGCCACGGCGGTGGTGCGGAGCTTGTCGGTGGGGGGCGTTGGCCGAGGCACGACGCGCGTCGTCCCGACCTGGTAGGGGAGGGGAATGAACGTGAGGAACCCGGCCGAGGCGTCCTGCTGCTCCCGGAGGCGCAGGAGATGGTCCACGCGCTCGGCGAACGTCTCGATGTGACCGTAGAGCATCGTCGCGTTGGTCTTGATGCCGAGCGAGTGCGCGATCCCGTGGATCTCGCACCAGCGCTCCGGGTCGGCCTTGCCCGTGTAGCGCAGGAGCCTCGCCACGCGCGCCGAGAAGATCTCGGCGCCGCCGCCCGGCATCGTCTGGAGCCCGGCGGCCTTGAGCCGTGCGAGCGCCTCCTTCGGCTCGATCTTCCAGCGGCGCCAGAAGTAGTCGATCTCCGCCGCGGTGAACGCCTTGATCTGGACCTCGGGGCGCGCGGCGCGGAGCGCGGCGATCACGCGCTCGTAGTACTCGAAGGGCCAATCGGGGTGGTGACCGCCGACGATGTGGACCTCGCGCACCTCCTCGCTGACCATCCCCACGATGTCCTCGGGCGTGTACTCGAAGGCGCCCTCCTCGCCTTTCTTCCGGGCGAACCCGCAGAAGGTGCAGGAGAGCACGCAGACGTTCGTGGGCGAGATGTAGCGGTTGATGACGAAGTAGACGCGGTCGCCCTCACGGCGCGACTTGACGTGGTCGGCCATGCGCCCCACGCCCAGGAAATCGTCCGTCTCGAAGAGACGGAGGCCGTCCTCTCGACTGAGGCGCTCGCGGGCCTGGACCTTCTCCCAGACGGGCGCTAAGTCACGATCGGAAAAGTGCACGGTTCGGGCCCCCCGTCGGACCGATTGGTCGGACCGACTCTACCCTCGGGCTGCTGCGACAGTCAAGGAACGCGGGTCCGTGGCGCGCAGTGCTCAGGCTGAGCGACCACCTGAAGCGGGAGGGGAACGGCGGCGGCGCAGCTCACGATGGATCTTGAGATCGTGGTATCTCATGGTCCAGGCGACCGTCGCCGCGGCGAGGGCGAGGGCCAGGACGACTCCGAGGGTCACCTGGTCCACGAGGCCGCCGATTCCCCGGATGCCGAGGTACGTGGCGACGATCGCCGACAGGAAGATCACACCGAGCATCATCCCGCGATAGAGCCAGCGCTCGATCAGGAGCCGCTCGAGCGCCTCGTCGGCGAGCCCTTGCCACTCTTCGTCACGCACGCGGGACGGCCTCCACGGACCTTGCGGTTGTCGGCGCGCCCATATAGTATCTCGGCAGTTCTCGCCAATCGGCAGCGAATGGCTCGCGGTGGAGGGTCGAAGAATGACCACCGATACCCTCGGCCGACCCGTGCAGGTCGAAGTCATCACCCATGTCCCGACGCAGTTCAATCACTGAAAGCACTGCGAAGTGACCTGGCAGGTCATGGGACTCCGGCAGAAGGTGCAGCGCGATCTGCTCGAATCGGGGCTTCCCGAAGACCTCAAGAACGAGTTTCATCAGCTCTCCGAGTGGGCCCAGACCCTTCCGGCGAAGTTCGGTGACCGCGTCCGCGTGCGGTTGATCGATGCCGCGTCGATCGAAGGGTTCTTCAAGTGCCTCCTTCGCCGGTTCGCGCGCTATCCGGCGTTCACGGTGGAGGGTAAGCGGTACGTCGGCTCCGATTTCGCGCGGGTCGACAGCCTGATCTCGGCGGGCCTGGCCACCCGTCGAGCCTGATGGCAAGCGCGCATCATCCGAAGGCGTCTCAGGAAAGGAGCGTGAGAGGAGGGTTCCGAGTACAGGGCATCGACCGTGCTGACCGCACTCAGGAGGACGTAGGATGAACACTCTCTTGGCCGTCATCATCGGGGCGCTGACGGTGTACCTCGCGTACACCTTCTATGCCCGGCGGATCGACCGCCATGTCATTCAGTCGGATCCAAAGCGGGCGACCCCCGCCACCCTCTACATGGATGGCGTCGACTTCATGCCCACGAACAAGAACATCCTGTTCGGTTACCACTTCAAATCCATCGCCGCGGCGGGGCCGATCGTCGGTGCGATCGTGGCGGCAACCCTGTGGGGCTGGCTCCCCGCCATCATCTGGCTCGTCCTCGGCGTGTCCTTCATCGGCTGGGCGAGCGACTATAGCGGGATCGTCATCTCCGTCCGGAACGAGGGCAACAGCCTCTCGGCCATCGCCCACCGCCTGGTCTCGCCCCGCTCGCGCACCATTCTGTTCATGTTCATCTTCTTCTACCTGCTGGTGGGCGCCAGCGCCTTCGTCGGCATCATGGCCAACGTGATGGAGTCACAGCCGCGGACCCACCTGGGGATCATTCTGCTGACGGCGATGGGGCTGCTCCTCGGGCAGATGCTCTATCGCTGGCGGACCGGGCTGGTCGGCGCCACGGTGCTCACCGTCGGCGTGACGTTCCTCGGCATTCTGGCCGGTCCCTGGACGGAAGAAGTCTTCAAGGGACTCAACTCGGCCCTCAACACCCTCACCGGCGGCGCGCCGCTCGTCACGTACTTCGACCCCACGCTCGCCAACTTCAAGGGGGCCGAGGCGACGATGATGCCGAGCCTGCTCTTCTGGGCGGTGGCGATCTGCGCCTTCTGCTACGCGGGCTCGGTGCTCCCGATCTGGCGGATGGCCCAGCCCGTCGTCTACGTGGCGTTCTGGATCAGCGCCACCGCCATCCTCCTCGGGTTGGGGGGCGCCGCGTTGGCGACGTTCGTCAAGCCCGAGGCTGCCCAGTTCGTAATACCCGCCTTCAGGGGGTGGAATCCGCAGCTAGGCCCCGCGGGGATCATGCCGCTCTGGCCGATGCTCTTCGTGACGATCGCGTGCGGAGCGATCTCAGGCTGGCACGCGCTCTTCGGCTCGGTCGGCACCGCGCGCCAGATCGAGAATGAGGCGGACATGCTCCCCGTCGGCGGGGGCGCGATGCTCTGCGAGTTCCTCCTCGGCCTCCTCGCACTCCTGGCCGTCTCCGTCGGCTCCAAGGGAGCGCCGGTGGGTGCCTTCGCCAACGGTCTCGGCGGCTTCATCAGTGTCTGGGGCGTCCCCGTCCAGTACGCCACCTCGCTGGCCTTCGCGGCGTTCATCGTGATCGTGCTTGTGGTGACGCAGCTCCTCTTCCGCGTCATGCGCGTGACGCTCAGCGAGTGGCTCGGCGACGTGATCCCGCTGGTGCGGAGCCAGCACGTTTCCTCGTTCGTTTGCATCGCGCTAGCGATCCTGGTGGTCCTCACCGGCACCTGGATCTACCTGTGGCAGCTCATCGGCGGCGCCAACCAGCTCATGGCGGCCCTGGCGCTCCTGCTCGTGACCGTCTGGCTGGCCTCCGTGGGCAAGAACTGGCTCTATGCCGGGCTGCCGGCGGCCTTCATGTACGTCACGACGATCGCGTCTCTCTTCGTGACCGCCTACAACCTGTACTTCAACGTCTACCAGATCAACATGGCGGCGGGACGGATGATCCCGGTCATCGGCTCAGGATTCATGGTGCTGGTGGCCTTGCTTCTGGTGACCGCAGCGGTGTTCATAGGGTTCGACGGCTTCCGGGCGTTCCAGCGCTACCGGCGGCGGCCCCTCGCCGCGCCAGGTCCGGCGCACGCGCGCGCCTAGCGAGGCGCGCCTGCATCGCTTCGCAATGTGCCGGGGGAGCCTCAGGGCCTCCCCCGGCACGCGATTGCGGCAGCGCGAAGCGACGCGGTTTACCCCACGCCGGATGCGTGACCCAGGGAGCACATGAGCCGCGTCTTCGTCGGGCGGTTGGCGAGTTTCCGGGAGGCGGTTTCCAGGTTCATGTACGGCATGACCGGGTACGAGTTCGCCCGTCATGCCGTCGAGATGCGGCATCAGATGGAGGCAGTCTTCATGATGGTGACGATGGGTGACCTGATCGGCGTACCGGTGCTCCCCCCGGTGTACTCGCTCCGGCTGCTCCCGTATGTGGTCCCCGAGGTCGCCACCTGGAAGCGGCATATGGCGCGGCGCAAGGACTTCTGGGAGAAGGAAGAGTACGATCTGCACGGCGTCTGACCCGCACGCGAGGAAGGTGAGGAATGACCGACCAGCCGAAACCGAAGAAGAAGGGCGGGGTCCTGGGGATCTTCAAGGACATCGTCTATGGGATGGCGTCCCATGAGATGACGCGCCACGCGGTCCGGCAGCGGGCCAGCATGGAGCATCTGTTCATCCTGATCACGATGGGCGACCTCCTGGGCGTGCCGATCCTACCGCCCTACTACTCGCTCAGGCTCCTGCCTCACGTGACTCCTCAGATCGCGGGATGGAAACGCCGCATGCTTCGCGAACGCGACGTCACCGACATACTGGGCTAGAAGAGCCATGTCGCTCAGGGCCGTCTTCGAAAGCCAACCGGACCGGCGGTACATCATGTTCGGGGGCAAGGGGGGGCTGGGAAAGACCACCCTCTCCGCCACGAGCGCCTTTTGGCTGGCGAGCCAGGGCAAGCGCGTGCTCTTGTTCTCGGTGGATCCGCAGGCGAGCCTCTCCGACATTTTCCAGCGGGACATCTTCGGCAAGGGGCCCGTCCCGATCATGAAGAACCTCTGGGCGCAGGAAGTGGACGCCGACCGGCGCATCAAGGACTACCAGGAGGAGATCCGGAAAAAGATCCTGGACATGTACGGCTTCGACAAGGTCCCCGATGAGATCGACAACTACATCGCGGCGGCCTCGGCCGAGCCCGCGATGGAGGAGAGCGCGATCTTCGACGCCGTGGTCGACATCATCGTGCAGGGCGACTACGACTACTACATCTACGACCTCGTCCCGCTCGGCCACGCGCTCTACTACCTCTCGATGGCCAAGGTCTACGACGAGTGGATCAACAAGATCACCAAGCTCCGGACGGACATGCGCCAGTACGACGAGGTGGCGGCGACCATGCGGCGCGAGGAGACGGTCCGGGACGACCTGATCCTCACCGAGCTGACCTACATCAAGGAGCGCATCAACGCCTCCTCGCGGATCCTGACCGACAGGAAGCGCACTGCGTTCTTCTTCGTCGTGGTCCCTGAAGAGATGATCATCCTCGACACGAAGAAGGCGGCCTCGCTCTTCGCGAAGTTCGACGTGCCCCTCTCGGGCTACATCGTGAACCGCGTGCTGCCGGCCGACCTCGGGGCCGGGAACATCCCGCCGTACCTCCGGAACCGGATCGCGATGCAGCAGAAGTACATGGGCGTGATCAAGGAGAGCTTCGGCGGCGACATCCGCGCATATGTTCCGGAGATGGAACGGGACATCACCGGCCTCCCCATGATCGAGCGGCTCGCGCAGCGCCTGTTCGTGGACGGGGGAGGCCCGGGATGACGACAGACGTGCAGATCGACACCTCGATGGCGAAGTACCTGGCAGAGCACCCGGGCGCGCAGTATCTGTTCTTTGGCGGCAAGGGCGGTGTCGGTAAGACCGCGATGGCCGGCGCGACGGCGCTCTGGCTCGCAAAGCAGGGGAAGCGGACGCTGCTGGCGTCCACGAATCCGGTCCACAGCCTGTCGGGCCTGCTCGGCCAGGACGTCTCCGGGAGCCACACCGCCGTCACCGGCGTGCCCAACCTCCGCGCCTACGAGATCGACACCCGGGAGACCATCGAGCGCTCCAAGAAGGAGATCCGGGAGAAGATCCAGTGGTTCCTGAAGTTCGCGGACATCTCGACCAAGGCCGACGACTTCGTCGAATCGGCGACGATGAACCCCGCGTTCGAAGAGTCGGCGATGTTCGAGAACATGGTCGAGATGATGCTGAAACGGGAGTACGAGGTCTACGTGTTCGACACGGCGCCGACCGCCAACGCCCGACGGCTGCTCGGCATGTCGAAGGTCTACTCGCTCTGGGTGGACAAGATGCTCCGGTCGCGGGAGGAGGCCCGGACGCTGCGCGAGATGCTCTCCTTCGGCAGGAAGAAGGAAGCCGACCCGCTCCTGGAATACCTGCTCGGGTTCCGCGAGCGCATGGGGCAGGCGCGCCGGCTCCTCACCGACGCGGACAAGACCGCGTTCTTCTTCGTCACGCTGCCCGAGGCGCTCCCCATCGCGGTGATCACGCGCTTCATCGGCTGGTTCCACGAGTTCGGCATCCCGATCGGGGGCGTGATCGTCAACATGGTGATGGACCGCCAGGCCCTCGGCGCGGACGTCCCCGAGTTCGTCCTGAACCGGATGCGCATGCAGGACGACCACATGAAGACGATCGGCGAGAAGTTCGACGGGCGGGTCCGCGCCATCGTGCCGCTCTTCGACGAGGAGGTGCGGGGCACCACCATGCTAGCCCGGGCCGCTGTCGCGCTCTTCGCCTGAGCCAACGTCCCGCACCGGGTCGATTGCCCGTCGCGCGCCATCGGTGCTATCCTCGCGGCCAGTTTGTTGTCGCACCTACTTTTGACTGGAGGACCTCATGGAGCGACGCAGGTTTCTCGTGAAGGCGGGCGGCGTGCTCGTCGCCGCCGGGGCGACGGCCGCCGTGGACGCGCCGAACGTCATCGCGCAGCCGAAGTTTCAGTGGCGGATGTCGACGACCTGGACCCCCGCGCTCGACGTCCTGCAGGGCTCGGCCCAGCACCTGGGCAAGATCATCGACGACATGAGCGGCGGGCGGCTCAAGATCCAGGTCTTCGCCGGCGGCGAGCTGATGCCGGCCTTCGGCTGCTTCGATGCTGCGTCCCAGGGCACGATCGAGTGCTTCATGGGCGCCCCTTACTACTGGGCCGGCAAGGAGCCGGCCATGCAGTGGTTCTCGGCCGTGCCGTTCAGCCTGAACCC
>WNGG01024198.1_pt1 | contig 13199 bp, 11 predicted proteins | sample 5400661 | NCBI WGS metagenome assembly WNGG01 (sample SAMN13153372, study PRJNA577476) | soil metagenome | isolation source: 100 cm soil or saprolite under Garry oak tree replicate 1 | place: USA:California | collected 2016-06-15
GCAGGCGTCCGCTCTGGCCGAGGCGGCGCTCCTCGTCGCGGATCGCCGGCCCGATGCGCGGGTGCTTCTCGAGGGGCGGCCGCTCGCGCACCTGGACGTTCACCAGGATCTGGGGGCACGGTCGGATGTCGGCGGCCCAGGCGGCCAGATCCAGCCCGGTCCGGCGCAGCAGGTCGAGGAACAGGAGACCGGTCAGGAGCCCGTCGCCCGTCGTCGACTTCTCCAGGAAGATGATGTGCCCGGACTGCTCGCCGCCCAGGACGTGCCCGCCGCGCAGCATCTCCTCCAGGACGTACTTGTCGCCGACCGAGGCGCGCGCCAGGCGGATGCCCTCCTGCCGCAGCGCTTTCTCGAGCCACAGATTGGACATCACGGTCCCGACCACGGCATCGCCGCGCAGCCGCCCGGCGGCCTTCAGATCCCGCGCCACGAGGCAGAGGACGTAATCGCCGTCCAGGGCACGGCCGGCGGAGTCCACGAACACGCAGCGGTCCGCGTCGCCGTCGAACGCCAGCCCCAGACGCGCCTTCTGCCGCAGCACCTCCTGCGCCAGCCCCTGCGGGTGCAGGGCGCCGCAGTCCTCGTTGATGTTCCGGCCGTCGGGCCGGGCGTTGACGGCGGTGATCGTCGCCCCGAGCCGGCGGTAGAGCTCGGGGCCCAGGTCGCTCGCGGCGCCGTTGGCGCAGTCGAGGACGATGCGCCATCCCGACAGGGAGGCGCCCGGAGCGACCGTTTCCTGCAGCCACGCCAGGTAACGCTCCGCCAGATCGGCGGGTTGCAGCGACGGCGGGCCGGGCGCGGCGGGTGTCGCGGTCCGGGGGGCGCCGCGGGTCTCCTCCTGGCCGTCGAGGACCATGCGCTCGACGGCCAGCTCCATCTCGTCGGAGAGTTTCTCGCCCGTGCGGGAAAAGACCTTGATGCCGTTGTCGCGGTACGGGTTGTGCGAAGCCGAGACCACGAGGCCGGCGTCGTATCCCCCGAGCCGGGTGACGCAGGCGACCCCGGGCGTCGTCAGGACGCCGCCGTGGTCGACCCGGCCGCCGCCCTCGCCGACGCCGCGCGTCAGGGCCGCCTCGATCGCGGGGCCCGACTCGCGCGTGTCGCGACCGATGATGACCCGGGGCGCGACTCCCGTGGCGGCGCGGAGGGAACCGGCCAGAGCGCGGCCGACGCGCGTCACCGTCGGCTCGTCCAGAGGGTACTCCCCTGCGACGCCGCGGATGCCGTCCGTCCCGAAGAGTCGCTTCACGGGCGGGTCCCTCCGGCCCCCCGGCCCGGCCCCCTCTCGACGCGGCTGATCGTCACCCGGACCCGCACCGGCCCCTGCGGCGACACCACGCGCACGCGGCTCCAGGACGGGGCATCCGGGATCGGCGTCGCCTCGATCTCGTAGTCGGCGGTTTCCCCGTCGAGCAGGATCGTTCCGGTCAGCGCGCGCGTCACCTTCTCCACCTCGTTCGCCGGGCCCTCGATCGTCGCCGTCGGCGGCTCGATGACGTGCCGGACCTTCTCGTAGCCGGAAGGGGGCGACCCCGAGAACTCGGCGACGACCGGCACTTCGCGCCGCGTCCTCCGGTCGATCCGCACCTTGACGAGATCGGGGCTGATCCGCTCGACCTGCGCCCCGCCGGGGGCGCGGATCATCTCGGGCGTCAGCGGGATGTACTGCTCGCCCGGAGAGGCCCGTCCCAGGTCGATGCGCGCCGACAGGCGGTCCTCGGTGATCGTCCCCAGGAGCGGCTCGGGGGCGCGCAGGCGGATGGCGACCCCGTCCACCACGCGCCCCGACAGATCGAGCCCGGCCGGCAGGCCCACGTACTCGAGAGGCACGGCGAAATCCCGGACCCGCTCCTCTTCACTGCGCACCACGTACCAGCAGACGAAGGCCAGGATCAGGGAGAAGATCTTGAGGTACAGGTTCTGGCGCAGGTTGAGACGCATGTCCGGTCAGGCTCCTACGCGGCGTGCGTCCTGTCGGCGGCGGGAGCGGTCTCCTGCCGGTTCGACCCGCGGCCGTCCAGGTGGCTGATCAGGAACGCCCTGAGCGAAGCGGCATCGAGCGGGCCCGTCAGCCGCCCTTCGACGGTGGCGCGGATCGTGCCGCGCTCCTCCGAGATCACGATCACCACGCTGTCGTACTCCTCCGTCAGGCCGATCGCGGCGCGGTGCCGCGAGCCGTATTCTCGCGACAGCTGCGGGTCGGTCGTCACCGGCAGGAAGCAGGACGCGGCCTTGACGCGACCCTCGCCGATGATGACCGCCCCGTCGTGCATCGGCGAGCCGGGCGTGAAGATGTTCATCAGGAGGTCATAGGAGATCGAAGCGTCGAGCTGGATGCCGGAGTCGATCTGATCCGGCAGCGCCTGCTCGCGCTCGATGACGATCAACGCCCCGGTGGGGCGGGCCGCCAGCGACGTGGAGGCGTGCACGATCTCGTCGAGCACCCTCCCGGTCAGCTCCTGGTAGCCGAGCCGCAGGTGCGAGGTGCGGCCGAGCCGCGCCAGCGCGCGGCGGATGGTGGTCTGGAACAGGACGATGATGGCGAACGGGGCGTAGAACAGGACCTGCCCCAGCACGCGGTGGAAGGTGCGCAGGTACAGGAACCGCTCCGGCGCCGTCAGGCCATAGGCGAGCAGCACCAGCAGGACCCCGACGAGGGTCTGCAGCGCCCGCGTTCCCTTCAGGAGCACGCCGAGCTGATAGATCAGCACCGTCATCAGGAGGATGTCGAGGACGTCGCGCCAGCCGAAGCTGGACCCGGAGATCTGGTTCAGGAACGATTCGATCATGGTTTTGGACAGGCCCGGCCGTCGAGGCGCTCCGAGGTCAGCGTACCGCCACGGGATCCCGCAGGACGGCGTCGCACAGGGCGGCGACGCGGACCCCCTCCCGCACATCATGCACCCTGATGATATCAGCGCCCTCCGCGATGGCCAACGCCTCGGCGGCGAGGCTGGCTTCGAGCCGCCCGGCCGCGGGCAGGTCGTCCTGTCCCCTGAGGAACGACTTGCGCGAGGCGCCGACGAGGATCGGCCGCCCCAGCGAGGCCAGCACCCTCAGGTGGCGCAGGATGGCCAGGTTGTCCCGGCGGCGCTTCCCGAAGCCGATCCCGGGATCGACGATGATTCTATCCTCGCGCACGCCGGCGCGCACCGCCTGATCGATCCGGGCGCGCAGAAAGGCGGCGATCTCCGGCAGGAGGTGGCTGTAGCGGGGGAATTTCTGCATGGTTTCCGGCGTGCCGCGGCTGTGCTGGATCACGATCGGAAGCCCGCTGTCGGCGACGGCGGCCGCCATGGCCGGGTCGTGGGTCAGCCCGGACACGTCGTTGATCAGATCGGCGCCCGCCTCGGCGGCGCGCCGCGCCACTTCGGCCTTGCGCGTGTCGACCGACAGGAGCGGCCGGGACTCCCTCGTGTCCCGGAAGGCGCCGGCCAGCGCCTCGAGGACCGGCATCACCCGGCGCAGCTCCTCGGAGAGCGGCACCGGCCTTGCGCCCGGGCGGGTCGATTCGCCCCCGACGTCGATCAGGTCGGCGCCCTCGCGAGCCATCGCGTGCGCACGCTCCTCGGCCATCCGCGGGTCGAGAAAGCGGCCGCCGTCGGAGAACGAGTCGGGGGTGACGTTCAGGACGCCCATCACGAGGGTGCGCCGGCCGAGCGCGAGGCGTCCGCGGGCGAGCGCCAAGGCGCGCGGCCGGGTGCAGCAGGACGACCCGACCGCTGCCCCCGTCCGGCGCGATCTGCGCCCACCCTCCGGTCGACGTCATCAGGGCGTGCAGGGCGCGGGCGGCCCGCGCCGGGACCGCCTGCAGGCGGACGGTCCGCACGTCACCGTCGGTTCTGCGCGGCGGTACGCCCAGGCGGTTTCGCTGGTCGGCGCGGGAGGGGAGAGAGGTGGACGCGACGATGAGCGCGTTGTAGGGCATCGGCACGCGGGGCGGGACGAAAGTCCCGGGAAGGCCCGGGGAACGGTTTCTATGAAGGCTGCTTGATCGGGTCGGGCGCCAGCGCCGGACCGCGGCGCTCGCCCGCCGCCTCGGCGGCCGGGCGGGGCACCTGCGGGACCGCCTCGGTCCGCGTGCTCTTGGGGCGCTTGCGGGCGGAGAGCGCCGTGACGTTCTCCCCTTTGACCAGAGCGGCGACCTCCTCGCCGTCGAGAACCTCGTACTCCAGGAGCGCCTCCGCGATGCGGACCAGGGAGTCGCGGTGGGACTCGACCACCTGTTTCGCCCGCTCGTAGGCCTCCAGGCAGATCCGCTTGACCTCCTGGTCGATCAGGACGGCGGTCGCCTCGCTGTAGTCCTGGTGCTGCGCGATCTCCCGGCCGAGGAAGATCTGCTCCTCCTTCTTGCCGAAGGTCAGGGGCCCCATCCTGTCGCTCATGCCCCACTCGCACACCATCTTGCGCGACATGTCGGTGGCCTTCTCCAGGTCGTCCCCGGCCCCGGTCGTCAGCACGCTCATGAACATCTGCTCCGAGACGCGCCCGCCCATCATGACCGACAGGGTGCTCTCCAGGTAGTCGCGCGTGTAGTTGTGCCGATCGTCGATGGGAAGCTGCTGGGTCACGCCGAGCGCCATGCCGCGCGGGATGATCGTCACCTTGTGGATCGGATCGGCGTGCGGCATGAAGAAGGCGACCAGGGCGTGGCCCGCCTCGTGGTAGGCGGTCAGGCGCTTCTCCTGCTCCGAGATGATGAGCGAGCGGCGCTCGCTGCCCATCAGCACCTTGTCCTTGGCGGTCTCGAAGTCCTCCATGCCGACGACCTTCTTGTTGTACCGGGCCGCGTTCAGCGCCGCCTCGTTCACCAGGTTCGCCAGATCGGCCCCGGAGAAGCCAGGCGTGGCGCGCCCCAGCACGCCCAGGTCCACGTCCTCGCCGAGCGGGATCTTGCGCGTGTGGACCTTGAAGATCTCCTCGCGGCCCTTCACGTCCGGGCGCGCCACCACGACGCGCCGGTCGAACCGCCCGGGCCGGAGCAGCGCCGGGTCCAGGACGTCCGGGCGGTTGGTGGCCGCGATCAGGATGACGCCGTCGTTCGACTCGAAACCGTCCATCTCGACGAGCAGCTGGTTGAGAGTCTGCTCGCGCTCGTCGTGGCCGCCGCCGAGGCCCGCGCCGCGGTGTCGGCCGACGGCGTCGATCTCGTCGATGAATATGATGCAGGGCGCGTTCTTCTTGCCCTGCTCGAACAGGTCCCGCACCCTGGACGCGCCGACTCCGACGAACATCTCCACGAAATCGGATCCGGAGATGGAGAAGAACGGCACGTTGGCCTCGCCGGAGATGGCCCGCGCCAGGAGCGTCTTGCCGGTGCCCGGCGGTCCCATCAGCAGGACGCCCTTGGGAATCTTGCCGCCCAGCTTCTGGAATTTCTGCGGCTCCTTCAGGAACTCGATGATCTCCTCCAGCTCCTCCTTGGCCTCGTCCACGCCGGCGACGTCCTTGAAGGTGACCTTCTTGGCCTGGCTGCTCGACAGGCGGGCCTTGGACTTGCCGAACGACAGCGCCTTGTTGCCGCCGCTCTGCATCTGGCGCATGAAGAAGATCCAGATCCCGATGAGGACCAGCATGGGCAGCCAGGAGAGGATGGTCACCAGGTAGGTCGACTCCTTCGGCTTGCGCGCCTCGATGGCCACGTTGGATTTTCTGAGGTCCTTGACGAGGTCGGGGTAGTCCGGGGCGTAGGTGGTGAAGCGCTTGGGCTGCCCATCCGGGCCGGCCTGGCCGTACTCGCCGGTGATCTCGCTCCCGGTGATGGTGACCTTCTGGATCTTCTGGGCTTCCACATCGGCCATGAACTGGCTGAAGGTGATCTCAACCAGGTCGGGGCGGTTGGCGCTCAGGAACTTGTAAAAGAAGAGGACCGCCAGGATGATCAGCGTCCAGAAGGCAATGTTCTTCAGCAGGGTGTTCAACGCCCGAAGCTCCTATGCATAGCCTAAATATAGACCGAAACAGTCCGTCTTTCAATTGCGGCGACGGGCTTACGACGCCGGTGTCGGTTATTCGACGTAGGTCAGGAACGGAAGGTTCCGGTACTTACCCTGGTAATCCAGGCCGTACCCGACGACGTGCCTGTCGGGGACCTGAAAGCCGACGAAATCGGGCGAGAGATCGACCTTGCGACGGTGCGGCTTGTCCAGGAGGCTGCACACCCGGAGCGACCGGGGCTGGTAGAGCTGGATCTGCTCGCACAGGTAGGCCAGGGTCACCCCGGTGTCGAGAATATCCTCCACCAGGAGCAGGTGCGTCCCCTCGACGCGGAATGAGGACGACAGGCGCAGCGAGGTGGCGAAGACGATCTCGGTCAGGGAGTCGGATCGGCGCGACGCGACGCTCTCGACGAAGCCGACGTCCATGGGCAGCCGGACCTGACGGGTGAGATCGGCCAGGAAGATGAATGCCCCCTTCAGGACGCCCAGGACGGAGATCTCCTGCCCGGCATAGATGTCGGTGATCTCCTTGCCGAGCTGCCGGACGCGGTCGGCGATCTCGGATTCGGAACGGAGGACGTCTCGCGACAGCTTCACCGCGGGGCCTTCTCCAGGACCAGGATGCGGCTGGTCGTGTCGGTGACCTTGAAGCGATCGTCGATCTCGTGCTCCACCACCCAGGCGATCCGGTCGCCCGAGAGGACCAGGGGGATCCGGCCGCGCTCGTCGACCGGTACCTTGCGGTCGATCAGGAACGACTTGACCTTGCGCGTGCCCGGGGCGCCCAGGGGCACGAAGCGATCGCCGGGGCGGCGAGGACGGATCAGGAGGGGACCGGGGAGGAGGTCGGCGTCGAGGTAGGCGCGGTCCTTGCCGGCGGTCCGCAGGTCGATCGGCGCTTCCGCACGCGCCACCACCGTGGCCCGCAGGCGCAGCCCGAACCCCGGAAGCGCGACCTCGCCCGGCACGGGGCAGAGCGCCTCGCGCGGGGAGGCGGCTTGGCCGGCGCCGGGTGCCGGGCCGGCGGGTGTGGCGCGCCGGGCGATGCGCAGATGCTCGCCCTCCCTGTCCACCGCGGTTCCGTCCGGCAGGGACACCCGGCCGCGCCGCCGCCTCTCTTCCATTCTCCTGGGCCAGCTCGCCCAGATAATGGTCCTCGTCCCGCAGCAGGTCGGCGGCGTGCGCCAGCGCCTCGACGGCGTTCGGGTTGAACTGCTTCTGCAGCAGAGGCAGGAGCCTGCGGCGGATGCGGTTACGGGTCAGCGATGGATCGCGATTGGTGGCGTCGACGCGATACGACAGGTGCCGTTCCCGGAGGTACGCGAGGAGGTCGCGCCGCCTCGTGTCGATGAGCGGCCGGATGATCACCCCGTCCACCACCGGGTAGGTGCCCGCCAGGCCCCTCGGACCGGATCCACGCAGCAGTCGCATCAGGAAGCTCTCCGCCTGGTCGTCCCGGGTATGGCCGAGGGCGACTTTCTGGGCCCCGACCTCGCGCGCGGTCTCCCGCAGGAACGAGCTGCGCAGCTCGCGCGCCCGCGCCTCGCGAGAGGACTGTCGCCCGCCGCGCAGCTGCCAGACACGCGGCCCCAGGTGACCCACGGTGACCGGCAGCCCCAGGCGGACGCCCAGACGCCGCACGAACTCGGCGTCCCGGGCCGACGCCCGGCCGCGCCACCCGTGGTCCAGGTGGGCGACATGCAGGTCGAGGTTCATCTCCGGCCCCAGCCGGTGCAGGATCGACAGGAGGGCCGTCGAGTCGGGCCCGCCCGAGACCGCCACCAGCACGCGCTCGCCGGCGCGCAGCATGTCGTAGTGCGCGATCGTCCTCCGCACCTGTCGTTCGAGCGTTCCGGCGGTGTTCTTCATGGGTCGATCCAACGCTTCCCCGTCCCGGGCGAGAGTCCTCCGCAGCCTGGGGCAGGCGGTCGGCGATCGCGTGGCGTCTGGTGGCGGTGCAGGGATTCGAACCCCGGACTCCGCGGATATGAGCCGCGTGCTCTAACCATCTGAGCTACACCGCCTTGCGACGCGGGGGTCGATTCTAGGGGAGGGGCGCAGGGGTGTCAAGCAAAGCCGCCGGCTATGGATTATCTCCAGAGCCGTGACCTATAATCCCCGCGCGCCACTGGGGAAGCTTTGTGCAGCAATGCAAGGAGTGCGCGGCCGGGGAGGACGACGCGTTCCTCCACAAGTGCCCCATCTGCCACAAGTACATCTGCGAGGAGCACAAGTTCGTGCGCAGCGGCCGGATCTTCTGCAGCGCCTTCTGCGCCGCCTATTTCTTTCATGAAGGGGACGAGGATGACTGAGGAGAGGACCTGATGGGCTTTCCCGCGCAGCGCCCGCGGCGGCTGCGGCGCACCGAGATCCTCCGGTCGCTCGTCCGCGAGACCGATCTGTCTCCCGGCGACCTGATCTGTCCCCTGTTCGTCCGCCCGGGCAAGCGCGTGCGTCAGGAGATCCCCTCCATGCCCGGCCAGTACAACCTGTCGGTGGACGAGGCCGTGGCGGAGGGGCAGGAGGCCCGCTCGCTCGGCGTCCCGGCGGTGATCCTGTTCGGCATCCCCCCGGCCAAGGACGCGAAGGCCTCGGGCGCCTACGACCCGCACGGGATCGTGCAGGAGGCCGCGGCGGCGCTCAAGAAGGAGGTCCGGGACCTGCTGGTGATCGCGGACGTCTGCCTGTGCGAGTACACCGACCACGGGCACTGCGGCGTCGTGCAGGGGGACGAGATCCTCAACGACCCGACGCTCGATCTGCTGGCGAGGACGGCGGTGTCGCAGGCGCGGGCAGGCGCCGACATCGTCGCGCCGTCCGACATGATGGACGGGCGCGTGGCGGCCATCCGCAAGGCGCTCGACGGTGCGGGGCTCGAACAGGTGCCGATCCTGTCCTACGCGGCCAAGTACGCGTCGGCCTTCTACGGGCCGTTCCGCGAGGCGGCGCAGTCGACGCCGAGGTTCGGAGATCGGCGCAGCCACCAGATGGATCCGGCCAACGCGCGCGAGGCGATCCGGGAGGTGCTGCTCGACGTCGAGGAGGGCGCCGACATGGTCATGGTGAAGCCCGCCCTGCCGTACCTGGACGTCATCAGCCGCGTGCGGCGGGAGGTCAATGTTCCGGTCGCCGCGTACCACGTCTCAGGCGAATACGCCATGATCGAGGCGGCGGCGAGGAATGGCTGGATCGACCGTAATCGCGTCATGCTGGAATCGCTCACCTCCATCCGCCGGGCCGGGGCCGACCTGATCGTCACCTATTTCGCCAAGGAGGCGGCGCGCCTGCTCGGGCGCTGAGCCGATGGGAGCCATCTCGCGCAGCCTGTTCGAGAAAGCCCGCCAGGTCATACCCGGCGGCGTGAACTCTCCCGTGCGCGCCTTCAAGGCGGTCGGCGGGGACCCGCTGTTCTTCTCGCGCGGTCTCGGGGCGCTCCTGTGGGACGTGGACGGCAACGAGTACATCGACTACGTCGGTTCGTGGGGGCCGCTCATCCTCGGCCACGCGCACCCGGAGATCGTGCGCGAGGTGCAGGAGACGGTGAAGGGCGGCACCTCCTTCGGCGCCCCCAACCCGCACGAAGTCGAGCTGGCGCGACTCGTCGTCGACTCGGTGCCGGGCATCGAGAAGGTGCGCATGGTCAACTCCGGGACCGAGGCGACCCTGTCGGCCCTGCGTCTGGCACGGGCCTTCACCCGGCGCGATCTCATCGTCAAGATGGACGGTTGCTATCACGGCCACGTGGACGCGCTCCTGGTGAAGGCGGGGTCGGGCGTGGCGACGCTCGGTCTCCCGGGCACTCCGGGCATCCCCGCGCGTGTCGTCGAGCAGACGCTCGTCGTTCCCTACAACGACCTCGACGCCCTCGCGGCGCTCGTCGAGGAACGGGGCAGGGACATCGCCTGCGTGATCGTCGAGCCGGTTGCCGCCAACATGGGGGTGGTGCCGCCGCGGCCCGGCTACCTGGAGGGCCTGCGTGAGATCACGGTGAAGCACGGCATCCTGCTGATCTTCGACGAGGTGATCAGCGGGTTCCGGCTGGCCCTCGGCGGGGCGCAGGAACGCTATCGCATCGCACCCGACCTGACGACTCTGGGCAAGATCCTGGGAGGCGGCCTACCGATCGGCGCGTACGGCGGCCGCGAGGAAATCATGGATCGCGTGGCGCCGGAGGGAGACGTCTACCAGGCCGGGACCCTGGCCGGCAATCCACTGGCGATGCGGGCGGGCATCGCCATGCTCAGACAGCTGCGCGCGCCGGGCGTGTACGACGCGCTGGAAAAGACGTCCGAGCGGCTGGCGCGCGGGCTGGCCTCGGCAGCCGAGGGGGCCGGCATCCCGGCGCGCGTCGAGAGGGTCGGCTCGCTCCTCACGCTGTTCTTCACGTCACGCCCGCCGGTCGACTGGGACAGCGCGTCGCTCTCCGACGTCCGCAAGTACGCCGCCTTCTTCCGGCGCATGCTGGACAGGGGGGTGTACCTCCCGCCATCCCAGTACGAGGCGTTGTTCGTCTCCCTCGCCCACACCGACGACCAGATCGACAGGACAGTTTCGACGGCCGCCGAGGCGCTGAAAGGCATGCGCTGGGGTCCGGAAGTCTAGGAGCCTGGCCGACCGCCGGACCGGGCGGGGGCTCCGATTCGAGGACGCCTGATGTCTCCCGAGTTCATTTACACCATGAAGGACCTTCGCAAGGTGGTCCCCCCGAAGCGCGAGGTCCTCAAGGGCATCTGGCTGTCGTTCTACTTCGGGGCCAAGATCGGCGTCCTCGGCGCGAACGGCGCGGGCAAGAGCTCGTTGCTGCGCGTCATGGCGGGCGAGGACGGCGAGTTCTCGGGCGAGGCGTTCCCGGCGAAGGGAATCAAGGTCGGGTTCCTGCCGCAGGAACCGCGACTCGATCCGGGCAAGACGGTCCTCGGCAATGTCGAGGAGGGGGTGGCCGGGACACGGGCGCTCCTCGATCGCTTCAACGAGATAGGCTCCCGGCTCGCCGAGCCGATCGGGCCGGACGAGATGGAGCGCCTGCTCGAAGACCAGGCGAAGGTGCAGGACCGGATCGACGCCGCCAATGCCTGGGACCTCGATCGGACCCTCGAGATCGCCATGGACGCGCTACGCTGCCCTCCGCCCGACGCGGACGTGACCGCCCTCTCGGGCGGCGAGCGCCGCCGCGTGGCGCTCTGCCGGCTGCTGCTGCAGCGCCCCGATCTGCTGCTCCTTGACGAGCCGACCAACCATCTGGACGCCGAGTCGGTCGCCTGGCTCGAGCGCTTCCTGAAGGACTATCCCGGCACCGTCGTGGCCGTGACGCACGACCGTTACTTCCTGGACAACGTCGCCGGCTGGATCCTCGAGCTCGACCGGGGAGAGGGGATCCCGTGGCAGGGGAACTACTCGTCCTGGCTGGATCAGAAGAGGACGCGGCTGCAGCAGGAGGAGAAGGCCGCGACGGCGCGCCAGCGGACGCTGGAGCGCGAGCTGGAGTGGGTGCGCCTGGCGCCGCGCGCCCGGCAGGCGAAGAGCAGGGCCCGCCTCAGCGCCTATGAGAAGCTGCTGGCGCAGGAAATGGAGAAGCTCCCCGAGACGGTGGAGATCTACATCCCGCCCGGGCCGCGACTCGGCGGGGTCGTCGTCGAGGCCGAGCACCTGCGCAAGGGCTACGGCGAGCTGCTGCTGATCGACGACCTGTCCTTCAAGCTGCCGCCGGGCGGCATCGTCGGGGTCATCGGACCGAACGGCGCGGGCAAGACGACGCTGTTCCGCATGATCACCGGCAGCGAGAAGCCCGACGCGGGGCGGCTGCGCCTCGGCGAGACGGTGAGGCTGGCGTACGTCGACCAGAGCCGCGATGTCCTCGACGGCGACCAGTCGGTGTGGGAGGCGATCGCGGAAGGGAGCGAAGCGCTGCAGCTGGGAAAGCGGACGGTCAGCTCGCGATCGTACGTCGCGTCGTTCAACTTCAAGGGAGCCGACCAGCAGAAGAAAGTCAAAGACCTGTCAGGGGGCGAGCGCAACCGCGTGCACCTGGCGCGCATGCTGAAGAGCGGCGCCAACCTGCTCCTCCTGGACGAGCCGACCAACGATCTCGACGTCGACACGTTGCGGGCCCTCGAGGAGGCGCTCCTGGAGTTCGCCGGCTGCGCCGTGGTGATCAGCCACGACCGCTGGTTCCTCGACCGTATCGCCACGCACATCCTGGCGTTCGAGGGGGACAGCCAGGTCGTCTGGTTCGAGGGGAACTATCAGGACTACCAGGCGGACCGCCACGGCCGCCTTGGAACCGAGGCCGATCAGCCGCACCGCATCAGGTATCGGAAACTGATCCACGACTGAGGCCGCCCGAATGGGGCGTGCCGCTAAGGCATCGCGACGGGGTGTCCAAGCAGCACGCCGACGACGACCAGGGCGAGACCGGCGAGCTGGAGCAAGAACGAGGTCTTGTTCTCCCGCCAGTTCTTGAACAGAAAGACCAGCCCGATGGGGGCCAGGAGGATGACGCCGAGGCCCCACACCACGCTCACCTTGAACGCGTTGACGATGAACATGATGCATCCGATCAGGAGCAGAACCCCTCCGGCGAGCATCAGGACAGCTGACAGCACGACGAATCCCTCCGGTCGAGTCTCTTCTCTCCACTACGACGGCGCTCCGCTGCGTGCGCCCGGAAATAATGTTGTGAGAGGTGAGGCAGAAGGCAACCGAGTAACGAATTTGTAAGCCGATCGGCGTGGCCGGCGGCGCGGCGTGCCTCGCCAGCCCGGATCCCGGCCGCACGCCGCTCGCGTACCGGCCGCCGGTTTGACACCGCCGAACCGGGTGTGGTAAATGCCGCGCTTTGCGCCATTTTCCCCGCAAAGCGCGGCACCCCGCGCGGGGGTCCGATGAAAAGAGCCCTGTTCCTTGTTGCTCTGGTGTCGTGCCCGGTCGCGGGGGTCCGCGCCCAGGAGGCGCACGTGGTCACGGCCTTTCTGGGGGAGCAGTTCTATGACAATACGTCCGCCGTCGAAGCGAGCGGAGTCCTGGGGGTGCGCTGGGCCTGGTACGCCCGCAACGGTCATGGGTTCGAGTTCACCCTCGACTACGCTCGGACGCGCATCGAGGCGGGGGCCCTGCCCGCGTTCCTCGGGCTCAACTTCGACGATCCCCAGACTCTGCCGGAGGAGCTGGAGCGAGTGGCCGTGGATTACAGCCACGTGTCCCGCGGCGGTCTGGTGCGGCCTTACGTGAGCGCCGGTCTCGGGTACCTCCGGGCCACCATCA
>WNGG01006305.1_pt1 | contig 13198 bp, 9 predicted proteins | sample 5400661 | NCBI WGS metagenome assembly WNGG01 (sample SAMN13153372, study PRJNA577476) | soil metagenome | isolation source: 100 cm soil or saprolite under Garry oak tree replicate 1 | place: USA:California | collected 2016-06-15
CTGACCCCTCGCATACCGCATCTGGGTGCGTGCGCTCGTCGGCGCCATGACGATCAAAGCCAGCGCCAACGCCCACATCGCATGTCGGGAATGGATTGTCATGGCAACCGTCCGCGATCAGTTCCCCGTGTTCTTGATCTTGGCCTGCCGCGCTTCGACTTGCTCCTTGTACTCTTGGTCGGAGAGGTAGTACCAACTCATCCACGCAAAACTCATGTCGTCGAGGCTAGAACGTGGTGCGGAACCCCAGTTGGAGCATTCGAGGCTGATAGCTGAGGCTGTCGCTGAACGACGGCCTCCCGAACAGGGGGCTGCTTTCGTTCGTCACGTACGACCCGTAGTTCGCATGATTGAACAGATTGAAGACCTCGAAGATGCCGTCGATTGTCGCGCGGCCGACGAGCGGAATCCGCTTCTGGAGCCGCATGTCCACGCGGTGAATCGGATCGCCAACCAGATTGTTGCGCGGCAGAATCGTGCCGTCGGCGCGCAAGCGCGGGCGCCCCACGGTGCCGCCCCCTTCATCGCGATTATCGACGCCCGTATCCGTGAGCCGGCGCTCGCCGGAGCCGAAGAAATAGATGCCGCTCAACTGAAATCCGTGGCCGAGCTCCCAAATGCCGTTGACGACGGCCCGCTGACGTTGGTCTCCGCCTGCCTGAGCGCCTCCACCGACGTACGAGCCGGCCGGGCCGTATTCGCCGCCGAGATCGGGGGCGAGCGCGAAGCCGATCGGCCGCCGCGCCACCACGCCGTCGTCGCCGATGAACCACTGGTCCCGCGTTGGGTTCGCATCGCTCAAGAACGCCAGCGTGTAGGTCGCGGTGGCTTGCCAGCGCTGGCTGAAGCGCTTGGTAAACGTGAAGTCTGTGCCGTGGTAATTCGACCGGCCCTCCAGCAGCTCGAAGTTCACGAGGCCCCACTGCGGAAAGGCCCGGTGGCTGACGTCGCTGAAGGGATAGTTGGCGCCCGTGGCGGGGTTGTACGTCAGATTGACGTTCATGGTGTTGGAGGGTTCCTCGCGTCGGCCCCCGGTGTAGACGTAATTCACCTCGAACGACATGGTGTTGCCGAACTGCCGCTGGACACCGACCGACGCCTGTTGGCTGTAGGACGTCTTGCGCCCCGGATAGTTGATTTCCTGGTTGAGCGCCCGATACACGCATCCGGGCACGAAGTTGACGTCGCAGGCGCGTTGCAGCGACTGCTCGAAGGTCGGTTTGGGCCCGCCCCATTCCCCCTCGGCGCTCGGCCCTGAGCCGAACCAGTTCGGCACAAAATCGGGGCGTCGGTCGTTGAAGATCTGGTTTTCAAATCGGTGCAGATACCCTTCCGTTTGCTGAACGCCGTCGTTGGGCGCGAAGGCGTAGAAGAGCCCGTACCCCCCACGCAGGACCGTCCGGTCGTTGAGGTTGTAGTTCATCCCTAACCGCGGGGCGAAGTTGGTTTTCTCACGAGGCTGGTCGCCCGGCAGCCAGGGCAGGAAGCGGACTTTTTCCGAGTGGCCGTTGGTATCGAAGTCGTAGCGCAGGCCGAGATTGAGCGTCAGATTGTCATGAAGCTTCCAGTCATCTTGCACCCAGCCCGCAAAGACGTGCCGGACGATGTCGTACCGGTGCTCCGTGTCCGACAGGGAGTGATAGACCCACCGCGTGATGGGGGCAAGCGGCGCCAGATTCCACGTCGAGGCGTCGTTCCAGACCGGAAAGAGCGACTCGAGATTGGCCGGCGGCGGCCCGCCCCGCGCGTCAATCTCGCCCATGCAGCGGAGGCACCACCGAAACTCGTTATGGAACCGCATGTAATCGCCGCCCATTTTCACGTCGTGACGTCCACCCCATTCGTACGACGTGGTGAAGTCATCGCGAATCGTCTGGGTGTCCTGCAGGATGTTGAGCGGGCTGGCGCCAATGGTGTAGCCGCGCAACAGGACGATCACCGATCCGCCGTGAAGGACGGGATTGTAGGGGAAGTCCCCGCCCTTCCACCGGACGCTGGGCTGGTCTTGCCGGTCGTAGTTGGTGACGCCCCCCTTGATCTCGTTGACTGACCGGCTGCTCAGGACGTGCGTCAAGGTGCTGAAGTACTGAGTGGCTATCCGACCTCGGGTGCCGCCGGCCGACGGATGCGTCGTGGAGGTGTCGGCACCGCCGTTATAGAACAGGGTGTTGTACCCCGAGCCGCGTACTGATAGACGGGTCTGGGGCGTAAATTGGTAGTCGAGTCGCCCGAGGATTTTGTGCGCCCGGCTCGGGAAGGACTGGTCGATGTTGAAGCTCGGGTACGGACTGTTGTAGGTGTAGGTCTTCGGCTCCCGCTCGTATTCGTAACTCCCGAAGAAATGCACCCGGCCCTTCACGATCGGGCCGCCGACCGTCTCGCTCACCTGCTGATTCGAATAGGGGAGGACGCGGTTCGCGATGAAGTCTTTGGCGTTGAACTTGTCGCTCCGGAAATAGCTCGAAAACGTGCCGGCGAAGTTGTTCGTCCCGGACTTGGTGATGGCATTCACGAGCATCCCGGCGGATCGTCCGTGGCTGGCGTCAAACCGGTTCGCGACCACCTGAAACTCCGCAATCGCATCCCGGCTGTAGCCTGGTTGCTCGCTGTCAGGCGATGAGTGGTAGTTCACCGAGACCGACTGGCCGTCGACATTGGTCTGCGAGTAGCCTTGGCGGTTCTCCACCAACCCGCCTCCCTCGTTCCGGCGGGCTCCCGGCGCCAGCAGCGTGAGGTCCATCCAGTTCCGGCCGTTGATCGGCAGCTCCCGCATCTGCCGTGGGTCGATGTTGGCGGCGACCGTCGAGGTCGTCGTGTCGACGAGCGGCGATTCAGCGGTGACTGTGACCGTTTCCTGCACTCTCGACGGGGACATCTGCGCATTGACCACGGCGATCTGTCCGAGCAGCAGCTCCACGTTGCGGTCAGGCGTCGTAAAGCCGGCCAGTTGCACCGTGATGCGGTAGACGCCAGTCCGGACGGCAAGCCGGAAGGTGCCGCGCTCATCCGTGATCGCGACAAAGGTGTTGCCCGACGCTTCATTCCGCGCCGTGACCGTCACTCCGGGAAGCACGGCGCCCGTCGAATCGGTGACGGTGCCGCTCACCGTGGATTCCTGCGCGAACCCGGCCGCGGGCATGAGCGCTACAATCGCCGTCGCCGCAATCACCCATCTCAGGTTGCTCGGCCCCATGATGATCCTCCTTGGCACGAGGTCTTCTTGAACGACGTTCTCCACACCATCGATCGGCTACGCCGGCGAGACTCGATCTCGTCAGGCTCTTCTTGTCGTCTGAACAGAAGGGAAACCGAATCGCGAACGGTCGTTGAACGGCCCGGGGAGGTGTGACCGGTGAGTCCTGGCGTCGAGGCCGATACCCGGAGGCTTCCGATTGCAGTCTCGCTGTGTCAGCGGTGGACGTGCCCCGGCGGATGCGCACGAAAAACAGTGGCCTCCGCGGGTGATGCTATACCCGAACGGTCGTGTTGGTGGAAATAAAATGAACGAGGCGTCAGGCGCCGAACAGGATCTCGAACGAGATCGCGCGCCCTGCGTAAGCCACGCCGAACCAGCAGACGAGGGAGAGACACGCCGCCAGCTTGCCCAAGGCCGTGCCGTCATACATGTGCGGCACGCTGTGAATCGCCACTTGCAAGATAATCGCGGAGGTGAGCAGCGTCATTTTGATCAGGAACGGCACGCTGCCCGCGTACCCGACCGCTGAAGACATGAACATCGGAACACCGGATCCGATCATCACGAGCAGCCCGGCGATGGTCCAGGGCGCGAGCTCCCTGGCAAGCTGGTCGGCTGGCTGACGCGTGCCGACACCCAACACCGTCAGATTGATGACGAAGATCGTCCCAAGCACGATCGTCAGCCCGATGATGTGGAAGGTTTCCAGAATCGCAAATCCCCACATCGATGTGCTGACCCACATCCCAAGGCGAGTCGTGACGCACCAGTGAAAAAAGGCCGCGGGCAGAAGGTGGTTCACCGCTTGAAGCCCGCCGTGTACAGCGGATCGGCGAAGTACGCCGTCCAGCGTCCGGCAATGATGATGGCGAGCCAGAGCGTCATCGAGACGAAGCCGGCCAGCCGGCCCTGCCACGGCACATCCGCGCTCTCGTTCCACTCAGCCACGTGGGGATACACCTTCCTGTGAAAGAACAAGACGTTCAGGCCGGCAAGCGGCAGCATCATCATCTTGATGCGAAACGCCGTGGTCGTGTAGTAGTTCTCCGGTTTTCCCAGAAACAGCACGAGCCCGCTGATGAACATGACGATGAAGCCGCCGATCGCCCAGCGCTCCAGCCGGCTGACGACGTCGGAGACACGCTCGCGGGCCATCGTCAGCCCCAGCAGGCGCAAATCCACCCACATGATCGTGCCGACTGAAATCCCAAGCCCGATGAGGTGGATTGCCTCGGTGAGAGGGAACGCCAGTTCACTCTCGCGGAGGTACACGCTCCAGGACGTGCCGTTGAGCCACTGAATGAAGCCGAACACCGTTCAGTGGTGCTCTTTGGTGACCAGGTGCGCCAGGTCGCGTTCCTGGCACGGCAGATCTTCCGCGAGCACGGCCTTGGGATCCGGGTTGAGCCTCACCGTCCGGGGGTTCATGACCCACGGCTTCAGCAGCACGTCGGGATCCTCCACCGTCACGTCCCAGGTCAGCGTGTTGCCCCGGCGGCGCAGACGCTCGATCACGTGCAGTTTCTCGCTGTGAAAATATCCCGCGATGTCGAGCCAGCTGGCGTCGGAAAAACCGACCGAGTCGATCACGAACGTGTCTCCCTCCCAGTGGCCGAGCGACTCGCCCATCCACGTCCCCTCGAGATCCTTCTCCGGCGTATGCGCACGGCCGTCGGTCGGAATGACGCGGAAGGTATTGCGGACCTGATAGAGGAAGATCATCTCGGTCGGGGTTTGCACGATCTTGTTCGGAGGCCCCATGCGCGGAACGCCGAGAGGCATACACGAGTACCCCGGATCCTCGGTGTTCCCGTTCTGATCCAGCTGCTGCACCTTTTCCCAGAACTGAGGCTTGTACAGCGGCCTGTTCGGATCTCGTCTTCTGAGCAGCGTGTTGTCGCGCTCGAAATTAATCGGCGTGCCATCTCTGGCGTTCAACGTCACGTTGATGCTCTCGCCAGCGTCCTCGGCGGTCAGAACGGCGCCGCCCGTGACGCCGATCCACACACCGCTGAGAACAGGGTGTCCCTCCGTGGTTCGCGGAGTCTCGACCGCCGCGGATTTGACAGCGGCCGGCGCTCGTCCGGCGGCCACGCGCAGAAACAGCAGGCACGACGCCGCCGCCACTGCCGCGCCAATCGTGCGCCCGCCGGGAAAACGACGGATCATCGATGACGCTCCCTTCTGTTTAGCGCGCGTTGGGATCGCCGAACCAGATGGTGACCAGCCGGCCGTCCGAAAGCTTCAATTCCTTGACGAACCCCGAGTCGGACCCGTCCTTGGACGCGAACCCTTTGACGGTGATCGTGTCGCCGATCTTGAAGCCGCCGCGGTCGATGCGGCTGAGTCCCGCCTTACGAAGCCCGCCCGGCCCGACCAGCTCCAGAGCCCATTTCTTGACCTTGCCGGCCGCGTCTTTCACATCGAGGAACATGTACGAGTGAGGATTGACCCATTCGACCTTGGTGAGAACTCCCGTCAACGTGAGAGGCTTGTTGAAATCGAACTGCGCCTGGACGGCGTGATGCGAAAACGCGGGTACCGCTGCCCACAAGACGCCGAGCACCACCACCGCGACGATTAGACCGTGCTTCATCGTTCACACCTCCCGACACCGTGCGGCTGGAGCCGAGCCTAGCGGAACGCAAGCCGCACGGTCAACCGGAAAGAATGGGCGTCTTTCCGTCTCGCGCCCCTTGCGGTATCATCCCCGCCGCCAACACGCGCGTCGGGCAGTCTCGACGTTCGATTTCTTTGAGTCGCTGAGCTCCACGACGGAGGTGCGCGTGCGAACGAACGTGCAGACAACATCGTTGGTGATCGCGGTGGCGACCGCTCTTGCCGTCCAAACCGCTGGCACTCAAACGGCCAGGCCGACGATGGCCTCCGGGCCGGATCTCAAAGCCACGCTCGACCGAGCCGCCAACGCGCTCGGCATGATCCGCGGTCCCCAACGGATCGACGCGCTGTCGACCGTCGAGTACTGGGGCACCGGGTTCACGTATGCGATCGGCCAGTCGTTCCGGCCGGACATGCCCTGGCCCGCATTCAAGGCGACCTACCACGCCGGCATCGGTTATCAGGTTCCGGGCATGCGCGTCGACATCACGCGGAGCAACCCCGACGGCCCGGTGCAAGGCGGCGGAGGCCTCCCGCTCGCGGCGGCTCAGCGCCAGATTCAGGTGGTCAGTGGTCAATTCGCGTGGAACGAGTCGGAGCCGGGCGCTGGTCTCGTGCCCGGCGCGGGGACGGCAACGCCGGCGCCAGCGGCCGTCAACGAACGGCTTCTTCAGCTCTGGACGACTCCGTACGGCGTCATCAAGGCGGCGATGAAGGCCGGCGCGAATGCGAAAGCGAGCGTCGAGCGAGGCGCCACCATCATCACCTTCCCGGCCGTCGGCACGCTCGTGAAGGCGACGTTGAACGCGAAGAATCTTGTGGAGCGCGTGGAAGTACGGTCCGACAACCCGGTGCTTGGCGACATCGTGACCGAAACCACCTACGCCGGCTATCAAGATCTAACCGAGGCCAAGAGCGACGTGTTATTCCCGGCCCACATCGTCCAGAAGCAGGGCGGCTTCCCGGTGCTGGATGTCACGATCACGAAGACGGACACCAATAACCCGTACGTCATCTTCCCGATCCCCGACAACGTCGAGAAGGCTGCCGTCACGCCGCCGCGGGCGGCCACCGTGGACACGCGGAAGATGGCCGAGGGCGTCTGGTATCTGACCGGCGGCACGCATCACAGCGTGGCGGTCGAGTTCACGGATCACGTCGTGCTGGTCGAGTGCCCGCAGAACGACGCGCGTGCGCTGGCGGTCATCGACACCGTCAAGAGGACGATTCCGCGCAAGCCGATCAAGTACGTGGTGAACACGCATCACCACTTCGATCACTCCGGTGGCCTCCGTGCATGCGCGGCGGAAGGAGCGACGATCATCACGCAGGGACTGAGCAAGCCGTACTACGAAAGGGTGTGGGCGTTGCCGCACACGTTGAGTCCGGATCGTCTGGCCATGGCGCCGCGTAAGGCGGCCATCGAGGCGGTCGCCGACAAGCGGGTGCTGTCGGACTCAACGCGGACGCTGGAGGTCTACCGGCTCGAAGGCAGCCGCCACGCGGACACCATGCTCGTGGTGTACCTGCCGAAGGAAAAGGTCCTCGTGGAAGCTGACCTGTACCCCCCGGCGGCGCCAAATCCCCTCGGGGCCCCGGTGGTGGAGGCCGTGAACTTGTACGACAACATCCGGCGCTTGAAGCTCGACGTGCAGCAGATTGCACCGATCCACGGCCGGTGGGTGACAATCAACGATTTGCGCGCAGCGATCGGGAGGCCTTCGACCAACTAGTGCGGGTCTTCAGACTCCTCGTCCTCGATTGGAGGCAGTATGTCGAGAAGGTTCTCTTTGCCATTGATCTTCGCCGGTCTCCTGGCACTGACGGGCGGTTCGGTAGCCACGCAACAACAGTTCCCCTCGGGCTACGTGGATCCGAAGCCGATTCTCGACGCCGCCATCCAGGCGATCGGGAACGACAAGCTGAATTGCGTCACGATTTCCGGCACCGCGTACGACGGCGCCGTCGGCCAGCAGAAAGAAGCGCAGAAGAACATCGACTGGCCGCGCATCGACTCGCTCGCCAACTACACGCGCACGATGAACTGGCAGGCGAGAACGATGAAGGAAGAGTTCGATCGGAAGCCGGGACTCGCTCCCTCCGCGTGGAAGTACGGTGTGGGCTGGGTGGACGGCCCGATCCAACAGCACCCGCATCAGATCTTCATGCTCAATGCGTCCGGCCCGAAGCCGTACGCGTGGCACATGGACGGCCCCGGCGGCCAGCCCGTTCCCCACGAGCCGGACGTTGCCGAAGTCTTCCCGGTGGAGCTGTGGATGAATCCGCACGGCTTCCTGAAGGCCGCCCAAATGCCGGGCGCGAACCCGAAGGCGACGTGGCGCTGGGAGCTCGGCGCGATGGGGCGCGACGGCCCGACGACGATTCCCGAAAGGATGTACGTCGTGCAGATCACCGCGCCCGGCGGGTTCAAGGTCGACGCGACGATCAACAAGGAGCACATGCTCCAGCGCATGCACACCCTCGTGGCGGACCCGGTGTTCGGCGATCTCAACTACGAACACGAGTTCACCAACGGGAGCTACATCGACGTCGGCAACGGCATCACGTTCCCCACCGGCTGGCACTCGCACGAGGGGTACGACGACAACTTCAACAATCAGAACATCAGCGCCGGCCACAACGCGTTCGGCGGCACGATGAAGGACGTCAAGGCGAACGTGTGCCCGGATGCGGTCGCGGTCCCCGATGCGATTCGCAACTTCCAGTTCCCGACCGAGCCTACGATGACGCGGCTGGCCGACGGCGTCTACTCGTTCGAGTTGGGCAGCTACAAGAGCGTGGCGGTGGAGTTCCCGCAGTGGATTGCCGTATTCGAGGCGCCACGCACCGAGGACTTCAACCTCCGCGTGATCGAGGCGATCGTCAAGCAGATTCCGAATAAGCCGATCCGCTTCGTCATCAACTCGCACCAGCACTCCGACGCGGCCGGCGGACTGCGGACCTACGTCCACATCGGCGCCACCGTGATCACGTCGTGGCACAACTACGAGTTCTACAGGCACGACTTCATCAACTACCAGGCGCGCACGGTGAAGCCGGACATGGTGTCGCAGTGGCCGCCGACCGAGCTGGCCGAGGGCTACTACTACGAGACGATCCGCGAGAACTACACGCTCGAGGATGGCGGACGCGTGATGCACATCTATTACGTCAACCCGCTGCAGCACGCCGAGGGCATGTTGATGGCCTACCTGCCCAAGGAGAAGATCCTCATCGAGTCGGACATCCTCAACACGAACAATCCGCTGCCGGCGATGCCGACCCGCGACATGAACACGCTGTACACCGAGGTGAGGAATCTGAAGCTGGATGTCGCGCAGATCGTACCGATCCACGGCAAGCCGATCCCGTGGAGCGATTTCGCAAAGTTGTTCCCGGCACAGCCCCGTCAACCGGCGAGTGCAAGCTAAAGCAGACTAATGAGGAAATCTTCGGTCTTCAATCATCGATTGTCGATTTCATCGATCGCGTGGCCGATGCGATTCCGATCGAGGATTGAAGATCGAGCATGCAAGGAGCCCTTCATGATTCGTCACATTCTTCGCCTGATCGCGCTCGTGGCGGGCACGGTGCTCGCCACTGCGACGCTCGCCTCGCCTCCGACGGCGGCCCAGGCGCCGGCCGGCGGCGGATCGGTGGCCTTTACCAACGCGCGCATCATCGACGGCACCGGCCGCGCGTCGATCGATCGCGGCACGCTCGTCATCGCCAACGGCCGCGTCGCGGCAGTCGGCCCTGCGGCATCGGTGATGATTCCGGCAGGCGCACAACGCATCGACGCCGCCGGCAAGACGATCGTGCCCGGCTTCATCAACGCGCACGGGCATCTGAACGTGTCCCCGAACGCGCCAGTGCCAGTGCGCGAAGACCTCATCCGCCGGCTGCGGATGTACGCCAACTACGGCGTCACGAGCACGGTGAGCCTCGGCTCGACGCAGGCCGACGAGGCCGAAGGCTTCAAGCTGATGCAGGAACAGGATCACCCCGGTCTCGACCGGGCGAGGCTGTACACCGCGGGGCTGAACGCCGTCGGCAAGACCCCGGAGGAAGCGCGCGCCAGCGTCGACCGGCTGGCCGACCTGCACGCGTACATGATCAAGTTCCACATCAACGGCACGCCGAATGACATGAACGAGGCGACGTGGAGCGCGATCATCGACGAATCGCACAAGAAGGGGCTCAGGGTCGCGGTGCACATCTTCTATCAGAAGGACGCGAAGGCCGCGATCGACCACGGCGTCGACATCATCGCGCACGGCATCCGCGATGAGGACGTATCGCCAGAGGTCATCGCGGAGATGAAGCAGAAGAACGTCGGCTACATTCCGACGCTGACCCGCGACCTGGCGGTCTATGTCTACGAGTCGACACCCGATTTCCTGAAGGATCCATTCTTCCAGCGCGGCAGCTCGCTCTACAACGAGCAGGTGCCGATGCTGACTACGCCTGAGTGGCAGGACAAGGTCCGCAAGGACGCCACCGCGCAGATGACCAAGAAGGCGCTCGTGCAGGGCGAGAAGAACCTGAAGACGATCAGCGACGCGGGCATCACGATCGCGATGGGGACCGACAGCGGCGTGGCGTCGAACCCCGGGCGCTGGCAGGGGTACTTCGAGCAGGTCGAGCTCGAGATGATGAACAAGACGGGAATGTCGGCGATGAAGGTGATTGTGGCCGCCACCGGCGACGGGGCGAAGCTGGCAGGCCTGAAGCAGGTCGGCACGCTCGCGCCGGGCAACTGGGCCGACCTCGTAGTGCTGAGCGCCAATCCGCTCGACAACATCCGCAACACGCGGATGATCGAGTCGGTCTGGATCGGCGGCGCGAAGCAAACGAACATCACCCCGGTCACGCAGACACGGTAGACACGTGCGGGGCGACCCTTGACACGCCCTCCGCTCCGGCATAACGTCGCGCCGATCATTCAACGCTGATTAGTTCACGATTAAACATCTGCCGGTCGGAGGTGCTCGATGAAGCCGTTCGTCGGATTCTGCCGCGGGCTCGCCGCCGCGATTGTCGCGCTGACCCTGACTGCGCCGGCATCGGCGCAGGTCAGCACGTTCGACCTGTCCGGAGCCGCGCTCGATCAGTCCAACGCCGTGCTGCCGGGCGCAACGGTCTCCCTCAGGAACACCAAGACCGGTCTCGTCCGGACGGAAGTGACCGACGGCCGGGGCCGCTACCACTTCATCGCGCTGCCGGTCGTCGGTGAATACAGCGTGAAGATCGAGCTGACTGGATTCGGCGCGGAGGAGCGCCCCGGGCTGGTGTTCCAGGCGAACACGAAGCCGGTGATCGACTTCACACTGAAGCTGGCGACGCTCGCGGAGGCGACGACGGTCGTGGGTGCGGCGCCGATTCTCGAGACGCGCAAGGCGGAGCTCAGCCTCACCGTCGACCAGAAGAAGATCGAGACGATGCCGTTGAACGGCAGGAACTATCTGGACCTCGCGAACTTCGCGAACGGCGTGCACGGCGCGGCGACACGCGGCGACTTGTCGGTGAACGGCCAGCTTGGCCGGAACATCGACTACGTGGTCGATGGTGTGTCGAACAAGGTGATCGAGTGGGGCGACGCCTCGAAGACCGGCCTGTCGCTCGACGTCGTTCAGGAATTCCAGGTGATCACCAGCCAGTTCTCCGCGGAGTTCGGACACTCGCTCGGCGGGATCGTGTCGGCGGTCACCAAGAGCGGCACGAACGAGTTCCACGGCACCGGTTACATCTACGATCGGCCCGGCGCGCTCGACGCGAAGAACGGCCTCACCGGCACGCGGACGCCGTTCAACCAGCAGCAGTTCGGCACCGTCCTGTCCGGCCCGGTCGTCAAGGACCGCACGCACGTCATCGGCGCCTTCGAGGGCACGAATCAGGATTCACAGCTCGTGGTCACCTCCGTGCTCCAGCCGGGGGCGTTCCCCGCCACGCTGAACCGCTATCAGGGCTTCGCGAAGGCAACCCATCGGCTGGCGAACAATCACAACGCGCAGCTGCGCTTCAACCTCGATAACAATCAGAGCATCGGCGGCTTCGGCGCCCTCGTGCTGCCCGACGGCGGGACGAAGAGCAAGCGCGCGAGCTGGGAGCTGCAGGGGACGACGACGAGCGTGCTCTCGTCGACGACGGTGAACGAGGCGCGGTTCCAGTATTCGCGGTTCGTCAACGAGTCGACGAACCTCGCGCCCGGGCCACGCGTGATCTACACCGGCCTTGGCAGCTACGGCGCGAACAACGGGTCGCCCCAGGACATCCGCGAGAACCGCATTCAGTTCAACGACAAGCTGTCGCGCGACTTCGGCGCGCACCGGACGTTCATCGGCGTCGACATGTCGCGCATCGCGAAGACCGGCGTGTTCAACGCGGACTCGGTGGGCGTCTACACCTTCGCTGCCGGCACGCCGTACCCGTTCGACGCGCGCAACCCGGCGACTTTCCCGGCGCAGTTCGCGCAGGGCTTCACCGATCCGCGGCGGCCGATTTCGCTGCACCGTGACTTCGCGCCGTTCGACTTTGCGGGCATCGACCGCTCGTACACCAATGTGGACGTGTTCGCGCAGGACGACTGGGAAGTGCGGCGCGGTTTCACGCTGAACCTCGGCGCGCGGTACGAGAAGCAGACCTCGTCGCCTGACAACAACAACATCATGCCGCGCACCGGCTTGGCGTGGGACGTGCACAAGGACGGCCGCACCGTCGTTCGCGGCGGGTACGGCCGCTTCTACGACCAGCTGTTCGACAACATCCCAAACACCGAAGATCTGTTCGGCATCACCGGCAACTTCTCGATCACGCTCACGCCGGGCGGCAACCCTGGCGTATTCCCGGCGTTCCCCGCTGTGTTGACGTCGCTGCCGGCTGGTTTCGGCGCCGCAATCGGCCGCACGGTCACGCTCGATCTCGGCGCGCTGGACCCGCCGGCGCGGAAGACGCCGTTCAGCGACCAGGTGACGCTGGGTGTCGCGCGCCAGCTCCAGACCGATCTCGGGTTGACCGTCGATTACATCTACCTGCGCGGGCACGACCTGTTCCGCACGGTCGATCTGAACGGGCCGTCGGCGTTCGACACGACGACGGGGGCCATACGAACCGTCGCCCAGGCCGACGCGACGCGCCCGTACGGCTCGTCGTCGCGTGTGCCTGGGCCATACGGGATCCAGGAAGGCGGCTTCAAGCAGATCCGCGCCGTGGTCTCGGAAGGCAATGGCTGGTATCAGGGGCTGAAGCTGAACCTGACGAAGCGGTTCTCCCACAAGCATTTCTATCAGGTGTCGTACACGCTCTCGCGCGCCGAGAACGAGCAGGACGATTTCGGATCGGCGGCGCAGGGCAGCGATCCGTTCGACTTCCGCCGGGCGCTCG
>WNGG01009499.1_pt1 | contig 13198 bp, 18 predicted proteins | sample 5400661 | NCBI WGS metagenome assembly WNGG01 (sample SAMN13153372, study PRJNA577476) | soil metagenome | isolation source: 100 cm soil or saprolite under Garry oak tree replicate 1 | place: USA:California | collected 2016-06-15
GTCCTCGCTTGTGCTGAACAGGAGAAGGTTGTGGTAGAGTCGCTCGACGCTCTCGGTTAGTGCCTTGTGTAATTGTGTGCTGATACGGTTGGACTTGAGAATGCTGTCTAGCTCAAGTCGTGATTTTCGTAGTCTTTCCTCTAGTAGTGGTGGGAGGCTTGTCCATCCCATTGTTTGATCTATCCTCTGATGATTAGGCGTTTGATGCCTTCGGGTAGTTTGTCTAGGTTGGCTTTGAACAAGAACCTTGAAGACCTTGACTGATCCATGTTGGGTGTTCGTTCAATGTATCCTTTTTCCTTCAAGCGTGCGAGATAGCCTGAGGTTAGGTTTCTCGAGAGGTTTGCTTTCTTTGAGAGCTCGTCTGCGTCTACCCATGTTTTGATGTCGGAGACTGCTTTGAGTAGTCGTAGGAGGGCTGGTGGAAGGGGCTCGGCTGGAGCGTTGTCTTTGACATCTGGCTGAGTCTCAAGCTTCTGTTCTATTGCCTCGATTCTCTTCTCTTGTCTTCCCATCATTATGCCGAGCCGTTTCTGCTCTTCGAGAATTTGTTTGAGCATCTGTTCTGTGCTCGACATTGTCTTGTCTTGTATGTTATGATGTGTTGGGTCTATTTAAGTGTGTCCGATAAACACCAGATTTAAATAGATGTTATTGGACACTATTAGACAGAGATAAGAACTATGAAAGTGCTCGGAGAAGAACTAAGCGAGAAACAACTAGCCATACTCGTGGCGGCGTTCGGAGTAGGAATACTAGCCACTCTGGCCTTCCAGAAAAGGACCGAACTAGCCGAGAACATCCGAAAAGTCATCGAGAAAAGCTAGACTCGGGTCCAACAAATGGGGATCCTAGGAACCGCAAAAGTACTCTGGTACGCAACGATATCACTAGGCTTAACCTACCTAGGAACCTCGCCAATCCTCAAGCTGCTCGGCCTGGACCCCATCGGGACCATCATCCAAGGCAACCTCAAACTCCTACTTGTTATCACTACGACCTTACTAGCAATAATCATTGGGCTAGTCTTCATTCTCGGAATCGCCATCCTGACTGGATGGAAAGCCAAACCTAGCCTCCCGATCAAGACCCGGCTCCTCGCTGCTTTCCCGGTCGGAATCCTAACACTACTAGTCTCAGGCGCGTTCAGCACCGCCATACCAGTGCCTATACTGCCAATAGTTCTCTCCGCCGGTCTACTATGGTCCCTGCTCAGATTCGCCTCAGAAGAAATAATGCAGGACAAACACGACATCCTAAGCGTGGACCAGGCGGAAGAAGCCGCTGTCAAGTTCTGGCAAAGCCGTAAACTTTCAACAGCGAAGCCATCATCCACCGGGGCTGTCCTTGATGGTGACCGATGGATCATCACACTCCTGAACGGAGAGACCGCTGGACAGTTCGACGTGGATACACAGACGGGAATCGTTGGCGACTGGAGACAAGTCCCATGAGCGGATTACTAGAGAAGATCACTGCGACAGTATGGCCGTGGCAGTCCGGACCTGGCCAGACATTATACCAGCTCATCTCACGGTTCACACCATCTGCTCCGACCACGGGAAACGGGGTCCAACAAGTAAGAATCTCTCTAATGTCCGCGCCAGGCTACCTCGACTCGATAGTGAAAGATGCCCTTGAGGCGGTAAAGTTCAGCAATGGAAACAAGCTCCCGATCAAGATCAAGCTCTCCACACGGGACATTTCCAGCTCATTGCGCTATGGACTGGTCCAGACACAACAGACCTTGCTCGTGTCCGGGAACAAGAACATCAGCGACCAGTTTCTAGGTCAAGTCAGGGACTCCATCGTCCAGGATACGCGCGACTCTCGAATGAACACTCCACATGTCCTGTCGGTCTTGCCCCAGAACTGGCTGGAGACGACTAACTCGGCAAACTCCTCGTCAATCGGCCTGGTCTCGCCTAACAAGACCCTGGGCGGTCTGGGGCTGACAGGAATTCTAGTCGGAGCTATCGCAGGACTCTTACTTCTCACAAACCACAGAAGAGGGACTGATGACATGAGTCATCTTCAAGAGGCCGTTGCTCATCTAGAAAGGCGAGGCATCCACAACCCACAGCTCATCAGACAAGCTTCAGTAGAAGAAGGCGAGAAATTCTATTTCCGGACACCACAGGGAGAATGCACCGTGGTCCTAGACAAGAAGGGACGAATCTTCTCATGGGCAAGAATCCCATCCGGTGGCGAGGAGATGAGCTAAAGACGAAACGGGACCAGGCAATCGCTGACGTGGCATTAGGATCAATCGCATTGGGAGCACTATACTACAACGCTCTCTCAACCATCCCAGTTTACGAAGCTGCAGCGCTCGGCATCGGCTCAGCCGCCTTACTGACTACTGTCCGGCATTCACTGGTCGAGATGCCCTACTCGCTAGCCATGCTCACTGACCTCGGCCTTTGGTCCCCATACATCGCCAGTCTGCCCACCTCCTCCTACCCACTTAGTGTGATTCTCATACTCGCCTTCTCGTTCGCCCTGACACCATCAATCAAGGCACTACGACAGTTGGAACACCGGCTGCTAGAAGGCGAAGAGCTGAAGGATCCACAATCAGATATCGCGACGCGCATCTACAAGGCAGCTCAGAAGACTGGCGGAATCTCTTCGCTCGCCAACCTCTTCCAAGAGATCAACGAACCTAGCCTAGGAAAGCCTGTTACGTTCAAGGACTGTGGTCGAGCCCTAAGGGATCTGGTTGACATAGGGGAGGCTGTCAAGCTGTCTGCCGAGGGAAACGTCTACCTCTTCCCGGGAATCACCGCGCTCAATGATCCGCTGACGAGACACATCATCGAGCTTGCGGCGGGAACAGGGAGTGTCACCGTCGAAGAGCTCATTCTCAAGCTGAATCTTACCCCTGAGATTGCCCAGAATGCTCTGAACCGGCTTGAACAGTTCGGAATAGCCGTTTCCCAGGTCGAGGATGGGGCGCGCTTCTACGCGGTCAAAGGATTGGCCAAGCACTACACTTATACTGAAAGAAGCCCTAATTTTACTAGGGAGGACAAGTCCATTGCCTGATTTTTCCGGCATGGTCACGACATACATCTACGTCCTCTTCGGGGGCATGCTTTTCGTCGTCGCCTTGGCGGCTGCGCGTGCCTTAGGCGCGGACTTTCTTCATCATGAAATCGTCATTGACCATGGAACAGACATCGGATTGAACACTCATATGGACGGGACCAATGACGAGCTACAGGACGCGTCAGCCGGGCCCAGCACTAACCCCGGATTGGTGAAATTTCACGGGATGACCATGATGACCGTCTCAATCTTTCTCGTCAGCTTCGCCGCAATGGGGATACTCACAATGTACTACGTGGTGCGGCCGTACAATCTCGACCCGCTTACAAGCATCCCGATGTCCGCAGTATCATCGGCAGTTCTCGCGGTCGGCTTGAGCTATGCCGCTTTCAAGTACTTCATCGCTTCCGCAGCAGGGAGCGAAATATCTCTGAGAGAACTGATCGGAAAACCTTGCCAGGTCACGGTCGGAACCTCAGGCTCAGAACTCGGAGAAGTCCGATGCGACGTAAAGGGACAGATAATGTCACTGTCCGCCCGTAGCACGGACGGGTCTCGAATAAGCGTGGGCGACCAAGCCCAGATCATGAGTATGACAGGAAACATAGCCGTCATCCAGAGGAGAAACTAGACCGTGAACCCGATAGCACTACAAACAGGACTGGAACTCCCCCCAATACTCGCGATCGCGGCCATAGTGATAACAGCACTCATCGTCCTAGGGATCTACGCGAGTCGAGTCATCAAAGTCACGCCGGGCGCAGCCGCGGTAATTTCAGGAAGAAAACGAAAACTGCCAGACGGGAGCATAGTAGGCTACAGAGTTCTAACGGGCGGACGAGCGTTCATCTTCCCAGCAATCGAGCGTGTAGACTGGCTGCCCCTCAACGTCATCACGGCTGACCTAGTCTCTCCAGAGATCTTCACCAGAAACCTGGTCCCGGTAAAGGTCGAGGCCGTGGCACAGATACAGCTGATGAGCGACGAGGTCGGGCTCGGCACAGCATCACGAGCCTTCCTAGCCCTTATCGAGGGCAAGCGCATGTCCGATGCGGAACTCACAATTCTCCAAACCGTCAACAAGACCCTCGAGGGACACATCCGCATGATCTGCTCCACGCTAACAGTGGAGGAGGTCAACAGTGACCGGGAAGCGTTCGCCCGGAAGGTCCAGGAGGTCGCTGAGACCGACCTGAACAAAATGGGCGTCCACCTGGTCAGCCTGGTTGTCAAGAACATCACTGACGAGCGGAACTATCTGGTCAACTTGGGTAGGCCGAAGATCGCGGAGGTTGAAAGGAGCGCTGTCGTGGCCGAGGCCGAGTTCAACAAGGACAAGGTACAGAAATCCGCCGTGTTCAACATGGAAGCTCAGACCGTCAAGTTCGATATGGATACGAAGGTCGCGGAGGCAAACCGGGACTACAACCTGAAACTCCAGGAGTACAATGGACAGATTGCCTCGCAGAGAGCCATCGCTGACATGTCAGAGCCTCTCAAGAAACAAGAACTGAGCATCGACTTGGCGCAAAAGTCTGCCGAGGCCAACAGGCAGACCGTCACGATCGCTGCGGACGCTGAAGCACAGGCTTCGATCAGGAGAGCTGAAGGAAACTCGGAGGCTATCAAGAAGATTGGATACGCAGAGGCAGAGGCGATTAAGGCAAAACTGCTCGCTGAGGCGGAGGGAATGAAGGCTAAGGCCGAGGCTTGGAAGCAGTACACTGAGGCGGCGGTGCTTCAGATGTTCTTCGACAAACTCCCAGAAGTTGCTGGCAAGCTCGCACTGCCGCTGGAGAATACTCAGAAGATTGTGGTGATAGCGCCGGACAGCTCGAAAGGAGTTCCATCAATCGCCGACAGTGTGGTTGGAGTGGCGGCAAAGTTGCCAGCGATCGTCGAGGCCGTAACAGGGGTTAGCATACCCGACTACATTCGAAGCCTCCGGCCTCCTAGCCTAGCCAAAGAGAACAATCCGACAAGCATGAAGCCAAAGGCCGAGGCAAAACCAGAGCAATCAGCGTGAGTAGCCCTTGCGGGCTCACAGGGGAGGTCGCGAATGTCTCCTCGTCTTCGACAAAGGCGAGGAACTGGTATCGGCGCTGACGAGCTTTGCTGAGAAAGAGAAGGTTAGCTCAGCATTCTTCAACGGCCTCGGAGCCGTCGACCGAGTAAAGGTCGGAGTTTACAGTGAACACTTGCAGAATTATCTGTATACCGAGTACCGGATACACCTTGAGATCTCATCGCTGACCGGGAACATCTTCCAGTTTGAGGGAAAACCCTTCGTTCATGCTCACGGCGTCTTCTCGGGAAACGGAGGAATGTCGTTTGGCGGCCACCTTGCGGAAGCGATAGTCTCGCCTACGTGCGAGATTCACCTTTCTATGGTGGAGATTAAGGCTAGGAGAACTGGCGCGCTGCCCCTCCCGAGAATAACTGAGTGAGTTCTAAGGAATGAGCCTGCTCGACCTAGCTTGGCAGTTTGCAGGCGCGATTCTTCTACTGTGGATTGGATGACAGGTACTCGTCCTCGCCCTGAAGTACAGACGACAGCTGAATAGGGACTCTGTGAGCTATCGCGAGTATCGAGAAGAAAGCCGTCCGTTCGACTGGTGGGCCGCCGGGCTAACCTTCCTATTTCTCATAGATGTTCTCGTATTCGGCTTCACGCCTTCAACGCTTGGAATCATCGCGGGCGTCCCGTTTGGATACTTTCTGAGAAAAACCTGGAGGATAGACGAAGATGAACCGCCGTTAGCAAAAGCCTACGAAGGCGACGCGTACCCTGGAGACTAGTCAAACACATGTCCCATCTTGAAGCATCTTTTATGCTACAACAAAGCGAGTCTCGTCCGTGAAACGAGAACCTCCTCTTCTAGAGGGAATCAACAGTCTAAGGTCTATTCGAGAGTTCAAACCTGACCCTATCTCGAGAGAAGCACTCGCCAGAATTCTCGAATCAGCGACCAAAGCGGCGTCGGGCAGTAATACTCAGCCATGGGAGTTCATAGTTGTCCAAAATCCAGAGGTGAAGACGCGGCTCAAAGAGCCAATGCTGGAGGCATGGATGAAACGGCTAGCCGCCTCACAAATGAGTTCACGAATGAGACAGGTCTATGATGACGCGACGGAGATGTTACGGAACACTGAGAAGGTTCCTGTGATAATCTACTGTTGCTTCGACCGGAACAGGTCGAGCAAGAGCGAAGAGGTGCAGTACGCCAGTATCCTACCCGCCGTCCAAAACCTCATGCTAGCGGCCCACGCTCTGGGGATCGGAACATGCCTAACCGTGCACGGTTCCACCTCGACAAGAGGAGAACCTGAAGTCAAGAAGATTCTGCACATTCCCGATCATGTCAAAATCGCCTGTCTCATCTATCTTGGATACCCGACTCGGAAGTACGGCCCACCAATAAGAAAACGGGTTGATAACTACGTCCATTATGATGCTTGGTAGAGAGTTCCCTCTCACAGAACTTCTCACGAGAGTGAGCTTATCCGATCATTTTCCGGGAAAGTGCAAGTTCTGCGTTCAGTATGGAGCATCCTGCTCCCCCGCGAATGAGGTTGTGGCCTAGGACTACATACTTCAGGCCTTGGAGAGCAGAATCTTGGCGGACGCGTCCAACCGTCACAGTCATTCCATCTCCCTCTTCAACGTCGAGTCTGGGTTGGGGCCTATCCTCCTCGTCCCGCACGATGATTGGGCTGGCAGGGGCCATTGGTAGTTTGAGCTTCTGCGGGGTCGACTTGAACTCACTCATCGCTTTACTCGCCTCTCCAGGGCTCGCTGGTGAGCTGGTCTTTGCAAATACGGCCTCCAAGTGGCCGTGCACGGTGGGAACCCTGTGACAGCTGGCTGATACTGTAATCTTTGCGGGTTTGTCCGACGATCCAAGAATCTTGTTCGCCTCTCGCTCTACCTTTTCCTCCTCGTTGGCGATGAATGGGATGACGTTTTGCAAAATGTCGAAGGATGCTACTCCCGGGTAGCCCGCCCCCGAAATTGCCTGCATGGATGAGACTATCACAGTGTCAAGGCCGAACTGGTCCATTAGAGGCTTAAGCGATAGAGTTAGGATAGCCGTTGTACAGTTCGGGTTTGTGATAATAAAGCCGTCCCATTTTCTCCGATGCCTCTGCTCCTCTACCAGTGAACAATGATCACCATTTACTTCAGGATTTAGAAGGGGGACATCAGGATCCATTCTGTGCCAGGATGCGTTGGAGAAGACCGGGAAACCTGCACGGGCAAATTCCTCCTCGATGGGACCCGCGGCCTCCGTCGGCAGTGCCGAAAATATGATGTCCGAGTCGCCGACGGCCTTTGGCTTGGGCTCGACCAGTTGGAGATCGCCTAGCGCGTCTGAGCCTTCACCGAACTTGCCTCGGAAAGGGTACGACTTGCCAACATTCTTGTCTGACGCTGATATGGCGGAGATTTGGAACCAGGGATGATGCGACAGTAAGCGTACGAAGGTTTGTCCCATCATTCCCGTAGCGCCAAGGACAGCCACTTTCTTCTTCAAGCGTAATCCACTCTCAGAGAACTGTCATCGTTTTTGGTTTTGCCTGATTTTCGCAATGGCAGCATAGTCAAATATTCCCGGCCTCAACGTCCAATCGAACCTAAGCGCGGCTGGGGGTGGATTGACGAGAGCTGGAATTCTTCGTGTATCGCCCTTACTGCCCCGGGACCTTCTTTCTCAGAAACGACAAAGGATACATTGTATTCCGATGAGCCTTGCGCCACCATCCTCACGTTCACCTTTCTCTTGGCTACTGCACCAAAGATCCTTGCCGCCACCCCCGGCGTACCCTTCATACCAGAACCCACAACTGCCACGATGCACACCTCTCTCTCGGTCGAGACCCTCTCTACCTGTCCCTGCCCGAGTAGGCTCAACTGCAGTGCTCGGATAGCTCTGTCAACGTCCCTCCGGGCGACCACGCAGGAAATTGTAGCCTCTGATGAACCCTGTGATATCATCATCACGTTCACCTTGTTGGTCCCTAGAACCTGGAAGACTTTGGCAGCGGCTCCTGGGGTTCCGATCATTCCCGCGCCCGCAACGGTCACTATTCCCACCGCGGGAATCATCGAGACCGCTTTGACAACTCTTTCATCGTCTCTGGTTTCGCCAGAGTGGACCAAAGTTCCTTCGGCCGAAGCTCTGGATGAGTTCATGATTCGGACCGGTATTTTCTTCTCGGCCGCTGGCTGTAGGGCCCTTGGATGCATCATTTTAGCCCCGAAAAAGGACAATTCTAGTGCCTCCCCGTACGAGACCTCCGGCAAGAGTCTGGCATCTCTCACGATTCGAGGGTCAGCCGTCATCAGTCCATCCACATCTGTCCAAATCCAGATCTCGTCAGCCGACAAGCCGGCCCCGAGCAACGATGCAGTGTAGTCCGATCCTCCCCTTCCCAGGGTAGTAACACTTCCATCGGCCGAAGCGGCAATGAATCCCGCCACAACGGGAACCTCCTTCCTCGCCCCAGACGAGTTCCAACCGCCGGCGAATCTGGTGGTAACTCACCTCGACCAGTGGCCTTGCGTCTCCAAAATTATCGTCGGTAGTAATCCCAGCCTCTGCACCGGTAAATGTTCGGCCTCGAATTCCTAGGGCTTGGATGCCGGCCGTGACAATAGGAGCCGATAGTCTTTCACCGAAGGAGAGGATGTAGTCTCTGCTCCGGGGGGTAAGCTCTCGCAGGCTGAGCACTGCATGAACTGCTCCATCCAGCTCAGACAACAGCCCCCCAACTGTCGTAGCCAGTTTCCGGGACTGGTCTCCTCTCGGCACGGCCCTGGCTGCGTTCACATGTAGGCTGCGAAGTCTCAGCTGAAGTTTCTTGAGCTTTTGACTTTCCCCTATGTGGGCTGCTTCTCCAATTTCAGAGAGCAAGTCCGTGGTGTCTCCAAGAGCAGACACTACGAGGGCAATCTTGTTTCCTTCCAGAAGTCTGGCGACAATCTTCGCAGCCTGCTTGATTCGATGTGGGTTCTCTAGCGATGTACCCCCGAACTTCATTACTAGCCTCACAGGAATCCCTTCAGATGAGAAACTCGTTCTTGACATCAACAAGGTCCCTGATGATGGCGCTGGCCGTTGGCTCTCCTCCCGCACCAGCACCTGTCAGTGTCACATCTCCCGCGTGTTGTGTAGTGAACGTGAGAGCATTCAACGTGCCCGGTACACAAATAGGATCGTTCAAGGATACTTCTTCAGGTCTGACGGAGCCTTTCGAGTCTTGCAGCCTGCCGACCAGTTTGATCCTTCCTCCCGACGCACGTGCCTTTCTCAACTGAGCCTGCGTAACCTTCTCAATGCCCTCAATGAGCATGTCTCGAAGGCTTATTCTCTCTTTGAGAATCCAGTTTGCGATGATGACGATTTTCGCCGCTGTATCGAAACCTCCGAGGTCGCTTGTCGGGTCTGCCTCGGCGTATCCTTTCGCCTTTGCCTCGCCAAGAGCGCTTTGAAAGCTTAGAGATGAATCTTCCATTCTGGTGAGAATGTAGTTAGTAGTCCCATTGAGTATTCCCTTGACCATTACTATTTTCTCACCCGGAAGGCACTTAGCTGCAAAGTTGAGAAACGGCGTGCCTCCTCCAACAGTTCCACTGAACCTCAACCTCAAGCCCCTGTGTCCTGCCAGTTCCAGCAGGGCTGGCATCGCCAGTGCAAGCGGCCCCTTATTGGCCGTTACCACATGTTTTCCCGTGGTTAAGGCGGTCTTGATGTTCGATAGCCCGGGTTCTCCATTCTCAAAGTTTGACGGGGTCGTCTCTACCAGTACTTCGGCCTCAACGCTAGCGATCTTATCGGCCGTATCCGAGCCTCGCTTGCCTTTCCCAGGATATTTCGCCACCGTTCCATACTTCTTCTTCACTTTCAAGGCCTGATCGAGGTCTAGCCCCTCGTCGCTTGAGCAGCTACCATGGCTATCGATGATCGTTGTTACACTTGGTTCGAAGCCATGCGCCTCAACAATCCGGCCCGCGTCGTTGAGCAAAATCCTAGCTAGGGCTTGACCGACATTGCCGAAGCCGACCAGGGCTATTCTCATAGCGACTTCTCTAAGGCAGTCAAGCTGGATAGGTCGCCAATGTTGAGAGTGTAACCTGGAGACTGGAAACTGTTCGCGACTGAAGGGTCTTTCAGGCCGTGACCTGTTGTGACACACACTATTAGATCAGAGCGCTCGATCTGTCCTGCCTGTAGGAGCTTTTCGAGTCCTGCTATCGACGCGGCACTTGCGGGCTCGACGAATATCCCTTCAAGCCTCGCTAGTTCTCTCTGAGCATTCAGAATCTCGGAGTCTTTCACCATTTCCGCCAGTCCCTCTGACTCGTTCAGGGCATTGAGCACCTTGGGAGCGTTGACAGGTGAACCTATTCGGATAGCTGTGGCAACAGTTTGCGGATTCGTAACTGGCCTGATTCTTTTTCTCTTCTGTTTGAATGCTCTGACTATCGGTGCTGCCCCTTCTGCTTGGATACCCATCATTCTCGGTCGATCCTTTACAATGTCTAGTTCGTGAAACTCCTTGAAGCCCTTCCATGCAGGGTCAAAGTTTCCTTTGACCTGGACAATCTTGGCAGCGTGCATGAGAACTTGGAGCATCTTTCCTGATGCGACCTTGCCTTGCGGGATGAAGACGGTGCATTCCATGCCTGCCCTGGCGGCGTAGGCGGACAGCGAAGCAGACGTGTTGCCGGTGGAGGCACAGATGACTCGTCTCTTTCCCAGCTCGCGGGCTTTTGAGACTGCGACGGTCATGCCACGGTCCTTGAACGAACCGGTGGGATTCTCTCCCTCGTTCTTGACGTAGAGTTTCCTTAGGCTGAGTCTCTTGCCAAGGCGCTGACAGTGGTGGAGTCCAGTCCCACCCTCGAACAAGGTTGTTATGGGCTGGTTTCTGTGGACTGGCAGTAGTTCCCTGTATTTCCAGACTGAGAGCTGTCTTCTCTTCCATGGAATTTTCCTGCCTTCTAACTCGAATCGTACTTCCAAGAGTCCCCCGCATTTCGCGCATCTGAAACCCGGGTCCCGTTCAGAATGCTGAGTATGGCATTCGAAGCATTGCAGTTGATAATTCCACATCAACTAGGCGCTCCGCACAATTCGGGCCCCGAGGGATGGACCTGTGATGAAATACTGCGCTTGTACATTGTTTCTTGCGAACTCTCTCGCCATGGTCTTGGCCACCCGCCTTGCATCGCTCTGGGCCCTATCCACAACAGCGATAATGCTGGGGCCAGCACCGCTGATCGCAACCCCGGCGGCTCCAGCCGACAAAGCCGCTCTCTTTACCGACCGATATCCGGGGACCAGTCGTTCACGGTGCGGCTCCACAATCTCATCATTCATACCTTCACCGATCAAGCCTATGTCTCCCCTCGCGAAGCCCACGGCAAGGGCTGAGGCCCAACCAATGCTGAGGACCGCCTTCGACAACTCGACCCTGTCCGGAACAAGACTTCTAGCGATCTTGGTCTTTGCCTTCGGCAGCTGGACTCTTGGCGTGACTATCGCAACCGCCAGTCTTGAGGAGGGTCGGATCGAGACGACGTGTGCAGGGTCTCTTCCATAGACAATTACGAAACCTCCGAGAAGCGACGCGGCCACATTGTCCATATGCGGCGTTTCTGCTATTGCTCCCTCTCCGAGGCTGGCCACTTGAACCATTTCATCATCTGATAGACCGGTTTCAAGAAGACTGTCGACGGCTTTGGTGCAGGCAGCCGCTGTGGCTCCACTGCTCCCCAGTCCCAGCCCTGGCGGGACGTTCTTCTTGATCGTCACTTTGAGCCCCTTCTTCGCCTGGGCCCGTCGAAGGAGCTCCATGGCTGGTGGGCCCGCCGAGTTCTTGCTAGGCAAGAGTGGAACTGCATCTCTATAGGGGCCTTTCATGTTGATGACAATGGACTTCTTCTCTGTCGGTTCCACTTTGACTGTATCAGCATACATGTTTAGTGACAGACCGAAGATGTCGAAGCCTGGTCCTAGGTTGGCTGAGGAGCAGTAGGCCTTTGCAACAGCAAGTCTCCGACCCATCTGGGGGACGCTGCCTACTCCATGGGCATCGCTTCTTCTGGAAACTTGCTACCCCTAGGGGGCTGCCATAGTTCTAGCCAGTTACCCTCAGGGTCCCTGACCCATGCAAACCTGCCATACTCCAAGTCTTCCACTTTCCTTGCAACCTTGACCCGCTCCCTGCGAAGCTTAGCCAAGACCTGATCGAGGTTTTTCACTCGGTAGTTTATCATGAACTGCTTCCTAGAGTTGCGGAAGTACTTGGTGTCAGCAGGGAACGGAGCCCAGACCGTGTAACCGAGTCTCTTAGATTGCTTCGAGCTTCGCCATGCGAAGAGCGCAGTGTTCTGCGTTATCTTCAAGCCTAGGTGTCGTCGGTACCACTCCGAAAGTTTTGAAGGGTTTTGCGCTCTGAAGAAAATCCCGCCAAGTCCTGCAGCCCGACCCGTACTCGCTTTGACCATGGTCAGATGACACCTCGGACCACTAGCCTTTATTGTCTCCCAACTACAAACTCTGGCAGAACTTTTTGGGCAGTTCTAGGTTTGAAGAAGGCAAGACCCCCGACAAACGAAGCGCGTCGAGAAATGCTTCGAGCTGGGCTACGAGGACTAGCAGTTCCGATCCTCATATCGCTAGCCTTAGCGCTGCTTGATCCTGTGGTCCTCTTGGTGTTGACCGGTTCTGTTCGGACGGAAACACTAGTTCTGGTTCTATTTCTCGAAGGTGGAGTAGGGTTGTTGATAGGGGCCGGAATATCGCTATCATCAACACCCTCCGTTTCAAAAATAGGCTCGACCCTTTTCGGGACCTCTGCTTGGTCCAAGGAGTCTGAAAAACATGCTGAGAGTATAGGTTTGAAGTTGTTTGCAGGCTCGGCGCTCCTGGTCGCCTTAGGTTTCCTAGCGTCGATGATCTAGAACTTTTCGTATAGAAGATAAGAAAAAGAGTAGTTGGGGAGTAGAACTGTTGCTTGGTGAGCTAAGCTGGAGTTGTCGAAGGCACCGTGGACCGGGCGGGCGGTACTGTCTTCTTCCTAGACCTCATGTAGAGCACTGCTGCTACGATTGCTACTGCTGCAACTATGGCACCGATTA
>WNGG01019756.1_pt1 | contig 13194 bp, 12 predicted proteins | sample 5400661 | NCBI WGS metagenome assembly WNGG01 (sample SAMN13153372, study PRJNA577476) | soil metagenome | isolation source: 100 cm soil or saprolite under Garry oak tree replicate 1 | place: USA:California | collected 2016-06-15
AGGAGCGGAAGTTCAAGCGCCCGGAGCGCTGCCCCATCTGCAACGCGAAGGTCGAGTATCCGTCGGACGAGGTGATGGCGTACTGCTCGAACGTGTCGTGCCCGGGGCGGCTGTTGGAGAGCATCGTCCACTTCGCCGCCGTCATGGACATCCGCGGCCTCGGGTACGAGCGGGTGCGCGCCCTGCTCGACGCCAAGCTCATCAAGGACTTCGCCGACGTGTACGAGCTGACCCCGGCCCAGCTGCTCAAGTTGGAGGGCTTCGCCGAGAAGTCGGCGCAGCAGCTGGTAGACGCGATCCAGGCGTCGAAACAGCAGCCGCTTTCCACCCTGCTGTACGCGCTGGGCATCCGCCACGTCGGGGCGCAAGGGGCGAAGCTCCTCGCCCGCCACTTCGGCACGATGAAGGCGCTGCGCAACGCGACCCCCGAAGCGATCAACGGGATCCGGGGCATCGGAGAAGCGATCGCCGAGGCGGTGGCGGGGTTCTTCGACGAAGCCAAGAACCGCAAGCTGCTCGAGCGGCTCGAGAAGCTCGGGCTCAACTTCAAGGAGCCGGCGGCGACCCAGGGCAAGGGAGCGCTCGCCGGCCAGACCTACGTGGTCACGGGGACGCTGCCGTCCTTGTCGCGCGCCAAAGCGACGGAGCTGATCGACGCCGCGGGCGGGACCGTCACCGACAGCGTCTCGAAGAAAACGACCGCTCTCGTCGTGGGTGCCGACGCGGGCTCGAAGCTCGAGAAGGCGAAAGCGCTCGGCATCCCGGTCATCGACGAGGCCGAACTCTTGCGCCGCGCACGCGCCAAACCCTAAGTTGGCGTCCCATATGAGCGCTCCCGCCCTGTCCACAGCCGCGACCGACGGCCTCACCGTCGGTCGCGGCGCTTTGCGACAGCTGCACATCAGCCTGCTGCGGGACGCGGCCGAGCACGCCGTGACCATCCTCCAGGAAGCGGGCTTCGCCGCCGGGGAGGGTGTGTTCCAGGCGTTCTGCGCCTGGCTCCCCGGTCAGACGGGAGCCGCGCGTCCCGACGATCTCGATGCGGGCCAGCTGAACGACGTGCTGTCGGCCTTCTTCCAGGCCGTGGGCTGGGGCGCGCTCACCGTCGCGCCCCTGGGCAACGCGGCCCTGGTCGTGGACTCGGGCGACTGGGCCGAGGCCGAGCCCGGAAGCGCGGAGACGCCGATGTGCTTCTTCTCGTCCGGGATGCTCGCGGACTTCTTGGGGCGGCTGTCGGGAGAGCCGGTGGCGGTCATGGAGGTCGAGTGTCGCTCGAGGAACGACCTGCGCTGCCGCTTTCTTTCCGCTGCTCCCGATACGCTGAACCAAGTGTACGAGGAGATGACGCGGGGGAAGCGCTACGACGAGGTGCTCGAGCGGTAAGCCAGGGTACTAGGTCCTGGGTGTTGGGTGCTGGGGACAACGGTACCGCTTCCTAAGCGCCCGCAGGAGCCCGGAAGGCATTCTCCCCACTTGCGCCGCGAGCACGAGAATGCGGTCCTCCTCTGGCTTCGAGACGTACCCCAACCGCCCTGCGATCAGGACCTGGGTTTCCAGCTCCATCACGGATCCCCGCGCAATCGACAGGTGTCGCAGGTAGTCACCGAGATGCATTCTTCCGTGTCCCTCCGCGATGTTGGAGGGGACGGACACGGCCGCACGTCGCAGCTGCTGAACGAGGCTGTATCGCTCGTCGGTGGGAAATCCCTTGGTCAGCCGGTAGGCTGCGAGAACGAGATCCATAGCGCGCCGCCAGACTAACAGGTCGCGGTGGCCGTGGATCGCTGACCGAGGGCGTTCGTTGACGCACATCTACGCTCCCTTCAGAGGAATCCTCCAATCTCGAGACGTCCACGTGCCTGCCAGGATCATTCTTCTGCGGAAGTCAGCGAACAAACGCACACCCAGCCCCTAACACCCAACACCCAGGACCTCAAGCATGACACGTGAGGCCGAAATCACCGAGATCGTCAATCGCGAGACACGCGCCTGGGACACACAGGACGCGGATCTCCTGGTCTCGTGCTTTCATCCCGCTATGGTCTGGCCGTGGCCGCCCACCGCGCAGTCGCATGACCCGCTGACGTGGGTGATGGTGCTGGGCCGCTTCAACGCCGACCGCTGGAAGCGCAGCTGGCAGGCGCTGTTCGACAGCCACGACCTGGTGCGCAACACGCGCGAGATCAGGAAGGTCATCGTCTCGAATGAGGGGGACGGGGCGTTCGCCGTCGTGGACATCGACACGCTGTGGCGGCACAAGGAGACGGGCGCGGAGCAGCACTGGCAGGGGCGGACCTGCAAGATCTACACGCAGGTCGGGACGCAATGGAAGATGATCGCGCAAACGGGAGTGCTTGACTACGGTCGGACGGTCGGACAGTCGGACTGACGGACGGTCGGTGGTATCGCGGACACGGTCCGACAATCCGACCGTCCGACTGTCCGACCATCACCGCCGCGCGACGCTCACCCCTTCCAGCAGCACCGATGGTGCGTACCGTGCACCCGTCCAGCGCGCGTCGCTCCCGAACCCGCCCACCCGTTTCCACAGCTCGTACGCGTTCCCCGCGACCGCCGCGTCCTTCACGCGACCGGTGATCTCTCCGCGCTCGATGCGATAGGCGAGCGCCACCGGATGGCTGAACGCTCCGCCGATCACGTTGCCCTGCCCCACGCCGATCAGCTCGTCCACCAACAGGCCGTCCGTGACCTCCCGCAGGAGACCGCCACCCAACTGGAGGGGCGTAGCCTGCTGCGCCCCTCCATGGCCCAGAACAATGTTGGTGTACGCCGGCACGGGTTTGCCGAAGATCCCCCGCTGCCCGTGCCCCGTGCTCCCCGTCCCAGCCCGCGCCGCGGTCTCGAGGTCGTAGATGAACCCCCGCACGACGCCGCGCTCCACGAGGGGCGTGACTCGGGACGGCACGCATTCGTCATCGATGGGGCGCGAAGCGGTCCGACCGACGCAGAGCGCATCGTCCGTGAGCGAGAACGCGGGGTCGAACACCCGCTGGCCCACCTTCCCGCCCAGGGGCGAGATGCCCTGGAGCACCGCCTTGCCGGACAGAGCCTGCGTCACGGGCAAGAGCAGCGCCGCGAGGCCGGCGGGCGTGAACACGACGGGGAGCGCGCCCTCGGGCGGGGCGACGATGGTGAGCGCCCGCGCGAGGCGGGCGCTGATCGAGTCCACGATGCCGGTGACGGCCCGCTCCGGCGGCAAATCGGATCCCTCGACCGAATCTCCCAGCACGAGCACGTCGTCTCCCGCGATGCGCCACACGTCGCCGCTGACGCCGACCGCCGTGCCACGGTAGCCGCCCGCAGCACCGGCCGTGCTCGCCACGCGGGTCTCGGCCGTTTCGCGCTCGATCGCCACGTTCACGCGGCAGCCGTCGCGCGCCAGCCCCTCGAGCAGGCCGCGACCGATGCCGATCAGCTGCTCGAGGGAAGCGTCGGCGGCCCGATCGACGAACGTGGGGACGGATGCAACGGGGGCGGGGCCGGGAAACGTGAGATCGACCTCCTCGCCGACCTCGGCCGAGGCCAGCGCGCGGGCGACGAGCTCGTCGGGGGACGCGTCGGCGGCGGTCGTGCCGGCGACGCCCACGCGGCCGCGGTGGCGCACCCGCAGCGTCACGCCCGTCTCCTCGGTCACGCCGCCCGACTTGAGTCTCCCCCACTCGAACACGACCGAGGTGTGTTCCACACGGCGCCACAGCGCGTCCGCGCCGCCGTCGGCCCGCCGCGCGGCGAGGTCGAGCAGCTGCTCGATCACGCGGCGACGTCGCCTCCGACGAGCGCCTCCTCGATACGCACGTGCGGAGCGCCTTCCGTCACCGGGAGCGGGTACTGCCCGCCCTTGCCGCAGCCGCCGCCCATCTGGTTCCAGCGGAAGTCGCCCGCGATATGGTCGATCCGGTCGAGGGTCTGGAAGAGGTTGCCCGCCAACACCACGTCCTTCACCAGCTCAGCCATGTGGCCGTCGCGGATCATGTACCCGTAGGCGGCGGTGAAGGAGAAGCTCTCGAGCAGGGTCTGGCCCCCGAACGCGCCGCAGGCGTAGACGCCGAGGCTGATGTCCCGGATCAGATCGTCGAACGTGCCGCGGCCGCCGCCGATGTAGGTGTTCGTCATCCGGACGATCGGCGCGTGGCGGAACGAGACGGCACGGGCGTTGCCGGTGGGCCGCTCGCCCATGGTGGCCGCCGTCTCGCGGGAATGGAGCCGGCCCACCAGGATGCCTTCCTTGATGAGCGCCGTGTCCTGGGTGGGCGTCCCCTCGTCGTCGAACGGCAGCGTGCCGCGCAGCCCCGCCGCGGCGCCGTTGTCGCCCACGTTCAGGACCGGCTTTCCGAAGCGCCGTCCCAGCGTCATCATCTCGCGCGCCTGCGGGTTCTCGTACACGAAATCCGCCTCCGAGAGATGCCCGAAGGCCTCGTGGATGAAGACGCCCGCGAGCTCGGGGTCGAGGATGACGGGATAGGCGCCCCCCTTGACCCTGGGCGCGTCGAGCAGCCGCACCGCCCGTTCCGCGGCGGTGCGGAAGCCCGTCCCCCGGTCCTGCACGGCGTTCCAGCCGCGCCGCAGGCCCATCGACTCGAGCCCCTTCTCGATCGTCCCATCCCGGCGGGCGACCGCCGTTCCGGAGAGCGTCACCTCGGGGCGCAGCTCGTGCAGGACCGTGCCGTCGGAGTTCACGTACCAGTACTCGCTCACCTCGTCACGGTAGCTGGCGAGCGTGTCCACGATGCGGTCGCTCACCGCCAGCATCGCGCCGTTGTAGGCCTCGATCAGCCGCTTCTTCTCGGCGAGGGAGACGCCGCGCACGTCGCCGTCCAGGTCGAGGGCCACGTCGGCCTGGTGGGGCGCCACCTCGGCGAGACGGATCGGGGAGTGCACACGCACGGCGCGCGACAGCTCGTCGGCGCGGGCCACCATCGCCTCGAGGCGGTCGAGCGACGTGAAGGACGCGACGCCCCAGCCACAGCCGCGGCTCAGGACCCGCACGAACCCGCCCTGGTCTTCGCTCGCGGTGGCGGACTCGAGCCGCCGGCCGCGGAACGTGACGGCCGTGCTCCAGGTGCGTTCGACGCGGATTTCGGTGTAGTCGGCGCGGGACCGGCGCAGCGCCGCCGTCACCCGGTCGATCAACCGCCGAGTTCCTTCAGCTTCTGGGCGTAGTCGGGCCGCATCACGATCTCCCCGTCGATGATGACCTCGCGGTCCCAGGGGAGGATGATGAAGTTGCCGGTCTCGAGGGCGTAGAAGTCCGGCTTGAAGTCGCCGGTGCGGAACGAAACAGCCGTTTTCACCGCGGCGGGCTTGAGCTCGCGCACGGCGGCGAGGGCCAGCTTCATGGTGGCGCCGGTATCGCACGTTTCGTCCACGATCAGCACGCGACGGCCCGTGACGATGCGCGGCGGGCCCGCGATCACGACCGGCCGGGCGCCAGCCTCCGTGCGGGTGATGGCCACCGACGCGAAATCCCGCTGCAGGATGCTCGCGACCACCGCCCCCGGAATCACGCCGGCCCTGGCGATGCCGATCACGACGTCCGGGTCGTACTCGCGAAAGATCTTGAGCGCCAGCGCCCGGCACATCTCACCGAAGAACGGCCAGTCCACCTCCAAGACGCCGTGGGGCGTCTTGCGGCCGCTGCGGAGGTTCGGCGACGAGGGAGTCCCGGGGGCTGCGGACATGGGGGGAGAAGCTACATTGCAAAGTCACGCGACCGCAAGCTATTTTCGGCCCATGGGTTTTTGGCGCCGCCTGTTCGGCGGCTCGTGGGGCGACGAGCTGAACCCCCAGCGCCTCGATTACCTGAACGAGGCGCTCGCCCTCGAGCGCCAGGGCGATTACGACGCGGCTCTGACGTCGTATCGCTTGGCGCTGCGCGACCATCCCAACGACGCACGCATTCTCCAGAACATGGCGATCGCGTTCACCAAGACGCGACGCCTCGACGAGGCCATCCGCCATTATCGCCGCGCGCTCGAGCTCGACCGGGACCTCGCGGGCGCCCACTACGGACTCGCGTTCCTGCTGCTCAAGCGCGGCGACCCGGACGGGGCGGCGCAGCACCTGCGCGCCTTCCTCACCCACCCGCCCAAGGGCCCCGACGCGCAGAAGTGGGTCGAGCACACGCTGATCCCCCAGGGGGCCGCGCTCAACAGTCTGGGTGACACCGTCCCCGTGACGATCCTGTGGGCGAGCCTCGACAGCGTGCTCACCGTGTTGAACGACACCAGCGGCAAGACCGTGGTCGGCCATCCGCAGCTGACGGGTCGGCTCCAGGCGCACGTGGGGAACCTGTACAGCAATCCGATCTCGATCCGCACGCTCGCCGCTCGCCGACACGATCGAGTCTGCGAGCGGGGGCGATTCGCTGGTCGCCCTGGCCGGCCGCCCCGTCGTCTACACGATCGCGTACCCGGGAGCCCCGGGGCCGGTCACGTTGGTGACGAGCGATACCGCGCACGCGCTCGTCACCACGGACACCGTCGCTACGGCGACGACGTCCGGGATCGCCCATGTGAAGGTGCGGCTCATCGCGGGACCGCTCCCCGACAGCGTGGTCGTGACCGCGAGCGCCCGGCGCGCCGTCGGCACCGCCGTCCCGGGCTCGCCGGTCACCTTCGTCGTGAGGTTCCAGCCATGACCGCGGGCACGCTGACCGAGCTGTTCTTCACCGCCGTCGCGCGCTACGCGAGCCACCCAGCCGCGTTCCGCTACAAGGCCGGCGGCGTGTGGCAGGGCGTACCGCACCGCGAGGCGGCGGAGCGGGTGCGGGCGATCTCGCTCGGGCTGCGAGAGCTGGGCATCGCCGCGGGAGACCATGTTTCGATCCTCGCGGAAACCCGGATCGAATGGGCCCTCGCCGATTACGCCTGCCTCTGCGCCCGCGTCGCCGACGTACCGATCTACCCCACCCTGCCGGCGAACCAGGTCGAGTACATCCTGCGCGACTCGGGCGCGACAGCCGTGTTCTGCTCGACGGCCGCGCAAGTGGACAAGATCCGTCAGGTGCGGGCAGGACTCCCTTCGCTCCGGCACGTGATCGCCTTCGGGCCCGCCGGCGGGGGGGACGGCGTGATCCCCCTGGCCGAGCTCGAGGCGCGCGGTCGGGCCGCGGCGGCGCGGCATCCGCGCTTCCAGGACGAGGCGCTCGCCGTGCGCCCCGACGACATCGCTACGCTGATCTACACGTCGGGGACGACGGGCCAGCCAAAGGGCGTGATGCTCACCCACAACAACATCTGGTCCAACGTGATGGCCTCGATCGAGATGCTGCGGGTGAGCGAAGGTGACGGCTGCCTCGCGTGGCTGCCGCTGTCGCACATCCTCGAGCGGATGGTGGAATACTACTTCTTCCACGTAGGCGTGACGATCAACTACGCGGAATCCGTGGACACCGTGCCGCAGAACCTGCAGGAGGTCCGGCCGACGGTGGTGGTGGCGGTGCCGCGGCTGTACGAGAAGGTGTACGCCCGCGTGCTCGAGGCCGCGGTCACGGGGAGCGCGCTCAAGCGGCGCATCTTCCAGTGGGCCAAGCGCACGGGTGAGGCGTGGACGGCACACCGGCTGGCGGATATCCCCGTGCCGCTCACGCTCCGAATCCGCCAGGCGATCGCCGACCGCCTGGTGTTCTCCAAGCTGCGGGCGCGAACCGGGGGACGGATCAAGCTCTTCGTGTCGGGCTCGGCACCGCTCTCGCCGGAGGTCGCGCGGTTCTTCTACAGTGCGGGGCTTCCCGTGATCGAAGGGTACGGCCTCACCGAGACGTCGCCGGTGCTGACGCTCACGCCCATCGGCCGACCCAAGCTCGGCGCGGTCGGCAAGCCCATCCCCGGGGTCCAGATCCGGATCGCTCCCGACGGCGAGATCCTCGCCAAGGGCCCGAACATCATGCAGGGCTACTACAACAAGCCCGAGGAGACCCGCGAGGCGATCGACGGCAGCGGTTGGTTCCACACGGGCGACATCGGTGAGCTCGACACGGACGGCTACCTGAAGATCACCGACCGGAAGAAGGACCTGCTCAAGACGGCGGGGGGCAAGTACATCGCGCCGCAACCGATCGAGAATACGGTGCGGCTCAACAAGTTCGTGGCGAACGCCATCGTGCTCGGCGACCAGCGCAAGTTCCCGATCGTCCTCGTCGTGCCGAACTTCGAGCAGCTCGAGCGGTGGGCGCGGGAGCGGAACCTCGCTTTCGGGTCCCCCGCCGAGCTGATCGCGCTCGCCGACGTGAAGGCGAAGATGGAGCGCGAGGTGATGGACGGCCTGCGCGACCTCGCCAAGTTCGAGATGCCCAAGAAGGTCGTGCTGATCGAGCACGACTTCACGATCGAGTCCGGGGAGCTGACCCCCTCCCTCAAGGTGAAGCGCCGCCAGGTGGAGAAGAACTACAAGGCGCTGATCGACCGGGTGTACGCCGAAGCCGATCCGACCGCCGCCGCGATCGAAGGCTGATCAGCGTCGCTCTCCGACGAACAATCCCTGCCCGGCGGCGAGCCGGGCGATCCCGGGCGGCACCGCCAGGTTCTCCTGTTCCACCACCAGCCGGCGGCCGCGCAGCAGCACACGCCGGGCCTCCGCCAGCCAGGGCGCGGCGGTCGCGTCCGCGCCGACCACGACGCTGCGCGCCACCGCCTGCCGCAGCGGAATCATCCGCGCGCAGCGGAGCAGGCTGAGCACCGGCAGCTCCTCCACGGCAGGCGGCGGATTGACACCCACGAAGTGGAGCCCGCCCATCAGGCCCGCCAGGCCGACGGCATGCCGCGCGGCGGCGCCGAGGAGCACGACGTAGCCGCCGGGACCGGAGAGATCGAGGAGCGCTTGGAGAGCCTGGGCATCGGCTGGGGACGGGGGACGGGGGACGGGGGACGGGTCGCTGCGGGCTCCACTCGTCCCCCCTCCTCCCTCCCCCGTCCCCCGTCCCGAAAACTCCACCACTCCTCTAATAATCGGATACTCCTTGTGACACACCGGACATCCGAGGATGCCCGACCGCACCATCCGTCCCAGCATCTCGCCCGTCGACAGCACGAGCACGTTCTCCTCGTGCGGCTCGGGGCAGCGCAGCAGCTCGGTCAGCTCAATGTGCACGGGAGCCGAACACGACCCAGGAGATCCGATTCGCTTCGACGCGGACCCGCCGCGTCAGGCGCCTGCCGTCGACCACGACCGCGAGCGTGTAATCTCCGGGATCGACGTCGGACACGGCGAAGTGCTCGCGGTAGTCGGGATCGGGGTGGTTGTGTTCGCCGTACGTCTCGGCGTAGGAGTACGGGGTTTCCTGCGGCTCCGCCTTGACTAAGCCGTACACCCGCGCCTGGGGCAGCGGCCGGCCGTGCGCGTCCCACACCTGCCCGGCGACGATGCCCTTGCCGGGCAGCGGCCGGAGCCAGAGCTCGGGGTTCACGGTGTAGCGCGGGTAGCGCTCGTTCGGATCCACGATGAGCGACACCGAATCCACCGGGGCGGCGTGGATCTCGAGGTGCAGGTGGTCGTTCGTCGCGCGGCCGGTGTTGCCGACCAACGCGATCACGTCGCCGGCCTTCACGCGCTGCCCGACGGACGCGAGCAGCTTCGAGTTGTGGTAATAGACCGAGTAGATGAACAGCCCCTTGAGCGTGCGGTCGTGGCGGATCGCCACGGTGTTCGCCCCCTGCTCCGCCGGGCCCGAGAACACGACCACGCCGTCGCCCACGGCGTGCACCGGTGTGCCGTCGGGGTTGTTGAACTCCACGCCCTGATGCTGCTGGAAGTTGCCGCCCATGGTCGAGCCGTAGCGGTACGTCTGGTCCACGAACGGCTGGTCGTCGGGCGCGATGGGGCGCTCGAACCAGCTGTGGCGCGTCCCCTGCGCGTCCGTGTCGGGCCGCTCCCGGTAGGTGATGCCGACCAGCGCGAGTCCCTGGTCGAAGCGGCACACGCCGACGCCCGTCGGCCGGCCGGCCGCGTAATTGCCCGGCGAGAGGACGAGCAGCGCCGTCACCGCGGGAGTCAGGTCGCACACGTTCAACGCGTCCCCGTCCCCGTGGTACACCCCGTCGCGGGTCGCCGCATATACGACCCCCGGCACGGGCCGCGCGAGCGCCGCGACCGGGGGGATGGTGGTGCGGCACCCCTTCACGACAGCGGCCACGGCGCACGCGGGCCGCCCCTTCTTGTCGAGCCAGGCGTTGCGGCCCGGGTCGAGGCGGTACAGCCCCTGCTCCGTGCCCACCCATACGACGCCACCCGAATCGAGGGCGAGCGCCCGCACCCGGTTCGCGCACTCGGGGCCCGCGGCGACAGGCGCGCAGCGCGCGGGGGCCGGAAACTCGGTCCACGTGCGCCCGCCGTCGCTCGAGCGGGCGAGGCCGCGCAGGTGGGCGGCCCACAGGCTGCCGTCCGGCGGAGCGCCCGCGGCGAGCGCCAACACGTACTGGCTGCGGATCCGTCCCCAGGTGCGCGGCGCCGTCGCGGCGCCCAGCGAGTCCGTGATCTCGGCCCAGCTCGCCCCGCGATCCCACGACAGCTTGATCCCGTCGGCTGTGGCGATGTAGACCGTGTCGCCGCGCGTCACGATCCCGTTCGGCGCGACGTACTGCCACTCGGGGCCGAGCTGGCGGAAGTCCCAGTTGGCCCAGGTTTTCCCGTTGTCGGTCGAGAGACCCCAGCCGTTCCCCACCGTGCCGTACCAGATCTCGCCCTGCGGGCCGAAGGCGAACGCGTGCACGAAGTCCCACGAGATGGAATGGGCGGCGGTGTCAGCCGAATGCTTCACCTGCTCCCAGCTCCCAGCTCCCGGCCGCAACACGAAGATGCCCTGCCCGTAGGTGCCGACCCAGATGGTATTGTCGGGCGCGCGCGCCAGCGCGAGGACGTGCACGCCGAAGCCGGTCGTGTCCGGCAAAGGGGGAAGAGCCTGGGCGCTGGAGGGGTTCGGCGCCGAGAGGAGCATCAGGCCCGCCACGAGTGCGGAGTGCGGAATGTGGAATGCGGAGTGTAAAGGGAGGTCTCGTGAGGCGAACGACCCTTCCTTGAAACTCCGCACTCCGCACCCCGCACTCCGCACTGGTTCAGCCTCTTGGTGTATAGACCGTCGGCATCAGCCGGATCTCCGTGACGTCCACGCGGGGCGGCTGCGTCACCGCGTACACGACCGCGTCGGCCACGTCTTCGGCCTGCAACATCGCGCTGCGCTTGGTGAATCCCGGCTTCGAGTCGGGATCCACGGCGTCCCAGATGGGCGTGTCCACCGGCCCCGGGGAGACGAGGGTCGTGCGCACGCCGCTGCGCGCCAGCTCGGCCCGCAGCACCTCGTGCATTCCCCGCAGGCCGTACTTGCTCGCCGCGTAGGCGGTGGAGCCGGTGTACGCCACGTGGTCCGACACGGAACCGATGGTCACAAAGTGCCCGGCACCGCGCTGCACGAGGTGCGGCACCAGCGCGCGCGCCAGCAGAAACGGCGCCGTGAGGTTGACCGCGAGGGTACGGGCGAAGTCCTCGGGCGTCGTCTCGGCCACGGGCTTGATGAAGAAGATCCCGGCGTTGTTCACGACGATGGCCGGGACACCCCGCTCGGCGAGCACTCGGGCCACGGCGCGCTCGACCTGCGCCGGGTCGGTGAGGTCGCACCGCAGGTCGGTGCGCCCCGTGGCCGAGCGGTCGGCCAGGCTGCGCGCGAGGCGGACGACATGCGCGCCTGCCGCCCCCAGCCGCTCGGCCACCGCGAGCCCGATGCCGCGCGAGGCACCGGTGACGAGGGCGAGCGTCCCCGCGAGCGGGCCGTCGCTCACTCCAATCCCCGCCCGCCGTGCACCAGTCGCAGGAACTCGTCGCGCGTCTTCGCGTCCTGGAGCAGCGCGCCGCGGAGCGCGCTGGTGACCGTCTTGGAGTTCTGCTTCTCGACGCCGCGCATCATCATGCAGAGGTGGTACGCCTCGATCACGACGCCCACGCCGTGCGGCTCGAGCACCTCCATGAGCGCGTCCGCCACCTGGTCGGTGAGCCGCTCCTGCACCTGGAGCCGCCGGGCGAAGACCTCGATCACGCGCGGGATCTTGGAGAGGCCCACCAGGCGGCCGTTCGGGAGGTAGGCGACGTGCGCCTTCCCGAAGAAGGGCAGCAGGTGGTGCTCGCACAGCGAGTAGATCTCGATATCGCGCACGCACACGAGGTTCTCGTGCCGCTCGCTGTAGAGCGCGTCGCCGATGACGTCCGCCACGGACATCTGGTAGCCGCGCGTGAGCCAGCGGAGTGACGCCTCGACGCGGGCCGGGGTCTGGCGCAACCCCTCGCGCGTCGTGTCCTCGCCCAGCTGCTCCAGCATGGCGCGCACCAGCGTCTCGAACGACGCGGGGGCGGGGGGGGCGGCGGCGGGGGCGGTATGGCCCTCGTGGAAGCTGTGCAGGCTGGCCGACTTCATTTTGTCACGTCCCATGGTAGTCCACGTAGTTGCGATCCGTCTCCCAGAGGCGGATCCGTTTGAGGGCGGCGGGCTGCACCGCCGGCTCGAGCACCCGCCAGCACATCACGGCGATGTTCTCGGCGGTCGGATTGAGGTCGCCGAACCAGGGCACGTCGAGATTCAGGTTCTTGTGGTCCAGGTGGCGCACGAGCCGCTCGGTGACGAGCTGCTTGAGGCGCTGGATGTCCATCACGTAGCCCGTCGCCGGATCGATCTCGCCTTCGACGGAGACCTCGAGGTCGTAGTTGTGCCCGTGGAAATTCGGGTTGTTGCACACCCCGAAGGTCCGGTCGTTCTCCGCGTCCGAGAAGCGCGGATTGAAGAGCCGGTGGGCGGCGTTGAAATGCACGCGGCGCGTGACGACACAGCGGGGCATGGCTTGTTCGGCCTCCGGGGCAGGACTATCTTCGGGCGCACGTGAAACTAAAGGTACTCGCTTTCCTGTCCACGGCGGGAGCCTCCGCCTGGTCCGCGCTGTGGACATTCCCCGCCATTCTCGCGTCGGCCTTCCTCGTCGCGTGGGGCGCGGAGGCAGCGCAGTTCCTCATCTCTCAAGGCCTCGCGCTCGCGATCCTCGCGTGGCTGCAGACGCTCCCCGAATTCGCCGTGGAGGCGGTGATCGCCTGGGACGCCGGGCGCGACCCCGAGCGCGCGCACCTCGCGATCGCGAATCTCACCGGCGCCATCCGGCTGCTGCTCGGCCTTGGCTGGCCGATGATCTACTTCGTGTACGC
>WNGG01011677.1_pt1 | contig 13193 bp, 26 predicted proteins | sample 5400661 | NCBI WGS metagenome assembly WNGG01 (sample SAMN13153372, study PRJNA577476) | soil metagenome | isolation source: 100 cm soil or saprolite under Garry oak tree replicate 1 | place: USA:California | collected 2016-06-15
CCAGCCTTCAGGGCTACGCACCATGTCTTATATATTTCTGAGTTATGATCATAGGCAAAAGCGAAAAGTGGCTTCTCTTGGCGGCATTCGCAACAGATTAGTACGCACCTAAAGCAATAATGCCACAGTCGTAAGCCATGATTGCTAGCCGGATCATAGTTTTCTGTGTGACAATATAGGCAGTAATTGCCCCAAACATGATGTTGATTGTCTGGATGAGTAGGATCGTCAAGCGTCATCAGCTCTAGCCCATACAGCCTGAACTACATTATATCCGGCACCAGATAAAACATTACATACCTTGGGGTCGTCATCCACAATAACTGTAATAATATAATCGTGGGCAAGCCCCTGAAGAATTTCTAGCTTTAGCACTGAGGCGGGGCGGTAGTCACCATCGGTTCGCATAACAATACTACCCACTGGCAACTTGTTGGTTTGAAGCCAAGCAACAGTATCTTTTCTAGTGCTCTCTCGACGTCCCGAAAGGTAAAGAATGGCATCATTCTCTTTTCGAATTGAGTGCGCTAAATTATATCCGGCTTCTAGTAATGGGTCCTCGCTAACTAATTCATAAAATCGATCCCAATCCTTGGGTGGTGATTTAATAAGCCAGAGTCGATGACGAGCATCGGCAATGACTCCGTCTATATCCATTACGCCTAATCGAATCACATCAACTCGCCTCGCTGGATTCGGAGCATGTAAGAATGCATAGCCTTACGCATATGCCAACAACCATTAGGGTCATTCCGGCCCCATTCCTCTCCATATTCGCAATTGCAGGCAGTAAGCAGATCAGCCTTGCGAATAGTAACCTTATACTTCTTTTTTCCATTCCTGCTGTAGATGACAAAAGTGATAACTCTGGGGCCGTCACTCTCCAACCAAGCTTGGCGATGATCCATCATCTGCATGGCCGGAGTGCTCCGCTTGAATTCCTTGATTGCTGTCACGCTTAAACCTCACAATAATTTGCCTAACTACATCATAGGGCAAAGAAATGACTTCGGTACCGTGAGTAAGAACTAGATTGGCCCGACTAGTCATAAGAATCTGATGAATGCCATCGTAAAGTTCTGTTCCACGCAAGGGATCGTAGAACTCTACCTCAACTAGAGTTAGTGCTGGATCTAGATTTCGTGATTCCATATTAAAGTTCGCGCCACCATCTCTGAAATCCGGTTTCAGGTTGCATAAGATACTTTGCCTCGCAGTTTTGACAATGCATGTGCATATGATCTTTTTCGACTTGGCATTCTGCTTGACGATTGACGTTGGTACAAACGGCTGCAATTCCGGGTTTGCCCTTAGAACAATAAGGACATCTATATCGGAACGAAATAAGTTTTGGTCCGCTTGGAACGGGTTGCGTTATCAACCTATAGATAACAACCGCAACGCCCCCAATTACTACGATAGTTGCGCCAAGAATATCAGTGGGGCTAACTGGCATTGAATTGTTCCACTATCATTTTCTCCAAAAATGCAGAGATTTGAGACTCTGCGACTACATTAAACGACGAACACTTTGCTCGTCGTCCTCTCTGTTATTTACGTATTGCTTTTTTCCAGTCTACAATAGTGGCTGGGCGATAACTAAATTTATAGCTAGTATATTCTAAAGGATTTATACTTACTCGATACTTCTCATAGATGAGTTTATTTGCTAAGTAATCCCGTTGGCTCCAATACCAAACTACATGACCATCCTTTGGAGATCCCCAAGGATTACAGAAATCGCCCCTATCATAGATGGGAAAAAGTTCTTCTTTGCCATTGACAATCAGATCGCGAATTCGCGCTCGATAACGACGATGCTCGCTGACTTTATACCATTTATCGCTGCGAGCAGTGGTGATGCCGCCGCCATAAATCTTTTTATATGAGCGTGACACTCTAAGCCTCCTAGTTGAGAATTTAGAATGTCATCTTTTCCCTCCTATTAAGAATTTCAGATTTATATTACTCGCTCTAGGAGACGACCTTTTCCCGATTAACTTCGTCTTCGGAAGGTGTAGCATTATTGGTGCGCTTGGCGGTAGCTTTGGGTAGCATTTCCTGGGCAATCTCTGCTGAGCCAGCCCAAGCATCATTAGCTTCATAGTAGAGCCAGCGTCGCTTAAGCTCAGCGATTAGATGATCTAGCGCCTGGGCATCATTATCTAGGCCGATAAAGAGCGGGCGAGCCAGATGCTTAAGCGTGTCTAGTGTATCTTCAATTGGCCTGGCCAACGTCTCTAGCTCTGCAATTGATGTACGAACATGATTACGAATGCCCTTGGGAAGATTGTCGTGGATCATTTTGAATTTTAACTCCTATACCCTTATAATTAAAACCTATGCCAGCCGCAATAGCTTCTTGAGCGCAGTTACTAGCATCATCTTCGCTGCCATGAACTGCCTCATGGCAACAGTCGAGCGCTCCGGGCAGCACGGCCCAGTAAATAAGTTTACCTCAATCGACCTTGCGGTGGATTGCATAATTACAGCTTCCGTGATGAGCTTTTTTATAGAATGTATCACTCACATAGAAATCCTTACCTTACTGTTCTTCAATAGTTACATATAGATCGCTACCTAGCTCCGGTACATCGTCTTTGTGGATAAGAAATGAAAGCCAGCCGTAGCGACCCGGAGCAACGGAGCCTTGGGGAATGCTCACTGAAATTTTCACAAGATTGCTTGATTCGGCGGCCTCTTCTGGTAAATCGAGTGATAGTTGAGCGACAACGCCCTGAAATGTTATTGCTTTCACTATATTCCTTAAAATATTAAATGGTGCAGGTGAGAGGACTCGAACCTCCACGGTATTTCTACCACAAGATTTTAAATCTCGCGTGGCTACCCATTACACCACACCTGCAATGTTGAGATAGACTTAGTGCGCTCGAAGAGATTCGAACTCTTATGCCTTGCGGCGACAGCTTTTGAAACTGTTGCGTATACCGTTCCGCCACGAGCGCAAACTCATAGTTTAGAGATTTAGATTCCAGGCTCCGGTAAGGTGGTCGTCTCCATCCCGGTCAACAAACCAAAGATTAGAATTCTGACATCTAATAGCTCTTATCGCTTCTTGACATGGTTCGAAAAGAGGACTAGGCAAATCATCAATCGAATACCATTCCCAACCTTCGATGCGATCTGGCTCCCTAACTTCTGGTTCGCCATTAAAATCTAGAACTATAACCTCAATATCAAGATAATGCTTGCCGTATGCAACCATGTTATAAACACAGAGAATACTGAATTCTTTAACTTGGAGGCCAGTCTCTTCTAGGGCTTCGCGTTGAACGCACTCAGTGAGTGATTCACCAAATTCCATATGACCACCAGGCCATCCATAATAGCCTTCGGCATGGGCACCCTTACGCCTGCCAGCTAGAATTTTACCGTCACGCTGAAAGATAATCCCCACGCCGACTTGAGGCTGATTTATGTTTGTCATTTCTTATGCTCAATTCTAGCCAGCCTCATCTTCATTCTCCATTGCATTCTCGTGTCGTCGAAGTTCTAAAAATGCCTTCATGGCAGAGCGACGTACGGGATCAAGTATATATTCCAGTGGGCGATCTTCGCCTCTGGGTTCTTGTTCGCTAGGTCGCTTCTCGGTCACTTAGGATATACTTTTATTCTAAGTTTATTCTCATCTAGATTCTTTTGGGGCCATTCTATACTCTCCACTAACCATTCTTGTCCTGATTGAGTATCTAGAATGTGATAACTACAAAAACTATCATCCTCTTCTTCCTGCAATTTCAGAGCCGCCTCAAATGCTTGGACTTTAGTTGCGTAAGTTTCACCTAATTCCATGCTATTGTAGCGATAGCGATAATAAATTAAAATAAGATATTTATGTCCAAAACCTTTATGGACGATTCCCCTATAATAGATGGCGTACTCCATTACTCTCTAGTAATCTCATAGCAAATTTCGCCAGTAGTAATATCTACCACATGTCCCCAGTCACCCTCATTATCGCCCACCGCCTCCTCAATTTCTTTAATTACAGTCTGAAGATCATCGCCGCTAGCAATAAGATCATGCCAGCCGCCGACGGGATAGTATTTAATACCAGCAAATCCTAGGTACTTCATTTTCTTTTCCTTAATATAAAATGGTGCGAGCGGAGAGACTCGAACTCTCATAGGATTTCTCCTACAGCATCCTAAGTGCTGCGCGTAAACCAATTCCGCCACGCTCGCATACTGAGACTTGGAACTCAGTTGGTTGGTTACGCTGGTAATTAGCCAGCGTCCTCACTAAAATAATAACCTTGCCTTGTAGCGCCACTACCCTGACTCAACAGAACTAGCCTCGTCGTAACTGCTAAACCGCAACCGAACCGACCCGGACTAACTTTAACAAGCCTCGCCAGGACTGCCATGCCATGAACGGCCATGCCATACTAGAACTTGCCTCGCCTAATTAATCCTGCCGCGCAGAACCATAACCTGCCCACCTGAACATACCTCGACTGCCTGGCCGGGATCTGCCGTAACTTGCCGCGACTTTCCTAGCCTAAACTGCCGTACCTAAACCTGCCTCGCCAGACGATAACAAGCCTCGCCAGGACTGCCACACCTCAAAATGCCGCAACTCGCCCCGACATGATTGGCCGTGCCCGAACCGCCACGCCGTATCCGAATCCAACTAAACTCGCCTCGCCTTGGCTGCCTTACCACATCAAGTCGGGGCCAGCCTTACCTTAACTGCCAGGCCGTAGCCTGCCACGCCTACCAGAACTTGCCTCGGCTTGGTTTAAAGTAAGCCGATTAGCTCGATTAGTTCGGCAAATTTATCATCTACTTGTCGCTTTTCCTCAAGGATATCGGCAATGAGCGATTCTCGTTTAGTTTTATCCTTTAGGACACTAGCGACATGTTCATAACCGTAATCAATACCTGAAAGAACAAAAGCTCTTATAGGTACTTCGTGAGTAGGCTTAAGTTGCCTAACTGAGACCGACCTAATTAAATTGCCAGCCTCAATCTCATGAAGCTTTCGTACTGCTATCTCCCCATCCCATGTAAACCATGGGGCGAGAACATGATCAGAATCGGCCTCGACGTCATCAGCTACAGTTTTTGTAGAAAGTTCTCCGTAGCGAGAACTGATATCTTGTAATGCTTCCGCAACTTCAGTTGCGTTGGCGCCAGAGGGAATTCTGGCGCCACGCTTAAACTGATAAATCAAATTATTACATTACCTCAAACATTCCGTAGACGCCATCCTTCTCTGGGCGCCACTCGCCAATTCCCACCGAGAAACCGGCAATACGGAAAAGATTAAGAATCTGCTCAATACTAATAGCTCGGGCATTATAAACGACCCTAATCTGACAAGACCAGCTAGGGAATTCACCCCGATAGCGAATGTCAGCGACGCCATTGGCTACGCGAACCATATCTTCACGCATGCGGGGTTCGCCTTCAATGCGAACCAGTTCGCCGCCAATAACGTGAAAAGCACCACGAAGGAATGTCATCTTTTGATTAGCGTAGGTTCCGGCCCGAACCGCACAAGCCTTAAAGGCAATAGTTGGAAAGCCATAGCCGCCATCTGGGTGGGTATAGAGTGAATCCCTAAAGTCCTGCTCCGGGTTCTTGGCTTCCTTTCCAGTAGACGCCTTCTTCATTTGCTTGGCCAGCATCATTTGCTTGGCCTTGTCGCTCCATCTATGGGAAATAAGTGGAGAGGTTCCCCTCAGTGTAATAATTGATGTCTTAAAATCTGGCCGAGGCAGATCAATAATTTCCGAGGGAGGAATTACCGCTGCCGTCTTTTCATTGACATCTACTAGCTCACCAAACTCATCCGGGGCAGCGGTTTCGGTTGTCGTAGCTGCCTTCTTGCCTCTTGCCTTCAACTTATAAATCTCCTATTTTTTAATTTAGAAACCTAACCATGAAAAGCCTGGACGCATCACGCCAAACCTGAACGCACCTTGACTGCCGAACCGGGCCGAATTCTTGCCCCACCACAAGCCGCCACACCGTGCCTAAACTGCCAAGCCTCGCCGATGCCGATCCGGAACTAAACGTAACGAGCCTTGACGGCCAAAACCTACCTAGCCAAGACATAAACTACCGCAACGTGCCCAGACTGCCTTGCCACGCCCGACCATTCCGGAGCCGAACAAACCTTGCCACGTTCTAACTGCCTTGCCTAACCGGACGTTGCCACAATATGACATGACTTGCCACATTATTTTTGACTGCCATAACTTATTCCACCGAGACACGTCACACTTCGCCTCGCCTTAACTGCCGAACCTCAGCTAATCATACCGAGCAATGACGAGCCTAGCCGTAGCTGCCAAGATTCGCCTAGCCCTGTTTCGCCCAGGATTGCCGAGCCCTAACTGCTAAAACTTGCCGTGCCATGCCAGGCCGGAATTGGCCTAGTCGCACCTCGCCTTGGCAGCCTTAGCAAAACTAGCCATACCTAGACACGCAACTGCCTAGCAGTACCTCGACGGCCTTGCCTTAAATAGCCTTGCCGGAACTTGCCGGAACATGCCCAGCCGTGTTTCAGATTATCGCCAAAGCCTATATAGGCTAACCGGTAAAAGGTAATGTAGTTTAATGTCTGTATAGCCCCGACGTAGGAAAAAGTTAGCGAGTCTTAGGTCAAGTACATTTTCAATAAAGACTCCTTCGAATGGCTCATTACGTTCAACATAATCTAGAAACTTAGTAAACCTACCTTGGCCACGAGCACTAGCTTCGACATTTGCAATGTCAAGTACTGTAGCTAAGCGACTACCTAGGGACTGTTCACCAAGAAGTCTATAACCTCGCCTGACATAGACTCTAATCGATGGGTCTTCTAGCCAACGATTCATCGGGGTCATAGCATGGCTATAGCCCCGACTTGTAAATTCAAATAGTTGTTTCTCAACCGTATTTTCCATCTCTCTCCTGTATCCAAGACTTGGGACTTGGATAGGTCCATTAAGTTGGAATTTTCATCCAACTCCCTCTGACGCAGAAAAACCAAGCGCAATGCGAATTGCACCTAATCGGTCGCGATCGCCTTTCATATAGCCATCAGTGAATGCCATACCATAGGCTTCATTAAAAGCATTAAGTGCAATATAATAAGCATCAGAGGCATATTCAATTTTCATACCTCTCATATAGTCTTGACATTTCTTATTTCTAAGATCATAATTAAACATAATTTATTCCTTAATAATAAGAAGTGGAGCGGGCAGGATTTGAACCTGCAAGTGCTGGAGTGGCACTCCAGTCGCCAGCGTCTCCCATTTTCGCCACCGCTCCATTTGGTAGGGCGTATCAGGTTCGAACTGATGCATACTGGCTTGAAGGGCCAGCGCCTTCCCGCTTGGCTAACGCCCCAAATAATTAATTAAAAAGGTAGTCCGGATCATTTGCCTTAAGCCATAGCTGTGCTGCATCCCGGGCTCGCTGTGGAAAGCCATGTTCATATGTGCCAGTGGCAACCATGCGCGTTGCGAGTATGATAGTAATAATGATATTACGCTTAAATGAAATAGCTCCGTCTAGTGGGGCTCTATGATACTTGCCAATAGCTAGACGAGTACAGGCAATATGAACCCCCATCCCCTTACGAAATTGATCAAGTGGATTGCATGTAGCAGTAGCGAAATTAATTACAGTATCATTATCGGTTAGCTCATAGGCCACAGTAGTAACCGGCCGCTTATGCTTATCTCGCAGATAGAAAATCTTCATATTTCTCTTCCTTTTTATAATTATTTAGGTTTGCTGATAATAATTAGTGTGCAATGTTGCTGGGACACACCTTCTATTATGCAGGCTGTAGCGCTAGGGGTCGGAGTTGGAGTCAGGCTGATACCCGTAATTTCCCCCGAACCCAAAGCTAGCAATCCATAAACTAATGCAGCTAGAAATAAGACTCCCAACATCAGACCAGTAGCTTGCATGCCAAGATGGCCAGCTTTAGCAGTTGATCTCATAGCTTGAGAAGAATTGCCAGCAAAATTATACCAATTACTAATGCTACTGGTCCGGTCCAGGGATGACTTGGTTGGTTTTGGGAATTCATATTTACTCTTCTTTATAAGTAAGGATGGCTGAGGGGGAGGGAATCGAACCCCCGAACACTAAGTCCAAAGTATTATAGGTTATGATAATTGTTCAGATACGAAATTGCATTTAAAAGTAGATAATTATCTTCTACTATACCTAAATGGTAATTGCATAATCGACACAGTAATCCTCTAATACATTTTCCACAAGTAATTCTACCTGGACAACATTTATGACTGTGATCTAGCATGCAATCTTTTAAATAAATTGACTCAAAACATATTGCACAACATTGATATTGTAAATACCATATGTTTTCTCTTTGCTCTATGGATATTCCATACCTTTTTATGTGTTCTGAATTAATTTTACAAGTTCTACAATGTCTTGTGCGACTATTTTGAAGCATCCAATTATTATGGCCATTCTCGCAAAGCCCATTTTTTTCTCTTTCTAAGAGAATAGCCATACGTATTAATGTAGTTTTGGGATGATTCCTTCTATATCTATCATGTCTTTTACATAAATTATTAGCATGATAAATATTATTACAGCCATCTACATCGCATTGATTATATATTCTATTTGTTCTCTCTTATTAATGTTGTGGCTGGGGCGGTTGGATTCGAACCAACGAATCTCAGATCCAAAATCTGATGCCTTACCACTTGGCCACACCCCAGTGTTTTATTTACTCACTACCCTGTCGTCGCTCTAAATCACGAAAATCCTTGCCCTTGATTTTAACCATGATTCGATCACCATGATGATCAAATAGATTAACTTCGGGACGTCCAACTAGTCCTTCAATTCTAGCCTTGGGCCAAAACGAAACAAGCTTATCATTACGAATATAATCGACAGCCTCGACCAGGGAGAAGATCCCCATGTCGGGAATTATGTCAAGTCCTAGCTTAGCGCCAACATTGAATACATTATTGCGCGATAGCCACCAAAGCCAATTACCTTCCCTATCCTTGACTGCTACATCAAAGAGGGTGAAACTAGGATCGGTGCGATATTGACCGCCGCTTCCGATCTTGGGTCCATAGCCTTCGCCATAAAGAGTAACGGTTACGTCGAGAAAGTGCTCCCTTAATTTAGTTTCTAGCTGCCAACTCTGAATAATAGCAATAAGAAAAGTGGGGATTGAAGCGTCATTGGTACGGCCACCAACAGCTAGAACATTATTTTGCCAGTGTAAGCGGATGTTGGTACCATCAACCTTCTCGGTCCAGAGCCAAGGTCGATCAGCTAGATAGGCTAGTTCTGGCGTACTCCAGTCTCCAGGAATGATAACATGGCTGCGCTCGTCGCGTTTGAAAGCCGTTTGAATTTTAGGATACTCGGGACCAAACACTATTCTCTCCATTTAATTTAAAGGCCGGCTGACTGTACCTCAGTCACATTAACCAAGTTCAATTTACAATCACTTACGCTTCCTGATCTCGTCTCGTTGATGTTCACCAATCGCCGCTAAGACATCATCAGGAACTTCAAAGTCTTCGTAGCTATCGCAACCGACATGCTTGGTTTCTACTGTTAAACGATACCAAGCCACTGTTATTCCTCGGCTTCCCAAGTATTACCGTGAATATCCACGGCAGCAACAATGAACTTAGTACCTGCAATCAAATCCTCTTGATAGGTTAGCTCTGGCGTCTCGGGCCACTCGTAGCGAACCTCTTTATAGGTTCTAACCTGATTAATATTAGAGGCTCTAGTCATTCTGAAACCTGATAACTTCGCTGAATGGCTTGTTCGGGGTCGTCGAAGTACTCAAAGACAACACCAGACATTGACCATTTACTTGGCTTTCTACCGGGAAAACCATACTCGCGATCGCTATTATCTACCATTAGAATTTCACCCTGATACCAAACGGGCTTGCGAAGGCAAAGCGCAGAGAGATCGGGATAGATACTATTAATTGAAGCGATAGTTCCATCTTCTCGTTCTACAAATACATCATAAGCTCCGGCTAGATTTCCATCATCTCTGGAACTTTAGCCACCACGCAATATTTCATAACTTTTCCCTTGAGGATTAAATTTGGTGGGGGCAATGGGATTCGAACCCATGACTTTCAATTTAAAAGAATGCTACTCTGACCTGACTGAGTTATACCCCCACGAGTTTTATTTAATAGTGACACTCACCAGTTTTGCAATGTCCTGGCCCCGTACCCCGACGGGCATCGCTACAATCTTTGCAAGAGCAATTACAATTATTACGAGACATTAACCCTTCTATCTTTCTCCTGGGCTTGGGACCAGAGTTGTTATTAAGCCAGGCTAGAAAAGAGCCTGACTCCCTCTCAATTACTCCTTACCTTCATCGGGACTGGGTTTAGGTGCTGGCTCCTGGCGGTCCGAGGGAACATTTTCTACAGTTGGCCAATCAAGAAGTGGCATATTTTTTTCTCCAATTAGTCTTTGAATAGATCCATAAGCCATATATTCTAAGATTTCTAGTATCGTGATCTTATCAGTTTCTATTAACGACTTAACTTCTTCAAGGCGCTGGACCAATATTTTATTCTCTTTGCGATTCTTTAGTTCTTGCCTGATGGCTAATATGCTTATTGTTATTCCAATTAAACTAGCCAAAACACCTACCGCTAGAAATTCTATAGTCCAAACAGTTTTCAGCTCATTAGGCTCCATTGTCGGACTGTTGGTCATCGGGGGTATCATGTGCGCCTTTGCCGTTAGTACTTTGCGGAGAGGGCGGCTTTACTTCCGGCATGGGCTCTGGTTCTGGTTCCTGGGAAGTTGACATTATATTCTACTTCACAACTAAAATAACAATACCATTCTGGAAAGCTACTTCAATTACTGGCAATGATAGCTTAGCCTCTAGGCTACCATAGCGTACCACTACGGGCACTGACTCGTCGCCTACGTAATCGTTAATCGCGTCTTTGATATCTGTAGTTAACACATTCTCGCTGGCATCAATCATAAATTCACCTATCGCATATAAAAAGACTCAACTACAACCAGAATCCATAAGCCCCTCCTCTTAAATTTATTGCGACACTAACCCCAAGCGTCGCCATCATGCCCCCGGCCCTAAATTGCATGATTTCCCAGAAGCAACACCCATGGACTTATTTGGCTTGCCATGAGCGGAAATTATTGTGGCCGGTGCGCTTTTAGTGCTCCTGCAAGCTTGTCGCACCGTGAACCGCAACGCTAACACGATAGCCGTCGATTGGCTAGCTGCGATCACCACCGGAGGAGGCGCCAGTTACTTGTATACCGCGAATGAACGCCGTGGCGCGGTCGCTTGGACCAGAGCTAGCATTGGGGAATCGAACCCACTTCTTAGCCTTCGAACTAGTACCAACTAGATGCTTTTCTCTGGCCTACCGAGAAGGGCACGGATTCTGCCTATCCGCTCATCTATTCTGGAGCTACCAGACCTCAATGACTTCACGCGAACAGGGTTGCTGTCCATTTATCTCCCGGCCAATTACATTACACTGGCTAGTTGCCAGTGCCCTCTGAATTACCAACCCCTAGAAGATTTATTTTCTTGCTATAACTCTATCAATAACCTTAAAGCAGTATGGCTACAATATTAATTCAAGAGTTTTGCTTCCCTCCATCACAACAAACATAATTCCAATTATAGTGCATACTAAAAAGATTATGAACACTAGACGTAGAACTAGCTCAATAATACCAATTAGGGCTAGTAAGCTAATGAAGGCATAATCCTCAAAGTGAAGATAGTCTTTATTAGAAGGCTGATTAATTGGATTTCCATTTGTCATTAGTTATTGCTAATTTACTGCCGATTTCCTTCACTTGGATTATCTAATACCTGTCCGCCAGACATATTATCGTATGGCTCCTTGCCATTGCCCGGGATAACATCTCCGTCCTGAGGTCGAACCTCTTCGCTATCATTTCCCATTTATTAATTTTCCTCTATCTCATCTACGACGTCAAATGCTGGAGCGCAGACCATAATAATAGTCGCTGCCCGGCCTTCTATGGTATGAGCTTCACCTGGCCGAATTAACAGAGCGTCCCCTGGATATAATTCATAATTTCTGCCTTCGAGGTTAATGACTAGCTCACCAGAGACAACATAGTAAAGCTTGGCGCTGCGTTGATTCCGTCTTTTACCGTGTAAACCATTTAGTTTACCAGTAACCAAGCTTACTGACGCCAAATCTGATTTGGTAAAATATTCTGTGATTGTCATCGCGTCATCTACTGTAAATAAATGTGCTTGCGAAGCCTTTACTAAGATCTTACTCATTGTTGAGATTTCCGACTTTCCTCGAATTTCCTCTCATTTTCTTCGCTATCTTTCTTAGCAATTTCCCTTATCTTTTCAGCTTCTTTATTAATTTTGTCAAATTCAGACACTTTATCCCCTAGTTGCGCCGCAGGAAGTACATTTTTGTCCACCACCTTCTAAATTAATCCAGGTATGCTTACCCGTTGAGGATTGCGGACACTCCTTGGGATTCTTGCCGTCTTCACTCATGATTTATCTCTTGGGTTGGTAGCATCGATATACCTGGCCATCGTAGATACAAGTCCATCCATGCCCTGGATGGTTTAGAGGTTGAATAATTAATCCTATCAACCCTAATACTATGACTAGTAGGATGATAAATAGGATTAATTTCTCACGCCACGTCATCTTTGAGTGGCTTTTTCTCTTGCTTGGTAATATGCCAACCCTTGCAATGTTCACATTGATATGCTCTTTTCATAGCCCAGCCCAACAAGAACAGTCCTGGGCCAGAATTAATTCTATTAATAAACGATTGAGCGCTTGCTTCGTCAGGAAAACGTGCTTTTCGAGTGCGCCAACACTTGCCACGCACTCGACGTCGTGCCATTACGAGCGACCGTAATTCCTGGCTCGAAGATATCCAACCAGAAAAGCGGGAACCGCCACAATACCAATTACAACAACAACAAGCAAGGCAACGGGCAGAGCTACAAATGCAAGCAACCCAACAATAACCAAAAGTGCAACAAGACCATCATGACTATGGTGGCGTTGACTATGATGCATAACTATCCTCCTGTTTAGATTTTCCTGGATTTGGGACCAGAGATATTACTTACTGACGTAGTTAACGTCAGCCCTCTCTAGGAATATTAACAATTCTTACAGTCATGC
>WNGG01010065.1_pt1 | contig 13191 bp, 9 predicted proteins | sample 5400661 | NCBI WGS metagenome assembly WNGG01 (sample SAMN13153372, study PRJNA577476) | soil metagenome | isolation source: 100 cm soil or saprolite under Garry oak tree replicate 1 | place: USA:California | collected 2016-06-15
ATCCGCTCTTCTGGAAGCGATGAACGAGGACCAGGTGACGGTGGACTCTCACTCTTACGCCTTGCCACAGCCTTTTCTGGTGATCGCCACGCAGAATCCGGTCGAGCATCATGGAACCTATCCCCTTCCCGAATCACAGCTCGATCGGTTCCTGATGCGGGTGCGAATGGGCTATCCAGACGGGGATGCCGAACGCGACATCCTGCGATCGGAAGCCGGCGCGGCGCAGTTGGAGAACTTGCAACCGATACTCACCGCCGCCGATGTGCTGGAAATGCAGGAGGCTGTCAAGCAAGTACACGTGGACGAATCCCTGGTTAGCTACACCCTGGCCATTGTGAAGAAAACGCGAGAATCGGAACATTTCTCGTTAGGCGTCTCGCCACGTGGCTCGCAGATGCTTTATCGCGCCGCTCAAGCTACGGCCTTCCTCGATGGCCGTAACTTTTGCACCCCGGAAGATTTTAAGCCGCTGGTGATTCCAGTGTTTGCCCACCGTGTGGTAGTAAACGCGCTTTACTCGTCTATTCTGAAAAAATCCGAACAGGCCGAGCAAGTCATGCGGGAAATTCTAGAGAGTGTGCCCGTTCCGGTGTAGTTGCACTTATCGTCAGTCGCCTCTGGCATTTCCTGTTTCTACCCGGGATAATGTATCGCCATGCCGTTATTGCGTTATCTCATGCTGCTGTCTCTTATCGTCTGGCTGGGCGGCTTGATCTTTTTCTCTTTTGTGCTTGCGCCGACAGTATTTTCCGTGCTGCCAACGCGTCATCTGGCGGGATCGGTTGTGAGCCGGTCTCTGAGCGCGCTGCACTGGATTGGAATCGTCTCGGGCGTCGTCTTCCTGACTACTTCAATGCTGTACTCTCGCTTGCATGCGGGATCGGCACAACCGCTCGCTCCCCGTCACATTCTTCTCTACATCATGCTCGGACTGACACTGATTTCACAATTCGCTATCTCACCGAGAATGGCGACTCTGCGCGGATCGCTGCCTGAAACAAATTCGCCGGAAGCCACTGATCTCGTCCGCATGCAGTTCAATGCGCTGCACGCGTGGTCAACGCGACTGGAGGGCGGAGTCTTACTCTTAGGTCTAGTAGCAGTGTACCTGACCACACAACAACTTTCAGGCAGCTAATGGCCTGGTGTCAGCAGGGAGTGGGCGACTGTCCTGCTATCATCTCGTTACTCATTTATGAAAACCGGCATCATTGGGCTGCCCCAAGTAGGCAAGACATCCCTGTTCGGCATACTGACCAAAGCAAAGCTTTCGGAGCAGGCCTATGCCAACCCGCGCGAGGCCCACGTCGGCGTTGCCAAAGTTCCAGACGACCGTCTTGACCGCCTGGCTTCCCTTTTTAGCCCGAAAAAACTAACTCACGCTTCGGTGGAATATGTGGACGTGGGCGCCATCGGTCAGGACGCGTTAAAAGAAACTGCCTATATCGGCCATCTGCGCAATGTGGATGCGCTCGCCCACGTAGTGCGCGCCTTCGAGGATCCTTCGATCCCTCATGTCGGACCCATCGATCCCTTGCGCGACATCAGGAACGTCGAATTTGACCTTATGGTCAGCGACCTGGGTCAAATCGAAAAGCGGCTGGAGCGTCTGGAGAAAGATTTGAAAAAAATGCGATCAGCGGAGCTCGAGAAAGAATTTGATCTGCTAAAGCGCGCCAAAACTCACCTGGAATCGGAGCGTCCGCTGCGCGAGATGGAGATGACCCCCGAAGACAAAAAACGCCTACGCGGATTCATGTTCCTCAGTGAGAAACCAATTCTTTATGTCCTGAACGTGAGCGAAGCTCCAGAACTGGGCAAGGAACTGGAGAACGCGGTTAACAAATTCAAGCTCAGCGAAGTAGCTTCGCGTCCAAATGCGGGCGCTACCGCCATCTGCGGACGGGTGGAGGCGGAACTAGCCGAAATGAGCGATGCCGATGCCGCGGAATTTCTCTCCAGCTACGGATTGAAAGAGAGTGGGCTGACTCGCCTCATCCGGACCACATATGCGCTGCTGGGCCTGGTCTCTTTCTTTACGGTCGGCGAGGATGAATGCCGCGCCTGGACAATTCCCGTCCACACGCGTGCAGTGGAAGCTGCCGGCGCGATCCACTCCGATCTGGAAAAACACTTCATCCGTGCCGAAACCATCCGCTGGGATCAACTTCTGGAAGCGGGTTCAGAAGCCAACGCTCGGGCTCGTGGCATTCTTCGGCTGGAAGGCAAAGACTACATCGTGCAGGATGGGGATGTGTTGCATATACGGCATAGCGGATAGCGTTATCTAGACCCAGCCCTCTTCCATCAGACCCGCCTGAGAACCAAGAACAGCGAACTGGTATTATCCTCGCGCAGCAATGAACCCTATTCTACTCAGTGTTCTCATGGGCCTGACCGCGGCTGCGGCCAATGTTCTCGGCGGCGCCATTATTGTTCAGAAGCACTGGGACCGTTCCTACCTGAAATATTTTGTCGCTTTGGGCGCGGGGTTCATGCTGGCGACCGCGATCATCGAGATCTTTCCTGCCAGCCTGGAATTGCGCGGGAAGAGCGCAGCTTTTCTGGTTCTGGTTGGATATCTCATCATTCATTTTTTCGAACACACCGTAACCCCGCATTTCCACTTCGGAGAAGAGACCCACGAAGATGAATTCGTGCAAGGTCATAAGGGTTATTCGGTTCTCATCGGACTCATCATTCACACCTTTTTTGACGGCATCGCCATCGCTTCCGGATTTATCGTTTCCAACTGGTTGGGATGGATTATCTTTCTCGCCGTCTTCCTACACAAGATTCCAGAGGGATTTACTGTGGCCTCGGTCATGCTGGCAAGCGGCCAAAGCCGGCGCAGCGCCTGGGGCGCATCCATGCTCCTGGGCGCGGCCACCCTGGCGGGAGTACTGACCATGGCGTTGCTGCGCCACCAGGTTAGTTTCGGGTTACCCCTATCGGCTGGGGTGACTATCTACGTTGCAGCCTCAGACCTTGTGCCGGAGGTAAACCGCGAACCGGGAGTTAAGATGGCTCTGCTGGTCTTCTTAGGAGTCGGAGTGTTTTTCCTACTCGACTATTTCGTTCACTCGCACTAGAAGAAATCTGAGCCGGTTTTATTCCACGGTATGCTTGGCCGTGTAACCTTCCCGAGCCATGATCTGGTATTTGACGTCTTTACCCTTTTGATCGCGGATTTTCAGCGGACTTCCATCTGGTCCGATTAGCTCGACCTTCAGTTTTCGATAAGTGCCATCAAGCTTGGGATTGGTCGGATGGTAGGCAACGCTGTACTGGTTACGAATGTCGCTTCCAATGTCGCGGAAAATCTCGGGAAGTTCCCCTTGAAACCGGGGCTGGTAAAAGCGTCCGCCGGTCATGCGCGCGAAGGCATTCAACTGATTGTCGGCCTGCAGATAATCCATATTGCTGATGGGGATTCCCACTCCATGGGAGTAGCCCGTGCAGCCGTGTGTTTCACAATAATTCCGCAGCGCCCATCCGATGCTGACCGGGAAAATCGTGACATCCCGCGTGCTCTTGATCTTCTTCATGATCTGATCCAGGTTGAGCTTGCTGAATGTATCGACGCCTGTCGTGATCAGAACCACGTATTTGCGGCCCTGGATACCGTCCAATCGATCCAGCGTATCGTACAGCGCGTCGAATAAATTGGTTTCCGTGAAGCCCGGGATGCGCAACTGGTTCAGCCCGCCATAAACGGCTTTCTTATCCTGGGTAAAATCCACCAGAATGTCGGGCTTCATGTCATAGGAAACCACCGCCACCCAATCATCTTTCTTCAGCGAGTTGGCGAAGGCGTAACCCGCATTCAGCGCGTCCCTCATGAAGTAATAATTTGTAGAGGCAAACTCAACCAGCAGGACCGCAGTAATGGGTGCTTCCGACTGGTTAAAGTTGGTGATGGTTTGGGCGGCGCCGTCTTCGGAGATGCGGAAGTTGCCTTGCTTAAGCCCCGGGACAAATTGCCCGTTCTTGGTTGTGACCAGAACATCCACGTTGACCAAGGGCACATCCACCTTGATCGAATAGTCGGGCATGCCCTCCACCTTCTTTGGCTTTTCCGGCGGCGGAAGCGGAGGCTCCTCTTTTTTCTTGGGAACAGCATAGGGCCCAGTGTCGCTTTGCGGGCCTCCGGCAGCCGGAGGAGGCTCTTGCTTTTGCTGCCCATTTGGGGGCGGCTGGGAGGGTGGCTGATCCTGAGCCGCCAGGGTTCGGCCCGCGGAGGTTACTAAGGTAACACCCAGGAGTGCGAAAGCAATGTACCTGCGAAATAGATGCAAATTAAGCTGGTAAGCAGTGGAAAACATGGAACTCCTCAGGAAACGCTGTGCTAGTATAGACGCAGAATTTCGCGATTGGGATGTTTTGCTTGGCATCGGCTTTCACTCCTCCTACCTGGCAATACAACGCGCGAAGTGTAACTTTTTGATGGCGGACCTGTTGGCGGTCCTCCGGGACAAATTCATGAGACGAGTCGTTCTTGGGTGTGTACTCTGCTTTTTTGTATCCTCTCTGGCCGCAAACGCTGAAAATTCCAAACCAGTTCCAATCATCGCGGTAAGCCAGATCCACGCCGGAATGAAGGGCGTGGCGTACACCGTCTTTCAGGGCGTCAAGCCGGAAGCGATGGACGTGGAAGTACTTGGTGTTCTCAGAAACGCCAATGGACCGAAAGGCGACATTATTCTGGTTCGCCTCGGCGGCGCCAAAGCGCAATACACGGGTGTAGTCGCCGGCATGAGTGGCAGTCCGGTTTACTTTGATGGCAAGCTGGCGGGCGCGCTGGCTTTCCGCATTGGCGAATTTTCCAAAGAACCTATCGCCGGGGTTACCCCTATTGCGGAGATGTTGGAAATCAATGCCATGGACCGCAGCCCGATCAGTAGCTCGCTGCCGGCCAGGAGTTCAACCGACGCTCCCAGCAAAACAGCTACCCCCGGGGTTTCAACTCTTCCATCGCAGAACTTCGCCAACTATCTGCGGCCTATCGAAGCTCCATTGGTATTCAGCGGATTTTCAGAAGAGACGGTCCAGCGGTTTGCTCCCCAATTTGCAGCTGCTGGAATCGTTCCAGTGATGGGCACGGGATCGGTCAGCGACGCCAAGCAGCCTGAACCTCTGGAACCTGGCTCAGCGATCAGCGCCATACTGGTGCGCGGCGATATGGATATTGCCGCGACTTGCACCGTCACCTATATGGACGCCAAACATCTACTCGCATGCGGACATCCCCTGCTCCAATTCGGCATGGTGGATCTGCCAATGACGAAGGCTCAGGTGGTGGCGACTCTTCCGTCGCCGCTGAACGCGTTCAAAATTGTGAATGCCACCGAAGCAGTTGGCACATTCGTGCAGGACCGGCACACAGGAATCATGGGTGAGTTCGGCAAGAAGCCGGACATGATCCCCGTCACGCTGAACATCCATGGCGGACCCACCAACCGGCAGTTTCATTATGAGGTTTTGAATAATGCGCGCCTCAGTCCTGTGGCCATGATGGCAACCGTGTTCAACGCGCTTCACGGCGTGAATGATTACGGCGAAGAAATTACTTATCGCATGAGCGGACGCATCAGCGTGAATGGCTATCCGGACGTGAGCGTAGAAAACATGTTCGCGGTTGCCGATGGCGGACAACCTGCAGCGGTGCTGGCTGCGCTTTCTCTCGGCGACCGGTTTAGTCGCATTTACGATAATCCGTACACGGTGCCCGATATCCGTGGCGTGCAACTGGATTTTGATTTGGAGCGGGATCGCCGTTGGGCCCGCCTGGAGGCCGCTCGCACAGACGTGACCGAAGCCCGCCCCGGCGATGAGATCAATATCGAAGCGGTGCTGCGTCCCTATCGAGGCGAGAGACTGGTAAACCAAATCCCCATACATATTCCGACTTCTACTTCGAAAGGGCCATTGCGGATTTTGGTCAGCGACGGTGACACCATCGACCGCATTCGCCACGGGGCCCCGTTATTTGGACGAAAACTGGAGTTGGCTTCTACGATCGCCCTACTGAACAAGCAGCATGTGAACAACCGTATCTACGTTTCGCTTTTGGAAGCCGACCCTGAGGCTATGGTGGCGGACAAGGTAATGCCTGCACTCCCGCTCTCCATTATGAATGTGATGGATGGCATGCGCGGAACGCAGGATATGGTCGTGCTTGGGGAATCTTCGGTGAACGAAGCTGCCAGCGGTTCTCTCGACTACGTGGTTGCGGGGGCGCAAGTGCTGACTATCATGGTGAAGTAATCTGGACGGTCTTTCCTGTCGATCCCGCGGAGACCAGTACTTGGTACTCCCCTGCCCGTGATACCCTGAATCCATCCGCTAAAACTGAATACGAGGTAACGAACTTGCGTCTGCTGTCCATGATTATTACCGGGTTTCTGCTACTGCTTTTCGTTTCTCCAGCCGCCGGCGAGGGCACGCGGACTTGGGAACAGTCCAGATTCGATGACCTGACTAAAGGCGCGGCCAAGGGCGTGGCCATTCGCAGTGCGGGTGGGTTGGAACTGGCCCCTGCATTCAAGTCCATCGCTACTACCCCATCGACTTACATCTGGTCGATCGCGTCCGATCAAGCTGGGAATCTATACGCAGCAACCGGATCCCCGGCGCGTGTCTATCGCATCACCCCGGACGGTCAATCAACTCCAATTTTCGAGCCTCAGGAGTTGCAGGTGCAAGCCTTGGTGGTGGACAACAGCGGCATCATTTACGCGGCAACCAATCCGGACGGCAAAGTCTATCGAATCGAACATCTTCCGGTTCCGGCAACCAGCCCGGCAGAGGCGGGCAAGGATGCAGCGCGGAAAGCCAAATCGACTAGTGAATTTTCCGCCTCGGTTTATTTCGATCCTGGGACAAAATACATCTGGGATCTCGCGTTGGACGGCGCTAACAATCTGTACATAGCCACGGGAGACCATGGAGAAATCTTCCGAGTGACCCCACACGAACACTCAGTCTTTTTCAAGAGTGACGAGGCTCACATCCGTGTGCTGGCTTTCGATCCCAGAGGCAACCTGATTGCCGGGTCCGACGGCAGCGGACTGGTGTATAGAATCTCGCCCAACGGCGAAGGGTTCGTCCTTTATAGCGCACCGAAAAAGGAAATCACTGCGCTGGCAATTGATAAAGCAGGCAATATTTTCGCCGCCGGCGCGGGAGAAAGGCGCATAACGCCGGCCCAACAAAGCTTTCCTACTACCTCACCTTCCTCCCCAACGCCTCCTGCAACGACACAGCCACAAGGCGGCCTGGTGATCTCTAGTGTGACCCCAACCAACCCGTCCATGACGGGATCGTCATCCGCCCAGGGTGCCAGCGCCAGCGGCGGCTCGGAAATTTATCGAGTCGCACCCGACGGCTCTCCGTCGCGCATGTGGACTTCCAGCAACGATCTGGTCTATGCGCTCGCTTTCGATCAGCGTGGACGTTTGCTGGCGGGCACGGGGAATCGCGGGCATATTTTTGCCATCAGCGGCGAGGACGAATTTACCGATCTGTTGAAAGCCAGCGCCACTCAGGTCACAGCTTTCGCCAAGGCTCCGAATGGCGGCCTCTACGCCTCAACCAGCAATTTGGGCAAGGTCTTCCTGCTAGGGGCGACTACCGAACCGGTGGGAAGCTACGAAAGCGACGTGTTTGACGCGCGCATTTTCTCCCGCTGGGGCCGAGCCGAATTTCGCGGTGTCGGGAATGTAGAACTATTCGCGCGCAGCGGCAATGTAGATAATCCCGATCGCAACTGGAGTCCCTGGAAAAAAATTGATCTCCTTAAAGATGCCGAGGTCAGCGTTCCACCGGCAAGGTTTATTCAATGGAAAGCCGTGCTGCGTACAGGCGAGCCCGCTCCGCGCGTAGACAGTATCGCCCTGAACTATTTGCCCAAAAACGTGGCACCGGATTTCGATGAGGTCACGGTGCAAACCGGCACTCGTTACCAGTCGCTGCCGAAGCCGGTGGGCACAGATACGAGTATGACCGTCGGCGGGATCCAGCAGCCGCGTTTCGACTCCTCTCCTCCACCCATCCGCGACCGTGATTCCATTGGCGTGCGATGGGCGGTGCACGATGACAACGACGATCAGATGGTCTACTCCGTTTATTACCGTGGCGACGGAGAAAGCCGCTGGCTGTTGCTCAAAGACAACCTCACGGACAAGTTCTACTCCTTCGACGCTTCCCTTTTGCCGGACGGAGGCTACACATTCAAGGTGGTGGCTTCGGATGCTCCCTCCCATTCTCCAGAGCAGGCTCTGAGCACAGAAAAAGAAAGCACCCGCATCGAAGTGGACACTACGCCGCCGCAGATCGAGAACCTTGCGGCAGTGGTTGAGGGTGGGCAGATTCATGTAACTTTTCGATCCCACGACAGTTTCTCTTCGATAAAGCGCGCTGAATATTCGGTTGACGCCGGGGATTGGCAGTTCATCGAACCCCTGGGACAGCTGTCCGATTCCAAGCTCGAGAGTTATGATTTCCGCGCTTCTCTGTCCCCGAAGTCGCCCGCAGACTCATCACCAGTGGCGGCAGGCGGAACCGACGGAAGAGGCGTCGGCAACGGTCAAATGGAACACGTGGTGGTGGTACGCGTGTATGACCGCTACGACAACATGATTTCGGCAAAGACAGTGATCAGAGGAGGCGCCACCACTAACCGACTGGCCGTCCAACGTTAAGAGAGACTTCCCTTCTCGCATTCACTGCTAAAATTTCCTCCATGCTGGCTTTTTTGCAGACGATCGGCTGGGTTGCCGTCATCGTGTACGCGAGTATCCCGTCCTTCTGGCTGTTGGTCCATCCACGCGTGGAGTATTGGCGCTCCAGACAGCGATCTCCATACCGGGTCCTCATTCCGGTGTGGATCACAATGTGGATCGCACTCGGGATTACTACCGCACCGTGGCGGCATGTCTTGATCTACAACACCGGTTGGACGTGGATTCCGGCCGCAATTCTCTTTTTCACTGGATTATGGCTCTACAAAAGTTCCGGCGAGCACTTCAGCGGACCACAACTAATCGGCGTGGCTGAACTCCTGCCATCGCAAGGGGAACAGCAGTTAGTGATCTCGGGAATCCGCGACCGCATCCGCCATCCTGTGTATTTGGGACATCTTTGCGAGATGCTGGCTTGGAGTATCGGCACGGCGCTCGCTGTGGCTTATGCGTTGACTGCCTTCGCAGCCGTCACTGGCGTAATCATGATCCGATTGGAAGATAAGGAACTCGAACAGCGGTTTGGGGAGGAGTACCGGCGCTATCGCAGTCATGTTCCGGCGCTGATTCCTTCGCTGTGGAAGCCAAGCCTGGCTCAAAGGCAATAAATAAGTCCGTATGCGCTTCGAATTTTTTATTGCTATACGCTATCTACGCGCCAAGCGGCGGCAGGCCGTCATTGGCGTCATTACTGGCATTTCGATCGCCGGAGTTGCTGCTGGAGTAGCGTCGCTTATCGTCGCCCTCTCCATCAACAATGGGTTCCGCCAGGATCTGCAGGATCGTCTTCTCGGTTCGACTTCTCACGTCAACCTGCTTCGCATTGAGAGTGATGGCATCAAGGACTGGCGTCCATTGATGGATCGTCTTTCGAAACAACCCCACGTGGTCGCCACCGCGCCTGCAGTGTACGAGCAAGTGCTGATTTCCCGGGGAGCGCGAGCTCGAGGAGCTGTGCTGAAAGGTATGATTCCCGCTTATGAACGTAAAGTCAGCGATCTGTTGAGGTCCGTGAATATCGGTTCAGCGGATGCGTTGGAAGAAGAACCACCCGCTGGTCGTAACGCAGGAACCGCGTCTGAACCGGGATCTGCGGCCGACGCTTCCCCGAGCGCGGCTTCCCCGAGCGAACCCCAGGATTCAATGCGCGCGGTTCAGAATCGCCTCTCGGCAATGCCGCCTATCATCCTCGGCAAAGACATGGCGGAAAATCTCGGCGCGACTGTTGGCTCCGTTGTACTGGTGACTAGCCCTCAAGGTGAACTGACTCCTTTTGGCATGGTGCCCAAATACAATCGTTTCCGGGTGGCGGGAATTTTTAACTCTGGATTTTACGATTATGACAGTTCGTGGGCCTTCGCTCGTTTGTCGGACACGCAGCGCTTGTTCGGAATCGGTGACCAGGTCTCCGTAATCGAGTTCAAACTGGATGACATCTACCAGGCGGGCCAGATCTCCCAGCAGCTCGAAAGGGCCGCCGGGCCCGGATTCATGGCCACCAACTGGATGGAGCAGAATAAAGCCATCTTTCAACATTCTGATTGCGCTAACCATGATGGTGATGGAAAAGACCCGGGACATTGCCGTGCTCATGTCGATGGGAACGCGCAAATCCCAGGTGCGGCGCGTATTTATCGCGCAAGGCGTGCTGATCGGCCTGATCGGTACTGCGATCGGTCTGATTCTTGGATATTCTCTTTCCTGGGCGGGAGGACATTACCACTTTCTTTCTCTTTCGCCAGAGGTCTACTCCATCGATTATGTTCCTTTCGTGCCTCGTGCCCTCGATGGCGTGCTGGTAGCAGCGGTCGCGGTGGGGATTTCATTCATTGCGACGGTTTACCCATCCTGGGCGGCTGCGCGCATCCTGCCTGCGGAAGCCTTGCGGTACGAATGACTCGATGCACGGCATGTGCCAAGACCTCACGCCAGCACGGTTATACAGTTTTCTGCATAGATGCTCCCAAAAAGGGAAGTAGGGTTGCCTGCGATGGCTCCGTGTTTTAATGGAGATGGCATTGCGCCACAGGCGGTCAAGCACGGGGAGCGCCCCAAGGCTGAACCGAGGAGCCAGCAGTTTGCATCCAATAGAGCGGGAAATAATTTTGCGGGTGGAAGGTCTGAAGAAGGTCTTCCGTTCCGGCGAATCGGACCTGGTGCTCTTTGAAAATCTGTCGTTCCAGGTAGCTAAAGGGGAGATGCTCGCGATTGTCGGCGAATCGGGCGCCGGAAAGAGTACCTTGTTGCACATCCTCGGCGCTCTTGATACCGCTTCCGCAGGTGACGTATACTGCGCCGGTTTACGATTGAGTTCGCTTTCGGAGGATAAGGCCTCCGAATTTCGGAACCGGGAAATCGGTTTCGTCTGGCAATTCCACTACTTGCTGCCGGAGTTTACGGCACTGGAAAACGTGGCTATGCCGCTCCTGGTTCGGGGTCTTCCCCGGCAGGATGCGCAGGGAGAAGCTTCGCGGTGGTTGCGCGAAGTCGGATTGGGGCCGCGTTCCGCGCATCGCTCGGGGGAGCTTTCGGGCGGTGAGCAACAACGCGTGGCTCTGGCCCGGGCGCTCATCACTCAGCCCAAGCTGTTGCTGGCCGATGAGCCGACCGGAGATCTCGACAGCCGTACGGCGGACTCGATATTTGAATTGATCTCCCGGTTACATCGCGACTGCCAGCTGACCTCCCTGATCGCCACCCACAATTTTGCTTTTGCGCGGCGCTGTCACCGCGTTCTGCGGTTACAGCAAGGGAAAATGGAAGAAGTCGCGCCGGAATCGCTTCCGGCATGAGCGGGTTGACGCTGGATCGTGGAGAATGCATCTAAAGGAAGTCGCAATCTTTTGCGCGGGGTTGCAATGGATTGCGGAAAGATGCAGTCAGGTGTCTTTAGTAACAGTATTCAAGTTTCTAACGAACGATTTTAGGGCTTGGGTTTGTTGGCACCTTGATTGCATAATGAACTAGGGGCCAAGAGGTTTCAGGAAGAAAGGCCACTAGCCAATTCTGCTTGGGACTTCAGGGGAGAAGGGCTATATGTTCGAACGCTATACGGAGAAAGCAAGGCGCGTTATCTTTTTTGCGCGGTATGAAGCCAGCCAGTTCGGGTCTCCTTACATTGAGACGGAACACCTGCTGCTGGGACTTCTGCGTGAAGATAAGGCCTTGACCAACCGCTTTTTGCGTTCTCACGCGTCGGTCGAGTCCATTCGCAAGCAGATCGAGGGACACACTACGATCCGGGAGAAAGTTTCCACCTCCGTGGATCTCCCGCTGAGCAACGAATGCAAGCGCGTTCTGGCTTATGCCGCGGAAGAAGCCGAGCGTCTCTCTCACAAACATATTGGAACTGAACACCTGCTGTTGGGATTGCTGCGGGAAGAAAAGTGTTTTGCTGCCGAGATTTTACACGAGCGTGGCCTGCGCCTATCCACCATCCGCGAAGAACTGGCGCGCAGTAGCCAGGAAAAGGCTCAGCCGCAGCGGCAGCGCGAGTCTTCCCTGCTCGGCGAATTCTCCCGCGATCTGACCCAGGCCGCCATGGACACCCAACTTGATCCGCTGGTAGGGCGGGAAGGCGAGTTGGAACGTGTGGTGCAGATCCTTTGCCGTCGCACTAAAAATAATCCGGTGTTGATCGGCGAGCCGGGTGTGGGCAAGACCGCCATTGTCGAAGGCCTCGCACAGCGTATTGCGGACGGCGAAGTTCCATCATTCCTTGCCGACAAACGCATTCTGGCGCTCGATCTGTCACTTATCGTTGCCGGCACCAAGTATCGTGGCCAGTTCGAAGAACGGCTGAAGACCATCATGAAGGAATTGATGGAGTCGCAGAATGCCATCATTTTCATCGACGAACTGCACACTTTGGTTGGCGCAGGTTCGGCCGAAGGGTCGCTGGATGCCGCTAATATTCTGAAGCCAGCCCTTTCCCGTGGAGAAATTCAGTGCATCGGAGCTACCACGCCGGGTGAGTATCGTAAGTCGATCGAGAAAGATCGCTCGCTGGAACGGCGTTTCCAGGCAGTCAAGGTTCCGCCTCCAAACGAAGTCGATGCCACCAAGATTCTTTTTGGGATCAAGGATCGCTACGAGAAGTTTCACGCCGTCACTTACACCGACGACTCGATCAATTTTGCGGTGTCACATTCAAACCGCTATATTCCCGACCGTTTCCTGCCGGATAAGGCAATCGATCTGATCGACGAAGCCGGGGCGCGCGTAAAGCTGCGCCAGACCTCTCTTCCAGAGGAAATTACGGAAGTCCAGAAGCGGATTAAGTTCATCGTCCATCGTATGGAGAACGCTATCGCGAACCACGAGTTCGAGAAGGCGCGCTTCTACTCGGATGAAGAACGCAAAGAGCGCGAGAACCTGCGTGCTCTTCGCGAAAAATACCACCTCGATGAATCCTCCACCGGCGTTGTCGGTCGGGAGGACATCGAGG
>WNGG01006312.1_pt1 | contig 13190 bp, 10 predicted proteins | sample 5400661 | NCBI WGS metagenome assembly WNGG01 (sample SAMN13153372, study PRJNA577476) | soil metagenome | isolation source: 100 cm soil or saprolite under Garry oak tree replicate 1 | place: USA:California | collected 2016-06-15
GCCAGGGGACCTTCACCGACGTGGCCGAGACGGCGGGGGTGGCCGTGGGGGGCTGGTCCACCGGGTGCGCCTTCGGGGACTACGACGGCGACGGGCGGCTGGACCTGTTCGTCGCCGGCTACATCGCGCTCGACCTCGAGCACCTGCCGCCGTCCCCCGCGGGCGCCGCCTCTCGGCGGGAGGGGGACAAGCCCGCGACTTCGGGCGAGGCGGCCCGGGGCAACATGGGCGCCGCCTACCGGGCGGGCGCCGCCTACTGCGAGTACCGCGGCCAGCCCGTGATGTGTGGTCCCCGGGGGCTCAAGGGCGCGCCCGACCACCTGTTCCACAACAACGGTGACGGCACCTTCACCGACGTGAGCGCCAAGGCCGGAGTCGCCGACACCAACGGCTCTTATGGCTTCGGGGTGGCCTTCTTCGACTTCGACGACGACGGCCGGCCCGACCTGTTCGTGGCCAACGACTCCAACCCCAACTACCTCTATCGCAACCGGGGCGACGGTACGTTCCAGGACGTGAGCTACTCCTCGGGGGCGGCCCTCAACGAGCTGGGCCTCGAGCAGGCCCACATGGGAGTGGCGGTGGGGGATTACGACCACGACGGCCGCGACGACCTCCACATCACCAACTTCGCCGACGACTCCAACCTCCTCTTCCACAACGACGGCGACGGGCTGTTCACGGACGTGAGCTACCCGGGGGGCGTGGGCCACCCGAGCATCCCTTTCCTGGGCTGGGGGACGCACTTCCTCGACTACGACAACGACGGCTGGCTGGACCTCTTCGTGGCCAACGGCCACGTCTACCCGATCGTGGACGGCTTCGACTGGAACACGTCGTACCGCCAGCGGGCCCTGCTGTTCCGGAACGTCAAGGGGAAGTTCGTGGAGGTCGGCGGCGCGGGAGGAGAGGGCCTGGCCACGCCCCGGTGCGCGCGCGGCTCGGCGGCGGGAGACTTCGACAACGACGGGGGCGTGGACCTCCTGGTGAACGACATCGATGACGCCCCCGCGCTCCTGCGCAACCTGGGAGGCAGCCGGGCGGGGCACTGGTTGACCCTGCGCCTCGTCGGGGACCCGGCCCGCCGCTGCCCGCGGGACGCGATCGGCTCGGTGGTGTTCTGCACCGCGAACGGGTTTCGGCAACGGGGCGAGGTGGCGAGCGGCCGGAGCCAGATGTCGCAGTCCGACCTCCGGGTGCACTTCGGCTTGGGTCCGGCCACCCGGGTCGACCGCCTGGAAGTGCGCTGGGCCAACGGGCCCACGGTGGCCTACGACGTCCACGCCGTCGACACCGAGCTGGTCATCGACCAGTCGCGGGGCGTGATGAAGCCCTAGAATCGGAGCCACCATGCTGTGTCCGGCTGTCGTCCTCGTCCCCGTCGCCCTCCTCGCCGCCGTCGCACCGGTGGCCGGCCAAGCCAGACCCACGGGCGAGCCAGACGGAGGGCGAAGGCCGTTCACCGTGGTCGAAGCCACGATCTCCGAGCTGCAAACCGCCATGGAGCAGCGTCGGGTGACGTCGCGAGCGATCGTCGAGCAGTACCTCACGCGCATCGCGCTCTACGAGGACCGTCTCAACGCGATCATCACCGTCTACCCCGGCGCTCTCCGCGAGGCCGAGGAGCGCGACCGGGAGCGGGCGCAGGGCAAGCTCAGAGGGCCACTCCACGGGATTCCCGTCGCCCTGAAGGACAACATCCACACCACGAACATGTCCACGACGGGCGGCGCCCTCGCGTTCGACGGCTTCGTCCCGCCCTACGAAGCGACCCTGACCCGGAACCTGCGGGAGGCCGGCGCCGTCATCCTGGCCAAGACGGTCATGACCGAGCTCGCCAACTGGGTGGCCGCCGGCATGCCCGCGAACTACAGCGCCCTCAAGGGCTACGGCATGAACCCGTACGATCCCCGGCGCGACCCCCGCGAAGCGACGTTCGACGGCCGCCCGGCGCTCTCCCCAGGCGGATCGAGCTCGGGCATCGGGACCGCGGCGAGCTTCTGGGCCGCGAACGTGGGCACGGAAACCTCGGGCTCGATCCTGAGCCCCGCCAACCAGAACATGCTGGCCGCGGTCAAGCCGACGGTGGGTCGCATCAGCCGCTACGGCGTCATTCCCATCACCGCGGACCAGGACACCGCGGGTCCCATGGCGCGCACGGTCACGGACGCCGCCATCCTTCTCGGCGCGCTCGAAGGCGGCGCGCCCGACCCCAACGACGCGTCGACCCGTGGTTGCCCGCCGCCGCCCGGGCGCGACTACACGCGCTTCCTCAATCCCAAAGGGCTACAGGGTGCGCGCATCGGCATCCCTCGCGCCAACTTCTACGACAAGGTGACGCCCCCGGGAGCGACGGAGCCGCGCGGCGGGCTGAACGAGGACCAGGCTAGGGTCATGGCCGAGGCGATCGCGGTGCCTGAAGCAGCAGGGCGCCGTGGTCGTGGACCCCGCCGACATTCCCAGCGTCCTCGCCAAGGAGCCCGGCGACAACTTCCTGAGCTGGAGCGTCTGCAGCGGGCTCGACAACGCGAAGGGAAGGGATGCGGCCTGTTCGGTGGTGTTCAAGTACGGCATGAAGCGAGACTTCGACGCCTGGCTCGGGACTCTCGGGCGGAACGCGCCGGTGAAGACGCTCACGGAGCTGCGGCAGTGGAACGTCGCGCACCAGAAGGCGGGCGCCATCAAGTACGGTCAGGCACAGCTCGACATCTCGGACGAGATGGACGTACGCGCGGATCGCGTACGGTACGAGTCGGATCGGGAGAAGGACCTGCGCTTGTCGGCCACCCAAGGGATCGACGCGGTCATGAAGGAGAACCGTCTCGACGCCATCCTCTTTCCCGCGGGGAGCGGCGCCGCCATCGCCGCCAAGCCCGGCTACCCCACGGTGATCGTGCCGTTCGGCTTCGTCCCCAACGCTCCTGCCGCGGGCGGCAACGTCCCCGCGCCGGCCTTCCCCGCCGGCTTCGATCCCAAGCCGTCACCCTACGGCGTCAGCTTCACGGGGATGGCCTGCAGCGAACCCCGTCTGCTCGAGCTGGCCTACTCCTTCGAGCAGGCCACGAAGCGGCGCGTCCCCCCGCCCGCAACGCCGTAGACCGTCAGGGCGTTGATCCGTCACGGGCGCCGAGCCTGAACGGTCGCGATCCGGTCCCGTGCCCCGCTAGAATGCTCCGTCCCACGGAAGAATCGAGATGACGCTTCGCACGGCCGGACGGGCGGCGGCTGCGATGATGGCCTTCGCCGCGAACTCGCTCCTGTGCCGAGCCGCCCTGGGTGCGCGCGCAATCGACGCCTTGACCTTCACGAGCGTCCGCCTTGCCTCGGGGGCTCTCGTGCTGGCCCTGCTGGTGCGGGGCCGCTCGGGAACGCGCGACGCCTTCGCGGCCTGGCGCCTGGGCGCCGCGCTCTTCGCCTACGCCATCGGGTTTTCCCTGGCCTACACCCGCATCACCGCCGGGATGGGAGCGCTTCTCCTGTTCGGCGCCGTCCAGGTCACGATGATCGGCGGCGGGCTCGTGGCCGGGGAACGGCCGACCACCCGCGAGTGGCTGGGCCTCGGACTCGCCCTCGCCGGCCTCGTGGGTTTGACGTTCCCGGGCCTCACCGCCCCCGATCCGGGGGGTGCGGCCTTCATGCTCGCCGCGGGTGTTGCCTGGGGCGTCTACTCGCTCGGGGCCCGAGAGGGCGGCGAGCCCCTCGCCGCGAATGCCGCGAGCTTCGCTTGCAGCGTCCCGCTGGCGCTCGTCGCGCAAGGCGTGGGCTTCGTGAGGATGCCTCCGAAGGTGACCGCCGCGGGCCTCGCGCTCGCCGTCACTTCCGGCGCCGTCACGTCGGGCCTCGGCTACGCCCTCTGGTACGCGGCGCTGCGCGGATTGACCGCGGCCCAGGCGGCCATCGTGCAGCTCAGCGTTCCGCCCCTGGCGGCCCTCGGCGCGGTCGCGCTGCTCGGAGAGGCGCTCGGCGCGCGCCTGATCGTGAGCGGCGCGGCCGTGCTCGGCGGCATCGCCGTGGCCCTCGCGGCCCGGAGGCGCTGAGCCTCACCGCCTCCTCAGCGGACCCGCGTGAGGTATTGGAGGAGGTCGGCCATCTGTTGCTCGCTCACTTGCTGATCGAGGTCGGCGGGCATAGCGGAGAGCTGGGACACGTACATACGGCTCACGTCCGCGCGCGGGATCACTACCTCCCGGCCGCCCTCCCGGTGCAGCACGATCGTGGTCGGGGTCTGGCCGGCCAGCACCCCCTCCTCGATCCCGCCCGACACGCGCTCCACCACATAGGACTCGTAGCCCGGCGCGATCGAGAGGCTGGGCATGAGCACGTCCTTCAGCAGCAGGGAGGCCGGCCGGTTCCTCACCGTTCCGAGGTCCGGCCCCACCTCGGCCCCCTCCCCCCGGAAGCGATGGCACTTCGCGCAGACCTCGCGGAAGACCTGCTCGCCCCGCCCGGCGTCGGCGAGGCCGTCGAGCGCCGCCTCGTAGCGCTTCAGCACCTGCTCGCGCTCGCCCGTCTTCTCTTCGAGGAGGGCGTGGGCCTCGGTCCGCACCGACGGATCCCGATGCATGAGCAGGTCACGCTTGTGCCAGAAGCCGAGCGTCCAGGCGGGCACGCGGCCGTCCTTGAGCGCGGCCAGCAGGACCCGGGTGCGGCCGGCATCGTGGAGCATCGCTTCGGCGGCTTCGCTGCGCACGGCCGGGGTGAGCCCCTTCCAACGCTCGATGAGGAACGTGCCCACCGCATCGTCCGTCGCCCGCCCCAGCGCCTTCACGGCCGCGACCTGGACGGGCTCCGGCTCCCGCGGATCAACCAGCTCCTCCAGTTGCCCGACTCGGCCGTCCACGGCGGCCAGGGCGAGCAGGCCCAGGGCGTCGGCCCGCGCGGCCGGCTCCTGGGACCGGTCGGTGGCGCGCGCGGCCGCGCGATCGAGCACCGGCCCGATCGACCGTCCCTCGGGCAGGCCAGCCTGGGCCAGCAGGTCCAGCGCGGCGTGCCGGACGGCCGCGGATGGCCCTTCGATCATCGACAGCAGCCGCGGCCGCACCGTGGCCAGCGCCGAGCCCTCCGCCCGTGTGCGGCGCAGGCCGCGGGCCAGACCCTCGAGCACGGCCGCGCGCCACCAGTCCGCGCCGGCGGCGGCGGCGCGATCCACGAGCCGGCCGATCTCCGCCGGGCGCCGGCGCGCCCCCACCACGCCCGACGCCTGACGGAGGAACGCGGCCCCGCCGGGCCCTTCGCGCGCGATGAGGCCGGTGCCGGGCGCCAGCGCGCGGTCGAGGTAGGCCACGGCCTGATCGGACGAGGCGCTGAGCGCGGCCACCTGCATCCATTCGTCCTCGATGCCGGCGAAGAGCAGCCGGTCGCGCGCCGCCCTCGCCGCCGCCGAGTCCAGGCCGCCCAGAGTGCACAGGAGCTGGAAGCGGACCCGCGCGTCCGGGTCGCCGGCCATGGCCAGCAGGCGTTCAACGAGCCGGCCCTCACCGGGAAGGAACGGCTCGGCCAGGCGGATGGCGTTCTCACGCACGCCGGGCTCGGGGTCGGCGAGGGCCTTCAACACCACCGCCGGCTCCAGCTTCCCGAGCCCTTCGAGCGTCCAGAGCGCGTGCACCCGCCCGACCGCCGACGGACTCTCGTGGAACAAGCGGAGGAGCAGCGCCGGCCCTTCCGTGGGCTGCCGGTCCACCAGCAGCCGCTGGGCCGTGCGCCGCCACCAGAGGTTCGGATGCGCGAGCAGGGCGACGAGCTCGTCGGTGGTTGCGTCGCCCGGCCACCGCGCGGGAGGGGCGGCCGGTCCCTGTGCCTCGGCCGTGATGCGATAGATCCGCCCCCGGTCGCTCCCGCGGTACAGCTCGGGCGAGTCGTGATGATGGTGGGCGACCCCCCACTCCGGATGCTCGATGATCTGCCGGTAATAGTCGACGAGGTAGAGCGCACCGTCGGGCCCGGCCGTGAAGTTCACGGGGCGGAACCAGGCGTCGCCCGCGGCCAGGAACTCCCGCCCGTCCTGCGCACGCCGCGCCACGAACGTGGACCCGGAGGGCGACCACACGTCGCGGTGCACGAGGTTCTGCGCGGGCTCCGCCACCAGCGATGACCGCCCGAGGGCGGCGGCCAGGGGGCCCCCCGGCACGAAGGTCAAGCTGCACGCGGAGGTGAACTGGCCCGGCTCGCTCAGCATCTCGAACTCGGCGTGGCGGGTGATGGCGTACACGGTCGCCGCCGAGCCGTGGTCGGAGGCGTCTTGCATGGCCGAGCGGAGCGCCAGGTCGGGGTTGCGCTTCAGGTAGCGGGCGGCGATCACCTCGTGGCGGGCGTGGTTCGAGTTGTCGAGGGTGAAGTAGTGGCCCCACTCGTCGAAAGCGTGGCCGAACTGGGACCTTCCCGCGAGCGTCTCCAGCTCGGCGCGATCCGGACGGAAGCGGATGCCGTGACCGTTGGGATCGACGGACGCGACCTCGTTCCGGTCCGGGAACCGGATGCCGCTACCCCGATCGCCGAACTTGTCCTTGAAGACGATCGCCTCGGCCGGCCCCTCGTGGGCCAGGTAGATCCAGTTGTCGAGGCCGTAGACAGGCCCGTTGACCGTGTGCTGGGGGTTGGTGAACGCGAACCCCGTGAGCACGCGCTTCCTCACGTCGGCCCGCCCGTCGCCGTCCGTGTCCTCGAAGTACCAGACGTCGGGGGCGGCCGTGACCAGGATGCCGTTCTTCCAGCGCATCACCCCGGTGGGAAGCACCAGGCCGTCCGCGAAGACCGTGACGTGCTCGTAGCGGCCGTCGTGGTCGCGGTCCTCCAGCAGCTTCACCCGGCCCGTGGGCCGGGTGTCGAGCGGGTAGCCGGGCATCTCGACGACGAAGAGCCGGCCCCGCTCGTCGAACTCCATGGCCACCGGGCTGGCGATCGCCGGCTCCGTGACGAAGGGCTCGATCCGGAAGCCCGGCTCGAGTTGCACCGTCTTCAGGGATTCGGCCGGGCTATAGGGCGGCCCCCCGCCGCGCCGGCAGCCCGGGGCGAGGCCCAGCACGCAGGCCAGGACGGCTCGGACCAGGAGGGGAGCGGGCGATGTAGACGGGTCTCGTGGCATCGGGACGAGGTGGCGAATCGTTACTTCACTTCACGAGTGGGTTTACGTGGCGTACGCCGGGAAAACGGACGAAGTCTCCGTCCGTCGAATACACGTCAGAGCCCCGTTCCACCGCCATCGCGGCAAGGTGGGCGTCCGAAGTCAGGTTGCCGGCGGTACCGACGGCGCGGAGTAGCTGGCGCAGAACAGCCCAGTGGCCGTCCCCTGGTCCAAGGGCCTGCACGTAAGGCTGGGCAAGCCACGAATCGACGAACGCGATCGCGTCCTCCGGGCCGAGCGGTCGTTTCAGGATACCCGGTCGCGTTGTGATCCGGAGGAACGCCAGGATCACGACCCACGCGAGCCCGACCGGCGTCGTCCCGGAAAGCACGTCTTCCAGCCAGCGCCGGGCCTTCCCGTGGTGTGCCGAGTCGGAGTCGACGGCATAGATCAGCAGGTTCGCATCGACGAGGATCACTTCCGCAGCTCGAGCTTCCGCGCGAGCGCATCGTCCTCCAGCGCGTCGGCGAGACGGAGGGCGCGGTCGAGATCGATGCCGGGGGCGACGCCGCCCAGCGAGACCGGTTTGAGCCGATAGCGGCGCACCGGCGGAGCCTCCTGCGCGACGAGCCCGGCGCGCAAGGCCTCGTTCACGACCTGCTTGAAGGGCTTTCGAGTGCGGTGGGCCCTCTTCCGCAGGGCCTCCGCGACATCCGGATCGATAGTGAGAGTCGTTCGCACCGGAACATCATAGCATCATCGTACCAGACATCAAGTAACCAACGTGGCGTAGCCCATGGTCTTCGGCGGTTCGGCGGGAGAGAAGGAGCGCCCGGTTTCAAAGGCAACCTTGGAACCCTCCCGAGCGTCTCAGACGCATGGGTAGTTCGCCGCCGACCCGAGCGTCGTGGGGAAGACGCTGATCCTGAACGGGCACGACATGACGATCCTCGGAGTGGCGGCGGCGGGCTTCGACGGGGTCCAGCTCGAGTTCGTCCCCCAGGTCTTCGTGCCCATGATGATGAAGGCCCAGATGACGCCGCTCTGGGACGCGCTCAAGGATCGGCGATGGCGCCTGGCGGCGGCCCTGGCCGGCTTCATTCCCGCACGGCGGGCCAGCCGGGTCGATCCCATCCGCGCGCTGCGCTACGAATAGGGGCCCTCAGCCCAGGGCCAGCGCCCTCCCCTTGGGGCTCATCTTCTTGTTCCACGTCTTCCGCAGAACCTCGATGACCTTGTCGCGGGGCTGCTCCCGCATGAACTCGGAGAGCTCGGTCTCGAGGAAGACGAGGCAGGCCGCGTCCTCGAGGCCTGGGCCTCGGGATCGTCCGGAGGCGCCGTCTTGGCCACGAGCCGAGCCACGCGCTCGGCGAGGGCCGCGTCGCCGCCGGCTCCCGCCAGCAGCTCACGGGCGCGCTGACCCTGACGCTGGTGGACGGCGCTCCTCCAGCGCAGGTAGCTGGGTCCCTCGACCAGACGCCGGACCCACGCCTCCAGCCGGTCGGCGTAGACGGCCTCGGCCGGCCGGCCGTCGACCTGCTCGGGGTCGGCGGCAGGGGCTGCCTCGATCGCGGCCCGCGCGCGCCCCTCGAGGTCGCTCAGGAGGCCCTACCGGACCTCGGCCTTCCGCACCGGGAGCAGGGGGCCCAGCAGGATCTCGATGCGGCGGTTCTGCCGCCGGCCCGCGTCGGTGTCGTTCGACGCCTTCGGGCGGTACTCCGAGTACCCGGCGGCCGAGAGCATCGCGGGGTCGACCCGGGCCTCGTCCTGGAGGTAGCGGGCCACGTTGATCGCCCGCGCCGCGGACAGCTCCCAGTTCGTCGCGAAGCGCTTGGTGAGGGCGCCCCGGATGGGGACGTTGTCCGTGTGGCCCTGCACCTCGATACGGCGGTTGGTCGCCTTCTTCAAGACCGTCCCGACCTTCCTCAGCACCTCCACCCCGGCCGGCTTGAGGTCGGCCTCGCCGGAGTCGAAGAGCACCTCGTCCACCATGTCGACGCTGAGCTGGTCCCGGATCCGCTGCACCTGGACCTGGTGGTTGGCGATCTCCTCCTTCAGCTCCCCCTGCAGCTCGTCCTGGGTGGACCGGAGGGCGGCCAGCTCCTTCTCCCTCTCCGCCACTTTCTCCTGGAGCTCGGTGCTCGTCTTCTGGAGCTGGTCGCGAATGCTCTCGAGGTCGGCCACCCGGCCGCGCAAGGTCGAGATCTCCCGGACGTCGGCCGCGGCCTGCTGGCGGGAGGCGTCCAGCGCCTCCTCGTGCGGCCGGTACAACCACCAATAGAGGGCCCCGACCGCGGCCAGCACGATCAGGAGCAGTACGAGCAATGCCTTCGCCATAGATCGCCTCCGACGAGCCTGATTATAGGGACTAACGCGTCTGTTGACTTCGGGCGGACGGGTGCTGTAGGGTTGCCTCAACTTTTCGCTTTCTGAAGGGGATTTGGCAGTTGGTTGCAGGCCACCGGCAAAGGGGGCTTGCCATTCCCAGGGAAGCCGAACGGCGACTCGGACCCTCCCTGGCGCCCGCCTCCTCCCGCCTGTCCCTCGGAGACGAGAGTCTAAGGGGAGGGAATGATGAAATGGCTCGACGGGCGTAGACCGGCGCGGCCTGCGCTGCACGCGGCGCTCGCCGTCGCGCTCCTCTTCGGAGCGCTGGCCGGTCGGAGCGACGCGCAGGTGCTCTACGGCAGCATCGTCGGCAACGTGACCGACAATACCAAGGCCGCGGTACCCGGTGCGGCCGTGACCATCATCCATAAGGAAACGAACCTGGCCCGCGAGGGCACCACCACCAGTGACGGCACCTATCGATTCGTCAACGTGCAGCCCGGAACCTACACGGTCCGGGTCACCCTCACGGGATTCAAGGAGTCCGTGAAGGAGAACGTGCCGGTTTCGGCCAACGCGGTCAGCCGCGTGGACGTCGGGCTGGAGGTGGGACAGCTCACCGAGGCCATCACCGTCCAGTCGGAGCAGAAGCTGCTGCAGACCGACTCGGGCTCGGTGACCGCCGAGCTGAAGGCCAAGGAGATCGCGAGCCTGCCTCTCGGGAACTACCGCAATTACCAGACCCTCCTCAACCTCGTGCCCGGGACCACGCCCGCGGGGTTCCAGAACGCCGTGACCGACACCCCCGGCCGCGCGCTCACCACCAACGTCAACGGCACCGCGCGCAACAACAACAATACCCGGCTCGACGGCACCGTCAACGTGTTCATCTGGCTCCCGCACCACGCGGTCTATGTGGCGCCCGCGGAGACGGTGTACACGGTCAACATCTCGACGGACAACTTCGATGCCGAGCAGGGGATGGCGGGCGGGGCCGCGGTCAGCGTGCTCACCAAGTCGGGCACCAACGAGTTCCACGGCTCCGGGTTCGCCCTGCACGAGGACCAGGGCCTGCGGGCGCGCAACTTCTTCAACAACGGGCCGCGGGACGCCGAGGCGTTCAAGAGCCACCGCAACATCGACGGGGTTACCCTGGGCGGTCCCATCGTCAAGAACAAGCTGTTCTTCTTCGCGGGCTGGGAAGGGACCTACGAGAAGACGGCGAACACGCGCACGAGCACCGTCCCCACGGCGGCCATGCGCACCGGCGACTTCAGCGCGTTCGGGACCACGATCTACGACCCCGCCTCGGGCAACCCCGACGGCTCGGGCCGCACGCCCTTCCCGGGGGACATCATCCCCGCCAATCGGATCAGCCCGATCGCGAAAGCCCTCCAGGACCGCCTCCCCGCGCCCAACAAGCCGGGGACCTCGGGCAACTACAGCGCCACCGGACCCATCGACCTGAAGCGCAACAACGTCGACGTGAAGCTCAACTACAACGTCAGCTCCGCGACCCAGGTCTGGGCGAAGTACAGCCAGATGAACGCGACCGTGACCTCCGACATGTGGCTGGGCAACCCGCAGAGCGGCGGGGCGGGCGGCTACGGCTTCGGCGACGGGTCCGGCATCGGAGACACCAAGGTCAAGCTCGCCACCCTCGGCACCACCTGGACGCTCTCCCCGACCGTCGTGCTGGACGGGACCGCCGGCCTGACCCGGTTCGACCAGGAGTGCGTTCCCCCCGACGTCGGCACGAACTTCGGCACGGACATATTCCACATCCCGGGCACCAACGGGGCCGGCCTCAGCAACGGTGATCCGCGGACGTCGGGGATGCCCGCCATCTTCGTCTCCGGCTACGAGCCCTACGGCGGGGTCGACGGCTGGAACCCGCTCTACCGCCACGACCGGAGCTACAACGTCTCCACGAACCTCACCTGGACGACCGGCAAGCACGACGTGCGCTTCGGCGTCGATGTCGTGCGGCTGGAGCTGAACCACTGGCAGCCGGAGCTCGGGGAAGGACCCCGAGGGGCGCTGCACTTCAGCGGCGGTGGCACGGCCCTGGGACCGAACGGCTCCCCCGACCAGTTCAACGCCTACGCCCAGTTCCTGCTCGGCGATACGACCTACGTCGCCAAGGCCGTGCAGTTCGAGCTCATGACCGGCCGGGAGTGGCAGTACGGCGCGTACTTCCGCGACCGCTGGCAAGTCAACAAGGACCTGACCCTGAGCCTGGGCCTGCGCTGGGAGAAGTACCCGCTCATGAAGCGCGCGGACCGTGGGCTCGAATTCTACGACGAGACCACCAACAAAGTGCTGCTCGGCGGCAAAGGGGGCAACCCCGAGGACCTGGGGATCAAGGTCAAGCACCCCAATTTCCTGCCGCGGATCGGGGCCGCCTACCGCATAGGAGAGGACAACGTCCTCCGCGGCGGATACGGCATCACGGTCAGCCCCATGCCGCTCTCGCGGCCGCTGCGCGGCTTCTACCCGGCGATCATCGCCCAGTCGTTCGTGGGCCCCAGTGATTTCGTGCCGTTCGGGACCCTCGCCTCGGGCATCCCCCTCTTCCCCGGACCGGACATCAACTCAGGCGCGGTGGATTTGCCGACCTCGGCCCTCATGGGCTCGCCGTATCACGACCACCTCAACCGCGGCTACATCCAGTCCTGGAACATGACCTACGAGCGCCGGCTGCCCGCGCACTTCTCGCTCTCCACCGCCTACGTGGGCACCAAGACGACGCAGCTCATGGGCCTCTACGACATCAACTCGGCGGCGGCGGGCCAGGGGCAGGCGGGCCAGCCTCTGTTCCAGAAGTTCGGCCGCACGGGCGCCCTGTGGCGCTTCGACGGCTACCTCAGCAGCAACTACCACGCGCTGCAGATCGCGCTGAACCGGCCGTTCACCAAGGGCCTGTTCGTGAAGGGGGCCTACACCTGGTCGAAGGCGATGAACCGCCAGGACGACGACGCCTGGGCCACCCTCGACTACCCGAATCCCACCGTCCTCTACAAGAACTACGGCCCCGCGGGCTACGACCGCACCCACATGTTCCAGCTCGGGTTCGTGGCCGAGCTGCCCTTCGGGAAGAGCGGCTCGAGTCCGCTCGACGCGATCGTGAAGAACTGGTCGGTCAACGGGATCTTCAGCTACGTCACCGGCACCCCGTTCACGGTCACCGCCTCCGGCGCCTCGCTCAACGCGCCGGGGAACGCCCAGACGGCCGACCTCGTGGGCAGTCCCAACAAGCTGGGCGGGATCGGTCCCGGCCAGCCGTACTACGCCACGAACGCGTGGGCCCCCGTCACGGAGGTCCGCTTCGGCAACACGGGCCGCAACACCATGCGGGGACCCGGCTGGGGGAACCTCGACCTCTCGCTCTTCCGCAAGTTCCCCATCAAGAAGATCAGCCTGGAGGCGCGGGTCGAGGCCTTCAACGTGACCAACACGCCCCACTTCAAGAACCCCAACGGGGACGTCGGCTCGTCGGGGTTCATGACCATCACGGGCGCTCAAGGCGACGAGCGCCAGATACGGCTGGGCGCGCGCCTGGAGTTCTGACCGTGAGGTGGTGAGCGGCGGGTGCGGGACGATCCCGCACCCGCCGTTTTTTTGGGCGTAGACTTTCATCGTGGCCTCTCGGGCGGCAAGAACAGTTTCGATCGGCCTCACCTTGTGCGGCTTCCTCGCCGGGGATGTGGCCCTCCCCCAGGCGGCCAAGTCCCAGGAGCCCCCCGCCACCTTCCCCGCCCAGGTCGAGCAGGTCACGGTCGACGTGGTCGTGACCGACAAG
>WNGG01006313.1_pt1 | contig 13189 bp, 12 predicted proteins | sample 5400661 | NCBI WGS metagenome assembly WNGG01 (sample SAMN13153372, study PRJNA577476) | soil metagenome | isolation source: 100 cm soil or saprolite under Garry oak tree replicate 1 | place: USA:California | collected 2016-06-15
AAGCGGGCCCCCACTCCGCCCCAGGGCGACCGCAAGGGTACGCCCCTACCCAGGACGGAGGCCGCCCCTGCGGGGGACGACCTCCATCTCCTCCAAAAAACCTACCATTGAGAGCTCCCCCGGAGAGGGTGCTCTACAGGCGGCGAAGGAGGGAGGAGTTTTGCGAGGGCACCTCGCGCTCCGGCAAAGGGCGGCCGCCCTCTGCACTCCGGCTTTGTGACGACTTTTACATCGCCCTGAGAGTTATCAGCCAGGGCGATGTAAAAGTCCTTTTTTCCCCGCCCACCCGAGAAGAAGAGGGGTTGTGAGGGCACCTCGCGCTCCGGTTAAGGGCGGCCGCCCTTAACAATCCCGCTTTTCCCGACTTGTACCTCACCCTGGTTATCAGCTGAGTGAAAATGCTTGAATTTGGATGGCTGCTGTGCTAATATAACTGATCAGTAGGACAGGCATGCAATCAAACATTGCTAAAGGCAGAGTATCATACTCGAGAAGATGCATCTCAAGATGCGACTCTGCGAGGGAAATTCAGGGATTCAGAACTGAAAAGCTGGCACCCGCCAGGAAAAGATAGGATAGGCAGATGCTTCCAGTTAAATTAGCAGGCTTAGGGTCGTATCTCCCCAAACGACGCGTTACGAACGCGGAACTTGAAGAACAGCTGGGTATTCCGGCAGACTGGATTGAGCGCGCTACCGGGGTATGCGAACGTCGCTATGTTACCGATGAAACAATGCTCAGCATGGGGGTAGCTGCCTCATACATGGCATTAGAATGTGCCGGGTTGCATGTGAACGATCTCGATGCAATTATCAGCGCAACGACTGCACCACAGCAAGCGATTCCTTGTACGGCAGTGTTGTTACAGCGCGAACTCAATGCACCGGAGGGTGCGAGTGCCTGTTTTGATCTGAATGCCACCTGCCTGAGTTTCCTATTTGCTCTCCAGACAACCGCTCACCTTGTCGCAGCAGGTGTCTACAACACCGTCTTAATATGCAGCAGCGAGATTGCCTCACGCTCCTTGAATCCGCACGAGCGGGAGAGCCTGGTGCTTTTCGGGGATGCGGCAGTGGCAAGTGTGGTAACCCGCAGTCAGCCGGGCGAAGCGAGTGCGGTCTGGCATGCGTGTTTTGAAACCTATAGTAGCGGTGCCGACCTGACAGAGATTCGTGGCGGGGGTACGCTCCATCACCCCAACGATCCGACAACAACTGCCGAGATGAATATGTTTCATATGCGCGGCCCGGCCATTTTCAGGCAGGCATCAATGGTGTTTGAACCGTTTTTGAATCGCTTCTTATCGACTCTCGGCTGGGAAAAAGACCAGGTGGATGCTGTTGTACCCCACCAGGCAAGCCGTTATCCCATTGAACAATTTTCCAGGCGATTGGGCTTCAATAGCGACCAGGTGATACTCAACCTTGCCCTGCGCGGCAATTGCGTTTCCGCATCCATTCCGCTCGCGCTGGCAGAGGCGGTATATGGTGGGCGTATCCGGCGTGGTGATCGCGTACTCCTGGCCGGTACAGGCGCCGGGTTGACTCTTGGAGCAGTTGCTATTACCTTCTAAGATGTGCTTCCAGAAGGAGGTAATCTATGCAGATTCTTGTTACCGGCGGAACGGGTTTTCTCGGAAAACATCTCGCGAAAGCCCTGCTGGAGGGCGGTCACCAGGTACGCCTGGTAGGGCGTAATTTTGCGCAAGCACAAGCTCTGGTTGAAAGGGGAGCCAGGCCAGTTGTTGCCGACCTGCGCGATGAGGCAGCGGTTAGGGTGGCATGCGAGGGAGTCGATGTTGTTTACCATGTTGGTGCACTTTCGACACCCTGGGGCAAACGTGCCGATTTTTACGATATCAATGTGCGAGGAACAGGGGCAGTGGTGGCCGCTTGCCGGGAGCACGGGGTGAAGCGCTTGATCTATGTGTCCTCACCGAGTGTCGTTTTCGATAGTCGCGATCAGCGTGATGTCACTGAAGATGTACCCTATCCGCAGCACTTCGCCTCAATCTATTCGCTCACAAAAAAACTGGGGGAAGACCTGGTCAATGCAGCAGCAAGATCAGGACTACAGACGGTGATTTTGCGCCCCAAGGCAATGTTTGGCCCAGGCGACCAGGCGCTCCTGCCACGGCTGATTGCCGCTGCACGCCAGAAACGGCTGCCGCAGATTGGCGATGGTCGTAACCTTGTCGACCTCACCTATGTAGAAAATGTCGTGCATGCACTGCTGCTGGCTGGTGAATCCCGGGCGGCTGTTGGCAAGACATACACCATCACGAACGACGAACATGTGCCCTTGTGGGATGTCATCCGAACCGTCTTGAAACGACTCAACCTGTCGACACAACTGCGCCAGGTACCCTTGTCCGTGGCACTGGCTGCCGCTGTATTGATGGAGATGCGCGCCGCACTGACAGGAAAGGAGCCGCTGCTGACACGCTACTCGGCCGCTATCCTGGCCCGGACTCAAACCTACAATATCGGCGCAGCACGGCGCGACCTGCTCTACGCGCCCCGTATTTCTATCGCAGATGGCATAGAACGCACGCTTGCGGCGCTGGAGGAGCAGGCATGAGGCAAAGCGCTACTACCCTGAAATGCCATATACTTGATACCGGCTATTGTCTCGCCTGGGAACATCATGTTATCCAGGGTGGGCAGCGCCGACACATTGCATGTCATTCGATAGCAGTATTGCTATGCCATCCAGAATATGGTTGGTTGCTGTGGGATACCGGCTACGCGCCCCGTCTGCTCGAAGTTACCCGGCGGCTGCCTTATTTGTTATATCGCTATGTCACACCACTACGCGTTAAATCTGAGCTTGCCGTGGTTGCACAATTGGAGCGCTGGGGGCTTGAAGCGAAGGATATCCGTCGCGTTCTCATCTCCCATTTTCACGCCGATCACATTGCCGGGTTGTGCGATTTTGCCGCAGCAGAATTCATTGTATCCCAGGCTGCTTACGAATACATAGCATCGCGACGGGGCATGCGCGCGCTTACACGGGCGTTTATCCCGGCGCTCCTGCCCGGTGATTTCTGCGCGCGGGCCACACTGCTTCCACCCTTTGAGGGGCCTGCACTGCCAGCACTTGGCCCAACCCACGACTTGTTGGGTGATGGGTCGCTGCTGCTGGTACAACTGCCCGGTCATGCGCGTGGGCAAATGGGACTGCTGGCGCACACTGAGCGTGGCCGTATCTTATTCGCTGCCGATGCTTGCTGGCTGCGGCGGTCGATTTTTGAGCGCAGACCTCCCGCTCGTATCACGAACTTGCTCGTGGACGATGCTCATGCTGTTCGCAGCACCATCGACTGCTTGCACGACTTTGCCCTGACATACCCCGATGTAGTAATCGTACCGAGCCATTGTCCTGAAACCTTTGCCCAGGAAGTAGAACAATATTATGAAAGTAACTGACCTGCCTTTGATTGCCTCTCACTTCGTGGGGGCACGCTGGCGTTGGAGACACCTGCGAGGCGCAGCCATGAAACGCTACCAGGAGCAGCGAGCACAGCGGATTGTGGCCTACACCGCCCAGCATTCGCCTTTCTACCGTACGCACTGGATGAGCCACGATCTACAGGATTGGCGCACATTGCCAACGGTGGATAAGCAACTGATGATGGCAAACTTTGACACCTTCAATACGCGTGGCATTAAGCGTGATGTTGCAATGGAGGTCGCATTAGAGGCTGAGCGAAGCCGCGACTTCCGACCGGTGCTTGATGGGCTCACGGTTGGCCTATCTTCGGGCACTTCGGGACATCGTGGCCTGTTCATGGCGAGTCCGTGGGAACAGGCGGCATGGGCCGGTGCCATCCTGGCAAGAACACTGCATCGTTTACCACGCCGACGCCTGCGGGTGGCATTCTTCCTGCGCTCTAATAGTAATCTCTATGAACAGGTAGGCGGGTTGTTGATCCAGTTCCGCTATTTTGACCTGATGTTGCCACTTGCCGAAGCGGTCTCCGCGCTCAATGACTTTCAACCGCAGATCATCGTTGGCCCCCCGTCACTGCTCGGTTTCCTCGCAGATGAGCAGGCGTACGGACACCTACATATCAGGCCGGGACGCCTGATTTCGGTGGCTGAGGTTTTGGAGCCACATGACCAGCAGAGGATCGGGGCCACCTTCAACGCGCCGGTTCACCAAATTTATCAATGCACCGAGGGGCTGCTGGCTGTGAGCTGTGAGCAGGGATCACTCCATATCCAGGAAGATGCTGCCTTTCTCCAGTTTGAACCCTTACCTGGCAGCGATGGTGAGCGGGTAACGCCCATCGTAACGGATCTGTGGCGCAGGACCCAGCCCATTATTCGCTATCGTCTCAACGATGTGCTCCAGTTAGACCCTGATCCGTGTCGTTGTGGCTCTTCCTTTCGCGTCATTCGCGCTATCGAGGGACGCTGTGACGACATCTGTTATTTTGAGTCGCTGGCGGGGGGCACGCGGCCTTTCTTCCCCGACACCATACGCCGCATGATCCTGCTGGCAAGCCCGGACATTGTAGATTACCTGGTAGTGCAGGAGAGATGCGGGCATCTACATGTTTACCTCTCCACTGTTCCGGGAGCGTCATTCAGCGCCGTTGCCCAGGCGGTACAGGCGAGCGTCGCTACAACTGTAGCCCAGTATACCTGTCGTCCAGCCACGGTGAGCATCGAGCAAGGATTGGTTCCCCTCCCACCAGGGGTAAAACGCCGCCGGGTGCAGGTGCAGGAGAAGTGAACTACGGTCAGTATCTCCTCGTTTTTCGTGACCAACCACTGCCTTGTAGAATCTCAATAGCCCGTGCCACACCGTTCTCGCTACAAATACGTTTACTCAATGCTACCACACGCGTACGCATAGCTTCATCGCTGGTAGCGATTTGAATGGCATGTGCCAGTCGTTCGACCGTCAACTGCTTGTACGGAATGGGCTTTGGCATAACACCCAAGGCAAAATAGCGCCTTCCCCAAAATGGTTGGTCACCAAAGAAAGGAATCACCACGGCGGGGATAGCTGCGCGTACGCTTGCAGCCATCGTCCCCGCCCCGCCATGATGGACGACCGCCGCCATTTGCGGAAAAAGCCAGTTGTGAGGAACGAAATCAATCTTGTACACCTCTCCTGGCAAATCGACGTTACTGATACCTCCCCAGCCGGTGACAAGGATACCTCTCTGCCCGGTACAAGCCAGGGCTTGCAGCACTGTTCGCGTGGTTTCTTCCGGCCTGCCAGATTGCATACTGCCGAAGCCGATATAGACCGGGGCCGGGCCAGATTTCAGAAAATCCAGCAGGTCTGCAGGTGGCTGCCAACCCAGGTCATCATCCAGGAACCAGTAGCCGGTGACATGGTTCATGTCGCTCCAATCGGGCGGCAGTGACAAGGCGGAGGGACTGTAGTAATACAGCATGGGAAAGCGCTGCTGGCGCACCTGCTCATATAGCCAATTCGGGGCCAGTGGTGGCAGGCTCAGTACCTCCTGGCGAGCCTTGTTGACAGGGGCTCTGATAAGCCGCCAGAAGATGTGTGTAGAGATTCCGTAGGTCAACCGGTTATAAGCACCGCTGCCAAATGGGAGCCAGGCCGGTGCGTCCGGGAAAAATGGTATTGCGAAATGGCTCGTGGGTGTTAGGGGCTGCCCCGCGCCGATCCAGCATGGCGCGGCCAGCTTCTCGGCAACAGAGGCAACTACGCAAATCGCGAGGGGCGAGGTCACTATTGCGTCCGCATGCTGGCAAGCATGCCAGCAGTCAAGCATGGTTTGCTGGACCAGCGGCTCCGCTATGCGGGAGAAGCGTTGAAAGAAGAGCAGAAAATTATTGCCGCTGCCTAACCAGGCCCGTCCCTTTTCGTTTTCCACGACGTCACGGGGATCGACCTCTACGGGGTAAAAGTCCAGTCCTAATCGGCGGATGAGCGGCTCAAAGAGCGCGTGCGTGACCAGGCAAACGTCATAACCGGCGGCTCGTAAACCTGCACCGAGGGCAATATGAGGTTGAACGTCGCCACGCGAACCAAAGGCTACGATAGCAATTCTCATCGCATCGATTCATCCTTATATAACACAATCTCCGCGGTACCGTCACGATGTAGACGCAATCGTTGACCGCGCCACTCCACTTCGTTGCTCAAAAAGGCCGTCCATAGAATATGTAACGGAGACCATAGGGCTACAATCAACAAAAGCGGCCAGCGATGTGGTGGCATGCGGCGTTGCAAATACCACTGCTCGCACCACGCGTAGGTAGTTCCGAAAAGTGCCAGGCTGGTGCCCAGTCCCAATAATGCAGAACGCCGACGTGTAAACAGCGCCAACAGTGCCAGGGCACTCGGCAATGGTAAGCCAAGGCTGGCTATGGAGGCAACAAGTTTTTCCTTCGCTGTTAGAGATGGCATCATAGCCTGGCGCGGCATCACAAACCAGCGTTTGAATTGCCTGGCATAGGCACTGCCTGAGTCCAGGCTATTATCAATATCATAGATCAGCGGCGTTTGCGCTGCATGAAGTCTATGTGCCCGTATGCGCTGGGCAATGGTGTACTCATCATCGATGGACTCTTCCAAACCGTCGAATCCACCCACATCTCGAAACGTCTCTCTGCGGAAGGCGAAGATGTGGCCATTAATCCTGATCGGTTTGGTGAGATAAGTCAATGCTGCGAAACTCAACAGCATGTTTGCATTGATGAGGCCACTTACCAGGCTTGACCAGGTGGTTTGCCAGTTGGTGAAACAGGGAAAGCCAAAGGCTACGCCAATGCCAGGCTGAAATAGATAGGGTACCAGTACTTGCAAAGTACTGGGGCGCAACACAACATCATCATCGACAAAGCAGAGCACGTCACCCGTTACTCGCGGAAGCGCCGCCTGCAGCTTTCTCATCTTGGTCGCTATCGTCCCCTCCAGTCCGCCACGCGATTCCACCAGGAAGACCTCGGCCTGCAATGCCGGGAACTCGGCCAGATACATGGAGACGATGGCAAGTGTTTCCATATCGTTTGCGTCGCAGATCAGCAGGTGTTGTATGGTAGCGGGATAATCGAGCCGTGCCCGCGCTCGCAAGGAGTCAAGCAGGCCGCTCGTACCCCGCGTAATCGGCTGTAGCAGCGTCACCGTTGGCCACAACGGAGGGGGAGGTGGTTGGGGACGACGAAAAAAATGAATGACGGCGGCCATTTTCAGGAGCCGGTCGAGCGCAAAGAGCGTGGCTAGCGCATATACCAGACGATCCAGAAGCTTCTGAGATGAGCGATGCATATTCTCTCTCCTACTGAGAAGAACCCGGTAACATGGGTGGGATGGGAAGAAGCGTACCGCTGCATAGGAGTTGTTGTGTTTACCTTACGAACACATATAGTTCCAAAAAATATAGCGTTTTATTGCACACGCCATATTTCCTGTTGGATTTACACGGCAAGCCGTGAGGGCTGAACTACGTAGGCCGCTACTCCCTTTGCAAATGCATCGGGTCTACGTTTGCGTAGAATGTTGTATGCGCCGTTCACGTCGGCACATATCTTTTGTCCATCTTTTGTACGGTACAGGCGGTTTTTTCGTCCAATCCGCTTGCCGCTAAAGGTGTGCTCTTCCTCATCATTGGGTTTGTAGGTAGGAATCGGATCGAGATCAACAAAGCTGGCTTTGCTCGTGTAGCTCTCTTCCGTGACTTCTACCGTGATCCCAACTAACTCCGCTTTGTAGCTGAGTACGTCAATGAAGCGTGCATGAGGAATATTGACAAAGTTCTGGTTGTTGCGCCGCCCGTTATTCACTTCCTGCTTCCACAAGGGATTCTTGCCAATAATGATCGTGCCTATCCCCTCTTTGACCAAGAAGTCAATGATCCGCTTGCTGGCGGTGTGTAGGTAGTGATTGATGCGCCGGTTCCGGGTGTTGGTGAGTCTCTCCATTTGTTTGGTCACATGTTCCCGGTCCGCTTTGGGCAGCTTGTTCTTGAGTTCTTTCATGCGTTTGTTGTACCACTGGTTCCACGCCTTCAGCCTCCGACCGTTAACCAGGCGAGGGATAAAACCCTCTCGGTTTGAAGCTATCGCCGCTAAATTCGTGACTCCCAGATCGATACCCACACAGAAAGAGGGATCGACCTTCGCTTGGACTGGTTCTTTCGTGTGAACGACCTCAACAACGTAATAGCCATTACGGGGGACAATGCGCACTTGATCGATGCACTTTGGCTCTTGTTGCGTTTTGACACTGATGGGGAGCATGGAAGGTTTGATGATGCCTCGTTTCAAGCCGTTCTTGCCCCGGCTGATGGCCTGGATCGTGTACACGAGCATATTCCGGCCTTCAGTTTTGTGCTTATACTTCGGCAAGCACGGGCGTCCGGTGAATTTGGAAGGGTCTTCTTCGTAGGCTGCTTTCGCCTCTCTGAACGCTTTCCATGCATCGGCCAGTTGCCTGAGCACCTGCTGTGACACTTTCGCCGGAAGCGCTTTGTAGGCTTCATGAGACTGCATGCGTTCATCCATCTCTTCGTAAGGCAAATACACCCCTTGATGGATAAACGCCTGACGCATCTCATACAAAGCAGCATTGTACAGGTTTTTCGACTTGAATGCGGCTTCATCGATGAGCGTGTAGCGCGGATCTTTTGTGTCGATGCAATGCTGCTCTACTAGCTGCACGGTTCTCACCTCATCAGGGAACAGGCAACTGTTGCCTGTTCCCCACGTCTACAGACATGTTCTTTTACGCTTCCCGGCAAACGGTCATGGGCAGTGGTTCGGTATCGTGCTCTTGAGCTGGCGAAGGTCTGAGCGCAGCACACAGATAGCCAACGAGTTGCCCTAAGACATCTTCCAGGCCGGAAAGGTCCTCTTCGCCAAAGTAGTAGCGATTTGTTTGCGGGTCATGGTGAGCAAGGTAACGGAGGAGTTCATTCGCGGTGAGAATCCTTGTGGACGGTTGCCCTTCCTGACTCACTTCATAGTCTCGCTGCCCGTTGTAGTAACCATCGCGGAAACGCCAACGGTTCAAATGCAGCGTAAGCGAACCACATTGCACGCGGGGGGCGTTGGGTTCCCATTTCCCCTTGTAGTCGCCTTCAAGAATACCTCTGACCGCTCCCACAATATAGCCCGTATTCCAGTCTTCTGTCTCGGAAACGTCGATGACCGCTTCGTCGATGATCTTGCGAATCGCTTCAACGGTCAAGGGCTGCTTCTCGTCAGGATGGGCAACCAGGCCGTTGGTGTACCCGTCTCCAAACTCGTCGTTCTTTACCAGGATGGACGAATATCCCAGTTTGAACACCTGTGGTTGTGCCATGATTCAAGCTCTCCTTTTGCTTGACTTGTGGCTCTCCGCCCGCTATGCTTATGGACGGAGGGCCTAGACCGGACTTAGCTTCTAGGCTCCCATGCTCGTAGCATGTCCAACCACGCTACGAGCGATCTTCAAATCAGGGACAGTGCCATGCGACACGAGCGGCCTCTACTGGATGTTCAACCCTAAATCTTCAAGTGACACAGAAGACATGCCCCTCTCAGCACGAATCCCGTTGATAACACCAAGGATTTCCATCGCAGTTGCGTATCGGCATGGTTTCCCTTTCTCCGCATTACGATAGGTCGAGTAAGAAACGGTCAGCCGCTTCGCCATACCCTCTTCTGTGAGACCCCATTCCCCGCGGATACGCTTCAGTCCTGTTTCGCATTCCTCGTTCCAGGAAACTTCTTGGACAACTACATGCCTTACAACTCTGTCTGCTCTTGGTTTTGTTGCCCTTTTCCGTCGTTCTAAGGGGATTTCCCTTGTGAGCAAGATATTCGTGAGCGGCTCGCCTGACCGTACTAGCTTCTTTACCCAATACTCCTCTCTCGCAAATGTCGGGCCCTATCCCTCCACGGTTTCGAGCACTTCCAGTTTAGGAGACAGCCCGCACTGCTTTAGCTCTGCTAGCCACTGGTACTTCGGAAGACCGAGGTTTTTGCTCCTCATGTGCTCCCGCAAGCGCTTATCGATGTCTCCTGCACAACCAACATAGCGTACGGCGTTGTTGCGAGGATCGATCAATGCATAGATATAACGCACCAAGTCTTTCTTGTGTGGCCTCACTACGATCTGCTCCTTGGTTACGACTATTGCTTAGGCTCGATATCTCTAAGAGCGTCCAACTCGGATTTTTTGTACAAAACCCTCCTTGGTGCCTTCTGCTCATACTTTCGGAGCAGTTTTCGCTTCACGTAGTTATTGAGCGTTCCTCTCGATACTCCTAAATAGGTACATGCTTCCGCTTCAGTCATGTACTCTTTCTCTTCCATACGAGGCCTCTTTCTCAAATTATATCAAATTAGACTAAGTTTGTCAAACTTTGTCAAGTAAAACTCAACGTTGGTTCTTGGAGTATCATATCAGATTTTTCAAGGGGGAATAGGCACAATAAAACAGACAATTATTGCCAGTCAGGTGAGCTTACAGTTTCTATCACCCTTTGCTAGTAATAACGTGCCTGTAGTCTAGCAGTAATTGTCTGTTTGGTCCAGAGAAGGGTTACAGAAAGACCCCCAAAATCCTGCAATAGATCGCTATAAAACGCTATAAAACGCTATATTTTCAAACACTAGTTTCAATACCATATTTGTCTGAAAAATACAAGCGTTAGCTGGCTGAAATGCGTTGGGCCTGGCACCCGCCCCTTACACGGGTAGGTTTTTTCAGGAAAGGCCATGGGGAGCGGGCCCCACTCCACCCCAGGGCGACCGCAAGGGTACGCCCCTACCAGAGCACGGATCAGCCCACCAGGCCCGTGTATAGTAGGGGCGGGGCTTGCCCCCGCCCTGGAAATTCATCCTAAGTTCGCGCTTATGGGGGACACCCCCATTTCCAAGTCGGCGTGCAGCCCACCCTCCAAAAGTGCTATACTGACAGCAAACAACACACCAAATAAAAGGGACAATTGGACGTACTGTGAACGCAGTAATCTACCACTCCTATGACGACATTCGCATAGAAAACAGGCCTATTCCATCCATTACCGACTCTGAATTGCTCGTACAGGTACATGGCTGTGGACTCTGTGGCTCTGACATTCTCAAGATTGCGCAGCAGGCCCCACCTCCAGTAGTGCTGGGACATGAATTGACCGGCACAATTATTGAGAAGGGGCGAACCGTCTCCAATTTTGAGGTTGGGCAACGGGTAGTCGTGGCTCACCACGTCCCCTGTGGAACCTGCCATTACTGTCGTCACCAGAACTATTCAATGTGCGCCGACTTCAAAGCCTCCAACATTGACCCGTGCGGCTTCGCTGAATACATTCGTGTTCCCGCCCAGCAGGTCCAGCACACGACCCTGCTGCTACCAGAAACCCTCAGCGCAGAAGAGGCATCATTCACCGAGCCGCTGGCATGCTGTGTACGCGCCGTGCGTCGCACACCACTGCTCGATGGCGATACCGTTGTCGTTATAGGATCAGGTTCTGTTGGCTTGCTGATGGTGCAGGCGTTGAAGGCAATCGGAGAAATTCATGTCTATGGCGTAGATCTTATCCCCGAACGCCTCCAACTGGCACGCGAACTTGGTGCCGACGATGCATTTCTGGCACCTCCCGACGAACAGGGATTACGTACCATCCTTGACAGTTATACCGAAGGGCGTGGTGCTGATGCTGTCATCCTCACCGTTCCCGGAGCAGGCCCGTTCATGCAGGCGCTGGCAGCAGTACGCAAGGGTGGGACTGTCAACATCTTTGCTGCGCACACAGGCACCGCACCAATTTCCCTGGAAACGATCTACCAGCAGGAACTTACGATTACCAGCACATATTCTTCATCACCAGAAGAGCTGCGCACCGCTCTCGACTTACTCGCCAGCCGGAAAGTGCAGGTTGACAGGCTGATCAGCCACTGCCTGCCACTGGCGGAGTTTTCCGAGGGTGTCGCACTGATGCGGAAACGCGCAGCATTGAAAGTATATTTTCAGATTGCAGGAGAATCACAGAATGGCAAGTACACAGTATAACGTAGCAGTTATTGGAGCAGGCCCAGGCGGCTATGTCGCCGCCATCCGTGCCGCACAACTCGGCGCAAAGGTTGCCATTGTCGAGAAGCAGTACCTGGGTGGTACCTGTCTCAATGTTGGCTGTATCCCCTCCAAGGCCATGCTGCACATCGCTGAATTGTTGCACGAGATGCAGTCGCTGGACGAATTTGGCATCCATCTCCCCCAGCCACCCACCTTCGACATGCGCAAGGCCGTCGCCTTCAAGGATAAGGTGGTCAAGCGCATGACAGGCGGCGTTGGCACGCTGATGAAGGGCAACAACGTAGATGTGTTTGATGGTGTGGGAACAGTAGATGCCTCGCGCAATGTCACCGTCACAAAGCAAGATGGCTCGAAGGAACAGTTTAATGCGGATAAGATCATCCTGGCCACAGGTTCAGTGCCACTCATGCCACCATTCCCCGGCATCGATGGACGCAATATCGTTAACAGCGATACCTGCTGGGATTTGCCCAAGACGCCCGAAAGCATCATCTGCGTCGGCGGCGGCGTCATCGGTGTTGAGCTGGCATGTATGTTTCAGGGCTTTGGCTCAAAAGTGACCATCCTGGAAATGCTGCCCAATATCCTGGCTCCCGTTGATGACGAAGTGCGCAAGTTGCTCGTCCGCATTCTCACGAAGCGTGGTATCACTATCGTTACTGACGCAAAAGTTGAGGCGGTTGCAGATGAGGGCAACCTGAAAAAGGTCACGGCCAGCACAGACAAGGGCCAGCAGAGTTACACCGGCGAGTATGTCTTAATGGCAGTGAGCCGCCGCGCCAACACCACCGGCCTGGAGCAGTTGATGGAGCAGGGACTCGACAACGACCGTGGGCGGGTGCGTGTCAACGAGAAAATGGAGACAAGCCTGCCCGGCATCTATGCCATCGGCGACCTTGTACACGGTGCCGGGCTGGCCCACGTCGCCTCCATGGAGGGCGAAGTTGCCTCCGACAACGCTATGGGTCACGAGACAAAAATGGATTACAACGTTGTCCCGAACCCCATCTATACCTTCCCCGAAATCGCTTATGTCGGCCTCACAGAAGCGGAGGCAAAAGAGAAATATCCCGAAGCCCGTGTTGATCGCTTCCCCTGGATAGCCATCGGCAAGGCCGTCGCCATTGCTCAAACCGACGGCTTCACCAAGGTAATTATTGGGAAGTACGGTGAAATT
>WNGG01006315.1_pt1 | contig 13187 bp, 16 predicted proteins | sample 5400661 | NCBI WGS metagenome assembly WNGG01 (sample SAMN13153372, study PRJNA577476) | soil metagenome | isolation source: 100 cm soil or saprolite under Garry oak tree replicate 1 | place: USA:California | collected 2016-06-15
GCGGCGCCGGAAGCCCGTGCGGGTGACGAAGCAGGTCACAGCCCAGACGCCGTCGTCGGCCGGGTCCTCATCGCGGCCGGCCCGCACGACGCGGCTGCCCAGCAGGTGCACATAGGCGGGGCGCACCTCCAGAGCTACCTCGACGAGTTCACGTTCCGCATCAGCCGACGCCGGTCGCGCAGCAGGCCGTTCCCGCGCCGCCATCATCACTGACCAGCGAGGAACTGCGCACCTTCCTCGCTTCTGTCCAGTGCCCGGTCCAGCGTGATGCAACCACCGGGCTGGCGGAAAGGCGACCAGCAAATCGACCGGCAGAAGCCGGAGGTTTCTTGATGCCGGAAGAACCGCCTGGCCCGCTTCCGGCCTGCGTGTGAGCCTAACCGGTGTCTGTGCCGCACGTGTACCAACGGATATCAGGTGGAATGCTTCCAGCTAAGGATTCTGGGTCGCGTGCCTGGACTGCCGCCTCGACTCTCCAGACTGTCCCGGGTCCTTGCCGTCGATGATCCCGGGCCTTGGCCCGTCGATGAAAGGGGGAGACATCAGCGAGGAGACGAGACCGAGGACGAGTTCCGGCGGCATGCCCGCGCGGCGACGAGCGGTGCCCACGCACGATCTGTCCGGTGGTCATTCGTTTCGGCCGGCTGGCCCGTCGGATGCCTCTCAGGTGGGCGAACTCGTGGACGCCGCGTACCGGCACTATGTCGAGCGCATCGGGACAACCCCCGGACCGATGACCGACGACTACGAAGAGGTCATTGGCAACCATCACGTCACAGTTGCAGAACGGGACGGAGCCATCCTGGGGGTGATCGTGCTTCGCGTCACCGACGAAGGGGTCTTCATCGACAACGTCGCGGTGCATCCCTCCCACCGAGGCAGAGGGCTCGGAAGGGCCCTGCTTGAGCTCGCCGAGGGGCAGGCGCGGGACGCGGGCTTCGACTCCATCCACTTGTATACGCATGAGAAGATGACGGAGAACCTGGCTCTGTACTCAAAGATCGGATACGTCGAGTATGACCGGCGCTCCCGGGGAAGCTTCTCTTTGGTCTACATGAGGAAGCGCCTCGCGTAAGGTTGCCGTCGTCCATTGCACCCGATCCGCCAGCGGCGCTGCGCGTGAGCATTCCATTCGTGCCGGACCTGGTGGAGGAGGCAGCAGATTGCCGGCTTCAGCCGCCAGGGTCCGGGCGCGGGTTGCCGCCGCGAGTTTCCTCTGAGTTCTGACCCTACCGCGTACGCGATCGGCTGCGGTGGGGTGATCCGCGTCTGCGCTGCTTCAGACATCGTCCAGATCAGTTTCGAGGATCTGGCCAGATCTCCTGATCGCTACAAGGCGATCTTGAAATGCGGTCGTCCGTGCGGAGATCATGAGAGTGGCGGGTGGGCGACCACCGGGTGTGGGCCGGCTGGGTGGTGGAGGAACTCGCGGATGTGGTCGGCGTGCGGCGAGCCGACTTCGGTGAGGAGGATGAGCGCTTCTTGCCAATGGGAGGGCGTCGGCCTGCTGGTCGGCGATGGCAAGGCCGATGGGGACGCCGACGGGCTGGATGCCTCCCGCCACACCCTGATCTACCTGCCCAATCCCCAAATCGGCACCAGGGGGATCCACGGCGCCGTCGCGACCGCGCTGGGCCAGGCGCCCCGCTTCCACCACGCCACCCTGATCCCCCAGGTCGAGGCCGCCCTGGCCGCCGAGGCCGGCGAGAGGAACAGGCACGTCATCCTGGCCCTAGACGAATCGCACCTGCTGACGCACGCGCATCGCCCTGCGCTATCACATCCCCGCCCCGGCCCTCACCGCCGAGGAAGCAGGCACCCCAGCCCGCGACGATGAGGAGGGTGACCCGCCGGATGTTGCGGTTTCGCAGGGTGCCCGTAATCAGCGCGGCGACTGGGTGGCGGCGGGCGACCGCCGTCACCCGTGGCGGGGTGTGGTTACCGTTCGTCGATGATTTCGCCGTTGACGGCAGTGGCGTCCCGGGTGAGCGACATGGCCGCCCGGGCTTGGGGGAAGTCCGGCGCCGCCGCCAGGGCCGCCTGCATCTGCTCGGCGGAGTCCCAGCGCCAGGCGTCGGTGTAGGTTCCGTCCTCCAGCCGGGTCAGCCGGGTCTGGGTCAGCCCCGGGTGTGCTGCCCGGATGGCCGCGATCACCTCGGCCCGCCGGGCGAGCAGTTGGGTTAGGTCGGCCGGGTCAACGGTGTAATGGTGGATCCTGACAACTGCCATATCGGTTCCTTTCGTGGTCGTCCCGGCGGCCCGCGGTGACCGCGGGCCGCCGGGTGCCGCCGGTGCGGATCAGCCCCAGGCGCCCGCCACCTGCCTGGTGGTGGCGTTGAGGCGGTTGAACAGGTTGGTGACTGCGATCATGAGGATCACGGCCGCGAGCCCGTGCTCGTCGTAATGGCTGGCAGCTTGGTCCCAGATGTCGTCGGGTACCGGGTCGGCCCGGTCGGAGAGCCGGGTGGCGGCTTCGGTGAGCGCCAGGGCGGCGCGTTCGGCGTCGGTGAAGTAGGGCGCCTCCCGCCAGGCCGCCACTGCGAACAGCCGCTCATCGGTCTCGCCGGCCTTTTTGGCGCTGCGCGCGCCGGAGTCAACGCAGGCGCTGCAGCCGTTGATCTGGCTGGCGCGCAGGTGGACAAGCTCGAGCGTGGCCGGCGGCACGCCGCCCTGTCCCGTCGCCTTGAACAGGCCCTGGATGGCCTGCATCGCGCCCGGAACGACCATCGCCGGATTCGTCATCCGTGCTTGCATGATTCCTCTCCTTCAGGAACTTCGAATGGATGCGCTGAACCCGGATCCGGAAGCCCGGATCGGAGCCTCTGCTCGTCAGAGGCTGCAAGGCGGGCTTCCATCCCAGTCGGCTCTGCGCCGGATCTGTGAGTAAGCATGCGGGGGAGGGTTGATAGATCCGCGATGTGTTCTCGATGGATACCCGATGCGTCCTCTCCGCTCCATGCAGCGACGATGAGCGACCGCCGGTGAGGGAGGTTCGGTCACTTGTGAGCGCACTCAGGCCCGCGCCGATCTGCTGCTGTCGTCGGCCGAGCTGGGCGCGTTCTCCCCGGAGGTACGACGCCGGCGTCGCTAGCCGCTGCGGGCCGGGTCACGGAGCTGCAGCCCGGACCGCTGGCCAACTGCACGGTCGCCTCCCGCGGCGAACAGGAGCCTTTCACCCCGGCGGCACCGCGTTCCCGCTTATTGAGCTCGCCGGGCACCCTGGACGTTCAAGCGGCGGAGTAGCCGGCGCAAGGCAAAAAGCGGGGTGATTCTAATGAGAAGGGAGGCCAGCAACTTGTACCGCAGGTTGTACACTGCGACCGGCTTACCGTGCTTCATCATCTGGTAGCCATAAGGGGCTACCTCGGCAGGCGTGATCTTCGTGGTGGCCATGAAGTTTGCCAGCGCGATCTGGGCCGCGCGGGCGAACGAGGTGCTGACCGGCGGAGGGCATAGCGCGGTCACTGTGACGCCGCTGCAACGCAGCTCCTCGTTCAGCGACTCCGAGAATGCCAGAACGTAGTGTTTGGTGGCGAAGTACACGCTCATCAGCGGGCCGGGCAGGAAGCCAGTCACCGATGCCACATTCAGGATGCGCCCCAGTCCACGCTCCAGCATCGCGGGCACGAACAGGCGGGTAAGCGCTGTCAGCGCCGTAATGTTGACGCTGATCATGCTCTTCTGCCTGGTGAGGCCGCAGCTGGCAAACGAGCCGTAGTCGCCGAACCCGGCCGCGAGGCACGGGCACCATCCGGACTCCGCGGCCGCTGCTCTCGGGATCGCCTCTGTCATGACAGCCTCCTCCCAGGCGCTTGCACCTGCCACGCGACCATCCTGGACGGGAGCTTGGCCGTCAGCAGACCTCATCCCCCTGATTGGCGGGTTTCCTGCCTTCTGGCCAGAAGCCCATTAGCCACTACGCGAAACGGCGACACCAACTCCTCCAGTGCGACATCCGTCTCCGCCCTCCCGCTCAGGAACCGGGCTCTCCAGCAGCGCCACGATTTGAACACAGAGCACAGTATGAGTCCATGCAGAATCCCCGGCAGTTAACCGGCAACTTACGCTTCCGCACCAGCTCTGATGTGGCCGCCGCAGGGGATGAATGGCATGAGGCAGGAATCGGGCGGCCGACGGCCGCCACAATGGCCAGGGTGGCGCTCCGTTATCCTTGACCCTGATCGTGCGCGGCCGCAGCAGCCATTGACTGAACCGCGGATCGCCTTGCTGCCTTTGTCGCGGCGGTCAGCATACGATGTGCCCGCTCGGCCGGAGACTGCCCTGGAAGCTGCCGGTGAACTGCCTAGCAACCTCGATGCCTTCGAGGTAGCCTCGGCCATCCGAATACGTTACGGCTTGGACCACCGGGTACGACAGGCGGCCAACGGCAGGCCAAACCGACAGGCGGCAGATCGTGTTGCACACTGTGCTGCTGGGTGTCCACATCGCAGCCGGCGCCCTCGGCCTGGCGCTCGGGCCACTCGCGATGTGGCATGACACGCGCCGGCTGGTAGCTAGGCAGCGCCCGGCCGGCGGGGTCAGCGATGCGTACACCTGGGCTGTGCTGGCGGTCTGCGTGTCCGCGATCGTGCTCGTCGCCGGGTACCGGGGCGACCTGTGGTGGCTAGCGCCGGTCGCCGTGTTCGCTTATGGCCTCGCGGCCCTCGGCCGGTACGCCGCCACCCGGCGGTTCCCTCGCTGGAGCCACGCCTACGTGCACGGCCAGGGTGGGTCCTACATCGCCCTGGTGACCGCGCTGGTGGTGGTCGCGCTCACCGTGGACGGGCCCGTCCACGGGCAAGCTGCTCTTATTCCGTGGGTGCTCCCGACGATCATGGGCACCCTGATGATCGAGTGGTGGCGCCGCAGAATAGTCGGGAAACTCGCAACGCGCCCACCCTCCGTGGGCTGACGCACGGGCTTGCCACGCCCTCCTACTGGGGCACGCCGGACCGGCTCATTTGCTCGGCCACGCTCATGTTCCTGGCGGAGTTTTGAAGCGCCTCCAGGACGGCGCTGACGGCGGCGGTGGGGCGTGGCCTGCTGGGTAGTGCGGCGAGGATCCGCCGACGGGCGATGCCGGCGACCGGGACGAGCGCGACATCGCGGTGGAGCGTGTCTTTGCTGACGCAGGAGCTGGTCAGGCAGACTCCGAGCCCGGCCGCAACCAAGCGTGTCGGCGTGCGGCGAACCAGCTTCGGTGAGGAGAAGGTCCCGGGGATAATCCCGGCTACCACCGCGGAGATCCATTCTCGCCGATGCTGGCGAGCATGTGACGGGCGCGAGATGTCCCTTGCCGGTCGCCGGTGTGTTCGAACATGACGATGGCTTGCTGGAGGTGTCGGTGCGCTTGGTTGTGCGATCCACGCGCTTGGGCGGTCACCGCGAGGTTGAGGTGGGCGTAGGCTTCCCAGCGCGGGTCACCGAGTGTTTCCGCGAAGGCAAGGGCCTGCTGGAGGTGGTCTGCGGCCTGCTCGTACTCTGCGCGTTCGTTGCATACGATGCCGATCACTAGATCGGTGTAGGCCGCGTAACCTGCGCTGCCCACCGAGCGGAATATGTCCCGGCAACCTGCCAGGAGGGCCAGGGCGTCCGCGGATCGTCCCTGCTGGCGGCGCACCTTGGCGAAGAAGAGCATGGCCTTGGCCTCACGATCAGGATCGCCAAGTTCATGGCACAGCGCGAGGCTCTTTTCGAAGCAGGCTGCAGCCTCGGCCAGCCGTCCTTGGCGCCGGTACGCGCGTGCGAGCCCGATGAGGCTGTCGATCTGGCCGTGCGTGTCCTGCAGCTGGGCGAAGATGACGTTGCTGTCGGTGAAGTGCGCTATCGCCCCGGGTAGCCGGCCCTGAAAGCGGCGCAGGTCGCCCAGGCCACACAGTAGGGATGCTTCAGCATGCCGGTCGCCCGCTAGCCGTGCGGCGCGCAGAGCCACCTGGTGGGTGCGTTCCCACTCGTCCCAGCATGCATACACCTCGAAGAAGTCTGCCAGCAGCCGGGTGAGCGCCTGCCCAAGCCTTCCCAGATTCTCCCGCCACGCCTGGTCCAGGCTGACAGCCAGGCCCTTGTGCTCGGCTGCCAGCCACTGGTACGAACCCGCCAGCGCGCCAACGACATCGTGCGGAATGGCTGGCACCGTCTGCCCGGGCAGCTCTGGCGGCCGCAGGCGGAGCTCGCGCACCGACTCCTGCGCTCTGGTGAAGTAGGCCTGGAGGGTTCGTTGCAGGGCGGCGCGGCGTGTGGCCAGTGTGTCCTCGGCCGCGAGCCGTTCCCTAGCGTACAGACGTAGCAGGTCATGCAGCCGGTAGCGGATTTGCCCGGCAGCGTCCTCACCGACGGGGTCCAGCAGTTGAGCATCGCCTAGCCGCTCGGCGATGCCCTCCGCCTCATGAGCTGGCACATCGAGCAGGGCAGACAGCATCCAGGACGCGAAGTCGGGCACCTCGAGCAGGCCGAGCAGCCGGAATGCGCGCCGCTCCACCTCGCCAAGACCCTGGTAGCTCAGCGCGACGCTGGCACGAACTTCCAGGTCACCGGCCGTCAGCTCGTCCAGCCGCCGGTGTTGCGCAGCCAGCCGATCGGCCATCCGCCGCAACCGCCAGTGCGGCTTGGCGGCAAGCCTGGCGCCGGCGATCCGCAATGCCAGCGGCAGATACCCGCACAGCGCCGCAATCTCACATGCCGCCCCGGGTTCGGCGGCGAGCCGGCCCGCGCCGGCGATCTTCCCGAGCAACTCCACCGCCTGCTCCGGTGGGAGCACGTCGAGGTCTATCACGTCGGCGGCGGCAAGCCCGGCCAGCCGGGCACGGCTAGTGACCAGCACGGCATTGCCAGCACCTGCCGGCAGCAGCGGGCGGACCTGCACCTCAGTGGCCGCGTTGTCGAGCAACACCAGAGCGCGACGGTCGACCATCAGCGAACGATACAGACGAGCGCGCTCGTCGGCGTCATCAGGAATGGACTGACCTTCCACCCCAAATGCGCGCAGAAACCCGCCCAGCACATCAGCGGGATCAAGGGCTTGTGCCTCGGCGCCACGCAGATTGACATACAGCTGCCCATCCGGGAACAAGGAGCGCAGCTGGTGAGCGCCATGGACGGCCAGCGTCGTCTTGCCCACCCCCGCCTTACCGACGACGGCCGTGATCACAACTGCCGTTGGCGCATGATCGCGGCCCCTGCCCCGAGAGCGCAGTCTCTCCAGGGCAACCTCGCGCCCAGTGAAGTCCGCAATATCCGGCGGAAGCTGGCACGGCACCAGGCGCGCTGGAGCCTGCACTGGTTCCCCCCGCTCAAAGGAGCGTCTGGCCAAATCAGCGACAGCCTTCATAAAAGCCGCACTCTCGGCGCCGGATAGAGCCAGCGCATCGGCAAGCAAAACAACCGATGTTTTGCGCGGGCGCCCGACGTGACCGCGTTCCAGGTCCCGAATCGCCCGCACACTCACCCCGGACCGTTCAGCAAGCTCCTCCTGCGACAAGCCACGAGCCATCCGGAAGCGGGCAAGCAGCCGCCCGAACCCCACGCCATCGTCAACGTTCCCATTCGCTGCCTGGCCCACAGCGCCATCGGTCCTCCGCAACATTCAAAGCCGCCCAGAATAAGCGGGGCCGGCTGACGGGCCGGTCAGACAGTCAACACGCCAGCGGCGATGCCACCGCCGAAGTTGTTGACTAGGAGGTTGAGCCGCGGCGGGCAGGCCGTGATAGGACGTGTCGAAGGCGGTGCGGACCGCGGCCTGCTCGTCACCGCCAGTTTCCAGGGCAGACAGTGGGTTCCCGGCGGCCAGCTCGGTGAGATAGTCGGCAATGGGCTGCCGGTGGCTGGTCAGTTTCGCCGCCGCGATCCGCAGCGCCAGCGGTAGCCCCGCGCACAGCCGCGCCAGCTCAGCGGCGGCCCCCGGCTCCCGCACCGCCGCAGCGACGGCGCCGCGCTCCGCGTCGGTAAGCCCGAATGCATCCGCAAGTAGCGCAACCGACGCACGGCGCGGACGCCGGACATGACCCCGTTCGAGATCCCGGATCGCCCGGACACTCAACCCTGACCGGTTCGCAAGCTCCTCCTGAGACCAGCCACGACCGACCCGGAAGGCCACAAGCAACCGGCCAAGCCCGGCCGGACCGGCAACCCTAACCGGCCCAGCCACGCCGGGCGCCGGGCCGGCCATGCCGGTGGCGGTGCCGACCACGCCAACAGGGCGCGCACGCGGCTCCGGCCACTCGCCGCGCTCAAAAACCTCCGTGGGATGGGACGGATGGGCAATTCTGCTCATGCCGATCGCCGACCTGTCTCAGACCGAAGTGCCGCGAGGGCACAACCGGTTCCGCCGATGGAGCCCCGGTAACCCGCCGGTTACCCTGCCTTGCGGTTGGAGTGCCCGCAACTCAACGTACTGCATGAGGGGACGGTGAGGAAGATCGTGTATGCGCGGCAGCGATCCGGGAGGCTGAGGCGGCTCGCCCGGCTGGAAACGATCACGCGTGACACGTATCCGGGACCAGGCCGGGGGACCTGGCGTCCGCCAAGCAGGGCCTCGCCGGAGGGTCTGGGGATCAGATCGCCTGCGGGTTGCGGGAGTCGGCGAAGGTGAGCGGCCGCATGATGGCCCCCCAATGTGCCGGACGATCAAGGCGCCCCCGGGTATCAAGAAGTCTTCTAGAGCGGGCCAAAAGACTGGCAGGTATCGGCGCATGGCGGGTTGGCAAGCAACCTAGTCCTGGCAACGAGCAAATGACTCGCCCGCGCCCCCCGCCCGGTTGCCGTGTCATGAAGCGAATTGCGCCGCTGCACTGTATGCCGCCATGCACCCGAGCTACCGGTTAGGCGCTGGCTGCTAGCCGCAGCAAGAGCGACCTACTGCCGTTCGGAGGACGGTGGTCGAGGCGCTGGGACAGCGATGACCACGGGCATGGCCTTACACCAGTTCCGGAGTCTGTCACCGGACAAGTCCGGAACGGCGCTGCGCAGCCGCTGGATCCGCTCATTGATTTCGTCTGTGCTCGTGGCGCGATCCAATGCCCAGTCGATCGCATCAAAGGTGCGGTCGCCGAAACATGGCCTGTGGTCAATCGCAACGAGCCCACGCGCGGCTCTGCGCTGAGGACGTTTCCCGATGGAGGTCTCCATAAACCAGCAGGCCGGTGAGCAGGTTGGCGACGTCGCTGAACAACGGGAGTTCCGGCTGATCATTGAGTTTGCTCCCGGCCCCACCTTCTCCAGGAGCAGCACCCCCGCGTCCAGTCCGCATCGAGGAGGTTGACCGCATGGGGAGTGGCGGCCCGGACGCGCAGTGCCAGCGCCCCAGGCCGACGATTGACCGGTCCGGCGTCAGCTTGAGGTTCAACCGCCGCCGCGCCACCACCAGGCAGGCAGCAGGCGTCTGGGACCGAGCCGCACCCGGCGGCACCCGGCAGCCTGCGGTCACCGCGGGCTGCCGGGACGACCGACTCGCTGTCCTCGCCTGCCTCGGCTCCTGACCCGCGGATCGGCTTCAACCGCTGGTCAGATATCCAGCTGCAGCACCGGTGGCTGGTGATCCAGGGCAGTGGCCGCATCAAGCGCGGGCGGTGGGCAGCCCGGTTCATCGGGCTGCCGCAGGATCGAACTGCGGGGCGGCTCCGATCCTTGGTGGTGTGGGCGGGATTCGCAGCAGGCGGGCGGCTGCGGGTGGGAGTGTCCAGTTCCAGCGGCCGAAGAGGGAGATGGCGGCGGGTACGAGCAGGGCGCGGATGATCGTGGCGTCGAGGATGATTCCGGCGCCCAGGCCGGTGGCCATCATCTTGACGAGGGTGCTGGGGGCGGTGCTCATCGAGACGAAGGCGAGGAAGAGGATCAGCGCCGCGCTGGTGACGAGGCGGCCAGTGCGGCCGGTGCCGCGGATGACGGCGGTGTCGGTGGAGCCGGTCAGGTCGTATTCCTCGCGGATGCGGGCGAGGATGAAGACCTCGTAGTCCATTGAGAGCCCGAACAGGAACGCGAACACGATCACCGGCAGCCAGGATGGGATCGAGCCGGCCGCGGGGATCCCCTACAGGGCCTGCGAGCCGTAGCCGTGCTGCCAGATCAGGGTGAGCGCGCCCCAGGCGGCGGCGACGCTGAGGATGTTGAGGACAACGGCCTTGGCGGGCAGTAGCAGCGAGCGGAAGGCGCGTGCGAGCAGGGCGAAGGTCAACAGCGCGATCAGCGCGATCATGAGCGGGAAGTTGCCGTAGACGGCGGAGATGAAGTCGCGGTTCTGGGCGTCGATCCCGCCGACCCGGATGCCTGGCCCGAACGCGTGCGCGGATTTCTGTACGCTGGTGAGCGCCGCGCCGCTGTTGTTGTGGGTGAAGACGTCGACGATGGCCGTGGTGCCGTGATCCCAGCTGGCGGTGGCCGGGGCGGTCGCGCCCTGGACGCCGGGCAGTCGGCTGAGCGCGTGCGCCAGCCCGGCCGCGTCGCCACGCGGGGTGAGGATCTCGATCGGAGTTAGCGCGCCGGGCCCGATGCCTGACTGCTCGAGTGCATCCAGGCCGGTCTTGGCGTTGCCGCGCTGGCTGATGGTGCTGGGGTTGCCGCCGGCGGGACCGAGCGTGAGAGTGGCCGCCGCGCCGGCCAGCAGCCCGAGCACGACTAGCGCTGTTGCCGCGGCGATCCAGCGGCGGCGGACGATGAGGCTGGCCCAGCGGGTCCAGGAGCGGCTGGCGCGGTCGTCGGTGCGGATGTGGGGCCAGTCGAGCCGGGGACCGACGGTGGCCAAGATGATCGGGAGCAGGGTGACCGTGACCGCGACACTGATCACCGGGATCAGGATGCCGCCGTAGCCGACGCTACGCAGGAACGGGACAGGCAACGCGACCATGGCCAGCAGGCCGAGCGTGACAGTCATGCCGCTGAAGACGACCGCGCGCCCGGCTGTCTGCATCGCACGGACGACCGCCTCCTCGCCGCGGTGGCCGCGGGCCCGCTCCTCGCGCCAGCGCACCACGATCAGCAACGTGTAGTCGATCGCGATGCCGAGGCCGACCAGGGCGATCAGGAATTCGACGACCGAGGAGACCGGTGTGAGGGTGGCCAGGCCCCAGACCACCAGGAAGCTGGTCATGATCGAGACCAGCGCTGTAAGGAACGGGACGATGACAAGGAAGGACGCGAAGACAAAAGCAAGCACGATCAGCGCGCCGAGCGCGCCGACCAGGCCCTCGGCGAGCACGCCGAGGCCGCTGTGTTGCCCGGTTGAGGAATTCAGCGCGTCCAGGCCGGTCAGGTACACCGGGGCGCCCGCGACGGTTAGACCATGCAACGCGGCCCCGGCAGCCTTCACCGCCTTCGGGCTCTGGCCGTAGCTACCCGCCTCGGGAGGCGGGTAGGCGACCACGAAGGTCGCGCGGCCGCCGCGAGAGATGAAGGCGGGGTCACCGGTCGAAGCAAACGACGCAACCCGCGCGTGCGGCACCGCGCGCTCAATGCGCACCGCGATGCCGCGCAAGCCCGCCGTGACGGCCGGCGAGCCAGCGCTCGTCCCGGCCGGCAGGGTGACCACGGCTACCAGCGGGGCACTGCCGCCGCCGTTCCCGAAACCGCGAGTGATCGTGGCGTTGGCCTGGTAGCTCTCGCGGCCGGGGACCGAATACTCCTGGCTGAGCGCCTTGGCCGCCTTGTTCGCGAAGGCCATCCCGGCGAGCGTCAGCACCAGCCAGAAGCCAGCAACAAGACGCCTGTGCCGAAGAGACCAGCAGGTGATGCCTGTCACCGATATCCCCCCTTTGCCGCGGCGTCTGCCGCCACTGGCCGATGCGGCCGCCTTCGCCTCGGCCAAGGGCGGCATCATGCGCCCTGAGGCCCGCACCATCCTGGCCGCCGCACCCACCCCCGCCGGCGCCGCGAAGCTGACCCTCACCCAGCTGCGCGGCCTGCTGAAAAGAGCCGGCCGCAGCCGCAGCCTGGACACTGAAGCCACCCGGCTGCGCGACGCGTTCCGCGTCCCGCAGATGCGCCAGCTCCCGCTCGTCGAACAAGCCATGGGCCGCCAGGCCATCGCCCTGCTCGGCCAGCTCGACGCCGCCTGCACCAGCGCCGGGGACCTCGAGCAGGCCGTCACCGAGTCTTTTAACCAGCACCCGGACGCCGGGATCATCACCAGCTTCCCAGGGCTCGGCCCGATTGCCGGCGCCCGGGTGCTCGCCGAGACCGGCGATGACCGATCCCGGTTCCAGGATGCCAAAGGACTCAAGGCCTACGCCGGCGCCGCGCCCATCACCCGCGCCTCCGGCAAGAGCCGGTCCGTCACGCACCGCCGGGTCAAGAACAACCGGCTGGCCTCCGCCGGCTACATCTGGGCGTTTTCCGCCCTGACCGCCTCACCCGGCGCCCGCGCCCACTACGACCGCCGCAAGGACGCCGGCGACCGGCACGCCGCCGCGCAGCGCAACCTATCCGGCCGCATGCCCGGCTGCCTACGGCACTGCCTGATCACCGGCCAGGAATACGACGAAACCATCGCCTTCCCCGTCCCCGCCAGAAAACTTCCCCAGGCAGCTTGACAACTTAACCGCATCGGATGTCTCGGCGCCCCCTCCGGGCAGGACGCGCGGGCAGGCCAGGAGGCCTGCCCTGAAGGCGCGCAACGCACACTGCCGCCGGGGACAGACGGACCTGAAACTGGCATGCTTGAGAGCATGGAGACACCCGAGCACGAGCGACGCGAAATCGAGGAATACCTTCGATCGCAGTCTGGGCCTGATTTCGAGGTAGAGCATGTAGAAAAGCTCACCAGCGAGTACGTTTTGGGACGCGAATATTCTGTTTGGGATGCACACACCAATGAGGGCCGTTGGTGGGTGATCACGAACCCGACGAATCTCTATAGCCAGGACCTAATCAAAAGCATGGATATAGCCTTGTCGTTCCATGTTGGCTTGATGACTCGAATGATGGGCAGCGACTCGCGCAATCTCATGAACAGGGACCGCAGGGTACGCGAACTGATGCGTCGGCTGGACGTTGCGAGTGAAAGCCTCGACAGGGCGAAAGAGGTCGAAGATTTCCAGGCCGTAGGAATGCGGCTTCGAGAGGTTCACGTCCACGGGAGTGGTGTATGGGGTAGCTGATCCGGTTGTGACTGGTCTGCCGGTGCTGGGCGTGTCGGCGTGACCTGAGACGGCCACCTCGTGATCCTTCGAAGTGCTTTAGTCCGAGACGAAGGAGAACAA
>WNGG01029342.1_pt1 | contig 13186 bp, 12 predicted proteins | sample 5400661 | NCBI WGS metagenome assembly WNGG01 (sample SAMN13153372, study PRJNA577476) | soil metagenome | isolation source: 100 cm soil or saprolite under Garry oak tree replicate 1 | place: USA:California | collected 2016-06-15
GGAGATGCTGGGCCGTCTTGTCGGGCGCGCGCCTGCCGCGCCTGATGCGGAGCGTAAATGGAGGAAGGCACGTGAAGATACCGTTCAACACAGCCCCTCATCATTGGGAGCTCGAGCTCGGCCGTGGGTTTTCTTGGTCTCGCCATTTGAATCTGAAACTTCGGTACTGCAAGCCACCGCCTTCCCATTTCTTCGGTAAGCCCGTTTACCGTCTCGATTACTTCCGAGTGCCCCGTGATCCAGGCACAATCCGGAAAGGGAGCGCTAATCGGCTACGAAGAAGGTCACTTCTACTTGTAGCCGACTTCCCGGGCAGTCGGCGATTCCCACCCCGTGGTAGAGGTAGCCTGCGAACCCAGAAAGTACTAATTCGCCCCCTCTGACCGCCAACTCTTGCCAGAATCGCAGCGAGAATTGAGGTGAGTCATGAATCCCGTCGCCGATCATTGGCGTGCGCCGAGTTCAGTGCGCCTGCGATGTGAAGAGGTTAAGTTCAGCACTCTTCCTGATTCGCACTGAACAACCGAAGCGTGCCAGTTTCGTTTGTGAGATCATCGACTGGTTGTGCCAGACGGACCGGAGATTCCGGAGAGCGTGCCTGCACGACTTCGAGTCCGTTGCTGGCGGATAACACTTCGTAACGGGTTCCATTTGGCTCTCTCCAGAACCGCAGCGTCACCATGCTCGTTCCCACGCGCAGGTTGTGCAGCGTAATATCCGCAAGCCAGTTGGGAAGAACAGGGTCAACATAAAGTGTGTTGCGGTGGGCGTCGGCGTCCAGGCCAAGAATTGCCCGCAACAGATGGAATACGCTGCCGGCCGCCCATGCCTGAAGCACGTTCGCACCCAGGTACTGCACCGGGAAAGCTCCCGGTGCTCTTCGGGTGCCGGCGTAAAGCTCCGGGAGCCGATAGAACATGAAGTAACTGGCCGCTTCACTGATGTCGCGGGCGATTCTGGCCGCTTCCTGCGGGAATCCGTACCGTTTGAAGCCCATGGCGATGATGCCATTATCGTGTGGCCAGACAGATCCGTTCTGATAGGAGAAGGGATTGAAGGCAGGGTTCATTTCGGAGAGCGTTCGGATACCCCAACCGCTCCACATATCGGGTTCAAGGAGCCGCGCAACCACGCGACCAGCGCGCTCGCGACTTACGATGCCACTCCACAGCAGGTGCCCGGGATTGGATGTGATCGTTCGCACCTGCTTCTTGTCACCATCGAGCGCATAAGCATAGAATCCCGTCTCTTCGCACCAGAAGAGCTCCTCGAATCGCTGCCGCAGCCCGGCGGCCTTGTGACGCAAAGTGCGGGCGAGCTCAGGCTGATTGAAATACTCAAAAGCGTGCGCCATCCGTAGCCACGCGTCGTAGGTATAACCCTGTAACTCACACAGGGCCTTTGGGCCTTTAACTGGAGAACCATCGGGATACATCACTGAATCCCCGGCATCCTTCCACCCCATATTTTCATAGCCCTGGGGCGATCGCGTCTGATATTCCTGCAGGCCATCCCCGTCGAGATCACCGTAGCTATCGATCCACTCCAGGCACTTCTTCGCTACCCCCTCGTGCTTGCGAAATATTTGGTCATCTCCCAACCATTTCCAGGCTTCGTGTAGGGTAACGAGGTACAGTGCCGTTGCGTCCGCGGTTCCGTAGTAAGGTGTGTGTGGAATCAGCTTTCGCTGAGCCAGTTCTCCGACCCGGATTTCATGTAATATCTTGCCGGGCTGCGCATCGCGGAAATCATCGATCTCAGTCGCTTGCAGCCTTCCTAGAATCTCCAGCGCACCGCGCGCGAAATCAGGGTACACAAGCATGTTCTGCAAGCTGACGATCAAACTATCGCGGCCAAATACCGCCACAAACCAGGGGACGCCCGCCGCCGGAATCAATTCGTTCTGCACTTCGTCCGGCGGCAAGCGCAGGGCCGCCATATCCTCCACGGACTGTCGGAAAAGCCGGTATACATCTTCGTTCGCACTCGTAACCGACGTGGCGACCTTCCTCCATTCACTTAACTCGGTTTCAATGTCGCTGTCAGAATTGCGGAGTACGTGCACACACTGCGAGCGCTGCCTTCGCAGTCTGGCCGGTTCATTCATGATGTGCTCACAGCAAGCATGCCAGGACTCCTTCGGCGCGAGATCAATTAGAAAGCTGATTCGGCCGTTGCTGTAGTCTGCAGGCGACGAGCTGTGCATGAAGCGAGTAATCAATGAGCGCCTGAAACCGCCATGTTCGTAGGTGCTGATCAGCTCCGTGCTTTCCTGGTTCCACTGGGTAGTGACGTTCCCCTTGCGGACTACACGTTTTGACTTGACCTCAAAGATGTCGGCGAAATCCGTCCGCAGCGAAACTTCGAAGGAGAAGCGGATCCGCCTCATGCTGTAGTTGAAGATATCGAAATCTTCGTGAATGCCGTCTTGGACGGCCCTGCTGAAGGTGACACTGATGGCACCAGCCTCAATCTCGCCCTGTTCGCTGATGATCTTGGGATTTGTCAGGTAAGCCCGCGAAGCATAGTAGGCAATCGCGCCAGAGTTTTGCAGGATCAAGCGGTACCCATCGGCGAACATTTCGTAATTACTCACATATCGCGTGTCGCGAGAGTAGATCCCTTGGTCGGTGTACGCACTGATGCAACCGTCCAGCTCAGAAAGGACGAACGTATTGCCGCGGGTGATAGTGATGAGCGGCGGGCCGACAGTCACTTCAATGGCCATATCTCACCTGCGCCGAGCTAAAGTTAACGGTGCCACTAATTTTACGTCGTCCAATACGTTTAGAATCGTCCGTCGGTTGCGGAAGTCCTCGTCCTAAGGGCGAGGCTACGACTGCCTTCCCGCTGGCTTCGATCTAGCGCTCCTTAACTCATTGGCCTGTGACCAAAACCATTCGGAAGCGAGCTTTGCCTTGCATCATGCGAGCGTAGCCCTCAGCAGCCTGTTCGAGGGGAAGTGTCTCGATCATCGGGCGGATATTCTCTAGGACGCTGAAGGCTAGGGTGTCCTCGTTATCAATCGGCGTACCGGTCAGGCTCCCGTAAATCGAGCGCCCTCCAAAGACGAGCGGGAACGCACTCAATTGGATCTGGTCCTGCGGCACACCGACCACGATGAGCTTCCCGCGGGCGGAAAGACCGGACACAAGCGGCCCCATAGCATCACCACTGGGCGCTGTTGCGAGAATCGCTCTGGCCCCGCCCATACGCTGCAGTACCGCAGCGGCATCGTCGACGGCAGTATCGATGTAGACATGCGCGCCCAAATCTTTCGCAAGCTTTTCCTTCTCGCGTCCACGCCCGATTGCGACAGTACGGAATCCCATGTGCCGCGCAAACTGGATACCAAGATGCCCAAGGCCACCAATGCCCTGCACAGCGACCAGATCTCCACCGCGCAAGCCGGCGTTGCGAAGAGCGTTGTAGGTCGTGATACCCGCGCAGAGGAGAGGGGCGGCCTCTACGGAAGTGAGCTCGTCAGGAATGGAAGCGATGCCGCGTGCTTCAGCGATCATCACTTCCGCATATCCTCCGTCCACGTTTACTCCCGGTGTCACGGGGTTCTGACAATTCACAATGTCTCCGCGTCTGCACGGTTCGCACAACCCGTCTTCGCCGCCGAAGAGGCCGACACCGACCTGTTGACCGATTTTCCATCTGGACGCTACGCTGCCCAAGGCTTCAATGCGGCCAACGACTTCATGCCCCGGAACGCGCGGCAGAGTCAGTCCCGGGTAAATGCCCGTAACCGTGGCAGCATCGGTGTGACAGACTCCGCATGCTTCCACCCGAATCCGAACCTGACCCGCTCCAGGCTCATGAATCGGCCGTTCGACAACCCGAAGCGTTCCAGGGGTGGTGACTTCAACTGCTTTGTATGTGTCTCCCATTCGAATCTCCTTTGTGAGGCAGGGATACATTCGCGATCGCTGTGTCCAGGAAGCCATAAACCTAGCTAGCGTGACCGTTGATGGCGATCAGCCACGGTCCACTCTTTTCGGTTGTCAACCATATGGATACCGACCGTCGCGACCTGAATAGACATGCTCCTACCTGGTCGCGTGCTTTGATTCCATGCGAGACCGCTCGGTCGCGTAAATAAGGAGAGCGCAATTCTGGGAGGAGACCGAACAGTTGCACTGTGCACTCGAGGGGGGTTGAACATTAAGAGACCGAACGGTCTTGCCGAGCATCGAAGCCAGAGGAGAGGATCAATGTCCAAGGTGAGGAAACGCGTCACCGCATCGTGTCGGAAGCGGCAACGCTGCTCAACCAACGCGGCTTTGAAGGCGCCGCAATCTCTGAGCTGATGAAGGCCACTCGTCTTGAAAAAGGTGGTACTGCGATCGATGCGGATGATGGCAATCCGGTTCTGCGCGAGCGCGCTCGCAAGGCGCTGCGCGAATGGCGCGATCTTCTCAGTTTAATCATCAGCACCGGTGTTGAGCGGAAGGAGATCAGGCGCGGTGTCGATGCAAAAAGTTGGCGACTCTCATCATTTCTTGTGTGGAAGGCGCATTGATGATCAGCCGCCCGGAACGTGATCGAGAAGCTCTGCTGGCGGCTCAGTCCCATCTCGAGCGCCACCTGGAGAACAGAAGTGCGACTCAGCCGGTAACAACCACGCTGTATGGAGGTCGTGATGGAAAAGGTGAATTTCGAAACCTCGGGTCCGCTGGGCGTACTCACATTAACGAATCCGCCGCTCAATCTGCTCAGTGGGGAACTGCTGGACGACCTTGGCGCCGCCGTAAAGGAAGTTAAACGTGTTCCATTAAGAGCGCTGCTACTGCGCGCCGAGGGCAAAGTCTTTTCCGCTGGGGCCGACGTCAGCGCCTTCAAGGGAAAAACCGAGAGTGCGGCCCGAGACAGTTTTACAACCCATCAGCAAATGATTGCCGACCTTGAGGAATTGCCCTTTCCAACCCTGGCCGCCGTCCAAGCCGGCTCGAGTCGCGCGCGCGAAATCATATACACCGCCGAACCGTACGACGCCGCTACCTTTGAGCGGTGGAACATCGTCAACCGGGTCGTGCCGGATGACGCATTTGAATCGCAGACTCGAGTCTTCGCTGAACGGCTTGCCAATGGCCCTACACTGGCCTACGCCGCCGGCAAGCGGATGGTGCGTGGCTATCTGGACGGCGGCATACGCGCCGCAGACAAGCTTGTCGCGGAGGTAGGGCCGCCCCTGTTTCAGAGCGAAGACATGCGCGCCGCAGTTTCTGCGCTGGTGGAGCACGGCGCCCGCAAGTTTCGCGACAAGGTCATCTTCCGGGGGCGTTAAATGCGACCTTCGTGGTTGGGTGTGAGGTGGGTCTCGCGGGATCAGCGGCAATAGCGAACCTCTTTCGGTGCAATTCGGCCAACAAGGGAAACAAACTTATGACTGAAGTCGCAACTGGAGACATTCCGGTGAACTGGGACGTGTTCGTGACGGCCCGGCACATCTATTGTCATCAGCGACCTGCTCTGGATGCAAGCACTGCGGTTGCAATTCGAACCGCAATTAATCGGGCATTTGTTTTTGGATTTCGACTGATAATGCTGGCTTGCGTCACCCTCGCCACAGCGAGCGGTGCGGTCGCCTTGCTGTTCCCGATGAATTCGCGGTTTGAGCGGCCTGTGTCGGATCAACTACAATTCTCCGCGGGAGAAACCGTATGATCACGGATCGAGCCTCCGCCATCAAACGAACCGACTCGTCAGATATGGGTGTTCTACTTAGGTCGTGTGTCTTTCAGGAACGTTCCCTCTTGCAGTTCCGTGAATGCCTGCCGCAGTTGTTCCTGTGTGTTCATTACGATCGGGCCGTACCATGCGACGGGCTCTTCGAGCGGTTTTCCCGAGACTAGCAGGAACCGGATGCCGTCGTCCCCGGCCTGCACCGTGACTTCATCGCCGCGATCAAAGAGTATCAGCGAACGATTGTCTGCCTCCACGGGAGGCGTAGTGTCAGCCCACTTGATGGCCTCGGTCGGGACGGCAAGTGGACCCGATGCATTGCAGAATTTTCCGCTCCCGGCAAAAACATAGGCGAAGGCATGACGAGTCGTCTCGACCGGAAGAGTCTTTCTCTTACCTGGAGAAACCGATATATCGAGATAGATTGGATCGGCAGCAATCCCGTCCACCGGGCCAGTCTTCCCCCAAAAACTCCCGCAGACGATTCGCACGTGTGTGCCGTCGTCATCGGTGACTTCGGGAATGTCGAGCGCCTTCACTTCTTGATAACGCGGGGGGGTCATTTTGAGCGATGACGGAAGATTCGCCCACAACTGGAATCCATGCATCCGGCCAGCAGGATCGCCTTTCGGCATCTCTTGATGAATGATCCCGCTCCCGGCGGTCATCCACTGCACGTCACCGGCCGCGATGGCACCGCTGTTCCCCATGCTGTCCCCATGCTGCACTGTTCCGGCCAGCACGTATGTGATGGTCTCGATCCCACGGTGAGGATGCCACGGAAAGCCCGCAAGATAATCCTCAGGAACATCATTGCGGAAATCATCAAGCAAGAGGAATGGATCGTAGTCCTTCGTAGTTCCGAAGCCGAACGCGCGGCGCAGATGCACGCCCGCACCTTCGAGGGTTGGTTTGGCTTTGATGAGCCGCTTAACGGGTCGGATGGACATGTTAGCCTCCAGTACCGAGGGTTCACTATGCTAAAGATCGCCGCTACCATTCGGTGGTTCGGCGCCTTGGGCACTCCTGAAAACGGAACTTGTGCGATAGCCAGTTTCGCCAGACCGAGCAATCTTTGCAGGCCGCCGGGTCTCAGTAAACGCCGCGTCCAATCGAGCCGCGAGCGCAGCGAAGGCGGGTGTGGGGCCGTTCCAGCGCAACTGATCCACGTCGTCGAAAAGCGCGATGTCGGTCTGGAGCGTGGCGAGCGTTCGAAAGAGCACTGCGCGATCGCGCTCGCGACTGAGAGTGTCTGCCAGGGCACTCGCGTTGGCGGCGTTCACGCGCCACTCGCGGCAGTCCGCAGGGATGGATTCGAGATGGACAAACTTCTCAAGAACCGCAGCCGACGACTTTGCACCCCAGCCTGCCAGTCCCGGATAGCCATCTGCCGCATCGCCCACCAGAGCCAGATAGTCGGGGATCGATGCGGGTGAGACGCCGAACTTCTGGACTACACCTTGCTCGTCTAAGGTTACGCGCGTCCGGCGATTCATCTGGACGATGCGCGTGCCGCGCACACATTGGGCGAGATCCTTGTCCGGCGTGCAGATGATCACGCGTTCGACACGCGCATCTCGAGCCGCCGCGACCGCCGCGGCAGCTAGCGCGTCGTCCGCCTCGAATTCCACCATTGGCCAGACGACAATGCCGGCCGCTGAGAGGGTGTCTTCGAGCAGTGGGAATTGCGCCAACAGGTCGGGTTCGATGCCTTCGCCGGTCTTATAGCCTGGCCACAGTCCGTTGCGAAAAGATTCGATAACGTGGTCGGTGGCAACGGCGATGTGCGTGGCCCCGCCTTTGATCATGCCCAGCACCGACGCGAGGACGCCTCGGACGGCTGCGACCTCTCTCCCGCCCTCCTCCCGTGCGGACGGCAGCGCATGGTAGTGCCGGAACAACTCGTATGTGCCGTCGAGCAGATAGATGTCCAAGGCGCAGCTCCAACATAACCCTATAGGACTGGTGCCGGCTCAATCAACTGGCAGAGCGGCGATAGCCAACAGTTTATCCAAAGGTTCCAAGCTTCGGCCGCAAAGAGCATCCCCGCGCGCTTGACAGAAATCTCACGACGCCCTGAATCCTAGCATTTCGATGTTCATCTAAGTGTCCAGATGCGGAAGTACGTTAAGGATCAAGGTGGACTGATCCAAGGAGCGGATTTCCGACAAATTCAGCGGGCATACGGAGGCGAAGAAATGAAAAGGCTTGAAGGAAAAGTGGCAGTCGTGACGGGTGGAAACAGCGGGATTGGACTGGCAACTGCCCGGCGACTGCGTGAAGAGGGCGCCCGTGTTGCTATTTCAGGGCGTAACGTGAAGACCCTGCAAGAGGCGGTGAAGATGATTGGAGACGACGCGTTGGCTGTGCAGGCCGATGTTGCCAATCCCGGGGAACTCGACAAGCTGTATGCGAGCGTTTCACAAAAACTGGGCAAGATTGACGTGCTCTTCGTGAATGCGGGGATTTACAAATTTGTCCCTCTGGCGGCGACAACCGAAGACCTCTATGACGAGCTTTTCGACATCAACACGAAAGGTGCGTACTTCACCATACAGAAGGCGCTTCCATTCCTGAACGACGGCGCGTCCATCATTCTGAACACTTCAGTTGCGGACGAGATCGGGCTGGTCAACGGGTCGGTGTACGCCGCGACCAAGGCTGCCCTGCGGTCGTTCACGCGCTCCATCGCCGCCGAACTGGTGGACCGCGGAATTCGGGTGAACGCGGTGAGTCCCGGGCCCATCAACACCCCGGCTGGATTTGAGCGTACTGGATTGTCCAAGGAAGCGATTGAGGAATTCGCAAGCAACGTCGTCGGCCAGGTGCCCATGAAGCGTTTTGGCCAGCCCGAAGAAGTTGCGGGAGCGGTTGCGTTCCTTGCATCGGCGGACGCGTCTTTTATGACAGGCGCTGAGATTCCTGTCGACGGCGGGTTGGGGCAGATTTGAGGCGCGTCCTATGGCAGAGCGAGAATTGGATTCCGGAGATATTCTGAACCGCTCGCCATCGGCGAAAAATCTATGCGTCGAGGAGGCGAAATCGAATGGCCAGAAAGCAAACTAACGCGAGGAACACCGGAAAGATCACCGCACAGCCGCGTCTTCATCAACGTGCGGGCGAAATTCAGCCCTACGGAACTGTGAGTCACCTGCTGCCGCTTGAGCTTGAGGAACCTGTGCGCTTGGAGATGACCGCGCAATTGAACCAATTGCTTGCCGATACGATGACGCTGCGCGATTTGTACAAAAAGTCCCATTGGCAGGTTGCCGGCCCGACCTTTTATCAGCTCCATCTGCTCTACGACAAGCATTTCGACGAGCAAGTTGAGTTGGTTGATTTGATTGCCGAACGGATTCAGTTGCTCGGCGGCGTCAGCATAGCCATGGCAGCCGATGTGGCTGAGACGACCCAAATCGAGCGACCTCCACGCGGCCGGGAAGAGATCCCGGTTCAACTGTCGCGTTTGCTGGATGCCCACCAGATCATTATTCGCGAATCCCGAACGCTGGCGCGCCGTGCTTCTCAACTTGGAGACGACGGCACCAATGATCTTGTTGTCAGCGAAGTGCTGCGTACTAACGAGCTTCAGGCCTGGTTTTTGAGCGAGCACCTTGTCAATGTTCCCTTGATTGAGACGAAAGAGCGGCCTGTGACTGCCGGCGCAGCTTAGTTAAGCATCTCGGGGCTCGTGATAACAGAGTCGCGGCACGGTGGAGACACCCTCCATGGCTCGTGGATGAAGTCTGAACGACACCTCTGCCGCCGCGGTTGAGGCCGAACGGCTGCATTCGTTTTTGATCTTAACGCAGCCTCCAAGCTGGCGAATCTGGAATCGCGAAGATTCCGGTTTAGGAGTGCCATGAAAACTAGCGCGCGTTTCCGTCTTCGAATTGCGTTGTTTGCGCTTCTATGCGGTTCGCTGCCGGGGGCGCTACCCACCGCAGCTGCGGACAGCACGATCAAATCACGTACGGCTGTGGTCGAGGGACTCAAGTTCCATTATCTGACCGCCGGTCACGGCCCGGTGGTGATCCTGTTGCATGGCTACACGCAAACCTCGCACATGTGGAGACCGATCATCCCACTGATTTCAGAAAAACTCACCGTGATCGCACCCGAAACATATCTGCAACGGTTTTATCCTTAAAATGAGCCTCGTCCATGAGCATTTTTTCCTTTCGCTGGCGGGCATCGGTTTCATCTATCTTGCGATCTTCAGGGTCCATAGTGTGCGTTGAAGGTCAAGTGCAATAGCAGTAACGTGATGAATCGTTCACAAGTGCTAAAGCCGTGGCCATAACTTCGGAGTCCGCTATTCGCGCGCATGAGTCAAACTCAGTAAACCAATGTCGGTCCGAAAATCGCCCATGTACATCGGCGCCCGTTGAAGAGCATTTGAATCGTCCAAGAGATCTACTGAATCCGTTGCATAAGCGACGGACCCGCGACGAACCTCGCGCTTCGCCAGCCCCTGAGGGAAATTCCAGACTGTCGTCGGAGGTGATTGCAAATGTCATTCACAGCATCAGTACGCCGCAGGGCCTCTTACGTACTGCTCTTTAGCTGTTTTCTCCTGTTCCTCGGCGGTTGCAGCAGCGGCAAAGCGACGTCAGCTCCTCCGCCAACCGTCGTCGAAGTCGCCACCGTTGTGCAACAGGACACGCCGATCTACAGCGAATGGGTGGCAATACTGGACGGGTACGTGAACGCGCAGATCCAGCCTCACGTTTCCGGGTACATCATCAGGCAGAACTACAAAGAAGGATCGGTTGTGAGAAAGGGCCGCTGGCGCAAGCGCGAGCCATCGCTCAAAGCCAACTTGATACGGAGATCCAGGCAAAGCTCGGTGCGCAGGCTTTGGTGCAGGCTGCCAAGGCGAATGTCGAGCAGGCTCAACTCAACCTGGAGTGGACCCAAGTCACATCCCTCATCAATGGGATTGCCGGCATCGCGCAAGTGCAGATCGGAAACCTTGTCGGACCTAGTTCAGTCCTCACGTCTGTATCGCAAGTGGACCCGATCAAGGCTTATTTCACAGTGAGTGAGCAGGAGTTCACGGAATTCCATCGCAGATTTCCTACGGAGCAGAGCGTGGAGGAGCAACGTAGGCGCATGCCTCTACAGCTGCTACTCGCCGACGGCAGCGTCTATGAGCGGCCTGGCACGATCTACTTTGCCGACCGTGAAGTAAACCCCGCTACTGGAGCGATACGGATCGCCGGCGTCTTTCCAAACCCGAACAATCTTCTTCGTCCGGGTGGATACGGACGCGTTCGGGCATCTGCGAAGACACAGAGCGGTGCCTTGCTGGTTCCCCAAAGGGCGGTCATTGAGCTTCAGGGAAGTCGTCAAGTCGCGGTCGTTGGGAACGACAACAAGGTAAGTATCCGCCCGATCACGGTTGGAGAACGAGTTGGGAAGTTGTGGATCGTCACCGAAGGGCTGAAGCCCGGTGAACGGGTCGTGGTCGAAGGCCTGATGAAGGTGCGAGACGGCGCGCCTGTGAAAGCGGTCTCCGCCGACTCTGCCAAGACAGGAGGCTAGCTATGTCAAAGTTCTTCATCAATCGCCCGATCGTAGCCATCGTGATCTCGATCCTGACGGTAGTCGTCGGCGCGATCACGATCGTCAGCCTCCCCGTGTCGCAGTTCCCTGCGATCGCGCCCCCGGAAGTGCAGGTGAACACGACCTATGTCGGCGCGGATGCGCAAACGGTGGAAGAATCAGTAGCCACGCCGATCGAGCAGCAGATGAGCGGCGTGGACAACATGAACTACATGTATTCGGTGAACTCGTCGACCGGTGAGGTGAGGCTGATCGTTGACTTCGACGTAAAGACCGATACGAATACGGACCTGATCCTCACCCAAATCCGGGAGACGCAAGCCGCCTCGCAGCTTCCTGTCGAAGTGACGAACTTCGGTGTGACGGTGCAGAAGACACTCACTTCGCCGTTGATGTTGATCAGCCTCTTTTCGCCTAGCGGTATCTATGACTCGAAGTTCCTGGCGAACTATGCATACATCAATCTTTACGACCAATTAAGCCGCGTTCCCGGAATCGGCAGCGTTCAGGTGTTTGGGGCCGGCAGGTACGCGATGCGGTTGTGGGTAAAACCCGATCAACTGGCAAAGCTCGCCATCACCGTGCCGGAGATCGTGGCCGCTATTCAGTCGCAGAACACGGTGAATCCAGCGGGTCAGATCGGCGGCGAGCCCGCGCCAAAGGGCCAGGAATTCACGTACTCGGTCCGGGCGCAGGGCCGATTGACTACGCCTGAGGAGTTCGAACAGATCGTTGTCCGCGCTGCGCCAGATGGCGGCATCGTGCGAGTCAAGGACGTCGCTCGTGTTGAGATGGGGGCGCAAGACTATACGGTCACCAGCCATTTGAATGGAAACCCGAGCGCGCTCGTCGCCGTATATCAATTGCCGGGTTCAAATGCGGTGCAGGCGGCAGAAGGAGTCAAGAAGCTTCTCGCTGAGCAAAAGCACAGGCTGCCTCAAGGTATCGATTACACCGTCACCCTAGACACGACGCGCGCCGTATCGGAGGGGATTAAGGAGATCGTCAAGACACTGTTGATCGCCATTGTCCTGGTGATTATCGTGGTGTACATCTTTTTGCAAGGATGGCGCGCCACACTGATCCCGCTGTTGGCTGTGCCAGTTTCTCTCGTGGGGACCTTTGTCCTGTTTCCTCTGTTCGGCTTTTCTATCAACACGCTTTCGCTGTTCGGCCTGGTCTTGGCCATCGGACTGGTTGTTGACGACGCCATCGTGGTGGTGGAGGCGGTTGAGCACCACATCGAAGAAGGAATGTCGCCGAAAGATGCGACATTCAAGGCAATGGAGGAAATCTCGGGACCAGTGGTGGGCATCGCTCTGGTGCTTTCGGCAGTGTTCATTCCTACAGCGTTCATCCCCGGGATCACCGGGCGTCTTTACCAGCAGTTCGCGGTGACTATCGCGATCTCCGTACTACTTTCTGCCTTCAATGCGCTTACGTTGAGCCCCGCACTCTCGGCGATGCTGCTGCGGCCCCGGCAGAACAGCAGAGGTCTGCTGCGCAGGTTTTTCGATGGTTTCAATCGGATCTTCGCGCGGGCAACGGACGGCTATGTACGAGTTGCCGGTGGGCTCATCCGCAAAAGCGCGATTGCGTTCGGTGTCCTAATCGTGTGCGGAATCCTGGCGGGCTTCTTCAGCGCCAAGTTGCCCTCAAGCTTTCTTCCGGACGAGGACCAAGGTTACATGTTCATGAATCTGCAGCTTCCTAACGCCTCATCGCTGCAAAGGACGGAGGCCACCGCGCACTTGATCGAGGAAGTACTGGCCAAGACCCCCGGCATCGAATCAACGGCCAGTGTTGTCGGGTTCAGTCTTCTGAGCCTTACTCGGTCGAGCTACACCGCATTCTTCTTCGTCACTTTGAAGGAATGGAAGGACCGCCAGAAAAGGGAAGAGCAGTATCAGTTCATCCGACAGAACAT
>WNGG01006316.1_pt1 | contig 13185 bp, 13 predicted proteins | sample 5400661 | NCBI WGS metagenome assembly WNGG01 (sample SAMN13153372, study PRJNA577476) | soil metagenome | isolation source: 100 cm soil or saprolite under Garry oak tree replicate 1 | place: USA:California | collected 2016-06-15
CTGCCACGCCTGCCCGCAGACGGCGTGAAGCCGGGCGCCGCGTGGACGGATACGGTGGAGACGACCCAGAAGGGGAGCGGCTCCGAGATCTCGCGGCGGTCCATCATTCAGGCGAGGGCGGGGGGGTGGGAGGACCACGGGGGGGTGAAGAGCATCCGTCTCGAGAACAGCCAGACGTACCGCGTGGCGGGAAGCGGGAAGAACGCCGGCCAGCCGTTCGACCTGTCGGGCGCCGGCGCAGGCACCGGGACGGCCTTCATCGCGGTGGACGGACGCTACTTGGGCGGCGAGGCACGCGACTCGACAGCCCTCACCATCCGCCTGCCGGTGCAAGGCGTCGCGGTCCCCGTGATCCAGGTGACCCGAACGACCGTCACGGTGCTCCGGTAGTGGGCGTGGGAGGGTCGGGCCTTCGGACCGTCGGACTGTCGCTTTCACTCTTCGTTGTGGCGGCCGGCGCGCCCGCGCAGGTCGTGCCCAACCGGACGATCCAGTACCTCCATCCCACCGACGTGACCGACGCGCGCGCCCTGTGGGTGAATCCCGCCGGGCTCGGGCGCCTCCAGGAAGCCTCGGTCCACGTCGATCTGACGGTGGGCGACCCCGGCGCGTCAGGCCGGCTGCGACAGCTCACCCTGGGGTTCGACTCGCGCGGGTTCTCCTTCGGCTACCAGCGGGATGTATTCAACGGCGGGGCGCGGGGGCACACCTACCGCCTGGGGTTCGCGGGAGGCCGCCAGGGCCTCGTGGCGGGCGTCGCGGCGGCGCTGTACCGGGGCGGCACGTCGGGCACCGGCTGGGACGTGGGGCTGCTCTACGATGCCGCGCCGGGGTTCACCGTGGGCGGCGTGATCGAGAACATCAGGCAGCCCGTGGTGCGCGACTCGACGCTGCGCGCCACGTATGTGCCGGGCGCGACCCTGCGGCTCTTCGGCGCGCGCGCCGCCGTGTCGGCGCACGGGCGCCTCACGTCCGACGGCGTGGTGGGGTATGCCTTCGGGGCGCGCACGGGATTTCACGAGGGCACCTCCCTTCCCATCCGCGTGCTCGCGCGTCTCGACACCAATCGCTCGCTGCGGCGCGCCATCCTCGCCATCGGCCTCTCGCTCGGCGACCAGGATCTCGCCGGCGCGGTGGCGACCACGTCCGCCGACGTCGCACGGCTCGACGCGCTCAGCGTCTACGGGGTCTCGACGCGGCGTTTGGACCGGTAGTCGGCAGCCGGACGTTCACATCGAAGTGGAAACCGGCGTGCCGGTCCGCCGGCAGCAGGCTGCCGACCTGACGCCCGAGCACCCAGAAGCCCCGCGGCGACAGGTGCGTGAACACCGTGTCCCGTCGACCCGTCGCCGGGATCAACACGAACGAGAAGTGCGGCCCGCCGCGCCAGCTGGCGAAGAAGGTGTAGGTGACGCTGTCGCGTCGATAGAAACGGGCGTGGCGCGGTGCCGACACGACGACCCGCCGCTTCCCCACCACGAACAGGACGGAATCTTGGGGCCCATCGGGGATGAACGCGAGCTCGACCGTGTCGGCGGGTACGAGCGCACCGCGGCGCCGGAGCGCCGTGGCCACGCTGTCCGAGATCGGCGCGAGGGCGTCGAGCCGTGGCGGCCCGCTGAAGACCGTCCAGCTCACCACAATGGCGCCCGCGACGAAGGCCAGGAACACGAGGCACCCGGCGACGCCGACGCCCACGAGCGACTTGATGGCGACCGAGAGCGGGCGGCCGCGGACGCTCACCCGGTCGCGCGCGGCGGTGGGGAGGGCCTGCACCAGCGCGCGGCTCACCTCCCCCGCGGTCGGGAAGCGCTCCGCCGGGTCTTTCGCGAGCAGCCGCTCGATCACCGCGGCGAGCGCGGGCGGGACGTCGCTCCGCAGATTGCGGATCGGCACCGGATCCGCGGTGGCCTGCTTCATGAGGATCGACTGGGCCGACTCGCCGTCGAATGGCGGCGCGCCCGAGAGCATCTGATACAGCACGATGCCGAGGGCGTAGATGTCGGACCGCGCGTCGACGCGGTCGCCGGTGGCCTGCTCGGGACTCATGTACTGCGGTGTCCCGACGACCATCCCCTGCGTGGTGAGCTGGCTGGCGGACGCTTCTTGGGCCGCCTTGGCGATGCCGAAATCGGTTACGAGCACGTGGCCCGAAGTGTCCAGCAGGATGTTGTCGGGCTTGATGTCGCGGTGGACCACCCCGTGGTCGTGCGCGAAGCCCAGGGCGTCCGCCACCTGCCGCGCGATGCGTCCGGCATCTCCCACGGAGAGCCGCTGGTACTTTCCGAGCAGCTGCCGGAGCGACGGGCCGTCGAGGCAGCGCATCACGATGTAGAGCACTTCGTTGCGATAGCCGCCGACCTTGTAGATCGGCACGATGTGGGGGTGCTCGAGCTGCGCGACGGTGCGGGCCTCCCGCACGAAGCGCGCGGCGAGCGACGGCGAGGGCGTGAGGCCCAGGTCGACGACTTTCACCGCCACGTCGCGGTTCAGCGGCTTCTCCCGCACGCGGAACACGGCCGCGAACCCGCCTTCGCCGAGCACGTCTCCCACGGTAAATTCTTGTCCGAGGGCCTGCTGGAGGCGGCGACGCAGCGTGGCGATATCGAGGGACATGGCGGACGCGAAACCTAGGAACGCGCGCCACCTGGCGCTAGGGACGGCGGCCCTGGCGCTCGTGTGGCTGTTCGGCGTGTGGCCGCCGCCCGTGTGGTGGCGGGATCATTGGCCGCGCGAGACGGCGATGATGAGAGAACGGTGGAAGGACGGACGGTTGGAGCGTTCCAACGTTCCAACCGTCCAACCGACCGCCCTGAACGACATCTCGCCCGTCCTCCAGCGCATGGTCATCATCGGCGAAGACTCCCGCTTCCGCACGCACCACGGGATCGACCCCGTGGAGATCGGGGACGCACTGCGCCTGGATCGGGGGCGGGGCGTCTGGGGCGCGGTCGCCGCGGCGTGGCGCCACCGCGACCAACTGCGCGGCGCGAGCACGATCACCCAGCAGCTCGCGAAGAATCTGTATCTCTCATCGTCGCGCAGCCCGCTTCGCAAGCTGAAGGAGGCGGTCACGGCGGTGCGGCTCGACCTCACGCTCTCGAAGGACCGGATCCTCGAGCTGTACCTGAGCGTGGCCGAATGGGGGCCCGGCGTGTGGGGCGCCGACGCGGCGAGCCGGGCTTACTTCGGCGTCTCGCCGGCGCAGCTCGACCCGGAGGAGGCCGCCGCCCTCGCCGCCACGCTGCCGCACCCGCTGACGTCGACCCCGACGTTCCACCCCGACCGCACGATGGAGCGCCGGAATCTCATTCTGGCACGCTACCATGGTGTGGACGTGTACATCCCGCCTGAAGAGGAAGACACGGCGCTGGTCGTCCCTGAGGTGATCGTCCCGCCCATCGAGTCGCTGAACGTTCACCTGCCGGTGGTGGCCGACACTGCACGGGACACGGCGACCGTTCACAGGGACAGCAGCTAGATCTAGACGGGTAGACGGGTAGACGGGTAGCGGCGGGAAGTGAGGAGGGATTAGGACCGAGTCCTCCTGACCCCTGCTCCCTGCACACCGCTACCCGTCTATCCGTCTAGTCCACTAGCCTTAAGGGCATGACGAGCGCCATGTAACTCGCGGGGTCGTCCCAGCCGACCGGCTCCACCGTCGCCGCGCGCTCGGGGGCCTTGAACGTGAAGCGCACCTCGTCGGTCGGCATGTACTTGAGGATCTCGAGCAGGTACTGGGCGTTGAACCCGATTTCGAGCGGCTCGCCCTCGTAGGTGACGGCGAGCTCGTCCTGCGCTTCACCCAGGTCCGGCGTCTGGACCGAGAACTTGACCGCCCCACCCGAAAACGCCAGCCGGATGCGGTGCGTCTGGTCGCTCGCGACGACGCTCATGCGCCGCAGCGCCGCCGCCATCGCGGCCTTGTCCACCGTGGCGGCCTTGTCGTTCTCGCGCGGGATCACCTGCTCGTAGTTCGGGTAGGGTCCCTCGATCAGCCGCGAGAACACGTGGGTCCCGCCGGCGCGGAAGCCGATGTGGTTGTCGCTCTTCGCGACCTCGATGTCGGCGGCGGCGGCGAAGAGCCGCCGGATCTGCTCGAGCGCTTTGGGCGGCACGATCAGGTCGGCCGTCGAGCCCCCCTCCGCCGGGACGTCCATTTTCGCGAGGCGATGCCCATTCGTCGCCACCATCCGCATCCGGTCCGGCCGCAGCTCCCACAGCACGCCGTTCAGGATCGGCCGGCTCTCCTCCGTGGACGCGGCGAACGCCACGTGACCCACGAGCTTCTGTACCACGCCGGCCGCGGCCTTCCAGGCGCCGTCGAACTGCACCGCCGGGAACGAGGGGAACTCCTCCCGCGGCAGCCCCAGCAGCTTGAACTTCGAGCGGCCGCACTCGATGCCCACCCGGGCTTCACCCGCGGCGGTGAAGCGCACCGGGCCGGACGGCAGCTCGCGCGCGATGTCCACCAGCTTCTTCGCCGGGAGCGTGACGGCCCCGTCCGCGTCCACCTCGGCCGGCACGATCGTGCTCACGGCGATGTCGAGATCCGTGCCAGACAGCCGGAGGCCCTGCTTCGTCGCTTCCACGAGGACGTTGGCCAGGACCGGCAACGTCGTCTTGGCGGGGACCGCTGCCGCGACGGCGCTCAATCCTTCCTGCAGCTGCTCCCGAGTGATCGTGAACTTCATCCGCTGCTTGTCGCCTCGTCCGGTTCGGAGTAGAGAGTCTTACTGCTGTACCAAGTATAGAAGACTAGTAGTAATAGTAGAGAGCGGGGAAATGTTAGGAAGTGGTCCTAACCCGCGTCCGCCATGAAGCCGTCGCTCCGCCGCCGCGGTGTGGGCGGCGTGTTGGGAGTGTTGGTATCGGACGGCTTCCCCACGGGCTTGCCCCATTCCCACACGCGCCCACACGCCCGCTTCCCACATGTTGGCTAGAGTGCGGACAACTCCTGCCGTGCCATTTCGACGCGTTCCTTGAACGTCCGGTCCCGCACCATCTGGCGCTCCACCTTGTCCACCGAGTGAATCACGGTGGAGTGGTCGCGCCCGCCGAACGCCTGCCCGATCTCGACCAGCTGCATGCCCAGCATGTCCCGCGCGAGGTACATCGCGACCTGGCGCGGGATCGTGAGCGTCTTGGTGCGCGCCTTGGACCGCAAGCCCTCCGGCGTGACCCCCCAGCGGCGTGCGACGACCTCCTGCACGCGATCGATGCTCGGGGTCGGCTGCGCGTAGCTCGCGCCCTCCTCCCCCTGGCGGATCTTGTCGGACAGGGCCTCCCGGGCCAGCTCGATCGTCACCTCGCGGTTCTTGAGCGACGCGAACAGCAGCAGCTTGATGATGCATCCCTCGAGCTCCCGCACGCTCTGCCGCACGTGCTCGGCGATGAAGCGCAGCACGTCGTCCGGGATCGTGAGCTCGAGGTGGTCCTGCTCGGCCTTCTTCCGGAGAATCGCGATGCGGTGCTCCAGATCCGGGTGGCCGATGTCCGCCACCAGGCCCCACTCGAACCGCGAGATCAGCCGGTCCTCGAGCCCGGGAATCTCCTTGGGCGGCCGGTCCGAGGTGAGCACGATCTGCTTGTGCGCTTCGAACAGCGCGTTGAAGGTGTGAAAGAACTCCTCCTGCGTCATTTCCTTGCCTTCGAGGAAATGCACGTCGTCGACGAGGAAGAGGTCCACGTCGTTGCGGTAGCGCCGCCGGAACTCGGGCATCGTGCGCGCGTGGATCGATTCGATGACCTCGTTGATGAACTGCTCGGCGCCGAAGTAGTGCACCCGCGTGCCGGGGTACTTGTTGAGCACCGCGTGGGCGATGGCCTGCATCAGGTGCGTCTTGCCGAGGCCCGTCGCGCCGTAGATGAACAGCGGATTGTAGGTCTTTCCGGGGGCTTCCGCGACCGCGTGCGCCGCCGCGGCGGCGAGCTCGTTCGACTTGCCGATGACGAACGTCTGGAAAGTGTAGCGCTCGTTGAGCGGGGTCGTGGGGACGCCCGGCTTGTCGGCCGCGGCGGCCTCGCGCGGGGCGACGAAGAAGTCCATCTGGGGGCGCTGCTGCCGGTCTTCCTGCACCCGGAACACGACCGCCGTGGGGCGTCCGAACACGCGCTCGGCGGCGCGCGCCAGCACGCTGGCGTGCTTCGACTCGTTCCACTCGACCGCGAATTGATCCGGGGCCCCGACGATCAGGCGGCCGTCGTCGAGCGCGATCGGCACGGAGGGCTCGAGCCAGGTCCGCACCGCCGCGTCGGGGAGTTCGCGCCGCGCCTCGTCGAGCAGGCGCTTCCAGGCTTCCTTAGTAGACTGCTCCATCCGCGAATAACGAAAGGTGGGACGTCCAGCAAGGGCGGCCCGAAACTACGGCTCGCATGTGGAAAAGTCAACCTTGACCGCTGCTCGGGCGGCGGTGTACGTTTCTCCGCTCACGAGAGGAATGTATGGGTCCGACGTATCGCCCGCGCAATCGGCGGCGCATCAACAAGCACGGATTCCGCGCGCGGATGAAAGACGTGTGGGGCCGCGCCGTCCTGTCCCGCCGGCGGAAGAAGGGGCGCAAGCGCCTCACCGTCCGCCTGCCGTCCAAACACCGGAGCCGGTAACGCGAGAGCGGTTCCCGCGGCGCGTGCGCCTCGCCCGCGGCGCGGAGCTCACCGCTTGCTGGGATCAAGGTCGCCGCTTGCGCACCCGCCATCTCGACCTGGCGTGGCGCTCCAATCGAGCGGGCCACCCGCGGACCGGGATCATCGTTCCCCGCTACCAATTCACCGCGGTGGCCCGCAATCGTTTGCGCCGACGCTTGAGAGAGATTCTCAGACGCGACGCGCTCGCGTCGCTCCCCGCCGTGGATCTCGTCGTGCGCGCGAACCGCGCCGCCTACGCAGCCCCGTTTGCAGTTCTGCGCGCCGAATTGACGGACGGCGTGAGCCGCGTCACATGAACGTCGGTCGCTGGCCGCGCCTCGCCGTCATGGCGTTGATTCGCGCGTACCAGATGACGCTATCGCATCTGGTGTTCACCCAGTGTCGCTTCATCCCGTCGTGCTCGCGCTACACGCTCGAGGCAGTGGAGCGCCACGGCGCGCTGCGAGGCTCGTGGCTGGGCATGAAGCGCATTCTCCGCTGCCACCCGCTGCATCCCGGCGGTTACGATCCGGTCCCCTGAGAGCGAATCGTGGAACGACGCGTCATTCTGGCAATCGTCTTGATGCTCATCGTCGCCGTGCTCCCGAGCATCCTGTTCCCGCCGAAGAAGACGGATAGACGGATAGGCGGACAGGCGGATAGTAGCCGCACGGCCCAGGAGAGCATTCCGGGGCCTGCTGCCACGCCATCGCCGCTATCCGCCTATCCGCCTAACCGCCTAACCGCCGCCAAAGCGGAGACGGTCTGGGTGACGTCTCCCCTCTACCGCCTCGGCTTCAGTACCCGCGGCGGCGCGCTGGTGCGCGTGGAGCTCTCGAACTACCGCTCGTTCGCGCCCGGGGACTCGGGGACCGCCGTGCAGCTCGTGCCCGAGGGCCTGCCGCTGCTGGCATCCGCCCGCATCGCCGGGGGCGACACGACGGCGCTCTCCGCCTGGAGTCTCACACCCAGTGCGACGCGGTTGCGGGTCGGTCAAGACACCGTGACGCTGACACTTACGGGACAGCGCGGCGGCGCGCGGGTCACGCTCGAGTACCGCTTCTTCCCCGGAGAGTACCTCTTCGAGGTGCGGGGCCGGCTCGAGGGCTTCGGATCGAGCGGCTCGACGCTGCTCGTCGGCCTCGGGGAGGGGATCCGCTCGGTCGAGGCGGATTCGATCGACGACTTCAGGCACTACGCCGTCGTCACGAAGGCGGCGAAGACGCAGAGCACGGCGTTCCAGTCGCTCAAGCCGGGCGAGCGCAAGATCTTGGACGGGCCGTTCGAGTGGGCGGGCGTGAAGTCGAAGTATTTCTTCGTCGCGGCGCTGGCCGTGGCGGAGAATCGGCCCCAGTTCGGCGGCGGCATCGGCGTGGGCGGGGAGCGCACGATCACCGCCTCATCGTTGTTCGGCAAGTCGTCGGTGGCGACGCGGACCGCCCTGGCGCTCACGCTGCCCGTACCTCCCGCCGGCGACTTCCGCTACGACGTGTACGCGGGGCCGCTGGAGTACCGCCGGCTGGCGCATCTGGGCCACGACCTGGACGACGCCAATCCGTACGGCGGGTTCCTGCGGCCCATCATCCAGCCGGTGTCGGTGCTGGTGGTGAACATCCTCATCTGGATGCACGACCGCCTCAGCTTGGCGTACGGCTGGGTGCTCATCATCTTCGGCGTCCTGATCCGCGCGCTCCTCTGGCCGCTCAACCAGAAGGCGATGGAGTCGAGCATTCGCATGCAGGCGGTCGCCCCGCTCATCAAGCAGGTCCAGGACCGTTACAAGAACGAGCCCGAGCGGTTGCAGCGGGAGATGATGAGACTGTACAAGGAGCACAACGTCAATCCGCTGGGCGGTTGCCTCCCGATGCTGCTGCCGCTACCGGTGCTGTTCGCGCTGTTCTTTGTGTTCGCGAACACGATCGAGTTCCGGGGCGTGCCGTTCCTGTGGCTCCCCGATCTGTCGCGGCCCGATCCGTACTACATCATTCCCCTCGTGATGGGGCTGTCGATGTTCGCGCTCTCGAAGCTGGGCCAGATCGGCGTCCCACCCAACCCGCAGGCGAAGACGATGCTGTACTTCATGCCTGCGTTCATGACGCTCTTGTTCCTGCGGTTCGCGTCGGGGCTGAACCTGTACTACGCGGTCCAGAACATCGTGAGCCTGCCGCAGCAGTACATGATCGCGCTGCGCCGCATGCGGGAGCAGGGGAAGCGAACGTAGGAGAAGGGGGAAGAGGGAAGGGGGAAGGGTGCTGAGCGATCCGATCGCCGCGTTGGCGACGCCGCCTGGGCGCTCCGCGCTTGCGTTGATCCGGCTCTCGGGCCGCGGTGCGTTCGAGGTCGCCGCCCGCGCGCTCCGCCCGTTTCGCCCCGACCCGGCGCGCACGGTTCGTCGGGTGCGGCTCGTGCATCCCGCTACGGGCGAGCTCGTCGACGACGCGCTCGCCGCGTGCTTTCCCGCCCCGCGCACCTACACGGGCGACGACCTGGTCGAGATCTCGACGCACGGCGGGCTGCTCGTGCCGGCCGCCGCCGTAGCGGCGCTGGTGGCGGCGGGGGCGCGGCCCGCGGCGCCGGGAGAGTTCACGCGCCGCGCGCTGCTCAACGGCAAGCTCGACCTGCTGCAGGCGGAAGCGACGGCGGACTTGATCGACGCTGGCTCGCCCGCGCAGGCGCGCCGCGCGCTGCACCAGCTCGACCGCGGGCTCTCGGCGCGGCTCGAGCTGTTGCGCGCTGAGCTGTTGGAGCTGGAAGCGCTGATCGCCTACGACATCGACTTTCCCGAGGAGGACGAAGGCCCTGTGGCGCCGGAGCGCGTGGAGCGCGCCTGGCGCGCCGCGCGCGACCGGATCGCGCAGCTGCTGGCGACGGCGCCCGAGGGAGAGCGGTTGCGCGAGGGCGCGCTGGTGGTGATCGCTGGCGCACCGAACGCCGGCAAGTCGTCGCTGTTCAACGCGCTGCTCGGCGCGGAGCGCGCGATCGTGACGGAGATTCCCGGAACGACGCGCGACGCGATCGAGGCCCACGTGGTGATCGAGGGATTCCCATTCCGGCTCGTGGACACCGCCGGGCTGCGCGACAGCGACGATCGGGTCGAAAAGCTGGGCGTCGCAGTGTCGCACAAGTATCTCGCGGCTGCGGATCTCGTGTTGTTCTGCAAGCCGGGGGACGAGGGGGAAGAGGTCGAGCGGTTTCTGGCGGAGCGCACAGCCCCCGCCCTTGTTGTGTGCACCAAGGGAGACCTCGTCCCCGTCCCTCGTCCCCCATCCCCCGTCCCCGTCGTATCCGTCGTAACGGGCGAAGGCCTCGCCGAGCTCAAGCGCCTGCTCGCGCAGCAGGCGTTCGGACGGTTGCTGCGCCTCGGCGACGTCGAGCCCGTGGTGACACGGGCGCGCCACCGCGTCGCGCTGGAGCGCGCCCTCGCGGAAGTCGACGGGTTTCGCGCGGCGCGGGCGGGCGGCGTGGACGCCGCTGCCGCGGCCACCCATCTCCGCGCCGCGGTCGGGGCGCTCGACGACCTCATCGGTGTGGTGACGCCGGACGACGTGCTGGAGCGCGTGTTCGCGAGCTTCTGCGTCGGCAAATGAGCGGACCCCCGGGTAGCGCGAAACAGACGAACGCGATCTAATTACACGGGGCCCAACGGCGGGGGCGGGCCGGCCGTAGTGAGGATGCCGTCCCGTCATCGTGAGGAGAAAGTCGAGCCGATGGATCCCCAGCCCGGTCCAGTTGCTCCTGCCGCGATGCGCTTCCCCGAGCGCTGGCTCGCGGTCTTACGGATCGCAGTCGGCGCGTGGTTCGCGAAGGCGCTGTTCACCAAGCTCAGCATCGCGCTGCTCTGGGGGTTCCTGCCCGTCCCCACCGCGTCCGAGCGCTGGCTCCATGTGATGCCGATCCTCGTGGGGAAGTACGCCGAGGGGAATCCTGTCGGCTTCTTCCGGGACTTCATGCAGAACACCGTCCTCGCGCACAGCCACCTGTTCGCCCAGCTCACCGCGTTCGGCGAGGCCGCGGTCGGGCTCGGCCTGGTGCTGGGCTGCCTCACCACGCTCGCGTCCGGGGTGGGCCTCTTCCTGGTGCTCAATTACGGCCTGGCGGTGCAGTGGCAGGGCTCGGCGCAGCAAGGCTTCCACTACCTGCTGATCGCGAGCCTCATCGTCATCCTCGGCGCGCGGGCGGGGCGTACCTGGGGCTTGGACGGCTGGGCCCGCACTCGCCGTCCCGGCTCCTGGCTCGCGCGCGTCCCGCTCGGTTAGGGGATGTAGAGCAGGTCGTTCGGCCGCTCGCCCACGGGGATGGCGGCGGCGACCTTGCGCGTCTTGGTGTCGATCACCGAGACCGTGTTGGATCGCCCGTCGGCGGTGTAGAGCCGGCGACCGTCGGGCGAGAGCGCGATCCCCCACGGCCGCTTCCCAACCGGGATGGTGTCGATCACCCGGGTCGTCGCCACGTCGACCACGCTGACGCTCGAGGCGGCCCCTTCGGTCAGGTAGGCCAGCCGGCCGTCCGCGGTGAAAGCGATCCGCACCGGCTTCGTCTTCCCGTCGCGGATCGGGAACTGGCCGAGGACGCTGTCGGTCGCGACGTCGAGCACGGTCACGTTTCCACCCGCCTCGGCGCTGACCCACGCCCGCCGGCCGTCCGGCGTGAACGCCACGGTGCGCGGGTTCTCGCCCACGTGGATCGTCCGGAGGACCCGGCCGGCCTTGGCGTCGAGCACTGAGACGTCGCTGGTCGTCTCGGCGGTGACGTAGACCTTCGTGCCGTCGCGCGTGATCCCGATCCCCTCTGGTTCCACCCCCACCGGCGTCGAGAACACGACCTTCCCGCTCTCGAGGTCGATGGCGGAGGCGTGAGCGATCTCCTCGTTCGACACGTAGGCCGTCCGCCCGTCCGGGCTCAGCACGACGAGCTCGGGGTCGCGGCCGGCCGGGATCGTCCGCGTCATCGTCCCGGCGGCCACGTCGATGACGCCGAGGGCGTCGTCCTGGCCGAGGGCCACGTAGACGGTGCGCCGGTCGGGGCTCAGGGCCATGCCGCGCGGCCGGTGGCCGACGGGGATGGTGGCGACCACCCGCTCGCTCCCGAGCGAGATCACGGTGATGGTGTTGCTGACCTCGTTGCTGACGTAGAGCAGCGGATCGCTCGATGAGACAGACACGGCGCCCGCGAGGACGAGCGGCGCGAGGAGAGCGACGGCGCCTGCCCTCGGGAGGCGAGTGGTCATCGGTGCACCCCGTTCAATCGTTGAAGATCGCCTGGTCGACGTGCAGCGCCTGGTCGAGGCCACGGATGCGGTCGCGCCCGCGGATGCCGCGCAGCGTCGCGCCGGCGAGGTCGGCGCCGGTGACGTCCGCGTCCGTCAGGTCGGCGCCGCTCAGGTCGGCGCGCACGAGCAGCACCTTGCGCAGGTTCGCGCCGGTGAAATCGGCGCCGCCGAAGTCGACTCCGGTGGCGTCGACGCGCATGATACCCATCGACTGATTCCCGGGGTCCACGCCGAGGTTGGCGTTGACGAACTTGGCGCGGGCGGCCTTGGCGTTGCTCATCGGGCCGATGAGCCGGGCGCGGGTCAGGTCGGCGTCGGAGAGGTCGGCGCCGTAGAGAATGACGGCGAAGATGCTGGCGTCGCGCAGCACCGCGTGCCGCAGGTCGATGCGGTAGGCCACGGCCACGTTGAGGTTGGCGCCCGTGAAGTCCGCCTCGCTCGCGACAGCGTCGGTGAGCGTCGCCGAAAAGAGCTGGGCCTTGGTGAAGTTGGTCCGCACGAGCCGGCAGCGCGTGAGGTTGGCGCGCTTGAAATCCACGCCCGTGAAATCGAGCCCGGAGAGGTCCTTGCCGCTTAGGTCGGCGGGGTGCTCGGGGCTGGCCCGGGCGAGCGCCGTGAGTACCTGCTCGCGGGTGAGTCGTTCCTGCGCCCGGCCGTGACCCGGGGCGAGGCCCGTGGCCAGCGCCGCGAGGGCCGTCCCCCCCACGAGCCGCGCGCCCGCGATCACCGAGTCTTGTTCTGCAGGTCGGAGAGCCGGTGGGGTCGTCCGGGCTTGAGCCAGCCGTCGCTGCGCGCTTTCACGTACAGGTACAGCTCCTGGATTGCCGTCGTGTCGAGCAGCACGTTCCACGCAGGCATGCCCTTCGCCAGCCGGCCGTTCAGGGCGGTATTGACGAAGCTGTCGCGCGGGAAGTTGGCCCCTTCGGGACTCAGGGCCCAGCGGAGGTCAGGGGCGGCGGGATTGACGCCGCCGATCGCGTCCTCGCCGTGGCAGCGGAAGCAGTACACGTGCCACCACTTCCATCCCTGGTACACCGAATCCGACACCAGCAGGCTGTCGTGCGCAGTGTCCCGTGCGACGGGGGTCGTCGTCGCGGCGGTGTGCCCCTCGCGCGGCGCGGTCGGCAGGGCTGCCGGATGCGGGTCGAGAACGGGGACGCCGTAGTCCTGCAGGATCGCGAGGATCTCGCCGCGCCGGCGGGCGATCGCCGAGTCCAGCCGGGCGAGGAGCTCCTTGTCGCGGTGCCGCACGCCCATCGCCATGTCGAACGCGAACCGCATCCCCGATA
>WNGG01009984.1_pt1 | contig 13182 bp, 10 predicted proteins | sample 5400661 | NCBI WGS metagenome assembly WNGG01 (sample SAMN13153372, study PRJNA577476) | soil metagenome | isolation source: 100 cm soil or saprolite under Garry oak tree replicate 1 | place: USA:California | collected 2016-06-15
CGACGGATTTTTATTGGAATCCGGTGCTGCTCGCGTTGCAGAATATAGCATTCAGCGTTCTACGGCGGTGAGCGCAACGACCAGCGATGGCAAAGCTCTCTATTTCAGATAAGAGCGCTAATCCCGGCTTGACAGGGCAAGTGCAGAATACCCTTCGAACCACCCCCTTGATTACAATGGTGCTCCCAAAAGTGAGGCAAGCAACGGGCGTACGGCCGTTACCAGTCGACGACCGAACCGTCGTCGGCATCGTACGATTCTTGATTGCGCCAGTCGTGACCGATCTTGTCAGCCAGAGCATTTTCGTCCAGCTCGATGCCGAGGCCGGGGCCGGCAGGCAGTTCGACATACCCATTCACCACCTTGAACGGATTCCTGATGTAACCCTCGCCTAGGCTCACCTGCTCCTGGCACAGGAAATTGGGAATCGAGGCCGCAATCTGGAGGCCCGCGGCGAGAGAAATGGGGCCGAGCGGGTTGTGCGGGGCAATGGCGGCGTAGTAGGCCTCAGCCATTCCGGCGATAAGGCGCACTTCGGTGATGCCTCCCGCGTGACACAAGTCCGGCTGCAGGATCGTAGCCGCGCCCTTCTCGAGGATCTCCCGGAATCCCCATTTCGTGAAGATCCGCTCTCCCGTAGCGATGGGCAGGTGGGTGCCGCGGGCAATTTCAGCCATGAGGTCGACATTCTGGCAATTGATGGGTTCTTCTATGAACATCGGTTGATAGGGTTCGAGCGCCTTGATCAGCAGCTTCGCGGTCGCCGGGGGAACCGCGCCGTGAAAATCAATCCCGATGTCTCCGTCCGGGCCGACAGCTTGGCGTTGAAGCGCGAACTGCTCGACGGCGTAATCGATAAACGCCTTGTTATCGATGATGCGAGCCGGCCGTTTCTTTGCGGGCCCGGTCTTGAATGCCGTGAATCCTTGCGCCTTCCTCCGCTGGATATCCTCCGGCGTGCTGGCATGCGCATAGACGCGGATCCTCTGCCGCGTCGGTCCGCCGAGGAGCTCGTAAACCGGAACGCCCAGTACCTTTCCCTTGATGTCCCAAAGCGCCTGATCGATGCCGCTGAGCGCGCTGGTCAGAATCGGGCCGCCCCGATAAAAGGCGTGACGATAAATGGCCTGCCAGTGATGCGCTACCGCGCGGGGGTCCTTTCCAATCAGATACGGCTCCACTTCCTTGACCGCCTGAGCGCAGGTGAGCGCGCGCCCCTCCGTGATCGGCTCCCCGAGACCGGTGATGCCGGCATTGGTGTGGATCTTGAGGAAGAGCCACCTGGGTTTGACCAGGAAGGTTTCCAGTCTTGTGATTTTGATGGTTTCTTTGACGGCGGGCCGCCTTTCCTGAGTGTTTTGCACGACAGCAGAGTCGCTCTCGCGGCTCGAAGAAGCATCGCCTGCCACGAGACTGGCCGTGCCCAAGCCTAGCAGCGCCGTCGTTCCCTTCAGTACGGACCTGCGCTGAATGCCTTTTGCGTTCTTCTTCACGCTTTGTCTCCTTGTTGGATATTTGCGCACTGACGGAAAACACTTCGAGATTCTTCGCGCCTCTGCGGTGGATTGTGCGCCAGCCTTTATCGCGAAGACGCGAAGAAACGAAGAATTCACTTGGAAAGTGGCTGCAGATCTATACGGCGAAAGTAGATCTCAGCACCTTCTGATTGAAAGATAATCTTCCCCTGGGTCAGGCTGGACCGTGTGCCGACATTGACGATCTTTCCGTTGACGATGTTGGTGATCTTGTCCCCGTCGCAGATCGCTTCGACGCGGGTCCATTGGCCATCGGTGCTTTCCACGTCCTGCTTGCCCCGGAAGCCGAGCTCATCTTTCCAATCCGGGTCGCGGCCAAACCAATTGATGCGCCCCCCTTGAAACTCCCGCGCTGTTCCGTTCGGGTCGTAGACGTCCTCTCCGTCCCTGTCTTTGGAAGCCGTCACCGTCAGCGCAGGAACGATGCGATTCCCGTCCTTGCCGTGTCCGGCGACGAGGATGAAATCGCCGGTTCCCCCCTGGATGATCTGGAACTCCAAGGAAAGCATCCACGGTCCGTTGAAGTCCGGCTTGGTGTTCCCGTCGGGCTCCTGGCAGTGCAAGAGGATACCGCTGTCCTTGGTTTTGCTCTTTCGCTCGCCCCAGGTAAGCAGCCCCCAGCGAAACTCGGCGGTCAGGTGGTAGTTTGCATAGGCTTCTTTTGTGATGAAGGCTCCCCAGTGCTGGCCGCTGACGCGAATGGCGGGCGCGCCGTCCACTTGATCCACGACGCTGAAAACCTTGTCGGGATCCTGATACTTGTCGTCCACGAGCCATGTGTAGAAATTGCTCAGGTCCTTCCCGTTGAAAAGCCGAATCGCTTCGCCGGGGGTGATGGGGCCGTCTTCGGCATAAGCGGGAAGCACAAACAAGCGAAGAGCTGCATACAGAAGGATGACCGGTCCGAATTGACGCATACCTGACTCCTCATGGTTTGCCTCATATTAGCAGGAAGGATCGCCGTCCTGTAACTCAAACCGCAAGCCAGTGAGGACTCGTACGTCCTGTTTCACCGCGGAGGACATTGGTGCTAAGCAATGACCAATGACCAATGACAAATAGAAGTCAGAAGACCGGACAACGCAACGAACGGCTATTTGTCATTGGTCATTAGAGCCCCCGGGGGATTGAGTCGATCCGGCGGGGAAGGGAAGCTCCGGATCAAGGACTGGCGGCCCGCGGACCCGCCTTACGGGCACATCAGGAATTTTGATGCTAAGGTCTTGACATCTTAACATCACACGCATACATTTTTATGCGTGCCTCGAACCACTTTGATGATCGAAGACGGAGTGTTTCGTCAGCTGAAGAAGAAAGCGGCGGAGGAAGGAAAAACCTTGCAGGCGGTTGCCAACGAGTTGCTACGCCGCGCGCTGACGCTGCAGGTTCGAGGCGGATTTCGATTGAGGCTGCAAGGGTGGAAGGCGACGGAGCAACCCGGGGTTGATATCCTGGATCGCGACAAGCTCTTCGACCTGATGGATGGGCGCTAAGTCATTCGATTCCGTATACGATGATATACGAACCCATAGCCTTGCGAGAGAGTCCGCGAAATGCTCGCACGAATTTGCCACGAATTTCATGAATTACTCGAAAGACATTCGTGCGAATTCCTCCAATTCGTGGCCGAGTTGTTTTCGTTGATGCGATGAGGTTGTGATCGAAGTAGGAGGCCATGATGATAATACATCATCGAATTTTCGGACTGGTCTACTAACTCATGCGTGCGGTGGATACAAATGTATTGGTTTACGCCCACATCACGTCCAGCCGCCACCACGAAAAGGCCCGAGTGTTATTGCTCGAGCTCGCGGAAGGCGCGCTGCCGTGGGCAATTCCATGGCCCTGCATCTACGAGTTTCTGAGGATAGTCACGCACCCGCGAGTGTATCATCCCCCTTCGCCTGTCCAGGTGGCTCTTGCAGATCTCGGCGCCATACTCGAGTCCCCCTCGCTGATGCTGTTAAGCGAAACACCCCGTCACGCACAAGTGATGACGGCTCTGATCGGGCACTCAGGGGTTACCGGGAATCTCATGCATGATGCCTATATCGCGGCGCTCTGCATGGAACATGGTGTGGCCGAGCTGGTCACAGGCGACCGCGACTTTTCGCGCTTCCCTTCACTGAATATCGTGAATCCCTTCTAGAATCCTCTGAACTGCGGGTTAAGAGTTAAATATTTGACAATAGTTACAATAGATTTGCTCATGTATTACACGAATATTTTCCGAGACAACAGGGGCACCGGGAAAGTCCCGCGCAGCATTCACCGCGAAGCCGCGAAGCAATCAGAAGCTTGGTGATTCTTCGCGTCTTGGCGGTAAAGCAGTTACGATTTCCGGATTTCCGCTTTCCTGCGGGAATTGCCTCTCCAGAAAATCGCGGTCCCTATCGCCACCAGCAAGGTGCAGAGTCCGACTACCTTGACAACTGCCAGGCCCTTGTTGGGTTCGTTTTCAGGAGGGATGACAGAGAGCATTATGGAGACGGAGGTTGTTGCAAACCCGAGGCTGGCCAGGACGATCGCCGCGGGCTTTCCTCCGGGAACCCGGATCGCTTCCGGCCCGGCCGCTTCCTTCTGCAGCCGTATCATCGATCCGAACAAGAACAGGAAGGGGATGAAGTAGGAAATCACGCTCATGCTCACGAGCGCATCATAGGCCCCCTTGACGCTCGTCCCGGCTTGCCCAAGGAAGACGAAGAGAGCGGCCACGAACGCCTGGAGGAGCAATGCCACATGCGGCGTTCCCCACCGTGGGTGGAGGCGCCCAAAGGCCGTGGGCAGAAAACGGTCGATTCCCGCCACGAAGGGGAGGCGAGACGTGGCCGCGAGCCACGCGCCCGTGCCTCCCAGGCCGCTGAAAGCGATCAATGCCGCGGCGATCGGCGCGATGCCCTCGATCTCCAGCCGGCCCGCGGCTTTTTCTACGGCCTGCATGGCTCCCTGAAGCTCGCTTACCTCCTCTCTGGGGAGGGCAAGAAGCAGGCAAAACGTCGCCAAGATGTACGTGACCGTGATCAACCCGCCGGCGAGAAGTAAAGCACGCGGGATATTACGGCGCGCATCTCGAATTTCGTCTCCCATGACCGGCCCGGATTCGACGCCGGCCAGCGCGAAAGCAATCGTGGACCAGAATATGATGTCTCGCAGATTCACACTCGGGACCAGAGTCGCCAGAGTTATCGGAGTTGCGGCGCCGAATCGAGCCCAGGCAAAAAGTCCGATGGACACGAGAATCAGCGCGGGAACCCACGTGGCGACCGCGCCCAGGTTGTGGAGCCATTTGCCTGTGTCCAGCCCCACCACATTGAGTGCCGTCGCGACGGCAAGACCGATCAGGGAAACGCTGATGAAATAGGCGCTGCTGTTCGACAGATGTTGCCACCGGGTTCCGCCGATGAAGATCGCGTTGCCTGCCGTGAAATACAGGAGGGCCGGAAAGTAGGGCAGATTGCAGGACCAGTAGGTCCACCCTGCCATGAAGCCTGCAAAATCGCCGAACGCGCGCCGGCTCCAAACGTAAAGGCCACCCTCTTGGGGATAACGCGACGACAGTTCGATGACGCAGAACATTAGGGGAACATAGAAAGTCGCGCAAGCAAGAAGCCAAATCACGAGAGCGCTCGGCCCTGCCGCTGCCGCCGTTGCGACCCAGCGTATGCTGAATCCCGTTACAACGAAGAAGAGCACCAGGTCTCCGAAACCTAACGCTCGCCGCAGCTCCCCTCTTTCCTCCCTCATTGGGTTCAATCTCTTGTCAGACACGAAGTAAAATCCTCAATGCCTTGTGAGACACGGATGAACAAAATGCTTCGTGATTCTTCGCGCCTTCGTGGTGGATCGGGAGCCGGGTTTACCACGAAGGCGCGAAGACGCGAAGAATCGCCAAGTTCTTGGTTGGGACTTCCAGTGATTTCTCAGGCTTTTAGGCTTTATTACGTTTAGATACGAAGTTTTTCTGTGCTATGGGCACGAACTATCGGGGTACAAAGGCGACGGCGCGTGTAGGGCTGCCGCTTTGGTCCGCCACCTTGATTGGGAGAGCGATATAGAAGGCGCCCCGCACGGGCAGTTGATCCAGGTGCGCGAGCATCTCCTCCCAGCTCATTCCGTATTTGAGACCCGCTACGTGGGTTTCCTGGCCTGCATCGGCCGGCCCCATGCTGGGGCCATCCGTGCCGAGATGCCACACGCCCTTGCCGTGCAGGTACTCCATCGCAGCAGGTTCCGGGGCGGGCCAGGCAGGGGCGGACCTGACGACGACGGGATCAAAAGTCAGGCGGCGTCCTTCCGGAAACGGCTTGTAGTATTTGTCGGTGTAGCCGCTGCGAAACAGAACGACCTCGCCCGCCCGAATGGGGCCGTGTGTCTTTTCCCATTCCTGGATATGTGTGACCGTGATGCGCGGGCTTTGGCCGGGAGGGGCCTTGTCTAAGAGCGGGGTCACATCGATGACCACCGCGGGCCCCATCAGGCGCTCCACTGGATATTTATCGCCCGTGACGCGACCCTGTTCGCCTGCGTAGGGGAGCCCGCTGTCTGGTGGCGGGATGAAATGCGCCGGAAAATCGACCTGGGTACCGGTGTGCTCATCTATGATGTAACGCTGACCATAATAGGGACCTTCGCTCGGAGCAATGACCTGCCCGTATGCGTTCCGGATCGGCACAAACCAGTTGAAGGTCCAACGCTGGAAACGAGGATTGTCGGCCCAGTTCGAAGGCAAAGTTTCGCTCACGGTCACCGTCAGATCCACAATGCGGGTTTTGGCCAGAAGGGAAGCCCAGTCAGGCGCGGTCTGCGCCTGGGCTTTCGGGGTGACAACCAGCAGGACCAACAGCATCGCTCTCACTTTGGGGACCTCCTGTTCTCAGGTTAGGAGTTCAATCGCCTAATCCACCACGAAGACGCTAAGGCGCGAAGGATTTTCGCAGTATTCGCCGAGCGGCCGGTCAGACCGAGGGCAGCCGCGATCAACGGAATGACGCAGAGGACAGCCCGGTGCGACGCTTCCGGAGTACGGAACATGGCAATGAGCTTACATCTCCCGGGCGGTTTGAGAAAAGTATCTAATCAAGTTTCTTCGCGCCTTCGAGTCTTCGTGGATTCGGCGCAGCCTTCACCAGGAAGGCGCGAAGACACAAAGGTCGTGAAATCCGTGGCATCTGTTGTGTTTCCTTTTCCTCAACATCAGATCCTTAAGAGCCGATATGAACTCCCGGATGCATGACACTACGCAAGGGGAACCCCCGGCCTCGTGGGCGAATGTCCAGCCGCATCTGAGGCAAGACAACTACATGCTTGAAAGACTTGGGAAGTACATCATTCTCGGGAAGCTTGGAGAGGGCCCGCTGGGCGCCGTGTACCAGGCTCAGGATGCGGTTCGATCTCTTCCCGCGGCGATTCGCATCCTTCCGGAGAGTTTTGCCGCGGACCCGGCGCTGGAGGCGGCGATCTACCGCGCGTGCCGCGCCGTAGCTGCCATCCAGCACCCAAACATTGCCGGTATTCAGGGCGTAGCCGAAGAAAAGAGCCGGCTCTATATTGTGACGGAATGGCTTGCAGGCCAGAGTCTGAGGGCCTTGCTCGACGACAAGACCGAGATTTCTCTGGAAAACAAGGTGGCCATCATGATTCATGTGGCCGAGGGGCTGGACTATGCCCACAGGAATGGGATTGTGCATCGTGGCCTGCGTCCCAGCAATATTCACCTTACACCTGAGGGAATCATAAAGATCCGGGACTTCGGCTTTTCGGTCAGTCCGGAACCGGAGCATGCGCATCCTGGTACGCCCGTTTACCTCGCCCCGGAGTTGATTCTGGGTGAGGAGGGGGGAGAACGGGCGGACATTTTCTCAGCCGGGGTCGTCTTCTACGAACTGCTGACTTCCGTCCACCCTTTCCACAGCCGGCAAGGTCCAAACGCACTGCAGGGTGGCCTGCATGACTCCGAAATCAGCACCGTCGAGGCGTTTCCCGATCTTCCTCTCGGCTTTTGGCCGATTTTGCAGACCTGCTTGCAAAAGAATCCCAGCGACCGATACGCCAACATGGGGGAGGTGCTTGCAGCCTTCCGGGAATTGTTTGAAGATCTCGTCGAAGGCTCCGGGCTGATGCGGAAAGAGCTCCAAGGGGCTATGCCGCTCCTGAAGCAGGCGGCCGAAAAGCGAGGCGCCGGCATTAAGATTGCGAAGCTCGCGAGAGACGTCGAGAGAGCGCTGGCGGACGAGACCCTGGACCATGGTTCACTTCAGGCGCTGACGCTCTCGCTTGCGGACCACTACCCGCTTCTGCGCTCCGCCGGGGAGAGCACGCCAGGGCGCGGGGTGGGGCCCCTGGTGGTTCCGGTCGTACTTCCCCTCAAGGTTCATGCCCGGCCTGCGACGAATAGGGGATCCGGCACCGGAGTTGCGGAGCGGCCTGTTGTTCCCTCGTTTCCGAGCGAGAGCGTCCTGGAAACGCCTCCCATGATCGAGCGCTTCGATGGGGCGCCCGGCGGAGCAGCGCCTGCCGAAACCGGGGAGCCGCGAGACACGGCATCGGCGCCGGAGAATCCGGAAGACACGGGAGACGTGCACGGCCGGCCTCTGCGGCAACTCCCGGATTCCTCCCGGAAGCCTGATAACGGTTTCGCCGAAACGGTAAAAACAGACTCGTCCGCAGCGGAAGCAGCCAGACCAGAGCCGCGGATCGAGAATCCAGGCAGAGACCACACGAAGACGGCAGGGACCTTGTGGGAGAGCCCTGAGACGGTTCCCGCCGAGCCCAAAAGGCGCTGGACGGATCGCGTCCACCAGGCGCGCGAAACCGCAAAGAAACACGGGTGGCTCAAGCCGCGAATCCTGTTCGGAGGCGCTGCTGCAGCTCTTCTTGTTCTGCTGGTTCTTGGCTCGTGGCCTCGCAATAGCTCCATTCCCCGCTCTGTTCACCAGTCCGCGCTTGGAGCCGCGCGCCTCAGCCTGAAGCAGAAGCTCTTCGACGATGCCATTGCCATGTGCGAGACGATCCTCGCGCAGTCGCCCGATAATGAACAGGCCAGGGCGATACTGCTGCAGGCCGTGAACGGCAAGAGGGAGTTGCGCATCGATTTCTTGCTGAATGAGGCCCAGACTCTCCGCTCCGAGGGCCGTACTGACGAAGCGAAGGCCCGCCTTGGAAATATTCTGGCCGTCGATCCGGCCTGCCGCCCCGCGCGGGACCTCTTGAACCAGCTGATGGGCTTGCCGGCACAAAAAGATCGCGATCGAGAGGTTGGGAAGTGGCGTGCCCGTGTCTCGGCTCTGATCCAGAGCGGGAAGCTCGCGCGGGCGAAGGCGGAGATAGACAAAGGCGAAAAGCTCTTTCCAGGCCGCCCTGAAATCTTGGAGATGCGGAAGGAGTGGGCCGCAAAGAATGCCGAGATGCCTCCGCAGTCCCAGGGAGCGGCAGTCCAGGGAAACGCGGGCAAAACAGATGAGACGTTTGCGCGCCGCGTAGACGACCTGTATCGGCGGGGAAACTACTCCGAGGCGCAAAGGGTTCTGGACCAATGGACCGCTGAGAATCCGAAGAGCAGACAGGCACAGGCGCTCCGGTACCGGACCGCCGAGGCGCAGCGCGTCTTGAAGCTGTATGAAACCGCCCTGGGCGAGAAGCGCAACGATGACGCCCTCGCCGAAGTTGCCAAGTTGGAGAAGATCAATCCGGCCGATCCCAATCTCACCGAGCTTAGAGCGCGTGTGGGGTCCGGAAAGGCTTCAGGAAAGGCCCTGGTCACGGTGTACCGCCTCGGCCAGCCCGCGGTTGTAACGCTGGACGGCCAACCGATTGCGTCAAATGGAGAGGTCGAGAACCAAAGCATTGCTACAGGCAAGCACGCGGTGGCGGTGAAAGACAGCGGCGGCAAGCTCCTGGCATCGCAGAACCACGAGTTCTTGGACGGCCAGAGCGTGGTTTTCGTCTACGATTCTGCCAGTCTACAGCTGCGCGAAATGCGCACCGCCGACCGCGATCTGCTGAACCGTCGAAAAATGGAGGAGGGCGCGCATCGATTCCCCGTAGAGCACAGGCACGCGTGGCCTCGAGGCAAGTGCGAAGGCGACCTGATCCTGAGCTACTCCGATGTGGAGTATCGCCCCAAGTCAGGATCCCACGGTTTCCGAATTCCCTTCCGCAGCCTGAAGCTGGGCGTGGACAAAGGAAAGATCGACGTTCGTTACGCGGCGGACAATCAAGAGCTTCGTACTTTCGAAAGCCCGGACTCGAAACTGGCTGAGGCTGTACGGCAAGCCTGGAGCAAGCTGGAGAGTATAAAGAAATGATCCCGGGTGCAATTAGAAGTAAGAGTCAATTCACGGCTGCGGTGAACGCTTCAGAAGCTGTGGAAAATTTAATTCGTGCTAATTCGTGGAATTCGTGGTCGGTTTTATTGGCCACGAATTCCACGAAGCAGCCCTTCGGCCGCAACCAATAAGCCTTCGCGGTTCTTTGCGCGTTTAGCGACTTCGCGGTGAAACTGAGTTTGGATTAACCGAGAAGACGCGAGGAGCGCGAAGGGTTCGCTAAGAATTTTGCTGAAAAGGCAAGTCTGGAACTGTATTACGAATTTCACGAAAACGATCGCTGCCGTTTTGGATGTTTACCCACGATGCAATTCTCTCGGCGCTCTTTGTGACCAAAGAGTAAGATTCAATAAACGATCTTCAGGGAGACGACCCATGCGCAACAGATTGTCCATGCTTCTTCTTATGGCTTTTGTCTTCGTTCAGGGACTATGCCTCCGGGCTTCCGCCCAAACCAACGATTAATCGTCTTTGAAACATTCGGTCTGAACCAGGGAGGCACCCAGATTTATCAGGCTGGCATCATTCCCGGGGATTTGACGACGGAAGCAATGATTTTTGTAAGCAAGTCGTCGCGTCTGTCACGCGATATCGGCCTTGCGCTTGTCAACCCGGGGGCTATCCAGGCCAAGGTAACCATGACGCTCCTGCGCGACGACGGGATACCGATTGGGAGTACGTTCATCTTCATTCCCGCCCGGCGGCAGACGGCTCGGTTTGTGAGCGAGCTTTTTGCGGGTGTGCTCACAGTCCCGGACGAGCTTCCCTGTACGGGCGGCGAGGGACAAGCATGCCCTGGGACCCTCATCCTCGAGTCGGATAGTCCTGTTGGGCTGACCGTTTTGCGCCGCCGCGGCCCGAGCTTCAGCACGATGCCCATTACGAACGTGTCGCCTTCAAAGGAGATCCCGGTTATCCTTCCGGGTGTGGGTGGTCCCGGCGCGATACTCCTCCCGCATTTCGTTGCCGGCGGAGGTGGGGCCTCGGAGATTGTGATTGTGAACAACAGCAATCAAAATCTTATTAACCTGCGGGTGGACCTGTTCAACCAGAATGGAACCCCATTGACCACTCGTTTGAACCATGAGTCCAAGTCAACCTTTCCTGTCGCGTTAATCCGTCCGGGCGGCGTCTTCACACTGGCGCCGCGGGACGCCAACGGCGACAGTCGCTTTTAGACACCTACTCGTTCCAGCCGGGAGTCTGTCTTTCGCATGAGAGTGTTCAGGAACGCGCATGAAAGGAGACGCGCACGCGGATGCGCGCGGATTCAAAACCGCTTGGGTCGGCGTCCATCGGCGTTCTAAGTCAGCTGTCAGGGTTTCCGAAGGCCACCCGCCCCTTGGCCAGGAATCTTCGATTCGATTTTGCCTCGCGTCAGGATGCCTGAACTGGATGTTGTCGTTTGCGGCCTCGTTGTTGCCGACATCATCGGCAGGCCGATAGACGTGACCTGTCCGCCCGCACGCGGCGGCCTGCGATTAATAAATCAGATTCAGCTTTTCACCGGCGGCAACGTTTGTAATGTCGGTATCGCGTTGGCGAAGCTGGGAGCCCGGGTCGGCGCCATCAGCCGGGTCGGTGATGACCGTTGGAAGGATTTCGTGCTGGCGGAACTTCATAGATATGGAATTGACACACGCGGCATCCGCGTCGAGCGGGGAGCGCAGACTTCAGCGACAATCGTTTGCGTAGACGAGTCCGGGGAACGCAGCTTCTTCTCCGTTCTGGATTCAACTAACAGGATTACTTCGGCCGACCTGTTGGATAACCTTCCGCTCCTGCGCCGGTCCAGGATGCTCGCCTTAGGCTACTACGGCCTGCTGCCCTCGCTCGAAACGAATCTGCCCGGGATTCTCGCGGCGTTGAAGAGGAAAACGCGGTCGGCGAAACGGCCGGGCGGCATTGAGATTGCGCTCGATACAGGCGGCTCGGCGATCCATGGCGGCCGGCTTCCACGCCTCGGGCAGTGCCTGCGATTCGTGGATTATTTCATCCCCAGTCACGACGAGGCCCGCGCGCTCACCGGCGTCGAGGACCCGCGAGAGATCCTTGATGCCATCGAACAGGCGGCGGAGGTCGTGCCCAAAGTCATCGGCGTCAAACTCGGCGACCGCGGCTGTCTCTTGCGGGAACGCGCGGCGGCACAAGAGAGCGCCTCGCCTTTGTGCCCGGGGGAGCATCTTATCCCCGCCTTCCGTGTAAGGAACGTTGTAGATACCACGGGCGCGGGGGATTGTTTCTATGCAGGATTTCTCGCTGCCCTCTTGCGGGGATATTCTGCGGCTGAAGCGGGACGTTTCGCGAACCGCGTTGCCGGCTGCTGCATTGAGAAGCTTGGCGCTACCTCTGGCGTTCGCTCTTTCCAGGCTACCCGAAAAATGCTGTAGGTTGAGTGCCTCGCGTTTCCTTCGTGAGGTTCGGAGTTCAGGCTTGAGCCTGCCGTGCGCGGTGCAGGCGCGCGGAGGTGAACGATGGCGGACTGGCTGATACCGAGGTGGCTGCAGGTTGCGTTGCTCGCGGCTCTCGCGGTGATTATCGGCCTCGGAAAGTTGGCGCGCAGGAACCCCGGCGTCGCCTGGCTGCAACCGTTCCGCCTGCCCGTTCTCGACCAGGGGCGCAAGGAGGAAATGGCCGCTCGGTCGTGGGCGATGACGGGCCTCGAGCTTCTGTTTATGGGCGTGGTCTGGCCGCTAGGCGGCTACGCAGTGTCCATCATGGTATTCAACCCGCTCTCGGTGCGAGACCAGGTCCTGTGGCTCTGGAGTGTCTCCGCCGTGTGCATCGCTGGAGGCGTCTGGTGTCTGTGGCGCGCGACCCGCCTCCGCCGCGGGGCGGCGCGCGACCGGGGTCGCTGACGAGCCCGTTCGGAGTTCAGGCTTTAGCCTGCCCAGGGAGTTTGATACCCACCGTAATCTTGGTATAGCCAGTGAGCACCTCATACCGCCAAGTCATTCACGGACGAGACGCCGGCGCACGTTAGCTTCGTGGCATGGCCGTCGCGCCCGTGGGAAGTGGGAGCTGCGAAAAAATCGTAGCGCCGGCTTCCAGCCGGCAGAAGGCCCATTGAAATGCAACGACTTATCTGCCGGCGAGACGCCGGCGCTACAATTTTTTACGCTCTGCGGTATGAAGTCACTCGCTATCAATAGCGAGTGAGCCTCATACCGCCGAGGGTAGGGAACCGCCGATGCACGCCGATTCACGCCGATGAGCCGCACCGAACATCGGCGTGCAGCCGCGTTCATCGGCGGTTTCAAACAACTGGGCTTGTTCCATTTCTCTTTTATCAACCATGCCTCTCGGACGAAATTTGACCATTT